>JAAIGE0100390978.1_pt1 | contig 15378 bp, 19 predicted proteins | sample 6487951 | NCBI WGS metagenome assembly JAAIGE01 (sample SAMN13974128, study PRJNA590717) | phyllosphere metagenome | biome: tomato field; feature: multiple bacterial spot infested tomato fields; material: tomato leaves; isolation source: leaves from tomato fields | host: Solanum lycopersicum ... | reverse complement strand
TGGTGATACAGGCGGGCTTAATGAAAGCCTCGGCTTCAACATGATAGCGGAATCCAACCTCTGTCAGACTCTCATGGTCAAACCACTCTTCAGAAGGTTTATCTCTGAAACCAGCTGATGGTGATTGAGCAATCATCTTCCCCTGCTGGTCGGAATAGCTTTTTCCCGCGATTGAGGATAGGAAGTACTTATTTTTCTTCTGAAGACAGTTTTTATGCAGGGCAATTTTTTCTGGTGGTCTCGAAGCGAATGCTAACCGGTAGAGCATTTCATGAATCTCCAAGCTCTCGAAGTTCTCGATCGTTGCCCGTCGCTCTTCAGTTAAATCTATTGGTATACTGAACTCGCTTAATTCGGATAGCGAGTCTTCCTCGTATTGCTGTAATTCAGATTTTAATTCGGCGATTCGCTCATTCATGCCACCTATAGACCTAAGTTCACCAATGGCATCCCTTGTCCATGACGCTTTCGCCATAGATGAGCCGACGGCATCCCTTAGCCTAAGTGTCTGCTCAACTGCGTTTACCTTACATTGATTGGAAGCATCTTTGTCGCCTATCTTGGAATACGCATAAGCCGCATGTAGCCAAACTTTTTTTACTGCCTCAGCATATTGTTTGTCTTTAGTGGCAATTGCCATTGACTCAGCGTCTTTGGCTATGTCTTTCCATTCAAGCAATCCAAAATTATTCCCAAGAGAGGAAAGCCTATGGAATGCGATTATATTCAGCTTATCCTTCGCAATTTCATAAGCTTTTGAAAATATTTGTTTAGCGTAATCAGGAATCGATTTTCTTTTTCCGGTTGAAGCGTATATTGCAAATGCTCGATCAACCAGATCAACTACCTTTGACGGTACTTCGAAATCTGACTCGTACTGATAGAGCAGGACTCCAGAAAAGAACATATTCACCGCATCAAGGTAAGATCTGGACGCTACCTCGGCCATCCTGTGGAGCTTTCTATTCGTGTACCAGCAGCTATCAGCGACCCGAGCTCTTAGCAGTGGGTGATCAATCCGCTCTGTGATTTTAGTTAATACATCCTGCTGCTCACCAATGTAGTCATTCGGTATTAGGGACCTCCGACCATCCATCATAATTTGAGGACTAAATGCATCAGTTCTATTGGGATTAAAGTGGTAACTGCAAATCACAGCTAACACGTTGTAGCCACGTTCGGCAGCGCTATCTCCCGATTCTTTGGCAGTTTGAGCTGCCCGTTTAAATTCGTCCTGCAGCGTATGAAAGTGGAGAGTGTTCGTCATAGCAAGGATTGACGAAAGATTGATGCGTTCAAAGTCATCAACGGTCGCCACGTCCATCACGGGTTGGTTGCTCTTCTGATCCTGATCATCCACGTTCTCATCCTCCACGATTCATGCTGGTATTAGCTTATCCGAAATCTCTATAGTGGCTAGCCATTGGGCGGCCTTGGGTGAGATCTATGGGCAATGCCATCCCGTAATGCAAAGACTAGGCACGTACATCGTTATTGTTGCCTCCAACGGACTCTGTGTAGATCATTCATCGCGAGTACAGCAGGCTGAAAAGATGTTCATAAATGTAGTCGAATCTGGCTTTGATCAATGATTTAGGGCCTGGCACGAGCAGAGAGCGACCACGCGCTTGCGGTATCACTGAACAACCTGGCGGACGCTATCGAGCAGGGTAAGGCCACTCACCTGGATGCTTCGTAGCGATCGCCGGTGAAGTCGTGTTCATCGGCAGCGATGCCAAGGCGGTGTAATTCCGGGCCTGGCTGGAAGAGCAGAGCGCCGGGGTCGAGGCCCTGTGTGTGGGCGCCTTCAAGGCCAAGGACCTACTATCCCAAACCAGCGCGAACGCTCGCCTGATCGTCGTACAGAGATAAATCGGAAAGTCGCGAAAAAGGGGGCCTAGGCCCCCTTTTACATTGGCCACATCCCGATTTTGGGTATCCCTCACAGACGAGAGAACGGCTATATGACCCGCGCGACTTACGCAACCGAAGGCGCCGCACGCACCGAAGAGATCTTCGACGGCCTCTATGCAGAAACCAAGGGCGGCGTGCTCTTGGACAGCGCCTCCGGCGACGGCGCAATCAAGTCTTTCCTGGACAGCGCAGAGCACCTGCCGCCCTCCATCCAGCATGCCATCGACCGCCTGGACGGTCGTGAGATGTCCGGCGAGCAGGTGCTCGACAGCGTCATCAAGGGCATGAAGCTCTACTACGACAAGCACGGCGCCATGCCGACCGCTGACGTCATGGAGGCCGCGCTGGATCAGGCCGCTAACATGGCCGGCGATAGCAAGGGCATGGTCAAGCTGGACGGCGTGGGCTCCACCGGCCACCACAACCAGATCTCCTACATGCCCGAGCAGATCCAGCTGGGCCTGCTGAGCGCTGTGGCCGAGGCCTTCCCCGGCGCCACCTACCTGCCCACCGGCATCGGCTCGAACGAGGCCCGCCTGGGTATCGTCAGCCACCAGGCCGCCAGCAAGGTCGGCGGCTACGACGTGGGCGACCTGCTCGACGGCACCCACATCGGCGACACCTTCTTGTCCTCCGAGCGGACGGTAAAGCTCACCCTGGGCACTGATCGGACCACTGCCACGGGTGGTATTACTCTGGATGGCGCCAGCCAGGTCAAGCTGCTGCGTGGCCGCACCCAGATCTACGTCAACGGCTTCCCGGTCGCTGAGGAAAACCCGAACGCCAACGCTTCGGCCACCACCCTGCCGCTGTCCGGTCTGGCCATCCTGACCGGCACCACCTACACCATCAGCGGCACCGTGACCCCGGACACCGGCGCCGTATCGCTGGCATTCAGCCCCGCCCTGCCGGCCGGCACAGTGGTGCATGCCGAGGGCTATATCGACTTCGAGAAGCAGCCCACCCTGGCACCGCGCATCGCAACCCAGGTCCAGACCTACACCCTCTACGCTAAGCCCTGGCGTGGCCTGCTGGACCAGACCATCGACTCCAAGACCCAGGCCCAGAACGAAATCGGCATGGACCTGCAATCCGAGTCGCTGGTGGCTGCGCGCAACCAGATCACCGTCGAGCGTCACCGCTCCATCCTGGTGAAGGCGGTTCGCCTGGCTGCGGCCAACACCGACGAGTTCGATTTCGACTACGCCGGCCAGATGCAGCAGAAGACCCGCGCCCAGGTCTGGCAGGATTTCTCCGCCATCCTCGGCAAGGTCAGCCAGAAGATGGCCGAGCTCACCATGGATCGCGGGGTGACCCACCTCTACATCGGCAAGATCATCAAGGCGCAGTGGGAAGCCCTGCCCTCGGACCTGTTCGAGAAGTCGGGCCTGACCGAGATCCCCGGTATCTACCGCGTCGGCCGCCTGTTCGGTCGCTACGAGGTGTACTACACCCCGTGGGAAGTGCTGGAAGACGAAGCCGCCGGCACCGCGCAGGTCCTCTGCTACGGCCGCTCCAACAGCCCGGCGCGTAACAGCTTCGTCATGGGCGACGCCGTACCGGTCACCGTGCTCCCGACCGCCTTCGGCCAGGACATGAAGTTCGGCCAGGCGCTCTACGCCCGGAACTTCACCTCGGTGAACCCGCACATGCCGTCCGCGATGGGCTGCGCCCTGATCACCGTCAAGAACATGTTCAAGGCGGCGAACTCCTCCGCCAGCACCGCTGCTGCGGCGTAAGGGGTAGAGCATGGGCACGCGGAAATCCCCCGTGTCTGCCTCTACCAAGGCGCGTGCATCCAAGGCCTCGGCGACTGCCAAGGCTGCGGATGCCGCCCTCCAGGATGGTGCCAACCCGATCTCCAGCAATGGTAAATCGGGCTCTGGCGCGTCTGGTGGAAGCGCAGACGAGAAAGTAACGACCCAGGGCGGTGGCGGCACCGAGGGCGAAGGCATCACCGGCGCCCAGGGCGGCACCGAAGGCGACGGCACCACCGACGGCCAGGGCGGCACCGAGGACGACGGCACCACCGACGGCCAGGGCAACGACGAAGAGAGCGATGGCGATCAGGGCGACGAAGAGAGCCAGGGCGATGCTCATGCCGCCCTCCCGCTGACAGCCACTCTCAACAACCACACCCCTTCGCGCCAGATCGTGCGCTGCTTGGGCGTTTCGCTCCAGCCCGGCGAGTCTCGCCTGGTGACCTTCGGGAGCGAGGAGCACAAGGCTGAATGCGAGCAGGACATCGCCAGTCTGGCCCGCCTGCACCGCTGGGATAAGAACGAAGGACTGCATTGGGAGAGCCCTGCATGAGCGACGACGCAGTAGACGCCGGCACCACCGAGGCGGTGGCCACCGGCAGCAAAAAGACCAAGTCCAAGACCGCCGCAGCCCCAGCTGAGCTGGTGCTTGGCATGGGCATGGATGCCGCCCAGGTGCTGGCCGGCTTTGCCGACGGCTTGGCCTACCCGGTATCGCTCAACGTCGAGAACCGCATGCGCGGCTCCCTGGTGCTTGCCCAGGCACAGCCCATCCGGGTGATCGACGAGGGCGCAACGGTGCAGCACGAGTGCTCCAGCGAGAGCCAGCTGTACGACCTGATTTTCGGAATGATCGGCGTAGGTGACCGCTTGCAGCGCGACACCATAGGCGCGATCTCCGTCGCCTAAAGGGGCACAGAAATGACTCAAACCGCGTTTTCGCGCAGCGCTCCGGTCTACCGCTCCGGCGTGCAGCTGCTCTATCTCGCCGACGCCTCCGAGCGCGGCACCGCCTCGGACAGCGATCAGGTCGTGGCCATCCCGCTGCGCGCTGATCGCGGTGCGATTGATCGGGCATTCCCGGTCACTGCGAGCAACCGTTCGCGTAGCCTGGGCCAGGCTACCTCCATCCTGGCGAGCGCGCTCAACGAGGCCCACGTGCACGTCTACGAGGCGCTGGCCAACGGCGCCGCCCAAGTCGTCTGCTCGCGCATCGTGCCGGCCGCTGCCACCCTGAGCTACATGGTCGCCACCATGGATGCCACCAGCAAGGCCGTCACCTGGAGCGTCGCCAGCGCCCTGCCGGCGGACTACCTGGTAGCCATCCGGCACCTCGAATGCTTCAACGATGGCGTCAAGATCGGCATCCATGCCGTGGAGGCCGCCGACAACACCGGCGCCGCCGTCGCGTCCAAGGTGGTCAAGATCCGCCTCTACGACGTGGTCAGCGGTGAGCTGCTGTTCGACGACTTCACCGGCTCGCTGGTCGTCACCGACAAGGACCAGTCGGGCAACTCCTATTTCCTGGGCTCCACCGTCGCCAGCCAGACGGATCTCGTAGAGGTCTCGGTCAAGGGCACCACCGTGCCGGCCACCTCGAACATCTATGGCCAGGACGCCAACGGCAACGATCAGTGGGTCTATGCGACCCTGAGCTATTTCAACGAGGGCGGCACCACCTACGCGGCGACCGACTACGACGCAGCGCTCAACCGCCTGTTCCACGCGAACCAGTCGTTCGGCTACCTGGGTGCTGGTGGAAGCAAGAACGTCGCCCTGCTGAGCAAGCTCGACGCCCTGGCCACCAAGATGAACAAGGTCTTCGTGTTCGACGTGCCGGGCGAGCTGTCCCTGACCGGCGCCGTTGCCTTCATGGCCAATCTGGGCCTGGACAACCACTACACCCAGGCGCTGTGGGCCCCGCTGAACTCGGACGACCCGCTCAACGGTGGCAAGGCGATCATCGGCACCTCCGGCGCCCACCTCGGCCTGCGCTGCAAGCGCAACGCCCAGACCGACGCCAACGGCGTGGCACCCAAGCATTACCCGGTCGCAGGATCCATGTTCCCGCTGACCGGCCGCACTGGCGTGCGTCAGCTGGTGAACCTGGAAGACGCCGACCTGGAGAAGCTGGCCAAGGCCAAGATCAATCCGGTGATCTCCCAGACCTACGCCTCCGGCGCCAAGTACGTCTTCCTCGATTCGCTGACCTGCTCCAAGAGCAACGGTGACAAGCAGCTAGCAGCGGTGGCTGAGATGTCGGCAGCGGTGGACGAGGCCATTGCCATCTTCACCAAGGAAGCGCTCCAGAAGCCGATCAGCGAAGCGATCCGGCTGACCACCCGCTACATCGAGGCTCTGTTCCCGGCGTTGCAGACCGCCGGCTGGCTGGTGCCTTCGGACGACATGGGTGGCGCGGCCTACATGGCCACCATCAAGCCGAACTCGGCCCAGCCCAAGCAGAAGATCGACGAGCGCCATTCGTGCAGCTACGAGGGCACCACCCGCGTCATCACCGTGGGCCAGACCCTGAGCCGGTAATAGGAGAACACCATGAGTTACCAATTGAGCTATCTGCGCGAGTTGCGGCGCAAGCAGGAGGCGGCGAAAGCCGCCGCCGACAAGAACCAGCTGGATAGCGCGCAACAAGCTGCCGAAGGCCAGGAAGGCCAGGCCGCACTGGACGCCGCCAGCGCGGAGGCTGCTGCTGCGGCCGCTGCGGCCGCCGCCAGCGAAGGTGCTGGTGAAGGCACTGCCGCCCTGGACGCCGCCGGTGAAGGCCCTGGCGACGCCGGCAAGCCTGCTGCGGCACCCGCTGCCCAGCTCGACGCCGTGCCGAGCGGCTTCAAGCTGGACGACGTGATCGATACGGACCTGGACATCACCGCGTCCTCCATCGTCCAGGAGTGGGTCGAGACCGATGATCTTGAGCCGGGCGAAGGCATGGCTGACCGCCTGCTGGCCCTGATGGTCGGCGCCCTCCCCGAGGGCGAGTTCGTCAGCGACATCAGCGACGAAGCCGCTGACGACCTGATGGTCCTGGGCGACGCCGTAGGCAACGTGCTGGCCAGCCTGGGCGTATCGGACGACGACATCACCGGCCTGATCGACGACTACGACAACGACGTGGCCGACCGCGTGGTGGAGCTGGTCGCCGGCAGCCTGGAAGACGGCGCCGATCCGGTCAGCTTCGTCATGGGCGATGGTAGCGACGAGGCGGCATTCGATAGCGCTGTGTATCGCGTCAAGCTCGCGATTCGTGGCGGCAAGAAAACCCGCGTCCGCAAGCGCGTATCCGGCACTGTGATCCTCAACGCCGCCCAGAAAACCGCCGTGCGCAAGATGCAGATCAAGAGCCGCACCTCCCTGGCCAAGGCGCGCCGTGCTCGCTCGATGCGCGCCCGCCAGCGGATGGGTATCTAAGCCGTGGCCAGCGTCTTTGGCTCGATCAGTTCCGCGCTGTCCAGCGGGGCCGAGACCGTGGTCAAAGGCGCCTCCTCGCTCGTGAGTGACGGCCGCTCCATGGCATCCGACTTGGCCGGCGGGGTGTCTTCCAGCTACCACGAACTCGCCGGTTCAGTGGTGGAAGGCGGCACCTCTCTGGCCACGTCGGTGCTGGGGGAGTCGGCCGGCAAGGTGGTCGGCGGCGCCCTATCGAGCGTCTCCGATGCGGTAGGCCTGGCCGGCACGACTCTGGTCGGCGCCACCGAGGGCCTGCTGGATGACGTCGGCGGATCGATCATCGGCTCCATCGGCGACTCCGGCAGCCTTCTAGGCACGCTGGCCGGCGCCGCCGGCGGTATCTTGGATACCCAGCGCGCCAAGAAGACCTGGGGCAACCTGCACCCAAGCCTGCTGGCACGTCTGTATGCCTGCGACGCCCAGGGCAACATGCTGGAGACAGGGTTCGTCAGCGGCCCCATCACCGACGACTCCATGGAAATGGGGTTCAACTGGCAATCCCCGTTCGAGCACACCGGCCCGGAGAGCAAGGCCCCTGCCCTGCTGGCCATGCTGCAAACCGGCTCGTTCGCAACCGTCATCAACGCCTTGCAGGTCAGTGGCCTGGCAGGCAGCACGGATAGCGAGCTCAACGCGGCGGCGGAGAAGGCCCGACAGAACGTCAAGGCGCTCGAAGGCCGGACCGGCATCACCAAGCTGAACAGCCGCCAGGTGTTCTCCGGCATGCCGCCGATCAAGATCAGCATGACCCTGCACCTGCGGGCGATCGGTGATCCAGAGGGCGAGCTGATGGAGCTATACCAGCGGCTGCTGAGCTGGTCGCTTCCCCAGCAGCTGGCCGAGGACGGCACGCTGGCCAACATCATCAAGTCCACCGGCGACGGTACGACGATGATCGAGGCGCTGTTCCCCTCGCTGGCCCCAAGCATGGTGTCCATGTACTACGGCCGCCTGGCGCTGCCGCCCATGGTGATCGAGTCGGTCAGCCATCCGCTGAGCGCCCCGCGCGTCAGCAGCGGGCATTGGTGCTATTTGCCAGTGCAGGTGCAGCTGGCCACCCTCACGGCGATGGACCGCCAGGACCTTGCCTACCTGTTCGTTTGACCAAGAAAAAGGCGCCCAAAGGCGCCTTTTTCTGCTCAACCCACATGAATGGAATTAGCTGTTTTTTCCATTCAGGTGACGATTGATTGTGGGCTGGCTTTTGCCAGTGATCCGCTCCATGCGGGAAGACTTCACACCTTCGGCGCGCAGATGCTGGCAGAACACATCACGCTGCTCCATGCTCAACGCGGCGAACAACGCCCGGTTGATCTTCGCCTGCTCCCCTTCGATCAGGGAAAAACCCTTGTCGAGGAATGCGCCCATTTCCCGCTTGTACTCTTCCAGCAGTCCAGCACCAGAGAGCATGTTTTCGTTGTTCATAGCCGTCTCCTGCGTGAATGGAAAAACCGTAAAACCTATTCATCAAAATAGGCGTTACTGGAGAGCAGACCGGTAGTTCCTGGCTTTGAGCGCCGGCTGAGTTGGGAAAGTTGCGAAGTGTGGAGGGCTCGGCAAATCCCATGATACGGGTATCAACCTACATGGGAGGTCAGCATGACCGTTTCCAACGAATCCTATCTCTCCGAATCGCTCGACAGCGTCATGGCGCTGGGTGACAAGGACATCAACTCCGACGCCTTCATGGTCATCGACGGCTATGAGCAAGAACGCTTTCTGTTCAAGCAGTTTCCCTGGCCGGTTCTGACCCCGGAGGGCAACGTCGAGGTGCCCATGCCGATGGGCCTCAAGCACCACCAGCCGGCCCAGATCAATATCGCCCAGGAAGGCGCGGTGACCATGATGGAAACCAAGGCCGGCCACATCAAGGCGATGCTGCACAAGATCAACGAGCAAGGCGGCCGCTTCAACGCCCGCGTCTACCGGGGCACCTACGAGAACCCTTCCGACACCGCCCGTATCACGCTCGCCTTCCTGCGCGTCGAACCGATGGACCGCGACATCGAGAACCGCACCCAGGTCTCCATGTGGAGCGGCACCATGTACTACCACTACGTCGGTAAGGCGTAATGCGCTGCTCCGAGCTGGTCGCCGCGTATCTGGCCGAGTTGCCACTGGGCAACGTGCTGACGGAGGGGCAGGTCACCCGCCACCTCAAGAATGCCATTCGGTTCTACTGCGGCTATGCCACGCTCGTGCACGCGCCCAGCGCCTTTGAACAGCTCCAGGCGCAGGAGCGCGTGGCGGAGGCGGCTCATCGAGCCCTCCCGCCGCCCGTCATCGTTCCGGTCACCGACTTCCTGAGCTACGCGCTCAAGGGCGTCGAGGACCGGTGCGATCCGGGGCCCCAGGTATCCCAGTGGCCAGCGCCGGGCACCGAGGTGCATACCCCCATCGACGCAACCAACGGTTTCTCCGGTAGCCAGGACTTCGACCTGACGCCCAGTGAATACGCGCTGATTTGGCCGCTCTTTCGCCTCTACATCGAACTCGAGAATGCCACCGCGCTGGAATCGTCTCGCGGCATGGGCGCCGAGATCTACGGGCGCACCACCGGTGAGATCCAGGTAGAGATCAGCCAGGTCGAGGAGCGCATGGAGCGCCTGGCCTACCGGTTCGAGGTGATCACGATTGGGTAGCATCTTTAGCCGGCTCGCCAACCAGGTGGGGCAGAACTACCTGACCGCCCTGGGCCAGGCCTCGCCGCTGATCAAGTTCGGGACCGACCTGATCAGCCAGAAGCTCACGAGCTCGGTGCGCGCCGGCGACCGCGCCCTTTTCGGCGGCCTGTCCGAGAAGAACTGGCGTGCAATGGCCGATGAGTTCATGTCCATCGACCGGGCCAAGGCCAATCTCTACCACGTCAACGTCACCAACCTGCAAACCGGCACCGCGCCGGCGATGAACATGTTCATCGTGGACTTCGGGGTGTCCCCCTTCACCGTGCGCGGTGAATCGGTGGCGGTCGGCGCCGGCAGCTTCGACCGGGTGGATGGCGTGGAAGCCGTCCAGCTGCGTCTGACGACGATGGACGATGTCGGCGGATCGGTGAAGACCTGGTTCAAGACCTTGAAGCGCGCGATGGCGCCAGGGGATGGGACGGTAGGCCTACCGCTCTCCTATCTCGTGCGGATCACCATTACCCATGCGTTCATCAGCGAGAAGTCCGAGAACGCTGGCCGCGCCTTCGTAGAGAGCTACGTGGTGCGGCCGCAGAACATCGAATACGAGGGCTCGCGCCGCCAGGACGGCATGCAGGAGCTGCAACTGTCCTTCGTCCAGTTCGACACCTTCACCAACCTCGTATAGGCCCGCCATGCGCCGATTTACCCCCTATCGCACGCCCAGGATCAACGTCGATATAGCCGAGCTCGACTATGGCAATGCCATTGATCTGGCCCAGTGGTCGCCGAGCCTCTATGAGGCACGCCTGACGACGTTCCTGCGCATGGTGGTTCGCCATCCTGACCCGATCCGCGAGGGGACCGTCACCGACCCCCGCCAGTGGACGGTACAGGAGCGTCACGCGGTACAGGCCCACTACATCGCCCACACCTACCCTGAGTTCGATTTCCAGGTAGGCGAAAGCGCGCGGTTCTCCCAGTACCTGCACCAGTCAGTTCGGACTGCCGAGGACATCCCCTTGGGGCCCATCGCCGGCGATGAGTGGACCCTGCGGCCGCTGCTGGGCATGCACGCCGAAGCGATCGAGCGGCTCATTCTCGGGCGCCGCATTCCGGGCAAGCAGGCTGGCTGGATCTCCGGTGCCTTGGCTTGCCAGCTGGTGGCCAGCGATGAGACCGAGGCTGGATTCTTGCGTGACAGCAAGCTGCCCACCGATCCGCTCGAAATTCTGCCTGATGCCCAGGTGGACGAGTGGGTGTTTCGCCGCGTCGAGGTCTTCAAGCGCTTCGCCCAAAGCGACCTGTCCGACATGCTGCGGGCCTTCCTACTGGGCTGCGAGCAGCAGCAGCACCTGGTGCGCATCAACTTCAACGATCAGGGGCCGGTACTGGTGTCGGAGGTGCCGGGCGTGGGCCCGGCGCGATTTCCATTATCCAACCTGTTCGAAGGAATCATTGCCCGGCTACTTGCGGTCGCTGATTAACCGCCGCGCTGAGCTGATGCTGCACTTCGGCCAGCCGTTCGACGTGGCCAGCCGCATCCCATTGTCCGAAGGTGATCGCCTGATGGAGTCCCAGGCCTTCAAGGTCTGGCAGGACGGCAAGGGGGTGGAGTCGGCGAACGTGGTCGCCCTGGCCGGCCGGCTGGACGCCATCATCACCAGCATCGGCAACCTGGGCGAGACCATGGCCAGGATCGTCTCCCGCCGGCGCTGAGGGCTTCGGAAAGCCGCGCGCGGGGTGCTAGCGCGCGGCCATCACAATCCGGCGAAATCACCTGAGCCGGAGCCTTCCATGGGCAATCTCAAGCACCTCTTTCTCCTGATCCGTTCCCTCTTCGACCAAGGCGCCTGGCTGCTGATGCTGCCGGCGGCGATTGCCCTGATCTACATCGATCCCGCCATGGCCCAAACCATCGGCCAGTGGGTGCTGGTGCCCCTGGTGCTGGCGGGGCTCACGATCATCATCACCCGCGTCATGTTTCCCCAGGTGTCCATCGCCTGGCTGGTCGCGGAGATCCGCCAGGGCAACGTGGCGGCCGGTCTGCTGGCGGCGGCGCTGGTGCTCTTCGTGGGCCTGGTCTTCCTGGGGATGGTGCTATGGGTCCGCGCCTAGTCCAGCCCCTGGTCCACTACCTTCTGGCGCTGCTGGCGGTGATCGGCATCCTGGGCGTGGCGGCGGTAATGCTGTGCATGCCCACGATTGCCCATGCCGCCGAGGTGCCGGCAGGCGCGAAGCCACTGCTGCCCATTCTGGTCCAGCAGCAGCGCCTGATTTGGCCGGACGCGCCCTCCCCCGAGGTGCTGGCCGGCCAGATCGAGCAGGAATCCTGCATCACGGTGACCCACTCGAAGTGCTGGAACCCCCGCGCGGAGCTCAAGACCAAGCGCGAGAACGGCATCGGCCTGGGGCAGTTCACGCGAGCCTATCGCGCGGACGGCTCGATCCGCTTCGACAAGATCACCGAATTGGCCAGCACCTATCCCTCCCTCAAAGGCTGGGGCTGGGGAAACCGCTACGACGGCCGCTACCAGCTGACCGCCCTGGTGGAAATGGACAAGGGTATCTACCTGCGGCAGAAGGGCGCCGCCACTGACCGGGACCGCTGGAGCTTCACCTTTTCAGGCTACAACGGCGGCGAGTCGGGCGTGCTCCAGGACCGCCGACTCTGCGCCAATACGCGCGGGTGCGATCCCTCTCGCTGGGATGGTCACGTCGCCCTGCATAGCCTGAAAGCACGCCGTCCATCGCCAGGCTATGGCAAGTCATTTTTCGCGATCAACCGCGAATATGTCACCAACATCCTCGACGTTCGCAGCCATAAATACCGACCCTATTTCAGAGACTCGCCCAATGGCTGACGCACAAAACGAGGCCGTGCGCCTCGCGCTGATCGAGCTGCGGCTCACGGCGATAGAAGAGCGGGAAAAGGGCTACATCACCAAGGAGCAGTTTTTCCCCGTCAAGTTGCTGGTGTTCGGCGCCACCGGCCTGATCCTCTCGGGCGTCTTTACCGCCCTGGTCACCCTAGTCGTTAAGGGATCCCCATGAACAAATACATCAACCGTCTCGTCCCGCCCTATGTCTTCTGGCCAGTGCTCTGCCTCTGCGCAGCGGTCAGCATGGCCCTGGTGGTGGTGGTCATGTTGGTCAGCGGCAGTGACCCCTTCACGGTGCGCAACCTGGGCACCCAAGACCTGACCGGCCAGCCCCGCGAGCAGTTTCACATGGGCGAAGTGGTCGTGATCAGGCGCCAGGTCTGCACCTCTAGGGAGGTGGCGCTGGGCTTCTACCCAGGCCTGCGCAGTGCGGAGGGGGTGCTGTTCGCCCTCCCCTCGGGCGCCACTCACTTCAAGGAGGGCTGCCGCGAGACGCTCTACGGCTTCGAGCTACCCAGGAACCTGCTGCCGGGCATCTACACCTACCAGAACATGGTGCAGTACCAGACCAACTGGGTCGGCCGCGATGAGCAGAACGTCTATCCCCCGCTGAAATTCGAGGTGGTCGCCAATGCTCGCTGATCTCTCAGTCGCCGCCCGCGCGGTGATCGTTGCCCTGGTCCTGGTGGGGGTCGCCGCTGCCGCCTACAAGGTGGCGGATCTTGCCGTCTCGAACCACTACCTCACCCAGATAGCTGATCAGCAGACCCAGCTGACGCGCCTGGCGCAGGATAAAGGCACCCTCACTGGCCAGGTCGGCGACCTCAAGCTGGCCGTTGCCCAGCAGACCGCCGCAGCTGATTTGGCGGAGGAAAAAACCCGCAGCGCCGAGGCGCAGCAGGCCCAGGCCAAGGAGCTGGCCGGCTCCCAGGCCAAGCAGAGCCAGGTGCGCATCGCCGCCCTGGAGCGAGCGCTGGCCAACGCCCAGTCCACCCTCCACGACATGATGAGACAGAACTGGGAGACCCAGCCATGAGGGACGCCTTCAACCATCGCCGCCGGTTCGTGTTCGGCGGCCTCGTCCTCGCATGTAGTCTCGCCCTGGGCGCGTCGCTCGTGGCGTGCAGCTCGACCGTGCAGGAGCCCAGCGGCGTCAAGCCGATCTCGGTCGTTACCGAGAAGGTGATGGTCAGCAAGCCCTGCGTGAAAGAGGCCCCTCCCCGCCCGATCTATCGCTGGGGACGCGGGCAGTACCCCGCAAGCGACAAGGAAGCCGGCGCCATCCTGATGGCCGACCGTGAGCAAGCCGTGCAGTACGGGCTCGCTTGGGAGGCCGCGACCGTCGGGTGCATCCAGACCCAGAGCGTTCTGCCGCCGGCTTCGGAAAGTCAGCCGCCTTAGATCTGGGCGCTGCCATTACCGTAGTGGCACACCCTCCCTATCGAGACTCTCCATGATCACCACCACCACCACCGTTGCGCTCGTCGCCCTGCTGCTGATGTCTCTGCTGCTGATGGTGAGCATGCGCCAGAATCAGCGACTGCGGCGGAATGCCTATCAGTGCGAGGCCATGCTGGCCTGGCGGACGGATGAGGTCCAAGCGTGGCAGTCGATGGCGCGCCGTGCCCTGGGCCGGTTGAACGTTGCGGCGTATCGTCAGTGTGATCGTGGCGAGCTGATCGCCGATACCCAATCCCTGCGAATCGAGATGCGAGGGCTGAGTCTGCGCTCCGAGTTCCGTAGTCGAACGGCGCCAGAAGTGGCAGATGTGCTGGAGACCCCGTCCAGCGTGCCGTGCAACGGCTAGGATAGCCGTCTACGGGAGAATATCGATCTTCCACGAAAAAGCCGCCTCATGGGCGGCTTTCTCTTGATCACAGGAAAAGTGGACGTCAACTAGGCCGACTACGCGAGTTGGCTATTTCGCCAGTATTTCGGCATTTGGCAAGACAGATGGCTTGTCTTAAGAGCTGAGCGGTGTCATCTGTCATACGGGTGATGGATGATGTCTCCTGGATGACCTACGACTTATGACGCGCGAGACACGACGAGTGATTTCATCCGTATGACGCAAGACATCGTCTGTAATACGGATGATTTCATGCGTCTGCTGTGCGCAGTCGGACGTTCAGCCGAAGCATCGCTGCCTCCCGGCTCTCGCCTGGCCTGGCCAGCTCGCTGAGCTGCTGCTCTGTCACCAGTCGCTTGCGGCCTCGGCGCTTCGGCGGTGGGACGATGATCTCGCCCAGGTCGAGAAAGCCTAGCTGCTCCGGCTCTTGCTTGGCCGGCTTGGATTTCTGGCTGATGTCGAACAGCAAGCCCTCGACGCTCTTGCCGGCCTTCACCGGTTCCATCATCACGTTGATCGGCGACAGGTCGTTGATCTCCTTGAGCGCGGGATCCAAGACGCGACGCTTGAACTCGTAGTATTCCGGGTACTTGTCCTGGAGCTCGAACATTACCCGCAACTCGGCCAAGGGGATCTCCACCGACCCGGCAGCGCGCCATTGGCGCATCAGCTCGTAGAGGCGTATCGAGTAGGTGCTGCTCATCTTGAGCACGTCTGCCAGCTCGTAATACGTGAACTGCTTGTTCAGCTCCGAGAGGTAGGGCAGCAGCACCTTGGGAAACTGGATACCGATGATGCCGCCCTTTTTCGAGAGTTTGATGGCCTGGGCCCAGTTGGTGATCACTACGTCATCGAGCGGATCGCCCTGGGGGCCGTCGGTGAGACGT
>JAAIGE0101091414.1_pt1 | contig 15388 bp, 25 predicted proteins | sample 6487951 | NCBI WGS metagenome assembly JAAIGE01 (sample SAMN13974128, study PRJNA590717) | phyllosphere metagenome | biome: tomato field; feature: multiple bacterial spot infested tomato fields; material: tomato leaves; isolation source: leaves from tomato fields | host: Solanum lycopersicum ... | reverse complement strand
TAGCCGCTTCCTTAGTCGCCACCTCGCGCGCCTTGATGATCCGGTCGCTGTTCGTCTTCTCGGCCGACGCGAGCGACTGGAGGGCGCGGGACAGGAACATTGCCTGTTCGGGGTCGAAGGTGACCGGCTTCGCCTCGCCGGTCTCCGGGTCATGCTCGGCCGCCGTGATCGTCTGCATGACGACCGAATGCATCAGCTCCAGGTTGGCGCGGGCCAGCCGATTGTCCGGCTCTTCGCCGAACTGCGCCACCAGCGCTTCGCCCAGGGCGCGGCTTTCGCGCATGCGGGCGGCGATCGTCGACAGCGACTTGACGTGCCGGCCGAGCGCGGACCGCGACACATCGACGCGCAACTCGTCGAGCTTCGCCTTGATCTCGTCGATCGTCGCTCCGTCGCGACGGAGCGCGGCGATCTGATCGCGGATCTCGACCGGGAGCCGGTCGATCGAAGAAGGCCGGTCGATCGCCATGCTTAGCGGCCCGGCGACGGCTTCTGCACGCCGGGCAGCGTCGAACAGCCGGACTGCACGTCCATGCCGCGCTCGGACAGCGTGGCGACGACCAAGCCGATCGCCGGCTCTTGCGTGGTGACGGCGCGCTGTTCGGTCAGCCACGCCAGCTCGGCCTTCACCTGGTCACGGCTGGCGCGCAGGCCCATGCTATTGACGGCCTGGTGCAGGATCGAGCTGTTGGCGCAATAGCCGGGCGCTTCGGCCAAGATGCGCAGCAACGTCAGCCGCAGGTGCGGCAGGAACGCGTCGGTGAGATAGCTCACTTATTGATACCCCGATCGAGAAAGTAGTTTTCCAGGCGTTGGACGCCCGCGTCTGTCCGCTCTGCCAGTCGCTCGATCCCGCCCATCCGCGCGTTAACCGCCGCGATCTGCCCCTCCAGCGCGATAACCTCGCCGCTGGAGGCTACACGTGCTTCCATTTCCTTCAGCTCCCCCCGGAGTTGTTCGACGGCCTGGACGGACGCGCAGCTATCGATCGCACCCTCCAGCTTGGTCACCTTGGCGCCGATCGTATTAAGCTGGCGCTGAAGCTGCCCGGTGCCGACAGGGTTGGCGCTGCCGCCCCGCCAGATGACGAAGGCGAAAAACGCCATGATCGCCAGCGCGGCGAAGGTCTCAAGATCGAAGCTCACTTTTCACTCTCCCGGCGATCGGCCCAAATGGCCGCGCCCTTTGTCGCCGCGACAACAAAACCATCCAACATGACACGCGTCAGGACACGCACCGCACGAGCGACCATTTCGATAAAGGCCAGCCCGGAGAAGCCGAGCCCGATCGACCAGCCCAGCGCCACAATCGGCCGCTTCTCGCCCGCCACGACCAGCGCCAGCACGCCCAGGACGAGAAGAACGGTCAGAGCCGCGTTGCCGGTCCGGCCGAGCGCGGTTCCAGCCGCCGTCGCCGGGGCAACGCGACGCGCCATCAGCACGCCGACGATACCGAACAGCATCGACCAAATAGGTAACTCGGCACCGAACAGGATTACCGACGCAGGACCGAACCGTTGGGGCGTTTGCGCCTCCGCAATGGCCGCCAGTCCCGCTCCAAAGGTTGCGCCGACAAGATTTCTGACAACGAACATGGACGTGTTACTCGTCTCCTGCCGAAACAGCGTCCGGCGTTGCTTCCTTTTCGAGCCTTGCGGCCAAATTCCTTACCTGCTGCCGATAGTGCGCCGCACGGTCGTGCTGTCCTGCACCCTCGGCCGCTTCTGCCGCGATCATCGCGTCAGCACGCTGCCGGATCAGCCACTCGGTGCGACGTGCGGCGATATCGATCTTTTCAAGGTCGGTGGCGGCCGGAAGGTCCATCTTTAAGCCCTCTGATTGGCGGCGCGGTCGCTCGCCAAAATTTCATTTATCTTCGCCACCACATCGGGAAGTGCGGCTTCGGTTGCGAGGTCCGCCACCACGGCCGCTCGCTTCATCCCGACTATGCCAACCGGCTGGAACGTCGAACCGTCGACCGAGCCGGGATAGAAAGTCATCGGCGTGCCGGCGGGAACAGCAGCGCCGATCGGCCCAAGAAAATACACGCGCGGACCAGCGACCGCAGTAATCCGGCGCTGCTGCCCGCCGAAGCTGACCAACTGGCCGGGTGCCAAGCCGCCGTTATTGTCAACGGTGCCGAACGTGGCACCTGCATTTGCCTGCACCGATACACTGGCAAGTATACCCATGGTGCCGGCGACCGTGTTGATCCACCCTTCCTCGTCTCCCAGCGCCAACGCTCCGGAGTAATTGCGGGTGACACGTTGCCCGCGTGCAAACGTCCCGCTTACCGGCTTGGCGTCGGAGTACACCGGGATATCGGACCGCGGAGCATCGGCAATACGCGCATCGTAAGCGTGGATCGTGCAATCGGCCGCGAAGCCGAACACAGCGACGGTACCGTTGCTATCGCGCCCTCGCCAGTCGATATGCGCCGCCACGATCCCGAACACGTAAATCGGCAACCCGCTGGTGATCGACGGCGGAAGTGCCGGCATCGTCAGTGCGGGAGCGATCAGGATCGGCCCGCCATTCGCGGCCTGTGTCCGGTCAAAGTCAACGAAATTGCAGCCATTGTCCACGACGGCGATGCCGCCCTCCGACACGACCGAGTAGAAGGCAGGCGAGCCGCCACCCACCATCCAGTGGACGACGTTGCCGGTGCCGAAGACCTCGTAATGGCAACCCGTCGTGGCGACCCGCCCGCTGAAGACATTCGCGACAGCCTCGCGAACGACCATCCTTTGGCCGTCATTCGTACCTCCGATGAACGCGTGCCCGTCGATCTGCCACGCGGCGCCTGCGATAAAGCGCATGTGTTCCGCGCCGGGGAACGGCAGATATGTCTCGCACGCGACCATCCGATTGTCGGTGTTCGGGCCGGTGACTGGTGTGCCGGTGTTCGGGGGGAACATGATGCCACTCAGCCCAGGATCTTCGCCGCTGACAAAGCCTACCGCTTTCGACTGAAAATCATCGTCCGCGAACCGGCAGTTGAGCCAGAAGCCGCTTTCCGCACCGAAGCTGAACACCGCCCCCTTGCTGTGATTCCCGCGCACTTCGATATTGATGAACTTACAGTTGTTTGCGTTCGGGCTTTCGACCAGCCGGCCGATGTAGACGCCGCACTGTGCCTGCACCGGCGCAGGACCATCCCCGGACGAAAGCGTAAGATCGCGCACGGTCATGACATTGCGCCCAGCCGCGAAAAGCGTGATCCCCTGAGCCGTCTCGGGCCAGACGGTGGTGACGCCGCGCCCCTCGCCCGCGATGGTCAGCGGCCGGGTGAAATCCGTCACCAATTTATGGACATGCATGTCCATGACGTAGCCGCCAGCAGGCAGGATGATGACGCCGCCGAATGGCGAACCATCAGCTTGGGCCAGCGCCTTCTTGAAAGCCCCCGTCAGCGGCGTGGCGAGCGTCGCGCTCCTGATCTTTTGGTGCAGCAGCGGGTCGATGAAATCGAGAATGGAGATGCGCTGAGCGAGCGCGGCACTCACGTCTGCCGGTACAGCGTCAGCCACAGGCGCTGTGTACGTGATGCCGTCTGCCTGCTGCCGTACCAGCGCACCCACTGCCAGCGAAACCGTGTCGAGTTCGACAATCTTGAGGTCATCGGCTCGACCGGTGAAATCGCCGGCTACGTAGGCATAGCCAACAGGAGCATTCGTCCCGTTAGCGAGGGTGGCGGAAGGATACCGGACGGGATCAAGCTTTTTCAGCCGCGCGATCGAGCTGAAGACGTTGGCGGCCTCCCCCGGCGGACCGATTAGGGAGCGAGGCTCGCCCCAGCCGTTTGCCGTCTTGGGCCCATATTCGTCGCTTTTGGAAAGGTCGCGATAGAACTGGCCTGCCGTGCCCAGATTGGCAGCGGGAGGTCCATTGCCGGACAACGTCAGCATCGATTCACGTGTCGCTTTCGACAGCGTTTCGAACTGCACCCACATGCCGGCGCCCTTCGCGCCCGCTTTACGATACCAGCCGTTTTTCAGCAGGTCCGGATCGCTGAAGACAAGGCCAATCGACTTGTCCGCATAGCCTAGCTGGGCGTTCAGGTCGGCGACCGTTGCCGTTGCCGTATCCGTCGCGATGAACTTTCCGAAAAGCGTCTTGAGATCGACGGTCCCCTCCAGCCCGCCCGGCTCGGACACGAGCATGCGAGCATTCGGCGACACCGCCGCAAGCGCGGGCACCTGAGAGATCGTGCGCGACTCAGCCATTGCACGCCGCCTTCGCGTCCGTCAGCCGGCGCTCCAGCAACTCCTCGCGCGCAAAGCGGCGGCCGATCCAGCGTAAGACCTCGCGGCTGGCATCGATCACGGCGCCGGCCGGCGTCGGCTCGGCCAGCGGGAGCGCGGCCGTTACCTCGGCCGGGCATTGCTTCACGCGCACGGTACGGGTCTCGACGATCGGGTCAGGGTGCGTCGGGCGCGGCGTCGCCGGCGAGCGCACGCAGGCAGGCAGCATCGCAATGAGACCGGCCGTCAACACCAAGCGGTGCAGCCGCGATGACATGATCATTCTTCGTCGTCCTGGTCGTGTGGGTAGTGCGGCGCGCCTCGGCACGCGTGACGGCGGCGTCGCGGTCGCGGTCGGCCGCGTCGAGCTGGTGGCGGGTGTCGGCGAGATCGGAGCGCGCCGCGTCGCGATCGGCCGCGAGCGTCTTCACGTTCGCGGTGCACGTCGCGCGCACCACATACAGGTCGGCCGCGCCGATCGCGGCGTCACAGGCGTCGGCGCGGCGCGCCGCCTCGACGCGCGCGGCGACCTTGGCATCGCACGCGGTCAGCGGCGCGTCGGGCTTGTCGGCGGCGCTGGCGCAGGCTTCATAGCCGGTGATGCGATCGGCGAGGTCGAAGCGGTCGATCACCGCCCAGGCCACGAAGGCCAGCGCGGCAACAACCAGCGCCCAGCCGGCGATGCGCAGGATGGTCATACCCGGCCCAGCGAATTCGCCCGGCTGATCCATCCAACGATGAAGCGCTTTTGGCTCGGATCGCGGTCGATGATCGCAAGATAGCGCGCCTTCGCCGCTTCCCGGTAATCCTCAATCAGGCGCGGCATGCCGGCACCGGCGAGTCGAAGCACGGCCAGAAAGGCGGCACGTGTTGTTTCGCCCAGCACGCCGTCGACCTTGATGGGATCGGGCAGGCCGACATAGCCCTTGCGCCGTACCAGCGTCGCGTTGATCGCCTGTTGCAGCATCTTCTTGGCCGCGAACAAGCCGCCGTTGACCCCCTGGTCGAACATCGCCTCGCCGATCGGCGCGGGCCAGCTCTCGCAATTCATCGCGTCCCAGAAGCACCGGCGGAACAGGATTTTGGCGTCGATCGGCTGGAGGCGCTTGATGTCCTCGATGTCGATGTCGCCGTCCATGTCGAGGTCGAAATCGCCGATGCCGTCCGCGTCGGTGTCGATCATCCCCTCATGTACGAGGAACCGGAGCGACACCCCGTATTTGGTGGCGCCTCCCCGGTCCTTCGGATCATTGACGAAGCCGCCCTCGATCTCAGCGACCTTGGCGTGAGCGCGCGAAAAGCGTTCGGTGAACGCGTGCACGACGATGTCTGATTGCCCCTTGTCCATGGGGCGGTGGTGCCATCCTGACCGGGGATGGCTGACCTGAACTATTTCAGGCGAAAAGGTCTAGCTGGTTGTCGTCTTTCTTCTCGGCCGCGAGGAGCTGGTAGACCCGCCGCTCCGAATAGTCGCAGGCGCGTGCCGCCTCGGCAACCGTCATCTCGCCCGACAGTGCCAGTTCGATCACGCGACGACGGCGCGCGTGAGCCTTGGGGAGGTCGATCTGGATGCCGTGATAATGCTCGGCAAGCAAGACAGAAGCTTTCGGCCCGATCGCGAGCGAGATCGGATTGTTGGTGCCGATAAAGCGCGGGACATAGATTTTCGTGCCGCCAAGTGCCTCGCACAGGCGCATGACATTCTGCGACCCGATGACCTGGGCCAACTCCTCCATCTGCTCCCGTGCCGCATCGCCACGCATGATCAGCCCCCGATCACGCGCATGACGAGCGCGCCGATCGCCGCCCAGGCGAAGCGCGAGGCCCAGCCGAGACGGTGATCGGCGCGGCGCGCGTCACGCATGATGGGCAGCGCCTGCCAGCCGAGCGAGGGCTGTACCGGCTTGCATGTGCGCCAGCCGCCGCTCACCGCCGCGCCTCCCCGATCGGGATGATCCTCGCCGCCGGCTGGCGCAGCGTGCGGCCGAACTCGCGCGCGATCGTCTCCAGCTCGGTCGCGGTCGCCAGCATGACGCTCTGCACCTCGGTCCCGCCGAACGTCCGCGCCGCACGGCTGACGGACCAGTCGTCTGGTACGAGCTGCGCCGCCTTCAGCTTCACGAACAGCGCCTCCACGAGGCGGCGCTTCAGGACGACGACCTGGGCGTGTGGCGCCACGCCGTCGAGGTTCGCATCCCATCCATGACGGGTGCCGATCGCCTTCAGCGCTTCGATCAGCTTGTACGCCAGCGACTGGTCGGCCCACTGGAGGCGCGCGCAGCCGAGCTGACGCTTGGCGAATGCCTCCAGTGCCTTCTCGCTCGGGTTGTCGATCGCGCCCAGGTGGTGCAGCGAGATCCACAGCGCCCGCGCCTTCAGTGCCGCCGGGTGGTCGGCCGCGCGCTGCGCCTTCGGCTTCGCGACCGCCTTGAAACCCAGCCGCGTGAACTCCTTCAGCAACTCCTCCAACTGGCGGTTGGTGCAGTCGGCCGAGCTGGCGTGTCCCGTGACGCGCAGCACGACAGCGACATAGTCGTCATCGCAGAGCGCGAGTTGCTGTTTGGCGATATGCACCTTCGCGATCATGCTGCGACGGTGCGGATCGGCGCTGAAGCGCGCCGCGACGGCCTTCACTGGCATAACGAACGGTCCTCCATGATGGCGCGGACTTGCGTGATCGGGCGGCGGCAGCGGGCGGCGATCGTCGAGACGAACACGCCTTCGCGCAGCCATGCCGCGATGGAGATCATCTCTGCGATGGTCGCCGGCTGGGCGCGGCGCTGATACTGGTACTGTTTCTTGGGCATCACCCGATGCTCCGCACGAGGTCGATGATGTCGGGCAGCGCCGTGCCCAGCGCCGCACAGGCCGAAAGCGCGACGGCACGCCACAGACCGGGGTGAGCGCGGCGCTCGGCTGCGAAGGAAGAGCGCAGGTTCATGCCTCACCCCCGGTGGCGCTCGTGGTTTCGCGGACCATTTCCGCCGTCATCGTTTTGACCGCGTCCTTCAGCCCCTTCTCGTAACCGGCTTCCTCGGCCGCGATCAGCGCTTGCGCATGACGGGAAGTGGCAGCGTAGAAGGCGCGGTGAACGTCCGTCATCTCGCTATGCACAGCCTGCATAGCCAGCGCGGCCTGGTTCTCCGCGTCGCGGAGCGCGCGCAGCAACCCGCCCTCCGCACCCTTGATCAGGCACGCCGGCTTTTGCTCTTCCGATCCCCCGAAGTGGAGGCGAGCGGCGGTGGGGTCGGCGAAGTAATCGCCACAGTGAAAGCACCGCCACCCGGCCGGCTCACCGTCTGGTACAGCGGTGACGTGACTCCGGACGAGATCACCCGCTCGCCGCATGCGGTCCCAAGCATGGCCGGTGCGAAGATGATCACCGCCGCATAGGTCATGTGTGGCGCGATATTGCGCCTCCGCTTCCGCCAAGGCGGCGGCGGCGAAGTGCAGTGAGGCATGTGCTGTCGGCATCACTACCTCCCTCACGCGAGCTGGCGGGTGGAAAGCTGCTTCCACGCGTCCTCCAGGTGACCGAGCGACAGGCCGGTCCCTTCGCCGCTGGCGAGCATCCACGCCGTCTCCATCACCATCGTGCAGGTGCGCAGTCCGCCCGGCTGCTTGGCGACGAAGGCGAGAAACGCGCGCTGATCATCCGCCTCGACATTCCAGGCGGTGGCGAGCGCCAGTGCGTCCTCCTCGGATGGACCACGGAAAATGTAGCGCTGGCCTACACGGCTGGCGAGGCGCGCGAATGCGTCGGCGCGGCTGCTAAGCGTCAGGCGGTGCAGCACGTCCTCGTTGCCGACCAGCGCGATCCCGACGCCGGTCGCGTCGTGCCAGGACCGGATTTCCTCCAGGGCCTTCTCCGACGTGTGCTGCGCTTCGTCGATGATGATCAGCCCGCCGGACTCGCCGACCATTTTCTTGATGCGGGTCGACAGCGCCAGCGGAGTGCCCTTGGCGGCCGGCTCACCCATCGCGTCCAAAACCGTCTGTTGCATGGTGTTCACGCCGGCCGTCGACGGCGCCATCGTCGCCACCCAGACATTCGACCCATTCGCGCGGAAGTTGCGGATGTTCTCGGTCTTGCTGGTACCGGGACCGCCAGCGATGACTACGATCCGGCCGCGCTGGGCGATCGTCAGCATGGTGCGGATACGGCGGCCGGTCGGCGTCTCGAAATAGGAGGGCGGCTCGGGCATCTCGGCCGCGATCGTCGCCTGATCCTCCAGGCGCCCGCGATACTTCGCCACCGCCTCCGCCAACGGTTCGTTCTTCCCGGCATAGGTGCCGCCTGGGAACATCGAGATCGTGCTTTGCGGGATACCAATACGAGCGGACAGCTTCGCCCAGGACAGACCGGTGTCGGCCTTGTGTGCGGCAAGCCACCGCTGCTCGGCTGCTACGTCGATTTTGGAAGTCGTGATCGTCATGCTACCTGTTCCTGTGCTTGTAGTGAGTGACCGCACGGGGGTGGCCGCCCCCGTGCGGTGTTCGGTCAGCCGGCCCGCCGCATCGGCAGCACCACGCGATCCATGGCAGCCGCGAGACGGTCGACGACATCAGTGGAGGGCTGCACTCGCGCGTCGGTGACGGCGCGGAGCTGGCCCTTGGTCTGGCCCTTGTGCCGCACGATGCGCGCGGCGCCCGGCGCCGGGGTCGCGGGCTCGACCTCGCGGCCGGGCAGTTGCGCCGCCAGTTGCTGCGCATCCAGCAGCTCGTGCATCTTTGCGAGATCGCGCGTGTTGCGGCGAAGCTCGGCCTCCTGGGCGCGGCGCTTCGACGCCGCCGCCTTGTCGAAGAACCCGGTCGCCTCGATCACGGGGGCGGTCGCGATGAACTTGCCCGTGCGATCGTAAACGTGGATTTCGCTATGGAGGTCATCCGGATCGAAGCGGATCGAGACCTTCTTGCCGGCATATTCGAAAAGCTCGGCCGCATAGTAGCGGTTGCCCTCGTACATGATCGCGCCGTCCTGACGGCCGCAGGTGCGATCATCGGCAGCGAGGAGCGCGAGGCGGAGCTGCTCGGGCGTCGCCTTGCCGATCGGCGCGGTCGCATAGGACGCGTTGAACACGTCGTCGAAGCTGCACCCGTTCGCCATCTCGGTCCGGCGGCCCTGCTCGGCATTATGCCGCGCCATCTCGCGGTCCACGATGGCGCAGAAGTCGGCGATCGGGATGGCGCGGGAACCGTAGTTCTCCGGCTTCGCATCGGGTTTGTTGCCGGTGTAGGCGCCGGCAAATTCCGGCCGCTTCGCGATCGTGTCGCACAGGTCGCGGAAGCCGCGCTCGATCGGCTTGGACTGGCCGCGAAACGGCATCGCCCAATGGATTTGCACGCCCAGCGCCACGAGGATGCCGGTCGGCTCCTCGTCCCTAATCTTAAATCGAAACCGGCTCTTCGCGCCGCCGGTGATCGCCTTGGATGCGAACGCGCGGCCGTTATCTAGCACGCAGTGCTTGGGGATACCGTAGCGCTTGAACAGGTCAGCGAACACGAGGCGCGTCGACAGCGCCGTCTCGCTCTCGTCGATGCGATGCGCGACCATCTTGCGGCTCATGAGATCCTGACACGCCACCATCAGCGGGCGACCGATCCGGCCATCCGGCCACACGCAGAACACGTCGAACTTATGGCCGTCGATATTGACGGCCTCCAAAGCATGCAGGTCTTTCACTGTTCTCTCCTGGGCAGGGAGGGTGCGGCGGAGCGCTTCGTCGCCCTCCCGCCGTGCGATGATCAGACGGCCGTCGACCTTGCGGTCCAGCATCCGGCGGAGCGTCTTTTCGTGGGGCAGCGCGATCCCGCGCGGTGCGGCATATTCATCGCGCAGCCGCCGATAGCAGGACGAGAAGGTCGGCTTTTCGGGGCGCAGAAAGTCGGAGATCAGCACCTGCCACGCACCGGCATCCACCTCGGCCTCGGCACCGCCACCCTTGCGCTGGGGCGCGAGGTACGGGAGGCGATCGGAGGGGGCTACGCCGTCGACCAAAGCGATCCAGTTCCAGACGGTCGCGGGCGATACCCGGTCACGCGCTGCCGCAGTCGCGACAGCAGCCGACCGCGTCAGCCCGGCACGCTCATAGGCTTCGACCAGCGCGATCGTGGCGGCACGGTTCTTCGCGTCGCTCTTCACCTTCTCGCTGGCGCCCTCGAACGACCGCCACAGTGCCGATGCGGCAGGCGGCGCCGGGTGAATGTCAGCGGCCGCACCTACGCCCGCCGCCTGGATCGCCATGCGCGCTGCCGTGGGCAGCACGTCGAGGTGATATTCCAGACCGCCGCCGCGTACCTGACGCGGCCGGGCCAGCGGCGAACCGTCCTGCGCGGTGCGCAATGCCCACCCATCCTTGGCGGCGCGCTGGTTGACCTTGCGCTTCTGACGGGGAAGCCCCGGCAATTCCAACTCCGCCAGTTCGGCAGCGGAGAACCATGTCTTGAACCCGTCGATCTTCAAGATTGCCCCCCTCGCGCGAGCGGCTGAACCCGCTTCCGCAACGTCCTGATCTCCTCGTCCAGCTTCGCCCGCTGCGCCTTGGCGTTGCCCAATCGGGCCAGCAGCAGCTCCTCACCGACAAGCACCGACGCGCCGATGCGGCGCAGCAGTACGTCGGCGATGTCGAAGCGCTCGGTCACGGCAATGATCGCCAGCAGCCGGGACGCGGAAATATTGTGATTGTCGCGGGCCTCCGACGCATAGGCGTCGAGCATGGCCTTCGTGACTTCGTCGCCCAGCAGCCCCGACATGGCGCCCGCGACCTCATGCCGCGACCGTGGATCGTTCTTCAGCATGTCCGCGACCGAAGCCGCGATCAGCCTGTCCAGCCCGGCAAGGTCCGCATCCATCGTCGCCGGCGTCGGCGGCTCGAACGTAAAGCCTAGCTGTGCTGGCTGGAGCGACGAACGGCGCTTAGGCGTCATTTGCCGACATCCTCCGCTGCGCTTGCCGCCGCCCACTCTCCAGCAGGTCGTGTGCCAGTGATGCCAGCCTATGCCCGGCGGACATGAGTTCGTCGGCGTGAAGGTCATGGACGGCAATCGCGTCCATCGCCCCACCACGAGTCAGGGTGGACAGGACGAGGCGAAGATCGCGCGCGACCTGCTTGATTTGCGTCTCGGCCTCTTCGCTGATCGCGGCCAATCCGCCGTCTGCAAACGACCATGCGTTGGCGAGCGGGTTGGCGAACTCGCGGTAGCCGCCTTCAGTGCAGTACACCACGACGAGGTCGGACGGGCTAAAGGTCTTAGTCACGCTGCCACCACTGGACCGGCTTCTCGGCCGGCTCCTCGTGTCGACCGGCGCGGCGCCGATCGAGCCTCGCAGCCGTGGCCGCCCACAACTCTTCGGCGATGCGTCGGCGCGCCTCGACCATGGTGCAGTTGTCCCGCACTGCCCGCTGAAACACCCGCAGATGTTCGGCATTGACCGAAAGGCCGGGCATCACGACCTCCAATCCGAGAAAGGATCGATCGTGGCGCCGCGATACTCGCGAGCCAGGGCCGTGATGGTGGATGGCTCCGCGCCGGTGATCGACGCGACTGCCGCGACGGTCTCGCCGGAATCGAGGAGGTTCAGCGCCCAGCGCTGGGCGTTCCAGCCCATGCGCCTAGCACGTGTCGCGGCGCGGCGGCTCATGCGCCACATCCGTCGATCAGGTCGCGCGCGGTGGCGACGTGGTGCTGGTAGGCCTCGACATCCTTGCGGCCGAAGGCGCCAAGAATATCGGTGCGCAGCTTCGGCGGCAGCGTGAACCAGTGACGACGGCACATGAGGTGCCCGCGCTGGACGACGGCCCCGCACGTATCCGCGGCACAGGTGACCTGTCGCCCGACCGCACGAGGAGCGCGCGTGTCGAGCGACGCCAGCGTCATGCCGCGTCGCGCCAGCTCGGCCGCGAGAACGTCCGATGGGATCGTCCGCATATCGGGGATACCCGGCAGGCGGAGATTGCGGACCTTATTCGGCCCGCGCTCCAGCGCGCCTGCCGCCACGAGCGCCTGGATATGGGCCTGCGTTCCCGACACCGTCAGGTTGAGGCACTTGGCGATTTCGCGAACGCTCGGGCTGATCCCGTTCGCCAGCATTTCGCGGACGAAATCGAGGGTGCGGAGTTGCCGGGGGGTCATGCTTCACCCCCGACATCGAAGCCGTTGCCGCTGATCGTCAGACGGGTGATGCGGAGATCGCTACACACCTTGCGCAGGTCGCTCTCACGCTCGCCGGTGACGACACCGTCCTCCTCCAAACCATCGAGAAAGAGGAGCGCATCATCCAACGCGGTCAGCGCTTCGTCGCGGTATCGCAATGCGCGGGGGCTATTCCGCTCGACGTTGCTGATCTGCGTGCCTGGAGGGGCGATAGCGATCAGTTCGGCCAAGGCCGCTTTCTTCTCTCCTTGCGACATGCGCGAAAAGGCGCCGATGAAGGCGGACAGCCTCTTGGTTTCCGCATCCGGCACCGGCTTGCTGGGGCGCAGCCGGCCGAGCGCGTCTGTTACCGTCCTGCACGGCTGTTCCGGGGTGTCGGCAATCAGCAACTCGACGACGCGATGCTGTTCGGCCTCCTCCAGCTTCGCCAGCGCCTTGAGCTGCGCGGCATTGAGGAGGATCGGGCTACGAACGGCGCGAAGCGACGCGATCAAGCCGGCGGGAATGCGCCGGTAGAGCATGAGGTCATCGCGAACCGTGCGGGCTGAAATGCCGATTTCGGCACCGACCTGTTCGCTCCAGCCATATGCACTGGCAATCGTTGCCGTTGCATCATCGGCTTCGTCGGAAACGGCCTTTTGCCATCGGACCGCCGCTGAAACCGCGCGTCCGTCGCGGGCGACATCGATGCCCGCGCGGAGCTTGTGAAGACGCGTCAGCTCGGCAACGTGTGCGGCGCGGGCCAAGGGATCGAGCCCTTTGCGCCACAGGTTCTCGGACGCCTCCCGAAGCCGGCGGTGGTCTGCCGACGAGGACACGACGCGCGCTTCGATCCACTCCATGCCCACATGACGGGCGCCGGTCAGGCGGTGAGCGCCAGCGACCAAGGTCCAGCCCGATCGGCCTGGGAGACGGCAGACTTCGATTGCCGTTTGCTGGCCCTCGCGCACCATCACCGCGCCAAGCGCCTGAGCCCACACTTCATCGATCTCGCGGAGCCGTTCGCCGATCTCGATGTCCGCCACAGGCAGCAAAAGGATTTCGCCCGCAACCTGCGGGTCCGGAATGACGCCCGCAATATCCCGCACCGGTAGCGACGCCATGTCTAGCGCGCCCCCGCATTTAGACGGTGCGCTGCCGCACCGATGGCGCTACAATCCGAAACTTCGGATTTAGGGAAGGTTGGTGCGTTGAGTTCGTGTTCAATGGCCTTGGTGACGCGGGCGCTCGGGCGTCCACGAAGCACGTCGGCGACCGACTTCTCGGGCAGGCCGGCGGCACGTTCGAAGGCCGCAACTGACCCGTGTCTTTTACGGAGGGCGCTCTTCACATCCTCCCTGTGCATTGCATCGAGCATCCGGTGAACAATCCTAAAACTCGGTCCGAAATCTCGGATAGCGCACCGGGGAGACGTCGTAAAGCGGTTCAAACCGAAAATTCGGTTGGAAAGCGCATTTTGTTGGCTTTGGATGGCCGAGAGTTGCGCTGGCTGGCTGAGAAATCCGGAATTCCGGATTCAACGGTCGGCGGATACATCCAGTCCGGTATCGCGAAGGCGGAAGCCGCCGTGTCGATCGCCGCTGCGCTTGGCTGCTCCGTCGATTGGCTGCTAACCGGCGGAGAGGAGGATGCGTCAGCGTTCCTGCCTGCTCAAGATGATCCAAATTTTGTGGAAGTCGAGGAGATCGACCTAGCCTATGGGCTGGGCTGGACCTTTGCAGATGGACCGGTCGAAGTGACGCGCCACCGTTTTCCGCGAGACTTCATCGCCTCGATAACGTCATCGCCCCCGCATAAGCTGACGATCGCACGTGGGCGCGGGGATTCGATGCAGCCGACCATGCAGGATGGTGACATGGTGATCGTCGATCGGTCACAAGTCTCGATCCGGGAACAGGATGCGATCTGGGCATTGACTGTCGGCGATATGGCGATGATCAAACGCATCCGGATACGCGGAGAGAAAGTCTTGATCCTATCAGACAACGATCGCGTTCCTCCCGACGAAGCGCATCATGAGGAGGTGCGCGTGGTCGGCCGTGTAATCTTCATCGGACGGAGGGTTTGATGCGTCAGCTCTTGATATTAGCAAGTCTGATCGCGTCTGCATGTTCCGGCCCCGTCGAAACCGCCCAAGCGGAAGGTGAAGGCTCCGCCGCATTCGGTGTAACCGGTGATGACATGCAGGTCGGGTTGCTTGGACTGGGCTATCCTTGGAAAGGCGAGCCGATCCGCGACACCCGCCGCCAGGACGCGTTTGGGGGCGGCGAAGCTCGAACGATGCAATATGGCAACGGCTTGGTCAGCATCTTCACCCGCGCGGATGGACATGTTTGGCGCGTTCGCCTTCAAACCGGGATTGGCGATCGTTGCGGTGCCCAGCGTGATCTCGACGCTGGGCTCACTGCCTTGCGTAGCATGTTGGCCGATGCAGACGCTCGCGTCAGCACATCTGCAGGTTGTTTGCCAACGGCCACCGTCACCGCTTAGCCTCAAACATTCGGTCCCACTTCCTCTCGGTCAGAGGATTGCGGATTCAACATGGCCTTGGGCGACTCTGGCCGATTTCCGCCATTTCACCGGAAGTGGGACCATCTTTTCGACGGTCCCACTTTAACAGCCCACTTCATGATGCCCGACGCCGACACCGGAGGCTCTCCCGCTTGCTCTCAGAAGCTTCTCAAACGCCCGTCCTGCGGGGTTCAGAGGCTTCTCAGAGGCTGCGGACGCTCAACACGTTGACTCTAAAACAACTTGTCCCAAGAGTGTCTAAACGACCTCTGACTCTAGACAGAGGCGGACACCCGTTCCGGAACCGCCGAAATGTCAGGAAGGCCAGTTTTCCGTGGGTTTGTCCCACGTAGTCCCGCAAGAGACCGGATTATCCCGGCACTCCAGAACCTCTTGTCCCCTCACAGTCGAGCTGCTGGTTCACGGTCGACGTCGAACCCGATGTCGATCTCGCCTGCTTCCGACTTGCCGGCACCTTCG
>JAAIGE0101057689.1_pt1 | contig 15392 bp, 12 predicted proteins | sample 6487951 | NCBI WGS metagenome assembly JAAIGE01 (sample SAMN13974128, study PRJNA590717) | phyllosphere metagenome | biome: tomato field; feature: multiple bacterial spot infested tomato fields; material: tomato leaves; isolation source: leaves from tomato fields | host: Solanum lycopersicum ... | reverse complement strand
GCGATGATCTTCCAGGACCCGCTGTCGTCGCTGAACCCCTATTACAAGGTCGGCACGCAGATCGCCGAGGCGTACCTGTCGCACCGCAGCGGGGTGTCGCGTCGCGCCGCCCGCGCGGTGGCGATCGAGGCGATGGAGCGCGTGCACATCCGCGACGCCGCCCGCCGCGTCGACCACTATCCGCACCAGTTCTCGGGCGGCATGCGCCAGCGCATCATGATCGCCATGGCGTTGAGCATGGAACCCGACCTCATCATCGCCGACGAGCCCACCACGGCGCTCGACGTGACCGTGCAGGCGCAGATCCTCGCCCTGCTCGACGAGATCCGCGCCGAGACCGGTGCCGGGCTGATCCTCATCACCCACGACCTCGCGGTCGTGAGCGAGGTCACCGACCAGATCGTCGTCATGCGTCAGGGCGAGACCGTGGAGAAGGGGCCGGTCGAACAGGTCTTCAGCGACCCGCAGGCCGACTACACGCGCCGCCTGCTCGACGCGGTGCCCCGCATCGACGACGAGATCGGCGTGCTGCGCACCACCGAGATCGCCGTCCCGACCACCGAGAGGGGTGCCCTGTGAGCACGCAGACGCCGCTGTTCCGAGGCACCGACCTGGTGAAGGAGTTCTCCACCGGATCGGCCGGACCCCTCGGCCGGTCGAAGACCTTCCGCGCCGTCGACGAGGTGTCGCTCGAGGTGCACCGCGGCGAGACGCTCGCCGTGGTCGGCGAATCCGGCTCCGGCAAGTCGACGACCGCGCGGCTCGTGGCCCGGCTCATGGACGTCACGAGCGGCACGCTCGAGTTCGAAGGTTACGACGTCACGCGGGCGAAGGGCGCCGCGCTGCGCGAGTTCCGAGGCGCGGTGCAGGTGATCTTCCAGGACCCGTACTCGTCGCTCAACCCCAAGCACACGGTCGAGCGTCTCGTCACCGCACCGCTCGTGTATCAGGGGCGCAAGATCCCCGGCGGCGCCCGTGCCTTCACGCGCGAGCTCATGGAGCGGGTCGGGCTCAACCCGATGCACTCCGAACGCTACGCCTCGCAGTTCTCCGGAGGTCAGGCCCAGCGCATCGGCATCGCTCGTGCCCTCGCCGTCGGACCCAAGCTCGTCATCTGCGACGAGGCCGTGTCGGCACTCGACGTGTCGGTGCAGGCGCAGGTGATCAACCTGCTGCGCGACCTACAGGCCGACGAGGGGTTCGGCTACCTCTTCATCGCGCACGACCTCGCGGTCGTGCGGCAGATCGCCACCCGCGTGGCCGTGATGTCGCAGGGCCGCATCGTCGAGACCGGCCCGCGCGACGCGGTGTTCGAGCGCCCCGAGCACGAGTACACGAAGACGCTGCTGTCGGCGATCCCGCGCATCGACCCCGAGTGGGACCGTCGTCGCCGTCAGGCCGAAGCCGCCCGCGCAGCCGCGCACGCACCCGCCGCGGCCGCCGCCGCCACGGCCGAGAAGGAGGAGAGTCGATGACCCGCACGGCCACAGCCGAGTACATGCTCCCGGGCATCCGAGTGCGCGAGTACCGCACCACCGCGCCGCTCGACTGGCGCAGCGGCGAGGGCGAGACGATCGAGCTGTTCGTGCGCGAGCTCGTCGATCCCACCCGCGACGACGCCGACCTGCCGCTGCTCACCTACCTGCAGGGCGGCCCCGGCGGAGCCAACCCGCGTCCGCTCGGACGCGACGGCTGGCTCGACGAGGCTCTGCGCGACTACCGCGTGGTGCTCGTCGACCAGCGCGGCACCGGACTCAGCACGCCGGTGGATGCCGCCGTCGTCGCCGAGCGCGGGGATGCCGGAGGCGACTTCCTCGCGTGCTTCCGCGCCGACTCGATCGTGCGCGATCTCGAACACGTGCGCACCACGCTGTACGACGGGCGTCGCTGGGCCACCATCGCGCAGAGCTTCGGCGGCTGGATCACCATGACCTACCTCTCCACCGCCCCCGAGGGGCTGACGGCGAGCTACATCTGCGGCGGCGTGCCCGGCATCCCGCCGCGGGCGAGCGAGGTCTACCGCCGCACGTTCGACCGCGTCGCGACGAAGACGGCGGAGTTCTACCGCCGCTACCCCGACGACGAGGCCGCGGTGGCGCGCATCGCCGACCGTCTCGCCGAGGGCGACGTGCGCCTGCCCGACGGCGACGTGCTGACGGTGCGCCGCTTCCAGTCGCTCGGCATCGACTTCGGCATGAAGCCCGGATTCGAGCGCCTGCACTGGCTCGTCGAGAAGGCGTTCGTGCGCCCGGGCCGACTCTCCGAGGCCTTCCTGCAGGACGTCATGATGCTCACGTCGAGCGCCGGCAACCCCCTCTTCTGGACGCTCCAGGAGTCGATCTACGGCGACCCCGACAGCGGCGCCACCGCATGGGCCGCCCAGGCCGAGCGCGACCGGCGCCCGGAGTTCGACGAGAGCCGCCGCCCGCTCGCCTTCACCGGCGAGATGGCGTTCCCCTGGATGTTCGACGAGGTGCGACTGCTGCGCGGCTTCCGCTCGGCTGTCGACGCGCTCGCCGCGAAGACCGACTGGACGCCGCTCTACGACCGCGAGGCTCTGGCCCGCAACGAGGTTCCGGTCGCCGCGGTCGTCTACTTCGACGACATGTTCGTCGATGCCGGCCTGCAGCTCGAGACCCTCACGGGCGTGGGCAGTTCGCAGTACTGGGTGACCAACGAATACGAGCACGACGGCATCGCCTCGGGTCGCACGCTGACCCGCCTGCGCGAGCTCGTGCGAGACCGCGGAGGAGAGCGCGCATGAGCGACACGACGACCGGAACCCGCCCGCCCTTTGCGGGCACCCGCTACCCGCGGCTCGCCGACATCCCCGCGTTCCGCGAGTTCATCGCGCACGGCTGGGACGACGTGCCCACGCACCCCGACCTGCCCCGCGGCGCCGCCGCGGCCGCCGCCGCCCACCGTGCGCGACTCAGCGCCGCGCACCCCGGTGCGACCCTCGTGCTGAGCTCGGGCATCGCCCCGGTGCGCAACGACGACTCGTCGTACGGGTTCCGCGCCGACAGCAGCTTCGTCTGGGCCACCGGGTGCCAGACCGAGGAGGCGACGCTCGTGATGTGGGCGCGCCCTGGTGGTCACGACGCCGTGCTCTACATGCCTGCGCCGTTCCGCCCCGGCGACGACGGCTTCTTCAGCAACGCGCTGCACGGCGAGCTGTGGGTCGGCCCGTCGGCGGGTCTCGCCGAATGGGCGGATGCTCTGCAGCTGACGGTCGAGCCGCTCGCCGCGCTCGAGGCCCGCTCCTCCGAGCTGCGCGGCGCGCTCGCCGCCCGATCCGCCGCCACGCTGGCCGCCGCCCACGGCGCCGAGGTCTCGCCGGATTTGGAGCGCACGCTCTCGCGGCTGCGCATGATCAAGGACGACTGGGAGATCGGCCAGCTGCGCGAGGCCATCGACGCCACCGTGTCCGGCTTCGCCGCCGTCGTCGCCGAGGTGCCGCGCGCCATCGCCGACGGTCTCGGTGAGCGCTGGCTGCAGGGCACGTTCGACCGTCACGCGCGCACGCTCGGCAACGGTCCCGGCTACTCCACGATCGTCGGGTCGGGCGCGCACGCCCCGATCCTGCACTGGGTGCGCTGCGACGGACCGATCCACCCCGACCAGGCGCTCCTGCTCGACATGGGCGTCGAAGCGCGCTCGCTGTACACGGCCGACGTGACGCGCACCGTCCCGGCATCCGGCACGTTCAGCGCCGAGCAGCGCGCGGTGCATGACCTCGTCGAGAAGGCGCATCGCGCGGGTCTCGCCCAGATCCGCCCGGGCACCGCCTACCTCGACTTCCACTTCGCGTCGATGGAGGTCGTCGCCCAGGGGCTGCACGACTGGGGCCTGCTCCCCGTCTCCGTCGACGAGGCGCTGTCGCCGAAGGGACAGCAGCACCGGCGCTACCTCGCCTGCGGCATCGGCCATCACCTCGGGCTCGACGTGCACGACTGCAGCCAGGCGCACTACGAGGACTACATGGGCGCCGACCTCGAGCCGGGCGTCGTGATGACGGTCGAGCCCGGCCTCTACTTCCACGCGCACGACCTGACCCTGCCGCCCGAGCTGCGCGGCATCGGTGTGCGCCTCGAAGACGACATCCTCGTAACCCCCACCGGGTCGGAGGTGCTCTCGGAGGCCCTGCCGATCGACGCCTCCGGCATCGAGCAGTGGACCCGCGCGCAGCAGGGAGGAACCCCGTGACGGCGGCCACCGGCATCCGACTCGCGCCCGCACTGCGCCCCTTCCCGCTCGACCGGGTGCGCCTGGGCGACGACAGCGTCTTCGCCCGCGCGCGCGACCAGATGCTGCACCTCGCCCGCGTGTATCCCGTCGACCGGCTGCTCGCCGTCTTCCGCGCCAACGCCGGTCTCGACACCCGCGGCGCCGCGGCACCCGGCAACTGGGAGGACTTCGGGCACCCCTACGAAGAGGCGTGGGGTGAGCACGACTACCCGGGTCGGGAGAACGCGCAGACCGCCAACCTGCTGCGCGGCCACTACGCCGGGCACTTCCTCTCGATGCTCGCGCTCGCCGCGGCCGGGGAGCAGGATGCCGGGCTCCGCGCCAAGGTCGACGAGCTCGTCGCCGGGCTCGGCGAGGTGCAGCGGGCGCTCGCCGCCACCGGCCGCTACTCGCACCCCGGCTTCCTCGCCGCGTACGGCGAATGGCAGTTCTCGCGGTTGGAGGACTACGCGCCCTACGGCGAGATCTGGGCGCCGTACTACACGACCCACAAGATCATGGCCGGCCTGCTCGACGCCTACGAGCTGACCGGAAGCATCGAGGCCCGCGACATCGCCGTGTCGATGGGGCACTGGGTCGCGCACCGCCTCACCCGCCTCGACCACGATCGCATCCAGCGCATGTGGTCGCTGTACATCGCCGGCGAGTACGGCGGCATGAACGAGACCATGGCGCGGCTGAGCGTGATCGCCGACGAGCCGCTCTTCCTCGACGTCGCCCGGCTGTTCGACCAGGACCACCTGCTGGCCGCGGGCGCCGAGCGGCGCGATGTGCTCACCGACATGCACGCCAACCAGCACCTGCCGCAGCTCATCGGCTACCTGCACGAGTACGAGCTCACCGGCGAGCAGCGCTACCTCGACGCGGTGCTCGGGCTGTGGGATCAGATCGTGCCCGGTCGCATGTTCGCGCACGGGGGCACGGGGGAGAGCGAGCTGTGGGGGCCTCCCCGCACGGTCGCCGGCGACATCGGCCACCGCAACGCCGAGACCTGCGCCACCTACAACCTGCTCAAGCTCGCCCGGCTGCTCTTCGCACACACCCGCGACCCGCGCTTCCCGGCCTACTACGAGCGGGGGATGCTCAACCACATCCTCGCCTCCCGCCGCGACGTCGACTCCGACACGAGCCCCGAGGTCGCGTACATGTTCCCTGTGCACCCCGGCGCGCTCGCCGAGTGGGACAACATCGGCACCTGCTGCGGTGGCACGGGCCTCGAGAACCACGTGAAGTATCAGGACACCGTCTACCTGCGTGCGGCCGACGCCGACGACGAGCTGTGGGTCAACCTCTTCGTGCCGTCGACCCTCGACTGGCGCGAGCAGCGCGCGACGGTGACCCTGACCACGGCTCTGCCGTTCGGCGGCGAGACCTCGCTGCGCCTCGACGGTGCCGAGGGGTTCGTCGACGGCATCGAGCTCACCCTCCGCATCCGAATCCCGGCCTGGACGGCGGACGCCCCCGCATTGTCGATCGACGGGGAACCGCTCGACGCCCCGATCGAGGGCGGCTACCTCGTCGTGCGCCGCGCGTGGTCGTCGGGCGACGTGCTGCGCATCCAGGCGACCCCGACCCTGCGAGCCCGACCGACCATCGACGACGTCTCACTGCAGTCGCTCGAGTTCGGCCCCTCGCTGCTCGTCGCCCGGTCCGACGCCACGACCACTCTCGACCTGGGCCTCGCGCAGCGGCGCCGCGTCGACGGCTCGGTGCGCGCCGACGACGCCCGGTCGGCGGCCGAGGTCGGCGAGACCCTGCGCACGACCGGTGGCGTGCACATCGCCGGCGTACGGTTCGAACCGGTATGGACGGGGCGCGACGCCCGCTACCACATGTACGTGCGCGACAACGGGGCGCACGTCGGCTTCGTCGGCGCGGAGACCCGGGTGCCGCTGCGCACGCGGCACGACGGCACCTCGCTGCGCGACGACGTCTGGCGCGACCCCGCACCGACGACCCGCGCGGCGTTCCTCGACCGGATCGCCGCCGCCGTCTCGGCCGCGCGGCGCGACGGGCTGCTCGCACCCGACGAGGTCGAGCAGGTGCTCCAGGCCGCCGCCGCTGCCGACATCGACGGCGCGGGCCTTCGCCCGACGGGCGTCGTGACCGACGGCGACGGAACCGACGTGCAGTGGACGGAGCGGGATGCCGACGGCATCCGCCTCATCGAGTGGTCGGTGCCCCGGGTGCTGGCCGAGGCACCCGTGGCCCCGGCGGTGGCGATCACGACGGCCGCGCTGCCCTCGCCCACCGGCTGGTTCACCGAGGCTCCCCTCGTGACGGTCTCGGCCGACGACCTCGCCGGGGTCGGCGGTCTGCGCCTCGAGGTGTCGATCGGGGAGGGGGAGTGGATGCCGTACACCGCCCCGTTCACGCTGCCCGGCGACGGCTCTCATCACGTGCGCGCCCGGGCGACCGACGCGACGGGGGCGACGGGTCACGCGGCCCGGGACTTCGCGGTCGACACCTCCGCTCCCGTCTCGCGCGCCGTGGTGCGGCGTCTCGGGGCCAGCGTCGAGATCACGCTCACGGCGTCCGACGACGTCTCCGGCGTCGAGCGCATCCAGTGGGAGGGGCCGGGGACGTTCTGGGCGACCTTCCAGGAGGCGTTCGTCCGCGCCCTCTCCGACGAGGAGCAGGTCATCGAGTTCGCCGCGACCGATCGCGCGGGCAACGAGGAGAAGCGTCAGCGTCTCGTCCTTCCGGCGAGGACGGACGCCTCGTGACCCGTAGACAGCGCCGCTTCCTGTCGACTAACATTGCAATTGTACTCACCGATACCGCAGGCGCCGAGGGGCGTCGCACGCACAGGAGTTCCCTCTCATGACTGAAAAGAAGCCGTGGCACGGCGTCAACCTGGCCACGACCCTGCCGATCAACCCCGACTTCTCCGTCAACTACGACGCCTACGCGGAGCACATCCGCTTCACCACCGACAACGGCGTGACCGGCATCATCCCCAACGGGTCTCTCGGCGAGTACCAGACCCTGACCGAGGAGGAGCGCAAGCGCGTCTACCTCACCGCGGTCGAGGCGGCGCCCGAGGGCGTGGCCGTCATCCCGGGCGTCGGCGCCTACGGCGCTCTCGAGAGCGTGCGCCTCACCGAGCACGCCGCCGAGCACGGTGCCCCCGCCGTCATGCTGCTGCCCCCGAACGCCTACCGCGCGAGCGACGAGGAGGTCGTCGACCACTACCGCCGCGTCGCCGCCGTCGGCCTGCCGATCCTCGCCTACAACAACCCGATCGACACGAAGATCGACCTGCGTCCCGAGCTCCTCGCCCAGCTCTTCGACGAGAACCTGATCGTCTCGGTCAAGGAGTTCTCCGGCGATGTGCGCAACGCCTACGCGATCCGCGAGCTGGCCCCCGGTCTCGACATCTCCATCGGATCCGACGACGTCGTGCTCGAGCTCGGCATCAACGGCGCGGTCGGCTGGGTGGCCGGCTACCCCAACGCGATCCCCGCCTCCACCGTCGAGCTCTACGAGCTGTCGACCTCGGGCGACCCGGCGAGCTGGGCCAAGGCGCACGAGATGTACCGCGACCTGCACCCGCTGCTGCGCTGGGACTCGAAGACCTGGTTCGTGCAGGCCATCAAGCTCTCGCAGGAGGTCGCCGGGGTCGCCCCCGCCGGCATCACGACGCGCCCGCCACGCCTGCCCCTGCCCGACGAGGTGCGCACGCGTATCATCGCCGACACCGAGGCCGTCCTGGCCAAGGGCTACCGCTGATCCGGAGATCATCATGCGAGCACAGCGCGTCTTCCACGCCGTCGACTCCCACACCGAGGGGATGCCGACGCGGGTGATCGTGGGCGGCGTCGGGGTCATGCCCGGCGCCACCATGGAGGAGCGCCGCCAGTGGTTCATGGCGAACAGCGACGACCTGCGTCAGCTGCTCATGAACGAGCCACGCGGACACAGCGCCATGAGCGGCGCGATCCTCCAGCCTCCGACGCGACCGGATGCCGACTTCGGGGTGCTCTACATCGAGGTGTCGGGGTGCCTGCCGATGTGCGGGCACGGCACGATCGGCGTGGCGACCGTGCTCGTTGAGACGGGCATGGTACCCGTGGTCGAACCGGTCACGACGATCCGCCTCGACACCCCCGCCGGACTCGTGATCGCCGACGTGCAGGTCTCCGACGGCCATGCCGACAGCGTGACGATCCGCAACGTGCCGTCGTTCGCCGTGGCCCTCGACCAGACGGTCGAGGTGCCCGGCCTCGGCACCGTCGAGTACGACCTGGCGTTCGGGGGCAACTTCTACGCGATCGTCTCTCTCGACCGGATCGGCCTCCCCTTCGAGCGCGCCCGCAAGGACGACCTCCTCGCGGCAGGACTCGGCATCATGGCGGCGATCGAGGAGAAGGGCGAGCCGGTGCATCCGGTCGACTCCACCATCCGCGGCTGCCACCACGTGTACCTGAAGGCGCCGGGGTCGACGGCTCTGCACTCGCGCCACGCGATGGCCATCCATCCCGGCTGGTTCGACCGCTCGCCGTGCGGCACGGGCACGAGCGCGCGCATGGCCCAGCTGCATGCCCGCGGCGAGCTCCCCCTCGACCAGGACTTCCGCAACGAGTCGTTCATCGGCACGAGCTTCACCGGGCGTCTCGTCGAGACGACCGAGGTCGCCGGCATCCCCGCCGTCATCCCGACCATCACCGGCCGGGCCTGGGTGACCGGCACCGCGCAGTACATGCTCGACCCCAGCGACCCCTTCCCCCGGGGGTTCGTGCTGTGACGTCCGTGCCCGTGATCGACGTCGCCGAGATCGACGCCGCGCTCGACCGCGTCGGCGCCGTCGCGGCGATCGAAGCGGCGCTGCATGCGGGCACCGACATCGAGTCCGACGCCCCGCGGCTGTTCAGCCCGCTCGACCGCGGCGAGTTCCTTCTCATGCCCACCCAGTCGCCGGAGCACGCGGGCATCAAGGTCGTGACGATCGCCCCCCGCAACACCGAGCGCGGTCTGCCGAAGATCCAGGCCTGGTACCTGGTGTTCGGCGCCGAGACGCTGAGCCCGCTCGCGATCCTCGACGGCGCACGCCTCACCACGCTCCGCACGCCCGCCGTGACGGCCGTCGCCGTCCGCGCGATGCTGCGCGCCGACCCCCGCGGCGCTCGAGACCGCATCGGCACCCTCGCCGTGATCGGCTCCGGGCCTCAGGCCGAGGAGCACGCCCGCACCCTCGCCGCGCTGATGCCGGTCGGGGAGGTGCACATCGTCGGCCGCACCCCGGCGCGCGCGACCGCCCTCGTCGAACGGCTTCGCGCCGACGGCATCGCCGCCGAGGTCGACGACGGGTCGGGCATCCGCTCCGCCGACGTGGTGATCGCCGCGACCTCGTCGTCGACCCCCGTGCTCGCTCTCGACGACGTCGACGACCACGCCGTCGTCGCGGCGATCGGCTCGCACGGGGCCGAGCACCGCGAACTGGCCGCCGACCTCGTCACCGCCGCCGATCTCGTCGTCGAGGCCCGCGCCTCGGCGCTGCGGGAGAACGGCAACCTGCTCCACGCCCGCGACAGGGAGGCATGGCAGGCGGGTGTGCAGCCGATGACGAATCTGCGAGAGTTGGTCTCGGGCGCGTTCACGCGCCGCGAAGCCCGGCCCGCGGTCTATACGGGCGTCGGGATGAGCTGGGAGGATCTCGCCGTCGTGGCGCGGATCCTGCAGACGGCGCCGAGCGCCGATGCGCGGGTGGGAAGAGGGAACACAGATGTCCGGTAGCGATGTGCGCAGCCTCGTTCGGCTCAGCAAGCAGCCCAGTGTGCGCGACACGGTCACGCGGGCGCTGCGCTCGGCGATCATCAGCGGCGAGATGCAGCCCGGTCGCGTGTACTCCGCCCCGAGCCTGGGCGAGGAGTTCGGCACGTCCGCGACGCCCATCCGCGAGGCGATGCTCGATCTCGTGCGCGAAGGTCTCGTCGTGGCCATGCCCAACCGCGGGTTCCGCGTGACCGAGGTGTCGTCGCACGACCTCGCCGAGGTCACCGAGCTGCGCCTCTTCCTCGAGCCGCCCGCCGTCGAGAAGGCGACGCCCCTCATCCCCGAGAGCGCCTTCGCAGAGCTGCGTTCCCGTGCCGACGAGATCGTCGCCGCGGCCGACCGGGGCGACCTCGTCGAGTACCTGAGCGCCGACAGCGACTTCCACCTCGCGATCCTGCACTACGCCGGCAACGCCAGGCTCACGCAGCTCATCCAGTCGCTCCGCTCGCAGACCCGGCTCTTCGGCCTCGCCGAGCTCTACGAACGGGGCCACCTGACCAGCTCCGCCAAGGAGCACCACACGATCATGGATGCCATCGAGGCACGAGACGCCGTGCGCGCCCGTGAGCTCGTGACCGCGCACATCGAGCACGTGCGCGGCGACTGGTCGGGCCACGCCACGGGCGACCCCGACCCTGCGGAGGCGGTCGGGTAGTGGACGGATCGACCGAGCGCGCCGACGTCGTCATCGTCGGGGCGGGAGTCGTCGGTGCCGCGACGGCGTTCTTCGCCGCGGCATCCGGCCTCGATGTCGTCGTCGTCGAGCGCGGCTCGATCGCGTCGGGGACGAGCAGTCGGTGCGAGGGGAACATCCTCGTGTCCGACAAGGAGGTCGGCCCCGAGCTGGAGCTGTCGCTGTACTCGCAGCGGGTCTGGCGAGAAGACCTCGCCGAGCACGCGGCGCTGTGGGAGTTCGAGTCGAAGGGCGGGCTCGTCGTCGCCGGCAGCGCCGCGAGCATGGCCGGGCTGAGCGCGCTCGTCGAGCATCAGCGGGAGCTGGGCATCCGTGCGGAGATCATCGACGACAACGCAGGGCTGCGCGGCGTCGAGCCGTACATCAACCCCGCGCTCGTCGGCGGGGCCTTCTACCCCGACGACGCCCAGGTGCAGCCGCTGCTCGCCACGCATCACCTGCTGCGCCTCGCGATCGAGCACGGTGCCCGGCTGCGCACGCGCACCACGGTGCACGGGGTGCGGACGGTCGGAGGCCGCGTCGTGGGCGTCGACACCTCTGCGGGACGGATCTCCGCGGATGCCGTGGTGAACTGCGCCGGGCCCTGGAGCGGCGAGGTCGCAGCACTCGCCGGCGTGCACCTGCCCGTGCTGCCGCGACGCGGCTTCGTGCTCGTCACCGAACCCGTGCCCGTCTCCGTGCACCACAAGGTCTACGCCGCCGAATACGTCGGCGACGTCGCGAGCTCGGATGCCGGGCTCCAGGTGTCCCCGGTCGTGGAGGGCACCCCCAGCGGCACCATCCTGCTCGGGGCGAGCCGCGAGCGGGTGGGCTTCGACCGTGCGTTCTCCGCTGAAGCGGTCGCCCGCATCGCGGCCAGCGGGCTGAACCTCTTCCCCGCACTCCGCGGCGTGGGTGTGCAGCGCGCCTACTCCGGCTTCCGGCCGTACTGCCCCGACCACCTGCCGGCCATCGGCGAGGACGAGCGCCTGCCGGGACTCTGGCACGCGGCCGGTCACGAGGGAGCCGGCGTCGGCCTCTCCGTCGGCACGGGCAAGCTGCTCGCGCAGGCGCTGCGTCGCGAGACGCCCGACCTCGACCTGTCGCCCTTCCGACCCGCTCGACTCGACGGGGTGGTGGCCGCATGAGCAGCGACGACGCCTCCGCCGACGCGCGCACGATCGACTTCGACGGCACACCCGTGCCCTTCACGCCCGGACAGACCGTCGGCGGCGCGCTCGCCGCCGCAGGGATCGTCTCGTGGCGCACCACACGACGCGACCGTGCCCCGCGGGGACTGTTCTGCGGCATCGGGGTGTGCTTCGACTGTCTCGTCACGATCGACGGCGTGCGCACGCAGCGGGCCTGCCTCGCCACCGCCTGCGCCGGTCAGATCGTACGCAGCTCCGATCCCGACGAACCGCTGCCGCTTCCGGAGCACCCGCAGGATCCGGAGGATGCACATGACTGAGCAGGATGCCGGCCGCCTCGGTGTGGCCCCGGCCGATGTCGCCGTGGTCGGTGCCGGGCCCGCGGGACTCAGCGCCGCCGTCGTCGCCGCCGAGCACGGGCTGGACGTCGTGCTCATCGACGCCGGATCCCAGACGGGCGGTCAGTACTGGCGGCATCCCGACGAGCGCCACACCGACGCGTTCTCGTCTCCCGAGAGCACGGGGCACCACCACTGGGCGCACTACACCGATCTGCGCACGCGGCTCCGTGCCGTGATCGCCGCCGGTCGGCTCCGCCACCTGTCGGGCCGTCAGGTGTGGCGGACCGATCGCATCGACGACCGGATCGCCCTGCGCACGAGCGCGGTCGGCGGGGTGGACGCCCTGCCGCCCGAGGAGCGCACGACCTGGGCCCGGCGTCTCGTCATCGCGACCGGGGCCTACGACCGCCAGCTCCCCGTGCCGGGGTGGACGCTGCCCGGCGTGATGGCCGCGGGCGGTGTGCAGGCGATGCTGAAGGCGAACCAGGTGCGCGCCGGACGGCGAGCCGTCGTCGCAGGCACCGGTCCCTTCCTCCTGTCGGTCGCTGCCGGTCTCGCCGAAGCCGGGGTCGAGGTCATGGAGGTGTGCGACGCGAACGCGCTCTCGCGCTGGGCCGCCACGCCGCTGCGCGCCCTGCAGGAGCCGGGCAAGCTGTGGGAGGGCGTGCAGTACGCCCGCACCTTCGTGCGGCATCGGGTGCCGCTGCGCACCCGCACCGTCGTCACCGCCGTGCGCGGCACCGGCCGAGCATCCGCCGTGGACATCGCGAAGGTCGACGCCCGCGGACGCATCCGCCCCGGCACCACCCGCACGGTCGAGGCCGACCTCGTCGCCTTCGGCTGGGGGTTCACCCCGCAGCTCGAGCTCGCCGTCGGCCTGGGCCTGCGCACCCGCATCGACGTCGACGAATCGCTCGTCATCGACGTCGACGACGACCTGCGCACATCCGACCCGCTCGTGCTCGCCGCGGGCGAGGTCACCGGCATCGGCGGGGCCATCGCCTCCTGCGCGGAGGGCGAGCTCGTCGCCGCTGTCGTCGCGCGCGACCTCGGCCGCCCCGTCGACTCCCGCTCGATGGGCAGGCACCGGCGCCGCCTGCGCCGCGGACGACGCTTCGCCGTCGGGATGCACCGGGCCAGCCCCGTGCCCGCCGACTGGGACCGCTGGCTCACCCCCGACACCCACGTGTGCCGGTGCGAAGAGGTCACCGCCGCCGAGGTCACCGACGCCGTGCACGGCCTGGGCGCCGACGACGCCCGCGACGTGCGCGTCACCGCGCGGCCGGGCATGGGCCTGTGCCAGGGACGCGTCTGCGGCTTCGCCCTGTCGAAGCTCGTCGCCACCGGAACCGGAGACGACATCGACGCGGCCGCTCTCGAATCACTGACCAACCGACAGGTGGGCGTGCCCGTGTCGCTCGGCGATCTCGCCGACCTCGTGCCGCACCACCCGACCCAGGAGGAGTCATGACCACCATCCCCGACACGACCGCCGCCGACGTCGACCTGGTCGTCGCCCGCGCGGCACGCGCCTCCGAGCAGTGGAAGCGCACGCCCATCGCCGACCGCGTCCGCGCCCTCGTGGCCGTCGCCGACGCCCTCGACGCCCACGCCGACGACCTCGTCCCGCTCGCCCAGCGCGAGACGCACCTCGCGGAGGCGCGGCTGCGCGGCGAGCTGCGCCGCACCAGCTTCCAGCTGCGCATGTTCGCCGAGATGCTGCCCGAGGGGCTCTGGCTCGACGCGCGCATCGACCACGCCGATCCGGAATGGCCCATGGGCGCTCCCCGGCCCGATCTGCGCCGACAGCTCGAGCCGATCGGGGCGACGCTCGTCTTCGCCGCGAGCAACTTCCCCTTCGCGTTCTCCGTCGCCGGGGGCGACACCGCCAGTGCGCTCGCCGCCGGCAACGCCGTCGTGCTCAAGGCCCACCACGGGCATCCGGAGCTCTCCGTCGCCACCACCGATGTGGTCGTAACCGCGCTCGCCGCCGCCGGCGCCCCTGACGGACTCTTCCAGACCATCCACGGCACCGACGCGGGTGTGCGCGCGCTGCAGGCACCGGCGATCAAGGCGGCCTCCTTCACCGGCTCGGTGAAGGGGGGCCGGGCGCTGTTCGACATCGCGAACGCGCGCCCCGAGCCGATCCCCTTCTTCGGCGAGCTCGGAAGCACCAACCCCGCCTTCGTCACGCGGCGGGCCGCCGACCGCGACGCCGCAGGCATCGCCCGGGACTTCGTCGCGTCGGTCACCGGAAGCGCAGGCCAGCTCTGCACGAAGCCCGGAGTGCTGTTCGTGCCCGAGGGCTCGGCGATCGTCGACGAGCTCGGCGCCCAGCAGCTCCCCGCCGCGACGCCGCTGCTCAACGGCGGCATCGAGAGCGGCTTCCGCGCCGCGCTGGAGGCGACGCGTGCGGTCGACGGTGTGCAGACGCTCCTCGCGGCCGATCAGGGGGAGTCGGATGCTCCCGCTCCCGTGCTGCTGACGACCACCGTCGACACGCTCGCCGGTGACATGGACGCGCTCATGTCGGAGATGTTCGGCCCTGCCGCCCTCGTCGTCACGTATGGAGACGAGCGGGAACTGCTCGACATCGCCGCACGGCTCGAAGGTCAGCTGACGGCGACCGTCATCGGTGAGGACGACGACGCGATCGCCGCCGACCTCCTCCCGCGTCTCACCGAGCGGGCGGGCCGCGTGCTCTGGAACCAGTGGCCCACCGGCGTCTCGGTGACCTGGGCGCAGCAGCACGGCGGTCCGTATCCGGCGACGACGGCCGTCGGGTCGACGTCGGTGGGGATGGCGGCGATCACCCGCTTCCTGCGTCCCGTCGCGTACCAGAACGTGCCCGACCCTCTCCTCCCGGATGCCCTGAAGGAGAGCAACCCGCTGGGCATCGTGCGCCGCGTCGACGGCGTCGTCACCCTCCCCTGAGCGAGGCCCGCGGAGCGGCGGCGCCCTTCCCGCTCGTTGAGCGAGGCCCGCGGGCGGACGGCGTCCTTTCCGGTCGTTGAGCGAGGCCCGCGGAGCGGCCCGAGACGAAACGGGGTGAGTGTCGTGTGAGGGGTGCGACGTTTCGTCTCGCTCGGCTTCGCCGTGCTCGCTCAACGACCGAGGGGGAGAGGTTCCGGTCGTTGAGCGAGGCCCGCGGAGCGGCCCGAGACGAAACGGGGTGAGTGTCGTGTGAGGGTTGCGACGTTTCGT
>JAAIGE0100120296.1_pt1 | contig 15398 bp, 15 predicted proteins | sample 6487951 | NCBI WGS metagenome assembly JAAIGE01 (sample SAMN13974128, study PRJNA590717) | phyllosphere metagenome | biome: tomato field; feature: multiple bacterial spot infested tomato fields; material: tomato leaves; isolation source: leaves from tomato fields | host: Solanum lycopersicum ... | reverse complement strand
TCAGCCCTGGTAGCCGATGAGCCAGGTGACCCCGAAGCGGTCGGTGACCGTTCCGTCGTGGTCGCCCCAGGCGCGCAGCTGCAGATCGTCGACGATCCGGCCTCCGTCGGCCAGCCGGGCGAACCACGTCTCGAGGACGGCGGGTTCGGCGGCGCCGAGCAGGGCGAACATCACGCCTCGCAGCTCGGGGGCCTCGTCTCCAGGCCCCCCGTCCGACGCGAACATCGGCACGGCTCCGCCGAGCACGCCGTGCGCGATGAAGTCGCCGGGCCCGTCGACGCGCTCGAAGTCCGCGAAGGTGTGCAGCTCCAGGTCGCCGCCGAACACCCCCTGGTAGAAGGTCAGTGCGTCGCGCGCCGTGCCGGGGAACGTCAGATACGGGGTGAGTCCGGTCATCCGCTCACCGTAGACCGTCGTCACCCGCGTGACCAGAGCGGATGCCGGTGCGCGCCCCTCGGCCTCGCCCTGCCTCTCAGCTGAGGGAGAGGAAGAGCTTCTCGAGGTCCGCCATCTGCAGCTCGGCGTCGTCCTCGCCGAGGCACTGCTGCATGGCGGCGGCGATCACCGCGAACCCGGCCCGATCGATCGCGCTCGACACGGCGGAGAGCTGCGTGACCACCGCGCGGCAGTCGCCGCCCTCCTCGACCGCGGCGATCACGGCGGCGAGCTGGCCCTGCGCGCGCTTGAGGCGGTTCGCGATGCGGCGGACGGCCTCGTCGTCCCGGAGCGCCGTCGACACCGTCAGACCTCCTCGCGCGCGGCGGCCTCGAGGCCGTCGGTCCACGTGAGCCAGCCGCCGTCGAGGTTGCGGACATCGTGCCCCAGCTGCTGCAGCAGGCGGCTCGCGGTGTGCCCGCGCTGTCCGACCCTGCAGTGCACGATGAGGGGCGCGTCGGGCAGCTCCGAATGACGCTCGCGGATCTCGTCGAGCGGCAGGAGGACGGCGCCGGGGATCGCGCCGGCCTCGTTCTCCTCGGCTGCGCGGACGTCGACCACGACGGCGCCGGCCGCGCGGGCGGCATCCACTTCGTGCCACTGGATCGTGCGGCCGGCACCCGTCGCGAGGTTCTCGGCGACGTACCCCGCCATGTTGATCGCGTCCTTCGCCGATCCGTACTGCGGTGCGTACGCGAGTTCGAGCTGGGACAGAGCGGATGCCGTGAGCCCGGCCGTCATGGCGACGGCGAGGACGTCGAGCCGCTTGTCGACGCCGGCTCCGCCGACGATCTGCGCCCCCAGGATCAGGTCGGTCCCGGGGTCGACGAGCAGCTTGATCGCCATCTGCTCGGCCCCCGGGTAGTACGTCGCATGCGAGAAGGGGTGGGTGTGCACGACGCGGTGCGCCCGGCCCGCCGCGACGAGCCGGCGCTCGCTCCAGCCGACGAGACCGACCGTAAGGCCGAGGATGCCGACGATCGTCGTCCCGAGCGCGGGGGTCGCGGGTGCGGTGGCGACGCCGGCGATGTCGTCGGCCGCCGCTCGGCCGTGCCGGTTGGCGAGGCCCGCCATGGTGACGAGGGTCGCGGCGCCGTCGAGGTGGTCGGTCTTCTCGACCGCATCGCCCACGGCCCACACGCCCGGGATGTTCGTGCGGTGCCGGTCGTCGACGGCGATGCCGCCGGTCGGGCCGAGTGCGATGCCCGCGGCCTCGGCGATCCGGACGTCGGGACGCACCCCGCGCGCGTCGACGACGAGATCGGCGGGCACGCGGCTGCCGTCGGACAGGACGACGGCGCCGGCCTCGAGGCGCTCGATCGTGGTCCGGGTGCGGACGTCCACTCCGGCGGTCGACAGCGCACGGTGGACAGGCGAGGCCATCTCGGGGTCGAGGGCGCTCAGCACCTGCGCCCCGCGCTGCACGAGGGTGACCTGCGCGCCGCGGTGCGCGAGGTTCTCGACGGCTTCCACGCCGATGAACCCGCCACCGGCCACGACCGTCCGCGGCGTCCGCAGCCCCGCGAGGACCTCGGTGATCGCATCGACGTCGTCGACGCTGCGCAGGGTCGCGACCGGAACGCCCTCGCCCGGGATGCCGCTGGTCGCCGCCGCTCCCATGGCGAGCACGAGGTCGTCGAACGGCTCGTCCCGTTCGGTGCCGGCATCGAGGTCGCGCACCCTGACGACCTTGGACGCGGCGTCGATCGCCGTCACCTCGTGCCGCACGTGCACGCGCAGCGCGAAGCGCGCGGCGAGCGATGCGGGGGTCTGCAGCAGCAACGACGACCGGTCGGCGATCACGCCGCCGACGTAATAAGGGAGTCCGCAGTTCGCGAAGGAGACGTGCGCGCCGCGCTCGAAGACGACGATCTCGCGCTGTTCGTCGAGACGGCGCAGGCGCGTGGCCGCCGACATCCCTGCCGCGACACCTCCGATGATGATGGTCCGCATGCCTTCACGATACCCCGGGGGGTATCGCTGCAGTCGCCGGATGGGCAGACGCCGGGTGTACGCCCGGCAACGTTTGTGTCACCTTCGCACGTGGGGGGTGACTGCACAGGCTGCGAGGGCTAGGTTGGGGAACGACCGGCGGACGTGTCGCCGGCAACAATCAGTAAGGCAGTTCATGAGCGTCAGCGGTACCGTCAAGTGGTTCAACTCGGAGAAGGGCTTCGGGTTCATCGCTCCCGATGAAGGCGGCGCCGACGTCTTCGCCCACTACTCGGCCATCGAATCGTCGGGCTACCGCTCGCTGGAAGAGAACCAGCGAGTTGAGTTCGACATCGCACAGGGCCCCAAGGGTCTTCAGGCGGAGAACATCCGTCCCCTCTGAGGTTTCACACCTCTTCAGTGAGGAGCAGGCGGCGGAGTTCGACCATCGTGTCGACCGCCGCCTGCGCTCCTTCTGACTCGTGGGGCCAACTGAAGCCCCACCGCACGAAGATCACGGGCACGCCGTTCGCCGCGCCCCCGTCGATGTCGTGATGGCGGTCCCCGATGAGGATCGGTCGGCTCGTGTCGACCCCCATCGAGCGCAGCCGCCGCAGTGACTCCGCCACGATGTCCGCCTTCGAGGCGAGGGTCTTCTCGTCCGGGGTCGCGCCCGCCATCGCTTGCATGTGCTCGGCCAGACCGTAGTGCTCCATCAGCGCGACGACCTGGACCTCCGGCTTCGAGCTCGCCGTCGCCTGCGGGATGCCGGCGGCCGAGATGTCCGCGATGAGCTCCCCGACACCCGGGTAGAGCCGCGTGCGGGCCGTGTACCCGTCCTGCTTGCCGAGGACCCGGTAGTAGGTGACCGCCTCGGACGCCTGCGCCGGGGTCATCCCCACGTTCTTCTGGAACGAGTCGTACATCGGCGGCCCGATCCAGTGCACCAGCTCCGCGCGCGTCGGTGCGGGGTACCCGAAGTGAGTCAGACAGCGGTCGAGTCGGCTGAGGATGCCGTCGGATGCGTCGACGATGGTGCCGTCCACGTCCCAGAGGATGCAGGACCAGGGGGAGCGTGTCGTCATGCGTCCAGCCTACGGGCGGGTCGGAGCGTCCGACGGACGAGGGTGGCGACCGCGTACGCGAGTGCACCGACGATCACCTTGTCGACGAGCGAGATGGTGATGTTCACGATGCCGATCGCGACCTCGGGGTTCACCCCGCTCATCTCCCTCACGACGTCGCGCAGGCCGTCGAGTCCACGATCCGTGGAGCCACCCAAGTAGAACACCGTGATGGGAACCGCGATCGTCGAGGTGACCGCTGCCACGACGGCACTCAACCCCAGGAAGCGGGGGAGCGAGGTGGCGAGGCGGAATCGGGACGCCCCGAATCCCCAGACAAGTCCGGCGGACACCATCGTCACCGAGAACACCGCGTCGACGAGGTGACCCTTGAGGAGTTCGACGGCGATGAAGAGGACGCCGACGGAGGCGGCCGCCCAGGGGCCCGCGAGGATGGCCACGAGAGCCGTCCCCGCCATGTCGAAGAAGAACACGTCGCCGAGCAGGGGGTTCACGAACTTGCCGGTCGAGTTCAGGAGGACGCCCGCGACGATGACGGCGATCACGCGTCCCGGGGTGCGCTCCACCGCGGGAGGGGGCGGTGTCTCCGCGACCGGCGCCGGAGAGTGGACCGGATCGGTGGCGACGGCCTGCGCCACCCGCGCCCGCCAGGAGGACACCGCAGTGGCGTCCTCGCCGAGCGCCTCCACTATCTCGGCGACGAGGCCGGCGTTGAGCCGACGCCGACCGAGCCGGAACGCATCCGAGATCGTGGTGTGGGCGACGCGCGCCGCCGCAGGGTTCGCGCCGGCGGCGATGCGCCGCTCGGTGATCCGGGCGGCCAGTTCGCGGTACGAGACGCCCCTCGCGTCGCGCAGGGTGCGGAGCTCCGAGACCAGCTCGTCGATGCGCGCCGCACTCGTGTCGCTCGTGCCCCCCACACCGTCATCGTAGAGCCGCGGAGGCGCCGAGTCGGACCCCGGGTCACCGACACGGCACCACCGCGGTGAGCGGCACGCGAGCCCGAATCCGCGTGCAGCGACGGCGCCCGGTGACGTGGTGATCTCGTGCTCCCCCCGGAGACGGACCGCCACCGGCGCACCTGCTCGCCGTCCACGGTACGAGCCACCACCCGGGAACGCGGCGTCGGAACCCATTCCCGGACGATCCCGTACGGACCCGCGGGTAGGCTCGTCGCCGTGCGTCTCGTCATCGCCCGCTGCTCCGTCGACTACACCGGTCGCCTCAACACCCATCTGCCGCCCGCCACCCGCCTCATCATGGTGAAGGCCGACGGCACGGTCGCGTTCCACCGCGACATCCAGCACCAACCGCTCAACTGGATGAGCCCGCCGTGCACGCTGACGGTCATCGAGCCCGGCGAGGACGACGTCGACGTCGTCGAGAAGTGGCGCGTGACGCACGCCAAGTCGGGCGACGAGCTGACCATCCGGATCTACGAGGTGCTGCACGATTCGTCGCACGAGCTCGGCACCGACCCGGGCCTCGTCAAGGACGGTGTCGAGGCGGATCTGCAGCGGCTGCTGGCGGAGCAGGTCGGCGTCATCGGCGAGAACCTGACGCTCGTGCGCCGGGAGTTCCCCACCGCCATCGGACCGGTCGACCTGCTGCTGCGCAACCCCGAGGGCGGCACCGTGGCGGTCGAGGTCAAGCGTCGGGGCGACATCGACGGCGTCGAGCAGCTCACGCGCTACCTCGAACTGCTGGGGCGCGACCCGCACCTCGCGCCGGTCACCGGGGTGTTCGCCGCCCAGGAGATCAAGCCGCAGGCGAAGGTCCTGGCGGCGGACCGCGGCATCCGTTGCGTCACCCTCGACTACGACGAGATGAAGGGCATCGAGTCGGGAGCTCCGCGTCTGTTCTGACGTCGCTCAGTGGCTCGTGCCGCGGGTGCCCGGCAGGGGCTTGGCGGCGCCCGAGGCGAACCCCGACGCGGCGACCAGCGCAGCGATGATGAACAGCGTGTTGAGCAGGCCGATGTGCGTGCTGATGACACCCAGGATCGGCGGCCCGCACAGGAACGCGACGTAGCCGATGGTCGCGGCGGCGCTCACCCGCGCGGCCGCGTGCTCGGGGTCGTCCGCGGCAGCCGACATCCCGAGGGGGAAGCCGAGTGACGCGCCCACGCCCCAGAGGGCCGCGCCGACGAAGACGAGCGGCAGGTTCGGCGCCAGGATGAACAGCAGGATGCCGACCACGGCCGTGACCGCCAGCACCCGCAGCGTCGCGACGCGGCCGAAGCGGTCGACGAGCGGCCCGCCGAAGACGCGCACGACGGTCATCGCCACGGAGAAGACCGTGAGCGCCGCGGCGCCGAGCGCGACCCCGCCCTCGTGGTCCTCGCTCACGCCGAGGGCCATCCAGTCGTTCGCGCCGCCCTCGGCGAACGCCATGCCGAGCATGACGACGCCCAGAACGTAGGTGCGGGGTTCGCGCCACGCCGACAGAGCAGCCGAGAGGCGGGAGCGCCATCCGCTGGGAGCCGCGTCGGGTGCGCCGAAGTCGCGCTGCGGCACGTAGGCGAAGGCGACGACGGCGAGGACGACGATCGCGACGGCGATCACAGCGGTGTGCGGGAAGACACCGATCCGCGCCCCGGCCACCAGCGCGCCGATGCCGGCGCCGATGACGGTGCCCAGACTGAAGAAGGCGTGGAACAGCGGCAGGATCGTCTTGCCCACCTCGACCTCGATCGCCGCGCCGTCGACGTTCATGAGCACGTCGAGCGCGCCGTTGCCGAACCCGAAGAGGGCGAGCCCGATGAGGACGAGCAGAAGCGAGGGCATGACGTCGGTGCCGAGGCCGATGAGGAACAGCCCCACGGCGAGGACCAGCATGACCGTCAGCATCCCGCGACGCGTCCCCATGCGGGCGGCGATGACGGAGGAGACCGACAGGCCGAGGATCGACGCGACGCCCATCCCGAGCAGGAGCAGACCGATCGTCGAGTTCTCGATGCCGAGGGCAGCCTTGATCGAGGGCACCCGCGACGCCCACGTCGCGATGCTCAGACCGCTCGCGGTGAAGATCGCGAACACGGCGAGGCGCCAGGTCCACAGGCGGGAGGCGGTGAGCTGCAACGTCATGGCGTCACTCTAGCGGGATCTCCGAATCGATTCGAGAATCGGATCCGTGCGGCTACGATCGAAAGATGAGCAGCCGCCGAGCGACGATCTCCGACGTCGCGCGTGAAGCCGGGGTGTCGGCGTCGACGGCATCCGTCGTCTTCAGCGGCAAGGTGTCCGTGTCGGACGCCACCCGCGCCAAGGTGCTCGCGGCGGCCGAGGCCCTCGGGTACACGGGCCCCGATCCGCGGGCCGCGTCCCTGCGCACCGGACGTGCCGGCGTCGTCGCCGTGCTCTTCCGCGAGCGCCTCGCGTCCGCGTTCCGCGACCCCGTCACCGCGGCGATGATGGACGGTCTCACCGATGCGCTCGCGCCCATCGGCGCCGGCGTCCTGCTCCTCCACGACGAGGGACCCGTCGAGTCGGCGCCCACGCTCACGACGGCTCCGGTCGACGCCGCGATCCTGCTCGGGTGCAACGAGATCCTGCAGTCCTCGGTCGACGTCCTCGGGCGCCGCGGCATCCCCGTCGTCGTCATCGAGGGCGACGCCGGACCCGACGTGCCGCAGATCCTGCTCGACAACGTCGAAGCCCAGCGCACCGCCGCCGAGCACGTGCGCTCGCTCGGACACGAGCGGGTGGCCCTCGTCACGCTGACGAAGGATGCCACGCGCCCCCGCGGCTTCATCGACGACCCCAGTCGAATCGCCGTCGAGGTCACCCGCGACCGCCTGCGCGGCGCGCGGCAGGTCTACCCCGACGCGCCCGCCTACGCCGTCGGGGCGAGCTCGATCGACGAGGGACTCGCCGCCGGTCGCGTCCTGCTGCAGGGGGAGCGGCCCACCGCGATCATCGCGCAGAGCGACCTCCTCGCCGCCGGCGTCATCCGCGCGGCCGAGGAGGCGGGCCTGCGGGTCCCCGAGGACCTCAGCGTGACGGGATTCGATGGCATCACGGTCGACGGGCTCGCGCCGTACGCCCTGACGACGCTCGTGCAGGACGCGATCGCGAAGGGGCGCGCCGCGGGCGAGGCCGTCGTCGCGATGCTCGAGGGGCGGGACCCGGCATCCCTCACCCTCACCTGCACATTCCGACGCGGGAACACGACCGGTCCGGTACCCGCCTGACCTGGGAACCCGCCGGGCGCCGGCTGGTCGTCAGCCGGTAGACTGGAGTCCTCGACCCCCGCGAGTGCACAGAGGAGGCCAGGTTGCTGATCCTCCTCGCGGCGTTCGCGCTCGTGCCCCTCCTCCTTCCGGCACTCGTCGCGCGCCTCGGGTCACGCACCTTCCTCGTCGCGGCCATCGTCCCGATCGCTGCCTTCGTGCACACGGCCTGGCAGACGCCCGCCGTGCTCGCCGGGGATATCCCGTTCGAGACATACACCTGGATCCCGGATCTCGCGGTGCAGGTGTCGATGCGGATGGACGTCCTGTCGTGGGTGATGTCCCTCATCGTCACCGGCGTCGGCGCCCTCGTGATGATCTACTGCCGCTGGTACTTCGCCGGCAAGACCGAGGGCCTCGCGACGTTCTCGGCGGTGCTGCTCGCCTTCGCCGGGGCGATGTACGGGCTCGTGCTGACCGACGACATCGTCGTGCTCATCATGCTCTGGGAGGTCACGAGCGTCCTCTCGTACCTGCTCATCGGCTTCTACCACCGGCGCGGCGCGAGCCGTCGTGCCGCGCTGCAGGCCCTGCTGGTGACGACTCTCGGCGGGCTCGTCATGCTCATCGGCGTCGTCATGCTCGTCGTCCTCTACGGCACGACGAGTATCGCGACGATGCTCGAGACCGGCCCGATCTTCGAGGGCGGCCAGGCCGTCGCCTTGAATGCCGCGATCGTGATGCTGCTCGTGGGCGCGCTCAGCAAGTCGGCCATCTTCCCGTTCCACTTCTGGCTGCCCGGCGCCATGGCCGCGCCGACCCCGGTGAGCGCCTACCTGCACGCCGCCGCCATGGTGAAGGCGGGCATCTACCTCATCGCCCGCTTCGCACCTGCCTTCGCCGACACCGACCCGTGGCGTCCCATCGTCATCGGACTCGGTGTCTTCACGATGCTGCTCGGCGGCTTCCAGGCTCTGCGGGAGTCCGACCTCAAGCGCATCCTCGCCTTCGGCACCGTCAGCCAGCTCGGCATGCTGACGGTCGTCCTCGGGTACGGCGAACGCAACAGCGCGCTCGCCGGTCTCGCGCTGCTCGTGGGGCACGCCCTCTTCAAGTCGGCGCTGTTCCTCGTCGTCGGCGTCATCGACCGCCAGCTCAGCACCCGTGACATCGCGGAGCTCTCGGGCGTCGGTCGGCAGGCGCCCACCCTCGCGACCTTCTCGATCATCGCGATCGCCTCGATGGCGGGGGTCGCCCCGACCGTCGGCTTCGTCGCGAAAGAGGCTGCGCTCACCTCGTTCCTCGAGGGCGGCACCGAGCCGGCGGCACTCGTCCCGCTCATCGGCATCCTCCTCGGTTCGGCGCTGACGGCGGCGTACGGCATCCGTTTCGTGTGGGGTGCCTTCTGGACGAAGAAGGATGCCGCCGGCGCCCCGCTCGAGCGCACCGAGTGGCCCGATCCCCCGATCGGCTTCCTCGTGGCCCCCGTCGTGCTGAGCGGTCTCACGATGGTCGCCGGCGTCGCGGCGCCGCTGGTCGACGCAGCGATCGCCGGGTACGCCGACGGCATCCCGCTCGAAGAGGGCGGCAAGGAGTACCACCTCGCACTCTGGCACGGGTGGGAGCCGGCGCTGTTCCTGTCGCTCGGCTCGATCGCGCTCGGAGCGCTGCTGTTCTGGTTCACCCAGCGGCGCCCGCTGAAGGCGCGTGTCATGCCGTTCACGGCGAACGACGTCTACAACCTGTCCCTGCGCGGCATCGCCCGCGTCTCGGTCTGGACCACCTCGCTCACCCAGCGCGGCTCGCTGCCGTTCTACGTGGGCACGATCTTCGTCGTGTTCGTCGCGGCGGAGGCCACGGCGCTACTCGCCGGTACGGAATGGCGCATCGCGGTCGACGCGTGGCAGAGCCCGGCCCAGCTGCTGGCGGCACCGGTCATGATCCTCGCCGGTTTCGTCGCGATCCGCGCCCGTAAGCGCTACACCGGGGTCGTGCTCGTCTCGGTGACGGGGCTCGGCATGGTGCTGTTGTTCGCGACGAGCGGTGCCCCCGACCTCGCACTCACGCAGATCCTGGTCGAGACCGTGACCCTCATCGCCTTCGCCCTGGTGCTGCGCCGCATCCCCGCCCGTCTCGGCGACCACAACGCCTCGGTGCTGCCAGTGGTCCGGGCCGTCATCGGCATCGGTGTCGGCGTCACGATGGCGGCGATCGCCCTCATCGCCACGGGGGCCCGCGTCGCCGACCCCGTCTCGGGTCCGTTCCCCGACCTGGCCTACGAGATCGGACACGGCAAGAACGTGGTCAACGTCACCCTCGTCGACCTCCGCGGCTGGGACACGATGGGGGAGCTCTCGGTGCTCATCCTCGCCGCGACGGGTGTCGCCTCGCTCGTCTTCGTCACGAACCGCTCCGACAGCCGCGTCCTGCCGTCGATGCCGACCAGCACGGGTCGCAGCCGCCGTCCGCTCGTCGAGACGGCCGATGGCCCGCGCCCGCGCTCGACGGCGCCCGGCTCGACCCGGCAGGCCTGGCTCGTCGGCGGGCTGAAGGTCAAGCCCGAGAACCGATCGCTGCTGCTCGAGGTCATCGTCCGCATCCTCTTCCACTCGATCATCGTCGTGTCGGTCTACCTGCTCTTCGCCGGTCACAACCTGCCCGGCGGCGGCTTCGCGGGCGGCCTCGTCGCGGGCATGGCCCTCGTGATGCGCTACGTGGCGGGCGGACGGTGGGAGCTCGGTGCCGCCGCGCCCACCGATGCCGGTCGCCTGCTCGGCGCGGGCATGGTCCTCGCGCTCTCGTGCGCGATCGTGCCCCTGTTCTTCGGCGCCGCACCGCTGACCAGCACCTACTGGGAGGCCGAACTGCCGCTCCTCGGCGAGGTCGAGTTCGTGACCTCGACGATCTTCGACGTCGGCGTCTACCTCGTCGTCATCGGACTCGTCCTCGACGTGCTGCGGTCGCTCGGCGCCGAGGTCGACCGGCAGACGCAGGCGCAGCGGGAGCGGGTGACCGCATGACCGTTTCGCTCGTCCTCGTCATCATCATGGGGGTGCTGTTCGCCGCCGGGGTGTACGCGATGCTCGAGCGCAGCCTCACGCGCGTCCTCATCGGCTTCCTGCTGCTCGGCAACGCCGCCAACCTCTTCCTGCTCGTCGTCATGGGCGCCCCGGGAGTCGCACCCTTCTACGGCAGCGCCGGTGAGGGGGAGTCCTTCAGCGACCCGCTGCCGCAGGCGCTCTCGTTGACCGCCATCGTCATCACGTTCGCGATCTCGTCCTTCCTGCTCGCCCTCATCTACCGCTCCTGGCAGCTCGGTCAGGCCGACACCGTCACCGACGACGAGGCCGACCGCGAGGTGCGCGAGCGCGGCGCCCGCGACGAGGAGACGATGGACGACGAGATCACGGACGAGGACGACGACGCCACGACCGACTTCATCGGGACGGAGACCTCGCCCATCGTGATCCTCCACGCGCAGGACATCGCCGAACTGCGCGACGACGCCCCGACGGACACCCCGGGAGGCCCGCGATGACCGCGCTCGTCCCCCTCCTGGTCACCCTGCCGCTGCTCGGCGCGGGGATCGCACTGATCTTCGGCCGCCGTCGCCGCGTGCAGGTGGGCGTCTCGATCGTGACCCTCACGGTCGCCGCCGCCGTCGCGGCCGTGCTGCTGTACTACGTGGATGTCAGCGGGATGCCGCTGGCGGTGTCGGTCGGCGGGTGGCCGATCCCGTTCGGCATCGTGCTGTACGTCGACCGCCTCGCGGCGCTGCTCGTGCTCGTCTCGAGCATCGTGCTGCTCGCGGTCCTGCTCTTCTCGGTCGGCCAGGGTGCGGCCGATGGCGACGAGGAGACGCCGGTCTCGATCTTCCACCCGTCGTACCTGATCCTCGCGGCTGGCATCTTCAACGCGTTCATCGCGGGCGACCTCTTCAACCTCTACGTCGGGTTCGAGATCCTGCTGGTCGCGTCGTACGTGCTCATCACGCTCGGATCCACCGAGTCCCGCATCCGCACCGGCGTCGTCTACATCGTCGTGTCGCTCGTCTCGTCGATCCTCTTCCTCGCCGCGATCGCCGCCATCTACGGCGCGCTCGGCACCGTGAACATGGCCCAGCTGGCCGACCGGATGGGAGAGCTTCCCGACGAGGTGCAGCTCGTCCTCCACCTGATGCTGCTGCTCGCCTTCAGCATCAAGGCGGCGGTCTTCCCGCTGTCGTTCTGGCTGCCCGACTCGTACCCGACCGCGCCGGCGCCGGTCACGGCGGTGTTCGCGGGCCTGCTGACGAAGGTCGGCGTCTACGCGATGATCCGCACCGAGACGCAGATCTTCCGCGACAACGACGTCAATCAGCTGCTGCTGATCGTGGCGCTCGCGACGATGGTGGTCGGCATCCTGGGCGCCGTCGCGCAGGCCGAGCTCAAACGCATCCTGTCGTTCACGCTCGTCAGTCACATCGGATACATGGTCTTCGGACTCGCGATCGCTACCCCGGAATCCCTCGGCGCGACGGTCTACTACATGGTCCACCACATCGTCGTGCAGACGACGCTGTTCCTCGCGGTCGGACTCGTCGAGCGCCGGGCCGGCTCCACGTCGATCCTGAAGGTGAAGGGGCTCATGAAGGCGGCGCCGGTGCTCGCCGTCCTCTACTTCATCCCCGCCATCAACCTCGGCGGTCTGCCGCCGTTCTCGGGCTTCATCGGCAAGTACGCGCTGTTCAACGCGGCCGCCGAGGTCGGCACGCCGATCATGTACGCCCTCATCGTCGCGGGTATCGTGACCTCGCTCCTGACCCTCCTGGCGTTGATGCGCGCGTGGAACCTCGCATTCTGGCGCGAGGAGGAGGACCACACCGAGGAGTCCGGCGTCATCGACCGCATCTCGTACCTGGGCGACGCGCCCGCCGCGGGCGTGCAGACGGAGCGTCGCGTGATCCCGCGGATCATGACGGCGTCCACGACGGGCATGGTGGCCGTCACGATAGCCCTCACCGTCTTCGCCGGTCCGATCTACCACCTGTGCGCGAGCATGGGTGCGTCGCTGCTCAACCCCGTGACCCTCACCCAGCTGCAGGACGAGGTGAACGATGGGAACTGACGTCAAGCGCAGCGCGCTGACCGGGATCTGGCGGCAGCTGCCGTTCTTCCTCTGGCTCATCGCACTCTGGATGCTGCTGTGGGGTCAATTCACGGTGCTCGCCTTCCTCACGGGGACCGTCGTCGCCGTGTTCGTGACGAGCGTCTTCCGTCTGCCGCCCGTCGAGCTGTCCGGCCGCCTCAACCCGTGGTGGCTGCTCGTCTTCCTCGTGCAGTTCCTGGGCGCCGTCGTGAAGGGCTCACTCGTCGTGGCGTGGCAGGTCGTCCGGCCCGGCCGGCAGCCCGGCGTCTCGGTCGTCGCCGTGCCCCTCGTGACCGACGACGACCTGATCATGGCGCACGTCGGGGTCACGGCATCCCTCATCCCCGGTTCCCTCGTCCTCGAGACCGACCGCGACCGACGCATCCTCTACCTGCACGTCCTCGGGGCCGCGACGGATGCCGAGGTCGACGCTCAGCGGCGGATGGTGCAGCGCTGGGAGGCGCGGATCGTGCGGGCCGTCGGCTCGCCCGCCCAGCTCGAGGCGATCCGCGCGTCGGGCGCCGGCGGCGCCGAGATCCGCACCCGCGTGAAGGAGGAGCGCCCGTGACCACCGCCCTCATCGTCGTCATCTGCGCCGTCTTCGGTGTCGCCGCCCTGCTCACGGTCTGGCGGATCATCGTCGGGCCCTCGATCCTCGACCGCGCCGTCGCCTCCGACGTCCTGCTGACGCTCCTCATCTGCGCGCTCGGCGCCGAGATGGCGATCAACCATCACACGCGGACGCTTCCCGTGCTGCTGATCGTCGCGGCCGTCGGCGTGTTCGGGTCGGTCTCGATCGCGCGGTTCGTCGCCCGCCGAGACGGAGCCGAGCGATGACCGAGATCCTGCACGTCGTGTCGCTCGTCCTCATCCTCGGGGGGGCGCTCCTGTGCCTGACGGCCGCGATCGGACTGCTGCGCTTCCGCGACGTGCCGACCCGCCTGCACGCGGCGACCAAGCCGCAGGTGCTGGGGCTCCTGCTGATCGCCATCGCGGTGGGGATCGAGCTGCAGTCGTGGGCGGTCGTCGCCTTCCTCGTGCCCGTGCTCGTCATCCAGTTCGCGACGGCGCCGCTGTCGGCCCACATGGTCGGGCGCCAGGCGTACCGCAACGGCACGATCGACCGGCGGACCCTGCACGTCGACGAGCTCGCCGACGCGAAGGAGACCCCGCCCGGCGCGGGCGGCTGATTCTCAGCCGATCAGGCTCGGCTGCAGGTCGCGCATCGTCCGCCGGAACGTCATGCGCGTGACCCCGGCGACGGCGAGCAGCAGGGCGCCGACGAGCCACGTCGCGAGCACCGCGGCATCCGCCCAGGCGCGGCCGGCGACACCGCCGTACATGACCTGCCGCATCGCGTCGACGACGTACCCCATCGGCAGCACGTGGTGCAGGGCCGCAAGGGGCGCCGGCAGCGTCTGCCACGGGAACGTGCCGCCGGCGGTCACGAGCTGCAGCACCATCAGCACGAGGCCCAGGAACTGCCCGACCGACCCCAGCCACACGTTCAGCGCGAGGATGATGGCGGCGAAGGTGGCCGACGCGAGCAGCAGGATGCCGAGGGTCGGCAGTGGATGCGTGAACGAGAAGCCCAGGGCGATCGAGAGCACGCCGAACAGCGACACCATCTGCACCGCGCCGAGGGCGGCCGGCGTGAGCCACCCCGCGAGGGTGACGCGGACGGGGGAGCGGAGCGCCGTGACCGCGCGCTTCGAGATCGGCTTGACGATGAGGAACAGGGCGTAGATGCCGATCCATCCGGCGAGGGCTGCGAAGAACGGGGCCAGTCCCGCGCCGTAGTTCTGCGCCTGGGTGACCGAGGCCTCCGAGATCCCGACCGGCTCCGACAGGGTCGAGGCCTGCGCCTTGCGGGTGTCGGGACCGTCGTCGGGCAGCTTCTGCGCACCGTCCTGCAGTCCATCGCGGAGCTTCGCGGCGCCGTCGTCGAGTTTCCGGATGCCGGAGGCCAGGGTGTGGGCTCCGTTGTCGAGCTCGTGCGCACCGGCGTCGGCGCTCGTGACCCCGTCGGCGAGGGTGTGCGCACCGGTCGCGGCCGTCGCCGCTCCCGACGCGAGCTTCGCGCTGCCGTCGGCGACCCGCGCGGCGCCGTCGTCCAGCCGGTCGATCTGTGCGACGGCTTGCTGGACACGCGCGTCGAGATCGGCGACGCGCGTGCCGATCGGGTCGACGACGTCCAGGACCTGCGCGATCTGGGCGGCGTCGAGCCCCTGGTCCTGGAGTCGCGCCGTCAGGTCGCTGCGCAGCGACGGGACCGCGGATGTGACGCGGTCGGCTGCGGAGCCCACCCGGTCGGCGACGCTCCGCAGCTTCGCCGTACCGCCGGAGACCTGTTTTGCGCCCGAGGTGAGGTCGCGCAGCCCGCCGGCGAGGGTGTCGACACCCGACGCGAGCGAGTCGGCGCCGCTCCGGAGCTTCGTGGTTCCGTCCGCGAGGGTGGCGGCACCGCCGGCGAGCGAGTCGGCGCCGTCGCCGGCGCTGCCGAGGCCGTCGGTGAGCTGACCGGCCCCGTCGGCCGCGTCGAGGAGTTTCACCCGAACGGTGTTGAGCGCGTCGAGCATCGTGAGGCCGGCTTCGCGGACGACCTTCTCGGTGACCGTCGTGCGGATCCGCGAGACCGCCTGGGATCC
>JAAIGE0100898341.1_pt1 | contig 15408 bp, 14 predicted proteins | sample 6487951 | NCBI WGS metagenome assembly JAAIGE01 (sample SAMN13974128, study PRJNA590717) | phyllosphere metagenome | biome: tomato field; feature: multiple bacterial spot infested tomato fields; material: tomato leaves; isolation source: leaves from tomato fields | host: Solanum lycopersicum ... | reverse complement strand
CGCGCGCACACTGCTCGTCGACGCGTTCGAGGTCGCGCAGGATGAGATCGACGGGAGTTCCGTCGACGGTCAGCCAAGCCCCGCTGTCGACCCACGGCCCCCAGCTTCCGGGCGGCCCGATCCGCGTGTCGGTTCCCGACCACTGCGACGCGACCTCTCCCAGCCGGGTCCGATCGGCGTCGTCGACGTAGATGCCGAGGCCGACGTCGGAATCGGGCGCGTTCGCGCCGCGAGCCCGACTACCGCCGAGCGCGACCGCGACCACTCCGGGCACGCGCGCGATGTCGGCAGCAAGCCCGGCTATGCGGTCGTCGGCGATCACCGGGCAACGTTATCGCGGGCTGTGCCGCCGGTCGCCGGGCCGGTGGCGCAGGGGATCAGCGGCGCAGGATGCGACGGGCCAGCGCGTTGCCCAAGAACTGCACGAGCTGCACGATCACGATGATGACGAGCACCGCAGCCCACGTCACCCACGGGTTGAACTGCTTGAAGCCGTAGACGATCGCGAACTCTCCGAGACCGCCGGCGGCGACCGCGCCCGCGATGGCCGTCATGTCGACGAGCGCCACCACGATGAACGTGTAGCCGAGCACGAGGGGGCCGAGCGCTTCGCGCGGCAGCAGCCGGAACAGGATGCGGGTGCGGCTCGCGCCGGCCGCACGTGCCGCCTCGATGATGCCGGGCCGGACGGTGAGCAGGTTCTGCTCGACGATGCGGCTGATGGCGAACAGCGACGCAAGGGTGATGGCGAAGATCGCGAACTCGGGGCCGATGCCCGGGATGCCGACCGAGCGTGCGATCGGCTGCACCGCGGCCAGCAGGATCACGAACGGGATCGGGCGGAAGAAGTTGACGATCACGTTGAGAGCGCCGAAGAGCGCCCGGTTCGGGAAGAGGCTGCCGGCGCGGGTGGCGTACAGCGCAAGCCCGACGAACAGGCCCGCGACCCCGCCGAGGACGAGGCTGAACGAGACGACGTAGAGCGTCTCGAACGTGGCTTCCCAGAGGTTCGGGAGCAGGTCGATGAGCCTATCCACGGGAGTCCTCCTCGATGAGCGGCGCGAAGGCGCCGGCGGCGTCGATCGCGCGTTGGACGGCGTCGTCGGGTCCCGACAGCGCCAGGGTGAGGTGGCCGAAGACTCGACCGCGGATGTCGTTGATGCCGCCGTGGATCAGCTCGAACCGCACGTCGTGCGCGGCGATGGCCGCGAACACGTCGGACTGGGTGACGTCGCCGTCGCGGATGGTGAACGTGACGATGCGACCGGGGTGGCGCTCGCGCAGGCGGCGCAGCTTGTCACCCGCGGGGACCTCGTCGATGATGCTCGCGACGAAGCGCTTCGTCGCGGCGTGGCGGGGGTTCGAGAGCACGTCGAAGACGTCGCCGCTCTCGATGATGCGCCCCTTCTCCATCACCACGACACGGTCGGCGAGGGCGCGCACCACGTCCATCTCGTGGGTGATCACGAGGATCGTCACGCCGAGCTCGCGGTTGACGCGCTGCAGCAGAGCCAGCACCTCTTGCGTCGTATCGGGGTCGAGCGCACTGGTGGCCTCGTCGGCGAGCAGGATGCGGGGGCTCGTCGCCAGCGCGCGGGCGATGCCGACACGCTGCTTCTGGCCGCCCGAGAGCTGCTCGGGGAAGTTCTTGGCTTTATCGGCGAGGCCGACGAACCGCAGCAGCTCGTCGACGCGGCTCTTGATCTCGGCGCGTGGCCTGCCTGCCACCTCGAGCGGGTAGGCGACGTTGCCGGCGACGGTTCGCGAGTCGAAGAGGTTGAACTGCTGGAAGATCATGCCGATGTCACCGCGCAGGGCGCGCAGCTCACGCTCGCGGAACGCGGTGATGTCACGCCCGTCGATCTCGACCGCGCCGCTCGTGGGCAGTTCGAGCGCGTTCACGAGACGGAGCACCGTGCTCTTGCCGGCACCGGAGTACCCGACGATGCCGCAGATCTCGCCGGCCGCGATCTCGAGGTCGACGCCGTCGACGGCGACCACCTTCTCGCCACCGCGTGAGGCGGGCGGGTAGGCCTTCGTGACGGAAGAGAGCCTGATCAGTGTCATGGGTGCTCCTGGAACGTGACATGCGTGTGCGGCCCGTCCACTGGAGCGGGCCGCACACGCATGATGTCACTGGTTGGCGCGGATGTCGTCTTCGACGTCGTTCAGCGAGGCGACGAGCTCGTCGACCGGCGTCTGGACGAGCACCGCGGTGTCGCCCGAGACCTCGATCAGTCCGTCGGTGACGGCCTGGGTGTTCTGGAAGATCTCGACGAGCTTGAGGTACGTCGGGTTCTCGGCGTCTTCGGCCTTTGCGGCGAAGATGTTGATGTACGGCTGGGCGCTCGGGTCGGCCGGGTCGTCGGTGGCGATCGCGTCGTCGAAGCTCAGACCCGCGTCTTCGACGAAGTCGTTGTTGATGATCGCGGCGGCCACGTCGGGCAGCGACGTCGCGGTGAATGCGGCGTCGAGAGCCTCGACGGTGACCTTCGACTCGGGCAGCACGTCGGCGACGGTCGAGAAGATCGAGCCGCCGTCTTCGAGTTCGATGAGGCCGGCGGACTGCAGGACCAGCAGTCCGCGTGCCTGGTTCGACTCGTCGTTGGGGACGGCGACCTTCGAGCCCTCGGGGATGTCTTCGACGGAGTCGTACTGCGACGAGTAGAGACCCAGCGGGTAGATCGCCGTGGCGCCGATCGGCTGCAGGTCGTCGTCGGAGTTCACGTTGTAGGTCGCGAGGTAGATGATGTGCTGGAACTGGTTGAGGTCGAGCTCATCGGCCGACAGGGCCGGGTTCGGCTGCGTGTACTCGGTGAAGTCGACGATCTCGACCTCGATGCCCTCTTCGGCTGCGGCCTCGACGTAGGTCTCCCAGTACGGGTCGCCTGCGCCGACGACGCCGATGCGGACGGGGCCATCCTGCGATGTCGCGTCGCCGGATGCCGCGGGGTCGGCGTCGCCGCCGGTGCTCGCGCACGCGCCCAGCAGCAGTGCGAGGGGGAGAGCCAGTGCGGTGGCGGTAAGAAGTCGCTTGGACATGAGATGGTGCTCCTCGGGTCGGGCACCGCGTGGCGGTGTCCCGCCTCTGCGCGCTCCCGACTCGACGGGTCGCGCTCGCCTCGTCGCGGTGCTCGTCCACGATATGTCCGCCGCCGGGGTGGGGACGATTCGTGCGTAACGTGGCGAAATTGCCTCGTTGACGTGCTGAGAAGCGAAGAACCCCGACCGGTGATGGTCGGGGTTCTTCGAGGGGAGCCGCCTAAGGGAATCGAACCCTTGACCTATTCATTACGAGTGAATCGCTCTGCCGTCTGAGCTAAGGCGGCGTACGTCGCCGAGGCGATGCACGATCAATAAGCTTACACGGTTCGAGCGGCGCGACTCACACCGGGGCGGTCCTCACAGGGTCGCGGTGAACGGGTCGAAGTCGACGGGAACGGCCGGCACGGGCGCGACGGTGCTCTCGACGGTGACGAACTCGCCGGTGGCGACGGACTCCTGGGCCGACAGCATGATGTCGAGCACGTGGTACCCGAGCTCGCCGCTCGCGACGTGCTGTCGATCCTCCGCGATCGCGCGGACCATGTCGAGCAGCCCCAGGCCGCGGCCGGTGAGGGCGCCCTGCTGCTCGATCTCGATCCACTCCTCGCCGCCCCAGTCGCCGTCGGCGAGTGAGGTGCGCGCCCGCAGGTACGCGATGCGGCCTTCGAACTGGTTGGGGTCGGGGATGACAAGCGAACCCTCGGTGCCGTGCACCTCGAAGACGCCGTGGCGCTCGAGCGCCGAGTCGAAGCTCAGAAGGCTCGCAGCCTGCTGCCCGGCCTCGAACGCGGTCAACACCTGAAGTGTGGTGGGCACTTCGACCGGGAAAGTCGTGCCGGCGTTCGGTCCCGACACGATGACGCGCTCGTCGAGCTTCTTGCGGCCGAGTGCCGCGACCCGGTCGACGGGGCCGAACAGGCTGACCAGTCCGGTGAAGTAGTACGGGCCCATGTCGAGCAGCGGACCCGCGCCCTGCGCGAACAGGAATGCCGGGCTCGGGTGCCACAGGTCGGGCCCGATCGTCTGGAACGTGGTCGACGCGAACATGGGTTCGCCGATCACGCCCTCCTGGATGGCGCGCTTGGCCGTCTGGAAGCCCGGCCCGAGCACGGTGTCGGGGGCCGAACCGATGCGCAGGCCCGCGGCATCCGCCTGCTTCAGCAGCTCTGCCGTGCCCTCGCGGTCGAGACCGAGCGGCTTCTCGGTCCAGACATGCTTGCCCGCGGCGATCGCCTGCGACGAGATCTCGACGTGGACGGCGGGGATCGTCAAGTTCACGACCACGTCGACGTCGGGGTGCGCGAGGACGTCGGCCGTGGTGCCCCATTCGGCGACGCCGTGCTTCTCTGCCTGAGCCCGCGCGCGGTCGACGTCGAGGTCGCCGAGGATGACGAGCTTGACGTCGGGGAACGACCCGAGGTTCTCGAGGTAGGTGTCGCTGATGACGCCGACACCGATGAAACCGACTCCGACGGGCCCGGTCATGCGTCGACTCCGTTCGCGCGCAGGAACGCCAGGCTCGCGGCGACGTCGGCGAAGACGTCGCCGGGTGCGCGGTCGTACTCGACGACGGCGTACTTCAGGCCCGAGGCCGCGCGCAGGGCTGCGGTGAGCGGAACGTCGCCGGTGCCGGCGTGACGCTGGTCGAGGCTGTCCGAGCCGAACTCCGGGGCGCCGGGCGCCCAGGGGTTCGATTCGGGCACGACGCCGTCCTTGACGTGCACCGCTATGAGGCGGTCGCCCAGGCGTTCGACGAGTGCCGGGACGTCCTGCCCGCCGGTGAGTGCCCAGAACAGGTCGAGCTCGAGGGTCACGCGCTCGTCGAGCAGCGACACGAAACGCTCGTATGCCGTCTGGCCGTCGAACGAGGCCACGAACTCCTGCGCGTGGTTGTGGTAGCCCACCGACAGCCCGAACGTCGCGGCGGTCTCGGCTGCCGCGTTGAGCCGCTCGGCGATGTCGGCCACGCCGTCGGCGGTGAGCCAGCGGTCGGGCGCGACGAACGGGTCGATGACGGTCTGGATGCCGATGGCGGCGGCGGCCTCGTAGACCACCTCGGGGGCCGGGGTCGGGATCGAGCCGTCGGGCGTCCACAGCTCGTCGGTCAGCAGGGGAGCGTGCCCGGTCGGCGCTGCGAGGCCGGCACCGTCGAGGGCGGCGCGGATCTCGGCGGGGCGCGATACGAAGTCGAACGCCTCGACCTGTCTGAACCCGATCTCGGCGAGCTTCGCCAGCGAGCCGGACATGTCTGCGGAGAACTCCTTCGCGAGCGAATAGAGCTGGACGGATGCCTGGACCTCAGTCACAGTCGACCTTCTTTCGTACGTCTTCGTGCGGAGTGCCGTCTGGCGGCACGTCGTCACGCTAACACGTAATACATCCAACCGGAGGTTTTTTGTTACGGTCGTCCTGTGAGCACCGACGATCGCGCAGCCGTGGGCCGACCCGGCGCCTATGCCAAGGGCGTCGCGCGCCGGCGCGAGATCCTGGACCGGGCCATCCACGTCTTCCAGGAGCGCGGACTGCAGGGCACGTCCCTGCGTCGCATCGCCGAGGCGATCGGGGTGTCTCACGCCGCGCTGCTGCACTACTTCGAGTCGCGCGAGCAGTTGCTCGTCGCCGTGTACGAGCACGCCGAGCTGCGGCGCGAGGACCCGGACCGAGAGCCCGCGGCATCCGCTGTCGAGGTCATGACCCGCGCGGCGGTGGCGAACGTCGAGGTTCCCGGGCTGGTCGAGCTGTACTCGACCCTCGTGGCGGGAGCGCTCGAGGCCGGCAGCTCGCACGGCAAGCAGTTCTTCACAGCGCGCTTCGAACGCATCCGCGGAGAGCTGACCGAGCGTCTGCGATCCGAGCAGGCGGCGGGAACCGTGCGTGACGACGTCTCGGCCGAGCAGTTGGCGGCGCTTGTGGTGGCTGCCTCCGACGGTCTGCAGATCCAGTGGCTGCTCGAGCCGTCGATCGAGCTCGAGCGCACGCTCGCGGCGGTGGCGTTGCTGCTGCGCCCGTAGGCCACCGGATCGGCATACTGAGTCGTATGCATTCCGCTCTCGACGCCGTCCTCGAGATCTTCGCGTGGGTGGGACTGCTCGGCGCCGCCGTATTCGGTGTCGTCGCGCTGATCGTGTGGGCGCTCGACGGCACGTGGCTGCCGGTCGAGGCGATCGTCGATCACGAGCACGACGGCACCTGGGTGCGCTGGTTCGATGGCGATGGCGAGGCGAACAGTGCTCACGCCGACCATCACACCGCAGCTGCGCTCGCCGGAGAAGACCGCGCGGACGTCTGGTATCGACACGGTTGGCGAGGTCGGATGCGGTTGACCCGGCGTCCGCCCCTGCTGCGCGTCTTCACTGGTCTGGCCGCCGGCCTGCTGGTCGTCGCGATCGTGTCGACGGTGATCTCGTGGGTCGTGTTGTTCCTTCCCCGTTGATAGCTAGATAAGCTACCTACGTGAACAACGAACAAAAAACGACGCGGTGGCTGCGCATCGGCATCCCCGCGCTCCTGGTGCTGGTGTGGCTGGTCGGCGGCACGATCGGCGGACCGTACTTTGGCAAGGTCGAAGAGGTGGCCACCAACGACCAGTCGTCGTTCCTTCCCGCGAGCGCCGATGCCACGCAGGTCAACGAGCGCCTGACCGACTTCGTGGGCGCCGAGGAGATCCCGGCCGTCGTGGTCGCGGCATCCGAATCGGCGCTCGACGACGCTCAGCTCGACGAGCTCGCCGGGCTGGCCGAGAGCATCGGCCAGCTCGAGGGCGTCGGCGAGGTGTCTCCGCCCATCCCCTCCGACGACGGACTGGCCGCGCAGATCTTCGTGCCGATCGACGCTTCGGGCGAGGTGCGCGACATCGTCGAGGAGGTGCGGTCTCTGGTCGGTGACGAGACACCGACCGGCGCCGAGGCGTGGGTGACCGGACCGGCCGGATTCACCGCCGACCTCGCGGCCGGCTTCCTCGGCATCGACGGGCTGCTGCTCGCCGTCGCTCTGGCGGCGGTCTTCGTCATCCTCGTCATCGTCTACCGGTCGCCGCTGCTGCCCGTGCTCGTGCTGCTCACCTCGGTGTTCGCCCTCTGCGTCGCGCTGCTGACGGTGTGGTGGCTCGCGAACGCCGAGATCGTCGTGCTGAACGGTCAGGTGCAGGGCATCCTGTTCATCCTCGTCATCGGTGCGGCGACCGACTACGCGCTGCTGTACGTCGCGCGCTTCCGAGAGGCGATAGGCACGGGCCAGTCCCGGTGGGATGCGGTGCTCCGAGCCTGGCGCGGCTCGTTCGAACCGATCCTCGCCTCGGGCGGCACGGTCATCGCGGGCCTGCTGTGCCTGCTGCTGAGCGACCTCGCCAGCAACAAGGCCCTGGGACCCATCGCCTCGATCGGCATCGCGTTCTCGATGCTCTCGGCACTCACCTTTCTTCCGGCGCTCCTCGCCCTCTGCGGCCGGGCGGCGTTCTGGCCCTTCGTTCCCAAGCCGGGCACCGCCGGTGCCGACGACCCCGCCGAGCGCACCCGCGGGCTCTGGCCCCGCACCGCCCGCTTCGTCGCGCGCCGCGCGCGGCCGATCTGGATCGCCTCGACGGTCGTGCTGCTGGCCGGCGCGGTGGGCGTCACACAGCTGCAGGCCGACGGAGTGTCCACGAGCGACCTCGTGCTCGGCCAGTCCGAGGCGCGCGACGGGCAGGCCGAGCTCTCGGAGCACTTCCCCGCGGGCTCGGGCAGCCCCGCGTCGATCATCGTCCCAGAGAACCGTCTCGCCGACGCGCTGTCGGTGCTCGGCGACAACGAGGGAGTCTCATCGGTGACCGTCGCTTCGGACGATTCGCCCACCGGTCAGGCCACGGTCTCTCTCGACGGCGGCGAACCGGTCTTCGCGGCTGCCGGCCCCCCGGGAACACCCGCGCCGTCGCCGACCGTCTCGAACGGCGACGTGCTGGTGTCGGCGACGCTGACCGACCCCGCCGACTCGCTCGAGGCCGAGCAGACGATCCGTGACCTGCGGGCGGCGTTCGATGCCGACGTGGCGGGCGTGCTCGTCGGTGGGCCCACCGCGACCGACCTCGACACCAACGACACCTCGATCCGCGACCGCACGGTCATCATCCCGGTCATCCTCGTGGTGATCCTGCTGATCCTCATGTTGCTACTGCGCTCGATCCTCGCGCCGGTGCTGCTGATCCTCAGCACGATCCTCTCGTTCGGCACCGCGTTGGGCGTGAGCGCGCTGGTCTTCAACCACGTGTTCGACTTCCCGGGAGCCGACCCTTCGGTTCCGCTGTACGGGTTCGTCTTCCTCGTGGCGCTGGGCGTCGACTACAACATCTTCCTGATGTCGCGCGTTCGCGAGGAGTCGCTCGTGCACGGAACCCGTCGCGGCATCGCGCGCGGGCTCATCGCGACCGGCGGCGTGATCACGTCGGCAGGGCTCGTCCTGGCCGCGACGTTCGCGGCGCTCGGTGTGATCCCGATCCTGTTCCTGGCGCAGATCGCGTTCATCGTCGCCTTCGGGGTGCTGCTCGACACGTTCGTCGTGCGATCGCTGCTCGTGCCCGCGCTGGCCCACGACATCGGTTCGGCCATCTGGTGGCCGTCGAAGCTGTGGCGACGCGAGCGCGGGCGTAGCCTCGACGCATGACCCGTGCGCTCTTCATCGTCGACGTCCAGAACGACTTCACCGAAGGTGGGGCGCTGGGCGTCGACGGTGGGGATGCCGTGGCTGCTGCGATCACGCGACACCTGCAGACGCACGCGTCGGACTACGAGCTGATCGTCGCGTCGCGCGACTGGCATCACGCCGACCACGACAACGGCGGACACTTCGCAGACGGCGAGCCCGACTTCGTCGACACCTGGCCGGTGCACTGCGTGGCCGACACCGAGGGGGCGGAGTACGATCCCGAGTTCGACACCGATGCGGTGACGCACCACGTGAAGAAGGGGCAGGGCATTCCCGCCTACTCACTTTTCGAGGGAATCACCGAGAGCGGAGATTCGGTCGCCGAACTGCTCACCGAGCACGGCGTCGTCGACGTCGACATCGTCGGCATCGCCACCGACTACTGCGTTCGCGCATCCGCGCTCGACGCCGTCGCCCACGGGCGGCGCGTTCGGGTGCTGACCGACCTGATCGCGGGGGTCGCGCCCGAATCGAGTGAGGCCGCGCTGACCGAACTGGCCCACGCGGGCGTCGAGCTCGCGGCATCCGACGGCTGACGTGCTGTTCTGAGGCCCGGTCTCAGCGGTCGTCGTTCTGGGTCGCGCCGTCGACGGCACGGTCGACCGCGGGCGGCGCTTCGGTCAGCGCCGACGAGAGCAGCACCCCGCCACCGACGACGAGGGCCGCTGCCGCGGCCGTCACGAGTGCACATCTCGCCGGCCGGTTGCGGACGCGATTGCGGACGCGGTTGCCGACGCGATGGTCCTCGGTGGGGCGGCCTCGAGAGCGCAGACGGAGGGCGGGTGCGGCGGTAGTCGGGTCGGCTGTGCCGGCCGCGGGCGCCGCGGGCGGCAAGGGAATGCCGACCGTCTCGATGTCGAGGTGCGCCGTCCGCGACCGCTCGGGGCGCGCGGCGCGAGGGCCGTCGGTGAGCCACGACAGGATGCCGCCGGCGTCGGGGCGTTCGCACGTGTCGCGTGCGGTCATTCGCCGCAGCAGGTCGGCCCAATCGGGATCGAGCGACGACGGGATCTCAGGGTCTCGAGCGAGCCGTTCGAACAGCGGATGCACGCCGTCGTCGTGTCCGAAAGCGCGGCAACCGGTCGCTGCCTCGAGCAGGACGAGTCCGAGCGAATAGATGTCCGAAGCGGGCACCGGCGCCCCGCCCTGCAGCTGCTCCGGCGCCACGTAGGCGGCCGTGCCGATGAGGGCCTGCGTGCTCGTGAGCCGCTCCGAGTCGACGAGCTGCGCGATGCCGAAGTCGGCGAGCTTCGCACGGAACGGCCGCACCGCGGACGCGGCGGGGTCGACCGGTCGGTCGAGCAGGATGTTCGAGGGCTTGACGTCGCGGTGCACCACTCCCGCCGCGTGGACCGCCCGAAGGCCGTCGGCGAGGTCGGCGGTGAGCGTGCGCAATTCGTTCCGCTCGAGTGGGCCGCGCGCCAGTCGGTGCGACAGCGGTGGACCGTCGACGTGCTCCATGACGAAGAAACCCGGATCGTGATCGAGGTGCGAGTCGAGCAGGGTCACGAGGTTCGGATGGGCGAGCGAGTCGAGCAGGTGCGCCTCGACCTTCGCGCGGGCATGCGCGCCGCCGTCGGCCGGGTCGGCGTGCATGACCTTGACGGCCACGCGTCGCGAGAGCCGTTCGTCGGTGGCGACGTAGACGTGCCCCATCCCGCCGGACCCGATCGGCTCGACGACCCGATACCGGCCGGCCAGCAGGACGCCGTGGGCCAACGTCTCGGTCTCGTCCGTCGAACTCCCTGTCATCTGCCTGCCCCCGTGCCCTTGCGCCTTCGACCGCGATCAGGCTAGGCCTTCATCGGACACCGATTCCGGTACTGGCGGTCGGGAGCCTGAGGCGGTATGCGGTCGGCAGTCGCGGTCGGGACAAGAGCTACGCGATGATGGGCGGAGCATGTCGGATGGGGGCCGGTAATGGTGCGGAGTGCGGACGACGTCGACGATCTGGTCGATTTCGATCGGATGATGAGCGGCGGGCTGCCCGCGTCGGCGTATCTGCCGTCACGGGCCGAGCGGCGACGGCGGCGGCTGTGGGTGCTCGGTGTGCCGATAGTGATCCTTTTGCTCCTGTTCGGCGGTACCGGCGGGTACGCGGCATGGGCGCTCAACGCTCCGCTCGGCGACGGTGTCGTCAGCATGCACGAGCCCGTCCCCCCGACCGCGCTCGCAGTCGACATCGCCGGCGCGTCGGACGGCTCATGGGCCGTTTCGGTCTCGGGCGCCGGCGCGTACTTCGGCACCGACGGCTCGGACACCCGCTGGTCGGGCGGGGGAGACGAGGCGCGTCCATTGGCCAGCCTGACGAAGCTCGTCACCGCGCTCGTCGTACTCGACGCGCACCCGCTCGACGCGACGGACGGAGAGGGGCCGACCCTGACGTTCGACCGCGACGACCATGCGCTGTACGACGAGTATTACGTCAGGGGCGCGGCGATCGCCGCGATGCCGATCGGCAGCTCGATGTCGCAACGCGACGCGATCGCCACCATGCTCATCCCCTCGGCGAGCAACTATGCCGACGTCATCGCGAGCTGGGCCTTCGGTTCGCACGCCGGATTCGCGCGCGCGGCCTCGGCGTGGCTCGACGCCAACGGCCTGACGAACACCGTCGTGGTCGAGCCGACGGGGCTCGACGCCCGGAACGTCAGCACGCCGAGCGACCTGATCGCGCTCGGAAAGCTCGCGGCGGCGCATCCGGTCGTCGCCCGGATCGTGGCGACCCCGGAGATCGACCTGCCGAGCACCGGCCGGCTGTACAACACCAACGGCCTGCTCGGCGAGCTGGGCGTGACCGGCATGAAGACCGGCACGCTCGAGGGCAGCGGGTCGAATCTGCTGTATTCGGCGCAGCTCGACGTCGGACTCGATGAGCCGCTGTCGGTCATCGGCGTCGTTCTCGGCGGCTCCAGTGGCGATTCGGTCGAAGCGGATGTCGTCACCCTGCTGCAGAGCATCCGGTCGGGCTTCCGCGAGCTCGAGATGGTGTCGGTCGGCACCGTCTTGGGTTCGATCGACACGCCGTGGGGCAGCAGCGCCGAGCTGGTCTACGACGCATCGGCCTCGATGACGGTCTGGTCGGACACCCCGATCAGCGTCGAGACGGCGACGGCGCCGCCCGTGACCTGGCAGGACGGCGAGATCGTCGGCAGCGTCACCTGGGCGGCCGGTCCGGAATCGGTGACGGTGCCGATCTCGATCAAGGGCTCCATCGAGCCCCCGAGTTCGTGGTGGCGGCTGATGCACCCGGGCGAGCTCGGGTGAGGCGATTCTCGAAGCGTTCATGCGGCCCGCGTCAACCCCTGTCGTGGGGTGAGGCGGTTTTCTAGCGTGTGTCGCGACGCCATCGGTCGTCGAGTGATCCGCCAGGAGGAGACGATGAACAAGCCCGAGCACGAAGACGAGGCCATCGAGCACGTCGTGGATCGTCTGACCGAGAAGTTCGACACGGTTCCCGCCGACGTCGTGGCCTCGACGGTGCACGAGACCCACGAGACGTTCGACGATGCGCGTGTGCGCGACTACGTTCCGGTGATCGTCGAGCACGACGCGCGCGAGCGGCTGCGTACCGTCGCCGTCGGCGACGAAGACTGAACGCGCTCGGGGTACGGCTCGCTCAGTCGGCGAGTCGTCTGGAGAGCGACGAGACCGCGGACCGGATCTGGTCGTAGGTCTGTCGCAGGCTCGCCTGCGGGTCGGATTCGCGCCGCCGCGCCCATTCGTCGACGCTGAGCCGCGCGATCAACGTCAGCGTCGAGATCTGCGCGTGGGCGACGAGTTCGTCTTCGCCGAGGCCCTCGGGGTCTGACGCCGCCTTGACGAGGGCGCCGATCTGTTCGGCCTCTTCGCGCAACACCGTGGCGAGCAGGGTCGGTTCGGCGCGGATGAGGCGACCGACACGCAGGATGCGGTGGTGCTCGTCGGGTTTCTCGTCGACCTCGACGAGCAGGCGCAGCCAGCTGCTCTCGATGCTGTCGATGATCGGCGTTCCCGCACGCATGGCTGCGCCGGCCTCGCGGATGACGTCGATCGTCGTGTCGGAACCGCCCAGGACCGCGGCCTCTTTCGTCGCGAAGTAGCGGAAGAAGGTTCTCGGCGACGTGCCGGCGCGTCGGACGATGTCGTCGACGGTGGTGCGGCTGACGCCGTTCGTCTCGAAGAGGTCGAGCGCGGCATCCGAGAGTTCTCGACGGGTTTCGACGCGTCGCCGCTCGCGGAGCCCCGGGGGAGGGGTCTGCTGTGGGCTGGACGACGGTGTGGCCATGCGTCATTCTTGCACGCGGCGCCAAACTGGCAGAAACTGCCATAAACTGTGCTGGTGACACACACCGAGCATGCCCCCGCCGGCCCTCTTACCGAACGCCCGTCGACGCCGGTGCGCACGGGCCCGGTGATCGCCCTTCTCGTCGCGTCGGCGTTCGTCGTGATCTTGAACGAGACGATCATGTCGGTGGCGCTGCCGAGCCTGATGGTCGATCTCGACATCACGGCGGCGACGGCACAGTGGCTGACGACCGGCTTCTTGCTGACGATGGCGGTCGTCATCCCGCTGACCGGGTATCTTCTGGCGCGGTTCCCGCTGCGCAACATCTTCTTCACCGCCATGACGCTGTTCGCGGCGGGCACCCTGATCGCCGCGCTCGCTCCCGGCTTCGGGATGCTGCTGACCGGCCGAGTCGTTCAAGCGTCGGGTACGGCGATCATGATGCCGCTGCTGATGACCACGGTTCTGAACGTGGTCGCCCCCGAGCGGCGCGGCCGCATGATGGGTGTGATCAGTATCGTCATCGCCGTCGCGCCCGCCATCGGGCCGACGGTGTCGGGGCTGATTCTGGCGGTGCTGGACTGGCGGTGGATGTTCTGGCTGGTTCTTCCGATCGCGCTGCTCGCGATCGCGCTGGGTGCGGTGTGGGTTCGAAACGTCACCACGACGCGGGACGCGAACTTCGACGTGATCTCGGTCGTTCTGTCGGCGCTCGGGTTCGGCGGGCTGATCTTCGGTCTGAGCTCGATCGGCGAGGCGGCGGCCGGGCACGCTCCGGTGCCGGTGTGGATTCCGATCGCGGTCGGCGCGGTCGCTCTCGTCGGTTTCGTGGCGCGTCAGTTCCATCTGCAGAAGACCGACGGTGCGCTGCTCGATCTGCGCACGTTCCGGTCGCCGTCGTTCAGCTTGGCGATCGTGCTCGTCGTCGTCGTGATGTCGGCGCTGTTCGGGTCGCTCATCCTGCTGCCGATCTACCTGCAGCAGGTTCTGGGGCTCGATACGTTGACCGTCGGTCTCATGCTGTTGCCGGGCGGGGTGCTCATGGGCGTCATCGCGCCAATCGTGGGGGCGCTGTTCGACCGGTTCGGTCCGCGACCGTTGGTGATTCCCGGGATGATCGTCGCAGCCGGGGCTCTGTGGGGGATGACGACGTTCGACACCGCGACGACGATTCCATGGGTGGTCGCGGTGCACATGTCGCTCAACCTCGGGCTCGGCTGCGTGTTCACGCCGCTGCTGACTTCGGCGCTGGGTTCGTTGCCGAAGCGTCTGTATTCGCACGGCAGCGCGACGGTCGGCACGTTGCAGCAGGTCGCCGGGGCGGCCGGTACGGCGCTGTTCATCACGCTGATGTCGGTCGGCGCGGCTGCGGCGGCTGGCTCGGGGGCGGATGCCGTCGACGCCACCGCGAGCGGAGTCCACACGGCATTCGTGACGGGAGCCGCCATCGCATCGGTCGCCATCGTGCTCGCGTTCTTCGTGCGCCGGCCGGCCGCGCCCGTGGAGTGACGTTCACCCGCAGGCGCGTCGGCGCGGGCGGTGGTCGCCCGTCGGAGTCGAGCATCAGGACGGTCGCCGGACGTGTCGACTGCCGGGACGGGAACGACCGGCCCGCGTGCCTTTCCCGGTCTGGTCGAGCCGTCGAGCCGCAGACCCGTCAGCCTGTTCACCTCGGACGCGTCGATCGTCGGGACGTGAACGACGGGCCGGCGGCTTCTCCAGCCACGCAGACGCGTCCACCCGTCTACCCGTAGACCTGTAGATACCCATAGACCCGTAGACCCGTAGACCCGTCAACCCGTCGACCGAAGGCATCGTTTGCCGGGCCTGGAACGACCGGCCGCCGGCCTTTCTCGGCCGCATCAAGCCGTAGACCCGTAGACCCGTCGACCGGAGGCCTCGATTGCTGAGACTGGAACGACGGATCGCGCCTCCTCGGCCGCATCGCGCCGCAGAACCCGTCGACCCGTCGATCGGAGGCATCGTTTGCCGGGCCTGGAACGACCGGCCGCCGGCCTTTCTCGGCCGCATCAAGCCGTAGACCCGTAGACCCGTCGATCGGAGGCCTCGATTGCTGGGACTGGAACGACGGATCGCGCCTCCTCGGCCGCAGACAGTCGACGTCGATCGTTGACCGGACTCTTCGACCGTCGGGCGGGCGCGGCGAAGGAGCGGTGCGCGCGGTTCAGAAGGGCGGCGGGGTTGTCTCCGCCTTGGCGAGGGCGTCTGGTGGCACGGCAGGGGTGAAGAACACCACGGGTTTGGGTGCGTCTTCTCTGTAGGTTCTGCCGAGGGGCGAGGTCCATTCCAGGACACCGCCCGAGAGTTTTCGGACCTTCCAGGGGGTGAACTGTTTCATCGAGTGATGTCGTTGGCACAGGCAGGCGAGGTTGCAGCATGCTGTTCTTCCGCCGAGGGCG
>JAAIGE0100819635.1_pt1 | contig 15421 bp, 19 predicted proteins | sample 6487951 | NCBI WGS metagenome assembly JAAIGE01 (sample SAMN13974128, study PRJNA590717) | phyllosphere metagenome | biome: tomato field; feature: multiple bacterial spot infested tomato fields; material: tomato leaves; isolation source: leaves from tomato fields | host: Solanum lycopersicum ... | reverse complement strand
TACGGCGACCCGGCCGGCCGCGCGGGCGAGAAGCACGGCCACGCATCCGACTACACCGACATCGAGCAGGTGCTGCGCGCGCACCAGTTTAACCCGCTACGCCGCATCAAGCCGGCCGCGCCGGCCATCAAGGACCGTCAGAACGCCGTGCGGGCCAAGATCCAGACGGCTGACGGGCACCGGTCGCTGTTCGTCAACCCGACGACCGCGAAGTGGTGCGACAAAGGGCTGGCAACGGTGCAGTTGAAAGACGGCAGTACGTTCCAAGAGGACCAGTCGAACAAGTACCAGCACATCACCACAGCCATCGGCTACTGCGTGTACCACGAATGGCCTGTCGGCGGTCGCTACTCGCTGTCTGGCGTACTGTGACTGTTGACACGTTGGAAAATTGTGGTAGAGTTCGCTGCGTTGACGTAGGCCGCGCTAACGGCCGCTTTCCACCCGCGACGGCCGCGGGGATAAATCGCCGAACGGTGCGGATAAATTGATCCGTTGCCTCGTGCCAGAAGCGAGGGCCATCACGTAGCAGGCAGCACGGAAGGACGTGCAAAAGCGCCGCGTATGAAGCAGGACGGAGGATCGCGGCAATCCTAGGTGATATGCTCCCCGAAGTCTGTAGCCAGAATCAAGCCTGGCCCTGCTATGTGATGGCGGTTCGATTCCGTCTCGTTTGCCGAGGTTTGGAAGGAAAAGCGGGTTCGACTCCCGCCACGAGTAGACGGTTCTGCGGGCATGACGCCTCGGAAAGACGAGGGCCATCATCGAATCGCCGAGGTGCCAGTGGTAAGCGCGCCGACCGTCAGTCAGTCGGAGAAGTTGGTTCGATTCCAGTCGGCGATTCGATGATGGTGAAGCCGATACAGCGCATCGAAGGCATCGCGCGTCTTCCGGGATCGCCCGTACCATAAGCGGTGCGGATGCCCGGGGCTCTCTTCACAACGGGGCCGACGCGGATTGAGTCGGTAGGCGCGCTCCCTGTCGATAGCCATCATGTCGGCCCGGGTGGGCCAAAGCGGATACCGCCTCACGGCGGCGCAGCGAGTAGCCCACCCGGTAACCGTTCTGCTACACTGCGCCGCAAATGCGCAGCGAACCCCTAGCCCAAGTCGCCGACTCGCTCACGAACTTCGTGGCGAACATCGGCACGTCGCGAGACAAGGCCGCGCACAGCCACTACGGCATCCCACTCCTCACCGACGATCAGCTGATCAACGCCTGGCGCGGCGCGTGGCTGCCGGCCAAGATCGTCAATGCCCCGGCCGACGACGCCACGCGCCGTTGGCGTGCGTGGCAGGCGAACAGTCCGCAGATCCAGGCCATTGAGGCAGAGGAAAAACGGCTCGGCCTGCGCGGCAAGGTGCGCGAGGCGCTGCGCATGGCCCGCCTGCTGGGCGGCGCAGCGATCTACCTCTCGACGGGCGACCGTGACGCGGAACAACCGCTGAACCCGCAGCGGGTGGGCAAGGGTGGGCTCAAGCTGCTCAACGTCACGACCCGCCTCGACCTGACCGCGGGCGAGGTGGACCGCAACCCCGACAGCCCATATTTCGGCCGACCGGCGTTCTACATCATGCAGAGCGAGGGCCGGCAGCTCAAGATCCACCCGTCCCGCCTCGTCATCTTCAACGGCGTCGAGGTGCCCGGTTCGCTGGGCAATCGCGTCGTGCGCACCCCCACTGCAGGCGGCGCCACGGGCTGGGGCGACTCGATCCTGCTGGCTGTCATGCAGAGCTGTACCCACGCCGACAGCGCTGTGGCGAACGTGGCAAGCCTGACGTTCGAGGCGAACGTGGACGTGTTCCGCATCCCGAACCTGATGGCCGAACTGGCCGGAAACAAGCGCTACGAGTCTGACCTGATCAAGCGGTTTCAGTTGGCCGCCACACTCAAGGGCACGAACGGCGCGCTGGTGCTGGACAAGGACGAGGAATACGAGCGCAAGACGATCTCGTTCGCCAACCTGCCCGAGGTTCTGGATCGGTTCCTGCAGATCGTGTCGGGCGCGGCGGACATTCCTGCGACGCGCCTGCTAGGCCAGTCGCCCGCCGGCCTGAGCGCCACGGGCGAGAGCGACACGCGCAACTACTACGACCGCCTGCAGGCCATGCAGGAACTCGACGTGGCGCCGGCAATGGTCGTGCTGGATGAGTGCCTCATTCGCTCCGCCCTGGGCGCGCGCCCGGTCGAGATCCACTACACGTGGAACTCGCTGTGGCAGCCCACCGCTAAAGAACGGGCCGACATCGGCAAGACTGTGGCCGACACGATCAAGACGCTGGCCGACACGAAGCTGTTCCCGGCCGAGGCGCTGAGCGTGGCCGGCGAGAACACCTTGACCGAACTGGGCGTGATGCCCGGCCTGGAATCGGCCATGAAGAAGTACGCCGAGGCGACGCCCGATCCTGCGGCCGAGCCGGACACGACGCCGCCGGTGGAAGAACGCCAGCAGGTGGGCGACAGCGCGCCGCAGCCGCTGTACGTGCAGCGTAAGGTCGTCAACACGGGCGAGATCCTGGCCTGGGCGAAGTCGCAGGGCTTTACCGCGCCGCTCGACGCGGCCGATCTGCACGTCACCGTGGCCTACAGCCGCAAGCCCGTGGACTGGATGAAGGTCGGCACGGGCAGCGACTGGAACGAGAACGAACTGGGCCAGTTGCGCATCGCCCCGGGCGGCGCGCGCGTGGTTGAACCGCTGGGCGGGGAGGGCGCCGTTGTGCTGATGTTCAACAGTTCGACGCTGGCCTACCGGCACGAGGCCATCCGCGAAGCCGGTGCGTCGTGGGATTACGAGGGCTACCAGCCCCACATCACCATCACGTATGATCCGGGCACCGTTGACCTGGCGAAGATCGAGCCTTACCGCGGCGCGATCGTGCTGGGCCCCGAGATTTTCGAGCCGTTGAACACCGAGTGGAGTCCGTCCGCATGAAACGCTACCTCGCAACCCTCTTCCTCGCCGCCCTGTCGGCGCTCACCATGGCCTCGGTCGTGGTGGACCGCTCCGGCACGGTCGCCACTGCCGGCACGTCGCAGCAGGCGATGGCCGCCAAGACCAGCCGCACGTACCTGATGTGCCAGAACCCGACGACCGCCACGACGCCGCTGTTCGTGAATATCGACGCGGCTGCTGCGACCACGGGCGGCTCTATTGAACTGGCGGCCGGCGGGTCGATCACGTTCCACGGCACCGCGTTTATTCCGACCGGCGTGGTGAACGTGACGAGTGCGACCCAGGGGGCAAAATACGTATGTAAGGAGGGCTGACGAGATGACCCGCACAGTCGCAGCAACCCTCGCCGCCGTTGTCCTCGGCCTGGTCGCATTCGTCGGCTACGCCCAGATCAGCAACCCGGGCGGCGTGACCATGGATCAGGTCACGGCCATGATCCCGCAGCCCTCGGCTCAGGTGCCGCAGACGGAACAGGTGGGCGGCGCGGTTGGCGCGGCCACGGCGTACATGCGCGCCGACGCCAAGCTGCCGCGCATCACCCGTGCGGCCGTCGTTGCCACGGACGCCTCGGGCAACTGGTCGGTCACGTGGTCGTCGCCGCTGATGGCTACGCCCGCCGTGCTGCCTGTACCGATCAACTCGGGCGGCCAGCCTATGGTGTGCAACGTCACGACGGCCACGGCGAACGGCGCGAGCGGTCGGTGCTGGCTGGCACGAACCTTGCCCGCCACGCTGACGCTGCTCACGGCGCTGATCAGCTACGACATCTTCGGGAATAGCCCGCCCGTCACGTCGGTGCAGGTGCTGGCCATCCCGCCCACCCAGTAAGGACAGACATGCCCACGGAACTGTTCGATTCGGTCGCCGTCAATGACGCCTCGGTGCGCCTGACGGATGACGGCTATCTGGTGGCCGATGCGCGCGTGGCCCGTACGGGCGTGCAGGAGTACCTGGGGTCCGAACTCGGCCGGCCGGATCTGGCCGTGGTGCGCGTGTACCGCCCGGCCGAGGCGGTGTTCGCCAGCGATGCCATGCGCTCCTACGCCCACCGGCCCATGACGAACGATCATCGCGGCACGATCACGGCTGACAACTGGCGCCAGCACAGCATCGGCCAGACCGGCGGCGAAGTGGTGCGGGACGGCGACTATGTGCGCGTGCCCTTGGTGCTGATGGACCGAGCGGCCGTGGACGACTGGCGCGCCGGCAAACGCGAGCTCTCGATGGGCTACAGCGCGAAGATCGAATTTCGCGATGGTGTCACGCCGGACGGCCAGCCGTATAATGCCGTCGCTACGGAAATGAAGATGAACCACCTGGCGCTCGTTGATCGGGCGCGCGGTGGCGAGTCGTTGAAGATCGGGGATCGTGGCGCGCCCCGCAACATCGCGCCGCAGAACCCTGGAGGCTCCAAGATGCCCGATACCCGCACCGTCATGCATGACGGCATTTCCATCGAGACCACGCCCCAGGGCGCTCAGGTCATCGAACAGCTGCAAACCAAGCTCGCCGACATGCGCACGGCTGCGGACACGGCGCGCACCGCCCACCAGACCGCACTCGCTGACCGCGATTCGCAGGTCACGAAGCTGACCGCCGAGCGCGACGCCGCCCTGGGCAAGGTGCTGACCGACGCGCAGATCGACAAGCTGGTGGCCGAACGCGCCGATCTGCTGGCCACGGCCAAGTCGCTGAACGACGCCGATTACACCGGCAAGTCGGCCGGCGAGATCAAGCGTGCGGTGGTGGTCGCCAAGCTGGGCGACGCCGCTGTCGCCGGCAAGGACGACGCCTATGTGGCCGCTCGCTTCGACATCCTGGCCGAGGACGCCAAGGCCACGAACGGCGACCCGGTGGTGCGCGCGATGGGCGATGCAGCTTCCCGCGCACGTCAGCCCCAGGACAACGGCCACGCGGCCCGCATGGACCGTCTGCAGAACGCCTGGAAGTCCCAGGGCGGCAAAGCATAACAGGAGCGCAACATGCCAGCAGTACAAACCGCATACGCGACGAACATTCCCGTCGGCAAGCCCGGCCATGTCTCGGACATGACCCAATCGGATCAGGTGTCGCGCACCGTCGAGGACGTGGCCGGCATCGCTTTCGGCCTCGCCGTGAAGCAAGGCTCGGCCGACCAGGGCATCGTCGCCTGGAACGGCACCGGCACGATCCTGGGCATCACGACCCGCGACCGTTCTGTGCGTCAGGGCGAGCTCTATTCGCAGTACGAGTCCGCTCGCATCCTGCGCAAGGGCCCCATTGACGTGCTGGTTGCCGCTACCGTGGCCGCCGGCGATCTGGTCTACGTGACCAGCACCAACACGTTCACCAACGTGTCGACCAGCAACACGCAGATCCCGAACGCCCGGTTCGAGACCAGTGCGGCGTCCGGCGCGGTGGCTCGCATTTTCATCAAGTAAGGGAGCGCCAACATGCCTCAATTGCAACTGATCGACGCACAGGCCGCTCTGGGCTTCCTGCTGCCCCAGACCACGTACATCGAACGCGCGGTCAACGAGATCACTTACGCAGACATCCAGTACCAGGATCTGATCCCGGTGGACACGTCCGCGCCCGAGTGGATCAAGTCCGTCACGTTCTACAGCGCGGACAAGTTCGGCAAGGCCAAGTGGATCAACGGCAACGCCGACGACGTGCCGATGGCCGGCTCGGAAAAGACGAAGTACGAGTCGCTGATCCACACGGCCGGCGTGGGCTACGGCTACGGCCTGGAGGAAATCCAGCAGGCCATGATGCTCGGCGTCAACCTGCTGGACGACGACGCCCGCGCCGCCCGCCGCGCGTACGAGGAATTCGTCGATGGCCTGCTGCTGCGTGGTGATTCGACCAAAGGTTTCCAGGGTCTGATCAACAACAGCGCAGTGACGGCGATCACGCTGCCCACTGGCACGTGGGCGACGGCTACCGCTGCGCAGATCATCGCGGACATCAACGCCGTGCTGATGCCTACGTACAGCGGCACGCAGTACACCAGCATCGCCGACACGCTGCTGCTGCCGTTCGAGCGTCTGCAGATCCTGGCGCAGACCGTGCTGCCGAACACCACCATGACGGTGCTGCAGTTCATCCGCGAACAGAACGTGTACACGCAAACCACGGGTCGCCCCCTGACGATCCGCGGTGTGTACGGCCTGCTGACCGCCGGCACGGGTAGCACCGCCCGGATCGTGGCCTACCGCCGAGACCCCGAAGTGCTCAAGGCGCACATCCCCATGCCGCACCGCTTCCTGCCGGTGTACCAGGCATCGCCGCTGCGCTTCCAAGTGCCGGGCATCTTCCGCGTGGGTGGCCTGGACATCCGCAAGCCGCAGTCGGTGCGCTATGGTGACGGGGCCTGAGGACTGACGCGCCTCTGACCTACAAACGCCCCGCTGGTTCGCCGCGGGGCGTTTTGCTATAGTGGGTGCTTTCAACTCGCACCCTGATCAGGAGCACCGCAATGACCCAAGTCACCAACTTCTCGCCGAACCCGCTTGTACTGCCCGGCAACACCGAGGCCATCCCTGCCGGCCACTCCGCCGAGGTGGCGAACTGGGACGAGATCAAAGACCACTCGCTGGTCAAGAAATTCCTGTCCGGTGACAAACCCATGATCGGCGTGGGCGCCAAGGCAGCCAAGCAGGCCGAAGTCGCCGCGTCGGATGAGGCCCCCGCAGCAGCACCCGCTCCGGCCGGCCGCGGCGGTAGCCGCTGATTCGCCACGCTGGCACAATAGAGGCGCCCCGAGTGGGCGCCTTTTTCATGGGAGCCCCACATGGCCGATTTTTACGGCACCGTCGTCGGTGCAGACGCATATCACGCCGCGCGCGATAACACCGCCTGGACGGGCGCGGACAGCGTGAAGCAAGCTGCACTCCTGCGTGCCTCGGCGTTCATCGACAGCCTGGGATTTGACGGGAACGAACTGTTGTGGCCGGGCGAAAAGACCGGCGGGCGCGCGCAGTTCCGGCAGTGGCCGCGCACCGGCGCCGTGGACGCTGAGGGGCACGCTATCGATGCGGCGACCGTGCCGATCGAGATCGAATATGCGACCTACGAGGCCGCTCTGCGCGAGCTCGTCGCCCCCGGCAGTTTGTCGCCCGACTACGTGCCGGCCACGCAGGTGAAGCGCGAGAAAATCGATGTGATCGAGGTCGAATACTTCGCGTCGGCCACCGGCGGCGCCGTGCCGCCCACCAGCCCCATCATCCCACTGATCCTCTCCCTGCTGGCCCCCCTGCTGGGCGGCAACTACCGCGGCGCGCCCGTGTACGTCGTGTGATCGGCGCGCAGCACCGCGCGGCCGTCGAACGCGCCGCCCAGCCCATCGCCGAGGCGTATCTGCGCCGGGCGGATCGTCTCGCCCAGGGCGTCAGCGTTCAAGCGCTGGCCCGCTCGATCGACGCCGGCGATCTGGCGGCGGTGGACGGCCGGCTGGGTCTGGTCGGTGTGGGCGAGATCGTGGAGCACCTGCGCCTCGCGTTCGTCGCCGGGGGCGCGGACGAAGCCGCGAGCCTGCCGGCATGGGTACGTCGTCAGTTGCCGGGCGTGACGTTCGATCCTGCCCACGTGCACGCTGCGGCGTGGGTGGCTGCCGCCGGCGCGTCGCTGGTCGATGAACTGGCCGGCATGCAGCGCGACGCGGTGCGCACGGTGATCGAGGCTGGTTACCTGCGCGGCGATTCGGAGCATCGTTTGGCGCGCATCCTGCTGGGCGACAAGGAACGCACGGGGCTGCGCGCCGGCGGCGCCCTCGGCCTGTCCGGCAGTGACGCGCGCGACGCCGAAGCTGCCCGGGCCGAACTCCTGGGCGGCCGATTTGACGCCTACCTGTCGCGTCCGGCCCGCGAGCCCCGGCTGGACACCCTGGCCGCGCCCGGGATCAGCCGGCCGGACGTGGACCGCATGACCGCCGCCTACGTCGCACGGCTCACCGAGCGCCGCGCCGCGACGCTGGCCCAGGATCAGGCCATGCGCGCCTATGACGCCGGCCGCCAGCACATGCTGCGCCAGCTGCGCGAGCGCGGCGTGGACCCGGCGCGGCCGATGCGCACGTGGCGCGGGGCGAACCTGCAGGACGCGACGACGCCAGTGGATTTCAAGATCGCAGCGGCGATGATCGAGCACACGATCGAACTGCTGCGCCTGGAGGCCGGGCTGCAGCGCGACGTGATTGCGCTGCTCGACCAGATGGAAAAGGAACTGATCGCGCGCCTCGCCGTGGGCACGCTCACCGAGTTCGCCGGCGTGCGCCTGGACGTGCTGCTGGCCGAGACGCGCGCGCTGATCCAGCAGAGCTACGATTCTGCGCGCGAAGAGGTGAACCCCGAGGGAATCGCCGAGGTCGAGACGAACTTCACGGCCCGCATGCTGGCGCGCGAGGTCGGCGTGCGCCTGGCCCAGGGCGTGGTGCCGGAGAACGTCATGCGCGCCCTGGTGGGGAATCTGCTGATCCAGGGCGCACCGTCGGCTGAGTGGTGGGCCCAGCAGGCGGCCGATACGACGTTCCGATTCGCGAACGCTGTGCGCATGGGTGTCGCCCAGGGTGAGACGAACCGGCAGATCGTGACGCGCGTGCGGGAGACGATGGACGTATCGAAGCGCAACGCCGCAGCCCTGGTACGCACCAGCGTGCAGACGGTGGCCAGCGCGGCGCGGCGGGCGACGTTCGAGCAGAACAGCGATATTGTGGCGGGCGTTCGGCAGGTCTCGACGCTGGACGGAAGGACAAGTACGGTCTGTATAGCGTACAGCGGTGCGGCATGGGACATGGAATACAAGCCGCTGCCGCCGAACAAGCTGCCGTACAACGGAGGAACGCCGAGGCATTGGGGGTGTCGTTCGTCCGAGGTGCCGATCATCAAGGAACTGGTGGGCGGCCTGGGTGAGTTCCAGCCGGACGAGCGCGCCGCGGCCGGCGGCCCGATCGCAGCGACCGTCACGTTCTCGCAGTGGTTGGAGACCAAGACCGCGGCGCAGCAAGACGAACTGCTGGGCGTGGGCAAGGCGCAACTGTGGCGCGAGGGCAAAATCACCCTGCCGCAGTTGCTGAATCAGTCCGGCCGCCCGTTGACGCTTGCACAATTGCGCGCGAAGTATGATAATTCACACAACGGTAAATAACTCTGGAGGTGAATGATGCGATGCAAGGCTGGTGATTTGGCGGTGGTGGTTAACGATCCGGAATCGCCTCGGAACAATGGCAAGCTCGTCAAAATTGAGGGGCGAGCGGACGACAATGAAGCCCCTTTCGACTGGGAATGCACGCCTCTCAGCACCATGTATTTTTTGGTAGGGGGTCGCGTGGACGCCGGTGAGGTTGGTTGCGCGCTGTTTCGGGACTCAGAACTCCGCCCGCTCCGCGACCCCGGCGACGACGTACGCGACGAAACGCTCGACTGGCTGCCCGTGCCGGCTAAGGAGGCCGAGAATGCGCTGTGAAGCCGGAGACATGGCGGTTGTAGAGAAGAGCGGCGAACTTGCCGGCCGTATCGTCTGGTGCGAGTTGCTGGTCAGCGCTCGCGAGGTGATAGCAATCGGCGGCCGCGCATTTCGCATGCCTGATCTGACCGAACCGACTTGGCTCGTTCGTACCGTGGTGGGCCAGATGACTGGCATCGTCGCGGATTCCTCGCTTCAACCGGTACGCCACCATGCCTAACCCCGTCTACGACCGCCTCGCTGCCACGGCCGACCGCCTCCTGGCGTTCTACGGCCAGCAGGCCACGCTGCGCCGCATCGTCGAGGGCGCTTACGACCCCGCGACCGCCACGACGCCGACCGTGAACAACGACACCAGCGTGCGCGCCGCGCTGTTCGGCTACGACGACAACCAGATCGACGGCACGCGCGTGCTGCAGGGTGACCGCCGCGCCGTGATTGCGCCGTCTCTGGTGGTCGTGCCGCCGGCGCCAGGGGATCAGTTGCTGGTCGGTGGCGAGACGCTGCGTGTGATCAGTGCCAAGCAGATCAACCCGGCCGGCAAGGCCGTGCTGTACATTGCGCAGGTGCGGGTATGAGCTGGGAAACGATCCTCATCGTGTGGTTGGCGGGCGGCTATCTGGTGATTTTCGCCGTCGGGTCAAGCCCCCGATTCGGCCGAGAACGTCACACCGAATGGGAATTGCTGGCGTGGGCGTTGGCTTGGCCGATCGGTGTGATCCTGTTCGCGCTGGCGTTTGCATCCGGCATCGTGGTCGGCGCGTGGAGACGCTTGTGCAGGAATAAGCCATGAAACTCGTCCTCGCCTGCGCCGCCCTGGCCGTGTGCATTATCCTGCTCCAGATCCTGACGTTCGGAGGTCTCGATGGCTGAGACCCGCCGAGGCTCGTTCACGCTGCAGCTGCAGGAGTTCATCGAGCGCACGAAGCTGGACGCGGAGACTGTTGCGCGCTCGGCCACGCTGTCGCTGCTTAATTCGATCGTGCTGCGCAGCCCGGTCGACACGGGCCGTTTCCGCGGGAACTGGCAGGTGGGCACCGGCGTGCGGCCGGCGGGCCAGTTGGCCGTCGAGGACAAGAGCGGCGCGGCCACGATCGCCAAGGGGCAGCAGGCGCTGGCCGCGCTGAATGCTGGCGAGACGATATTTATAACCAACAATTTACCGTACTCGATCCCTCTGGAGTACGGCCACAGCCAGCAAGCGCCCCAAGGAATCGTTCGTCTCGCCATCCGTGAGTACCGTCGTTACATCCAACGCGCCATCGCGGCGCTACCGAAATCATAGCTATATGCGCTTACCCGATAAGCGCTGGAGCCCGAAATCATGAGCACATCCATCATCCGCCGCGCCTTTGAAACCCGCCTTGCCGCCTGGGCGGCCGCGCAGACCCCGCCGCTGCTGATCGCCTACGAGAATGCCCGGTTCACGGCGCCGGCGGGTATCTATCTGCGCGCGTTCATGCTGGAGTCGCCCACGATCAGCAGCACGATCGACCGTCTGCACCGCGAGTTCGGCGGGATTTTCCAGGTGTCGGTCGTGGGCGCGCCGCTCGGCGGTATCGGGGCCGTGCAGGCCGCGGCCGAGGCCATCGCCGCGCTGTACCCGACGAACGTGCCGATCGAGCAGGATGGCGTGAAAATCTGGCTGGAGGAACCGATGAGCCTGGGCCCGACGATCATGGAGGCGGATCGGGCGGTAAAGCCCGTTTCGTGCCCGTATCACTGCGACGTGTTCGTGGGTGCGTGACGCATGGCACTCAGTAAGCCCCAGCGCGCAGCCTTGCGCGAGAAGTACGGCGGACGGTGCGCCTACTGCGGTCATCCGTTGGGTGAGAAGTGGCACGCCGATCACATCGAGGCGGTGGAACGGAAGCTGGAGCGCGTACCCGGCATTTCGGTCTATCGGCTCCGGTCCACGGGCGAATTCCACAAGCCCCATTTGGACACGCTGGAAAATATGAACCCGGCCTGTCCACCTTGCAATCTGGACAAGCACAGCCAGTCGCTCGAAGGGTGGCGCGAGAACATCCGGCGGAGCCTGGAAATGCTGGAGCGCGACTCTGGCTTGTATCGCCGGGCAGTGCGCTACGGGTTGCTGACGCCACAACCGAAGCCAATCCTTTTCTACTTCGAAACGCTTGCGCTAGAATTCGTCCCGGGTCGTGCCGTCTCGGCTAGGCCGAATTCTTAACCCTACCGCGCGCGCAGGCGCCGAAAGGATGACCAATGGCAGTATCTTTGCCGAACGGCGGCACTTTCGCCGTAGCCTCCTCCTACGCCGCACCCATCGCGGTTTCCGCCATTTCCAACGCCTCGCCCGCCGTGGCCACGTCCAACGCGCACGGCCTGGCGAACGGTGACATCATTGAACTGACCTCGGGCTGGTCGCGGCTGAACAACAAGATCGTTCGCGTCTCTGGCGTGACGACCAACACGTTCAACCTCGAAGGCATCGACACCACCAACACGCAGATTTACCCCGCCGGCTCCGGTGCGGGTTCTGTGCGCAAGGTGCTGACCTGGGCCCAGGTGCCGCAAATCACTGGCGCGACCACTGCCGGCGGCGAGCAGCAGTACGTGAACTACCAGTTCCTCGAAGATGATCAGGAGCGCCAGCTGCCCACCACGAAGTCGGCCCAGTCGCTCACGCTGACCATCGGCGATGACCCGAACCTGCCAGGCTACCAGGAACTGGTCAAGGCCAGCAACACGCGCAGCCAGCGCGCCATCTGGTTCAACCTGGCTAACGGCTCGAAGATCTACTACAACGGCTACGTGTCCGTGAACGAGACGCCGACCGTGAACGCCAACGAGATCATGACCGTCTCGGCCGCGATCTCGCAGCAGTCCACCCCCACCCGCTACGCCTCCTGATCCGCCATGGCCAAGATCACGCTGAAAGCCGATCCCACGTTCGTCGCCCCCGTGCCGGTCCATGTGCCCGGCAAGGGCGATGTGAAGGTGAACTTCACGTTCAAGCACCGGACGACGGACGAGTTCAACGACTGGGTGGAGGAAGGCCGCAAGCGCAGCGCCGCGGGCGAGACCATCGACGACGCGCTGTACATCCAGCAGTTCGTCGTCGGCTGGGATCTGGACGAGACGTTCAACGCCGAAAACCTGGGCCTGTTTCTGCGGAACTTCCACCGCGCCGGTTTCGCCCTGGGCGAGGCGTACGCGCGCGAGCTGACCGGGGCCCGCCTGGGAAACTGAAAGCGGCTGCGCGCGCGCTGTTCACCGCGCAGCCGTCGGATGGGGAAATCGCCGCCCAGGCGGCGCTGCACGGCATTCCCGTCGATGAACTGCGCGAGGCGAACGAGACGACTATCGAGCTCTGGCGCGACACGGTCGATTCGTTCGCCGTTTTCGATTGCATGCTCACGCAGTGGAACCATGCCGGCATCGACGGGCGCGGCAACCTGATCAAGACGGGTCTGCGGTACGAGGCCCTGGGCGAGGTGTGGCAGTGCCTATCCGTGCCAGAATCCGACCGTGCCGGCATCTTCGCCGATCTGCGCATCATGGAAGCCGAAGCGCTGCGCACCATGCGCCTAGCGCGCGAAAAGCAACAGGGGTAGCACATGGCTGATTTCGCCTCGCTCGGCATATCGATCGACACCACCGGCCTCGCCAAGGGCATCTCTGACCTCGAAAAACTGCCGCAGGCCGCGGCCCGGGCGGAGAGCGGCGCGCAGCAGGTCGAACGCGCGTTCGACAAGACGGCCACGGCTGCCACCGGCGCAGCCAAGGCCGTGCGCGACGTCACCGCCGCCACCAGCGCCTCGGGCGCGGCTGCGCAAGGTGTCTCAGCCACGGCGGCGGCCATCGGCAGCGTCGCACAGCAGGCGAACGCAGCCCAGTCGGCCAGCGCAGCGCTGAACACGAATCTCGGACGCACCAACGCCGCCGCGCGCCAGGGTGCCCAGGGCGTCAAACAACTGGGTGACCAGCAGAAACTCACCGCGTACCAGTCGCTGCAACTGAGCAACCAACTGCAGGATTTCTTCGTGCAGGTGCAGGCCGGCGGCAGCCCCCTGACCGCGTTCATCCAACAGGGGTCGCAAATCGCGGCCGTGTTCGGCGGGTTCCGCGGCGCGCTCGCCGGGCTGGCTACGGTGTTCACGCCGGCGGTGCTGGGGATCGGTGCCCTGGTGGCCGGTGCCGGCGCGCTCGCCGCGGCGTTCCTTGTCGGGCGCAACCAGTCGCAGGAGCTGCAGAAGTCGCTCGCCCTGACCGGCAACGCCGCCGGCATCACCGAGGGGCAGTTCAACTCGCTGGCCGAGACGATCAGCCGCAGCACCGGCACGACGGTCGGCAGCACGCGTGCTGCCCTGCAGGCCCTGGTCGAGGGCGGCAACCTGACGGGCAACACGCTGGCGCAGGCTGCGCAGGCCGCGCAGGGGCTGTCGCGCGTCACGGGGCAGTCCGCCGAGACCATCGCGGCCAGTTTCAGCAAGGGCGCCGCGAACGTCACGCAGTTCGCCACGGAGCTACAGCGCCAGTTCAACCTGCTCACGGCAGAGCAGTTGAAGTACGTCAAGCAGCTGGACGACACCGGCCGCAGCCAGGAAGCCCTCGGCATCTTGTTCAAGGCGCTGGACGGGCGCGTGGCCGTGGCGACGACGAACCTGGGCACGCTGGAGCGTGGCTGGCAGGGGGTGAAGAACGCCGCCAGTGCGGCGATCAACGCCATGCTGCAGATCGGCCGCGCACCGACGCCCGAGGACTCGATCGCGGACGTGCAGGCGCGGATCGCCGCGCTCGACTCGCGCCGCAGCACGAACCCGACCGTCACGAACGCGCGCCGCCAGGCACTGCAGGACGAACTGGCGAACCTGCAGGCTCAGGCGCGCGAGAACCAGAAGTTGGCCCGCACCGACGCGCAGCGCGTGGAGACCGAGCGAAACAAGACGGCCTTCATGGCCCTGCAGGATGAGCTGCTATCAAAGCAAGAGCGCAAGACGAAGGAAATCGCCAAGGCGACGGAACTCGCCAAGCGCTCCGGCGCCACGCCGCAGGAACTGGCGAAGGTGCTGGCTGGCATCAACGAGAAATATGAGGACAAGTCCGGCGCCAGCACTGCCCGCCGCGATGCCGCCGCAGAGGCGCGCGAAGCGGTCGAAGCCATCAAGCAGTCCGGGCAGGCCGAACTCCAGGCGCTGCAGGGTCAGGAGAAGGTGCTGGAGGCCCAGCGCGCGGCGAACCTCGTGCAGGACCGTCGTTACTACGCCGAGCGCGTTCGTCTGGCGAACGAAGAAGCCGACCAGCAGATCGCCACGCTCAAGCGGGCAAACGAGGCTTTGGCCGGGCAGCGCCTGACCGGCGCCGACGCGACGAACCGCGACCGCGAGATCGCGAAGAACAAGGCCGAGATCGACAAGATTGACAAGGCTCGCACGACCACCGTGCAGGTGCTGGGCATTCAGGAGACGGCGACCTACAAGCGCACGCAGACCGCGATCGACGAGGCGCGCGCCGCGGCGCAGAGCTACCTCGACACGATCCAGCGCGGCTACGACGCCGAACAGGCGGGCGCGGGTGCTGGTGACAAGGAACGCGCGCGCCTTGCCGGCCTGCTGCAGATCCGCGAGAAGTACGAGCAGCAGCGACAGAACCTCGCCTCGCAGCGCCGGGCCGATCAGATCACCCAAGAGCGCTACGACAGCGAACTGGCGATCGTCAACGAGTTCGAGACGAAGGCGACCGAGTCGTACCGTCGGAACTACGACACCCTGCAGGTGCTGTCTCGCAACGCGGCGACGGGCGCGAGCCGGGCCGTGGCGAACTATTTCGACCAGGCGGCCGATGTGGCCACGCAGACGGAAGAGCTCTACACGAACACGTTCAAGAGCCTGGAGGATGCGATCGTGGGGTTCGTGCGCACCGGCAAGCTGGATTTCAAGAGCCTCGCCGACAGCGTAATCACGGAGATCGTGCGCATTCAAGTCAAGGCCGCGGCCACAAGCCTGTTCGGTGGCGGGGGTGGCGGTGGGTTGGGTCTGATCGGCTCGATCATCGGTCTGTTCG
>JAAIGE0100478346.1_pt1 | contig 15421 bp, 12 predicted proteins | sample 6487951 | NCBI WGS metagenome assembly JAAIGE01 (sample SAMN13974128, study PRJNA590717) | phyllosphere metagenome | biome: tomato field; feature: multiple bacterial spot infested tomato fields; material: tomato leaves; isolation source: leaves from tomato fields | host: Solanum lycopersicum ... | reverse complement strand
CTGCAGATCTATCTGCCGGACACCAACGTGCTGCAGACCCGCTGGATATCCGAAGAGGCGGTCGTCGAGGTTACCGACCTGATGCCCATCGGCGAGGACAAGGACGACCTGCCGCGCATCGTGCGGCGGGTTCAGGTTCGCTTCGGCAAAGCCACCATGCGCATGCGTTGCAGGGTGCGCATGGACTACAGCCGCGCCGAGACCACCGCGCATCAGGAAGGCAACGACGTCTGTTTTCAGGCCGAGGGCCAGCCGGGCATGCGCCTGTCTGCGGCGACGCCTCTGCATGTGGAGCACGACGCAGCGGTTGCCGAGTTCCAGATGGAAAAGGGCCAGACCATCGAGTTCATTCTCGGCGGTGTCGATGACCCGCATGTGGCTGCCGGAAAATGTTCACGTTACTTCGACGACACCTTGGCGTTCTGGCGTCGCTGGGCGGGGCAATCCGAATACAAAGGCCGCTGGCGCGAGATGGTCATGCGTTCGGCGCTGGCGCTCAAGCTGCTGACCTCGCGCAAGCATGGCGGCATCATTGCGGCGGCGACCTTCGGCCTGCCGGAAACCCCCGGCGGCGAACGTAACTGGGATTACCGCTACACCTGGATCCGTGATGCATCCTTCACCGTTTATGCGTTCATGCGGCTGGGCTATACCGATGAAGCCAATGCCTTCATGGGCTGGGTGCGGGGGCGTCTGGATGACAGCTGCGAGCGCACGCAGAAAATGGGCATTCTTTATGCGCTGGACGGCCACGACAAACTGCCTGAAGAACACCTGGATCACCTGACTGGCTATGGCGGCGCGCTGCCGGTGCGCATTGGCAACGAAGCGTACGAGCAGACACAGCTGGACATCTATGGCGAGCTGATGGACGCCGTCTACCTGGCCAACAAGTACGGCGATGCCATCTCCCACGATGGCTGGAAGCACGTGGTGCGTCAGGTGGATTACGTCTGCGAGCACTGGAGCGATCGGGATGTGGGCATCTGGGAAATGCGCGGCGGCGATCAGCATTTCCTGCATTCGCGGCTGATGTGCTGGGTCGCACTGGATCGGGCGTTGCGTCTGGCGTTCAAGCGTTCGCTGTCCGGGCCTTTCGAGCGCTGGACCAAGGTGCGCGAGCAGATTCACGACGACATCTGGGAAAACTTCTGGAACGAAGAACTGGGGCATTTCGTGCAGCACAAGGGCAGCCGCAATCTGGATGCCTCGATGCTATTGATGCCGCTGGTGCGGTTTGTCGGTGCGAGCGATCCCAAGTGGCTGGCGACGCTGGATGCCATCGAGCGCACGCTGGTGCGTGACGGCATGGTGTTCCGTTATCGCAACGACGACGATCATGACGACGGTCTGGCAGGAGAAGAGGGCGCGTTTGTCGCCTGCTCGTTCTGGTACGTCGAATGCCTCGCCCGCGCCGGGCGGGTAGGCCAGGCGCACCTGGAGTTCGAACAACTGCTGCGCTACGCCAACCCCCTGGGCCTGTACGCCGAAGAGTTCGACTCGCATGCGCGTCACTTGGGCAACACGCCGCAGGCGCTGAGTCATCTGGCGCTGATCAGTGCGGCCAGCTTCCTTGACCGCAAGCTCGGCGGTGGCCAGGCACTCTGGCAACCCTGAGTGCCGTTGCAGAAGGGGATTTGCGTTACTTGGTGTGTAACGCAAACCCCACTGACTTGTCCTCCAGAGCGTAATGCTCCGCAATCATTGCGCAATAGCTCAGACGCGCCAGATAGACACCCGGATTGCCGAGGTAGGCGCGGATGTCGATGTTGTCGCCGCACATTGCCAGCCTGCGACCACGCAACCGTCCCACCGCTTGTGCGGAGCGAATCGCGCCCATGGGTGTCCAGTCGGCGATGATCAGTGCGCCTTCAGGCACCGACCGTTCGTAGGCGTTCACGAACTGTTCGGCAGACCGGTCGGGCAGGTAAGGCACCATGAAATAGTGGATGTCCTCGCGAAACGGCAGTTTCTCTTTGTGAGTGGGGAGATTGACCACGCCGCTGGCATACAGCGACCAGGTCAGCATGATCACCAGGGGCGACGTCAGCACCGAGGCATTGAGCAGTGCAGTGCCAGCTCGATTGCGTGGCAGCAGCGCGGGCAGTTGGATCATGCCAATCACGCTCAACATCGCGATCCCCGGCAGGAAAAACGTGAAACGGTCGGTGACGTTGTAGGAAATCGCGAAAATCAGATTCAGCATCGCCGCGCTCCACAGCAGGCGCAGTCGACTGTCCTTGGGGAACAACAGCAGTCCGGCTATCTGCGGACCGATCAGCGACAACAACAGCAGCACCACCGAGTTTTTCTCGTGCCACAGGTCATCGAAACGAAACAGACTGCTCTCCCATTCCGGTCCGGCGATGGTGGTCGAGGCACCCGTCAGGTAACGGCGGGCGATATCGATCAGGCTCATTCCGGCGTTCAAGTCGTTGAACACCGCCGGCGCGGCAGTGGCGAATCCGAGCATGAAGCCAGGAACCGTCATCAGGATTCGCGCCTTGTGCTGGTACAGCAACTGGATGTAAAGCGGCAGCATCACGATGAAGGTCAGTTGGTGAATCGAAGCGCTTACGCCCGTCAGCACACCGATGATGAACAGCTTCCTCAGAGGTGTCAGGCGCGGATTGGCACTGAACTGCACGGCATAGCCCAAGAGGACGAACAATGTGTGCAACAGATACACCTCGGCTTTGGTCGACACCCAGAACACCGCGTGGGCCAGCACGGTGGCGGTGGCTGCAAGCAGCGCCTGGTGGGCTGTGGCACCGACACTGATGGCCAGTCGGTAAATGATCCATGCCAGAGGCAGCAGGAGCAGCGAGTTCATCAGGCTGAGCACTTGAGAACCGAACAGGGCGTAAAACAGTGAGCTGAACGCGTGATAGAACGGATGATCGAGCGGGCCGAGTGACTGACTGAAATACTTGCCTGTGGTGGCATCGGCCAGAAATACCCCATTGTCCATCCACTGGATCGGACCGCTGGAAGCGATGAAGCTTGCCGCGATGGCCGCGCATAACAGCAGCAACGGCACAATGACGGAGTGTCTGGCGTTGGATGAATTCATTAAGCGGCGCCTCGTTGAGATGAGCGGTGGACAGTCCTGTGTTTCCGGGGCGAAAAATCGTGTTGTTCAACGGCTGAAGGTTGTCGAATCCCTGAACCTTCCAAGCATCACCGCACCAATCGCCACCGCGAACCACAGTGTCGCGAGGCGGATCAGAAGGGTCGCGGCAATTGCATCGGCAGCCGGCATGCCCTTGAACATCAGAAGCCCGATCATCACCGCCTCGGCACCGCCGAGCCCGCCAGGCATGAAGCTCAGGGCTCCGGCCAGCATCGCCAGCGCGTAGGTAAATACCGCGAAGGTCATTGTAATCTCCGCGCCCATCCAGCCGAGCACCCAGTGAAACGCCAGCGCCTCGGCACTCCAGGCGCTCAGACTGAGCAGGCTGGCGGCCAGCAACACATCCAGCCGATGGCATTTGCGAGCGGCCAGCAACACGTCCAGCAGGTGCCTGAGCAGCGTTGTTAGTCGAGAAGTCGTCGGCGGAACCCTGCCGTGCAGCCATTCCAGCAGGCCTCGTTGCGACAGGGTCAGCAATCCCAGCAGCACCAGCGCCAGACCAATCACGATCATTGGTTGCGCGGGCGGATACCAGGACAGGCCGAACAGCGTCAGCAGGGCAATCGCCAGCAGGTCGGACAGGCGCTCGCTTACGAAGGCCGCAAAACTCTGCGGGTAAGGCACGCCCTGCGGTTTAAGCAACACGCCGCGTAGCGCTTCTCCCGCCTTGCCCGGCGTGGTGGTCAGGGCAAATCCTGCGAGATAGGCGGCGAGGCTGGCACGCCATGCCAGCGGATGGCCGAGCACACGCAGGTAGAGCTGCCAGCGCACGAAACGCAGTCCGTAGTTGAGGGCCGACATCAACAGTGCAAGGCCGATACCCGCCGCGCCGACCCTTGCTGTAGCCTGCGCCACCTCGTGCCAGCCGCCCCACAGGCAAAAAGCCAGATAGCCCAGCGCCGATCCGATGACCGACACCACCACGGCCCGGTAACGCCAGCCGGATAGCCAGGGCGCGGCCGTCACAGGTTCAGCCTCTTGAACATCGGCTGCGGAATCGAGCGGATCACCAGCATGATCAGTGCCCAGAATCCCGGTGCGTACAGGCTGGTGGCCTGGCGTGCGATACCGTTGACGATCCGTTCGGCAACCTGTTCCGGCTGCGCAAGCAACGCCGCTGGCAACGACAGCCCCCGAGTCATTGGCGTATCGACAAAGCCGGGCTTGATGGTCAGCACGTGTACACCGACCTTGAACAGGCGCGCCTGCAGGCCGTCGCAAAAGGTCGAAACCGCAGCCTTGGCAGCCCCGTACAGGTAGTTGGAAGGCCGGCCGCGCTCACCCGCGACCGAAGAAATAACCGCCAGCGTGCCGCAACGCTGGACCTCGAAATGTTGGGCAAGCAGCGTCAACAGTGCGATCACCGACGCGCTGTTGGTGATGAATTCCTGCAGGGCCAGCCCGACATCCTGTTCGCAGGCACGCTGGTCCGGCAGGGTGCCATGGGCAATCAGCACCACATCGATCTGGCCGAGCACCTCGAGGCAATCGGCGAGCATTCTCGGGTGTTCGGCAAAATGCGTGGCGTCCATTTCATGCAGGGTGACCTTCCTGGCCCCGCGCCCCTCGAGATCGGCGGCCGTGACCTGCAGCTTGTCGGCACTGCGCGCCACCAGGAAGAAATCACAGCCTTGCGCGGCCCAGAGACGCGCGCATGCATGGGCGATGGCCGAGGTGGCCCCAATGATCAGAATTCGTTTCATGGCAGGACTCGTTTCCAGAAGCGGGACATCAGGGAAGGGTCGCGCAGGGCTTCCAGGCGTTCCCAGGCCGGATAGGCCTGGCGGAAATCGCTCCCGTTCATGTGGGCGTCCTTGGCCGGGTACAGACGCCCGCCTGCCTCATGGACAATGGCGTCCAGACGCGGGAACAGCGAGCCGGCAAGGTCGCGGTGTTGCGGAAAATCCAGCGCCAGTGAAGTGCCCGGCATCGGGAACGACAGCAGGCCCGGCGAGGCGATATCGCCGCAGCGCTTGAGCACCGCCAGAAATGAACCCTGACCGGACTCGGCGATGGTAGCGAGCAGTGCCTGCATGGCGTCCTGCGCACCGTGTTCGGGGATCACGCATTGGTACTGCTGAAAGCCCTTGCGCCCATAGACCCGGTTCCAGTGCAGCACGCGGTCCAGCGGATAGAAAAACGGCTCATAGGCGCTGCGCACAGGTGTCGGTCGGGCAGGGTGGGCATGCCAATACAACGAATTGAACACGCGCAGCGACAGATTATTGATCAGCGACAGCGGCGGGGTAACCGGTACGCTCAGTTTGCTGCGCCGTTCGACCTCAAGCGAGCCGAAGCGCGCATGGTCGCCCACGATGTACACCCCGCGCCCGCTGTTGCTGCCCCGCGCCAGACAATCCACCCAGGCCACGCTGTATTCGTGGCGATGGTCGAGTTCCCGAGAGAGGGTGAAAAACTCACCAAGATTGGCAAATCGCACCACGGTGCTGTCGATCTGGGCGGTGCGGATCGGCATCAGTTGCAGGTCCGCCCAGTGTATGACCCCGGTCAGCCCCAGACCGCCGATGCTCGCCGCATACAGCAGCGGGTTTTCCACGGGCGAGCAGATCATCGCCTGCTCGCCCTGACGCAACAGGCCGAAGCGCAGCACATGGCAGCCGAACGTCCCGCGCAGATGGTGGTTCTTGCCATGCACGTCGTTGGCGATTGCCCCCCCCACAGTGACAAATTGCGTACCGGGTGTGACCGGCAGAAACCAGCCTTGCGCAATGGCCGCTGTGAGCACTTGAGCCAGCGTCATGCCAGCCTCGACGCGTACGATGCCGGTCTGCCAGTTGGCGGCGATGAACCGGTCCAGGCGATGCATGTGTAGCACGTGGCCGCTGCTCGCCAGGCAACTGTCGCCATAGCTGCGGCCATTGCCGAACGGCAGGCTGGTTTCATGCCGGTCCAGTGTGGCTGCCATGTGCTGCGGCAGGTCATCGATCCACGTGCATGCATGGCCCTGCTGCGCGAACCGGGGATACCGACCCCACGGATAGAGAGGCGCCGTCATGCGGCAACCCAGAACACTAGCAGGAACAGCGCACCGATCCCCTGGCTGATGCGGTCGCGGATGGCGAAGACCACGGGATCATCGTTCATCAGCCCGCGGTGGGTGAGCATCCATATGCGGGTGATCCAGAACAGCAGCAACGGACACGCCAGCCAGATGACGTGCGGGTGCTGATAAAGCGCGATGGTGGCACCTTCGTGGATGTACAGCGCCAGAACCATCACCGCGAGGTTGCCGGAAGAGGCGCCCAGCGAGGCGATCATGTCCAGGTCGCCGGGGTAGTAACCGCGGCCGCGGGTCTTGCCTTCCACCTCACGCACTCGCGCCTCACGCAGTTCGGCGTAGCGTTTGACCAGCGCCAGACTCAGAAACAGGAACATCGAAAACGCCAGAATCCAGAACGTCAGTGGCAGATGGAATGCTGCCGCGCCGGCCAAAATGCGTGTGGTGTAGAGCATCGCCAGCACGATGACGTCTACCGCCATGTGCCGCTTCAGGTACAGCGAGTACACCAGCGTCAGCAGGTAATAAGCCCCCAGTACGGCCGAAAACTGCCACGGCAGGACCGCCGCAGCACCGCCAAACGCCAACAGCAACAGGGTGGGTACGGCGATCAGCCCGGACTTTATCGGTAGACGGCCGCTGGCAAACGGACGGTTGCGTTTGCTGCGGTGGTGACGATCGTCTGCCAGATCCAGCAAATCATTGAGTACGTACACGCTCGACGCACAGAGGCCGAAGAACAGAAATGCCAGCAGACCATCGATCACCTGTTGCGATTGCTGAATCTGATGCGCTGCCAGCAGCGGTACGAAGATCAGCGCGTTCTTGAGCCACTGGTGCAGGCGCAGCGCTTTGCGCCAGTCCTTGAGGCTTGTTGCGTGCGCATTGAGCACTTGATCGACATTGCCTTGGGCCTGCGCCCGGCGCTGTACGCCGACATGCGGATTGGCAACGATGGCCTTGCGTGCCGTCGCCCAGATGCACAGGTCGTCAGTGGAATTGCCGATGTAATCGAAGCCGCTCTGGCCGTAGTGATCGATCAGAAGATCACGTTTGCGATGGGCCGAAAGATTGACCTCGCCGTCGGACGCCCACACTTGATCGAACAGGTTGAGGTGCCTGGCGATTTGTGTGGCGAGTGTTTCGTGAGCGGCGGTCGCAAGGACGATCAGCCGTCCGGTCCTGCGCGCTTGCTGAATGTACTCAATGACATCTGCGTCATAGGGCAGCAGCGCGATGTCCAGCTTGACCGACAGGGCGAGCCCTCGCTTGAGCGAAGCCTTACCCTGTAACAGCCAGAGCAGCAATTTGAATACTTGCAGTGGGTATTGCCGTATGAACGCCATGGCGGTTTCAAACAGCACGTCCGAACGCAGCAATGTTCCATCCAGATCGACCACCAGCGGAGGGTGGGTTTGCAGAACTCTTCCCTGAATGCCGGACATGGACAGTGGCTCCTGTGAATATGAGCGCACTATGGAACGAAAACGGACAATCGCCTCTTGAATAAAATTAAACGCAACGGAATTTATTGCCGTCGCCATGACGTCAGAAAATGTCGGCGTAATAGCTGTTTCAACGGCGGAACCTATTGTTTCATTCGGCTGACACTTTCACCGATGACTTCAACTGTGCAAAAACATATAAGCCCCGCAGTGACTGGGTGGCGGGGTTGAATATAGGTCTATAAATGGGCCTCATGCCGGCGCCCGCGGATACCCTGATGTAAGGCCGTTGAGACAGGTGTCGTGGTGATGGTAAATCGAGTCATAATGACACCTTCGATTTCGCTGTCCTGGAGTCATGATGACCCATCCATTGCTGCGTGCTCTGGTGCCGCTGGTTGCCGACCTGTCCCGTGAACTGCCCGATGAGGAGCGGTATCGACGGCTGTTGCAGTCTCTGCGCCAGTGGTTGCATTGCGATGCCGCCGCGCTGCTCAGGCTGGATGAAGGCGTGCTGACGCCGCTGGCGGTGGATGGCCTGAGCCCCGACACTCTGGGTCGCCGCTTTCGGGTGGAAGAGCATCCGCGCTTCAAGGCGTTGCTGGAGAGCCCGGTACCGGTGCGCTTCTCATATGACTGTCCCCTGCCGGATCCTTATGACGGTCTGGTGGAGGGGCAGGGTCCGCTGGAAGTGCATGACTGCGTGGGGTGCGTGCTGCATTTTCAGGAGCGCCCGTGGGGGCTGATCACGCTGGACTCGCTGGACCCGTCGAGCTTTGGCAAGGTCGACCTGGACAATCTGCAGGCCTTTGCCAGTCTCGCTGCCGCTACAGTCATGGCCAGCGAGCGCATTCAGCATTTGTCGCGTGGCGTCGAGGATCAGCGGCAGCTGGTGGAGGTTTACAAGCGTGCTGCAGGCGGGCGGGCTCCTCGCGAACTGATTGGTCAGAGTGAAGTGCTGGAGCGCTTGCAGCAGGAAATCCAGTTGGTCGCCAACAGCCCGCTGACCGTACTGGTTACCGGTGAAACCGGCGTCGGCAAGGAGCTGGTTGCCGAGGCCATCCATCTGCATTCCCCCAGAGCCCACAAGCCGCTGATCAGCCTCAACTGCGCGGCGTTGCCGGAAACGCTGGTAGAGAGCGAACTCTTCGGCCACGTGAAGGGTGCTTTTTCCGGTGCCGTGAATGGGCGCAGTGGCAAGTTCGAGCTGGCCGATGGCGGCACGCTGTTTCTCGATGAAGTCGGCGAGCTACCGCTTTCCGTGCAATCCAAGCTTTTGCGAGTGCTGCAGAGCGGCCAATTACAGAGGGTTGGCTCGGATCTGGAACATCGGGTGGACGTGCGCATCATCGCTGCCACCAACCGTAACCTGGCTGAAGAGGTACGTTCTGGCCGGTTTCGCGCCGACCTGTATCACCGCCTGAGCGTCTATCCTTTACAGGTTCCGGCATTGCGCGAGCGGGGCCGCGACGTGTTGTTGCTGGCCGGCTACTTTCTGGAGGAGAACCGTCTGCGCATGGGGTTGCGCAGCCTGCGGCTGAACACCGAGGCGCAGCGAATGCTGCTGGCGTATGCCTGGCCCGGCAATGTCAGGGAGTTGGAACATCTGATCAGCCGAGCCGTACTCAAGGCGTTGTCCAGCCATGCACAGCGTCCGCGTATCCTGACCATCGAGCCACAGGCCCTGGGCCTGGATGAGGCGGTCGACAGCCTGCCACTGTCGCAGCCGGTATCGGACATTGCGGCAGTCATCGAGGGGCATGGGCTCAAGGGGGCAGTGGATGCCTATCAACGCGCAGTTATCTGCGATGCACTTGATCGGCATCAGGGACGATGGACCGAAGTTGCTCGCGAGTTGTCGGTAGATCGGGCCAATCTCAACCGGCTTTCGAAACGACTGGGAATCCGTTGATGTACGGAGAGCGAGGTTCATTGGTCGCTGATATCTAAAAAAGACTGAATTTTTTCATGATGACTTGGGTCACCTGTTACTCAAGCCACCACTGAAAAAGGATCAGGCTTTCAATGGCACTGCCCAAACACTATCGAATCGATTATCTATTGAACGGCTCTTTCAAGAGTTTCTATATACGAACCGAACATATGGATAATGTCGAAGCCTGGCATTACGCAAGTGTCGACGCAGGCCTTGCGCGTATCCCGAAATACCGTCTGGAGAAAGTGCCTCGCGTCTCGAAACCGTATGCAGAGCATTTTGGCGTGACTGATGTCGAGTGGGCTCAGGCTTGAGCCCACTGTCTGCGTGATCTAGCGGTGGGCGATGTTTTCCAGCGCCAGATTACGAGTACGGGGACCAAAACCGCCGATGGTGATGATCACGATCAGCATGCTGCTGACGATGAACGCGAGAACCCCCGGTGTGCCGAAGTGCTCCAGAAATATCCCGATCAGCAGGCTGCTGAAAACCGTGGACAGGCGACTGAACGAGTAGCAGAAGCCCACGGCGCGCGCCCGGATGTTGGTCGGAAACAGCTCACCCTGGTAAGAGTGGTAACTGAAACTCAGCCAGGCGTTACTGAACGTGATCATGATGCCGCAGAAGATCAGCCCCGCGGCACTGGTCTGAAACGCGAACAGCGTGCCGAAGATCATCGAACTCAGGGCCGAGCCCACGATCTGCCATTTGTTCTCGAACCGATTGGCAAACTTCACGAACAGCAGCGGACCCAGCGGATACGCCAGAGTAATGACGAAGGCGTAACTGAGGCTGTGAGTCACGCTCACCCCCTGGCCGGACAGCAGCGCTGGCAGCCAGTTGCCGAAGCCGAAGAAACCGATGGCCTGGAAGATGTGGAAGGCGATCAACATCAAGGCGCGACGCCGGAACGGCGGCTGCCACATGTCGGCAAAACGGCCTTTGCCCTCGACCGCCACGGTGTGCGGCTCAGGCTGATCCAATGGCTGTTTGTGATCCTTCAGGCAGCGTGCTTCCAGATCTTCCACGACCCGCTCGGCCTCCGCGAAGCGCCTATGTTGCGCCAGCCAGCGTGGCGACTCAGGCAGCGAAGACCGCAGCCACCAGATGAACAGCGCGAACACCGCACTGCTGATCACCACCCAGCGCCAGCCGGCATAGCCGAGCGGATCCTGCGGCACCAGCCACCACGACATCAGCGCCACGCTGGGCACGGCCAGGAACTGAATCGAGAAGGCAAACGCGAATGCCGAGCTGCGTATGCGTTTGGGAACCAGTTCCGACAGGTAGGCATCGATGGTGACCAGTTCCACGCCAAGGCCAATGCCGACCAGAAAGCGCATGCCGATCACGCCCATTGCCGAGGTCTGCAGGCCCATCATGACGGTTGCCACGGTGTACCAGATCAGCGCGCAGGTGAAGATGGCACGACGGCCGAAACGATCGGCAATCGGACTGACCAGGCTGGCGCCGAAGAACAGACCGAGAAAGGTCGCCGAGGCGAATGCTGCCTGATCGGAGAAACCGAACAACCCCTGGCTGCCAGTCGCAAAAATACCTTCGCGAATCAGACCGGGGCTGATGTAGGCCGTCTGGAACAGGTCATAAAGCTCGAAGAACCCGCCGATGGAGAGCAGGGCGATCAGTTTCCAGATGGTGGCGACGGCGGGCAGTCGGTCGATACGTGCCGAGATGAGGGCGGCGCGAAGTGGGTCGGCGTGCGTATTGTTGTTTGAATTGGGAGAGACCATCGTAGGACCGTCCGGCAGGATAGGGACCGTCATCGTACTGGTTTTACATTTGGTAATAGTTGCGTAATAAAGCGATTTTAAGTGTGTTTTTGGCGAATTATTGCGAGTAATGAGCGGATTTAAAATTTTACTGAACGTTCGCTAAAGTTTTTTTTACAAATCGCCATCGGCGGTTTTACGCTCGAATGCATGATCAACGGCATATGAAACGACATGGAACGGCCCTTGTTTGCCACTCATGTATCAAGATATGTCGCAAAACCTTAGGATAGGGCTTCGATTTTTTGCCCTTCCGGATTCTCGTGACGTACAAACTGCCCACCACGGCGACAGCGCCGTTTTGCCCTTCGGCGACAACCGAAAGTGTCGCCATTCCGGCCAATGCGTCGCCCCTGCGCAAGATGATGTTGTTCATCGGTCCCGGCTTGCTGGTGTCGATTGGCTACATGGACCCCGGCAACTGGGCCACAGCCATCGAAGCCGGGTCGCGCTTCGGCTACTCGCTCCTGTTCGTGGTGGTGCTGGCGAGCCTTTCCGGCATGGTGCTGCAAAACCTGTGTTCGCGTCTGGGCATTGCCACGGGCCGGGATCTGGCGCAACTGTCTGCGGCCCGTTACAGCCGCAACGTCGCCAAGGGCCAATGGTTGTTGGCAGAGCTGTCGATCATCGCCACGGATCTGGCGGAGGTGCTGGGGGCAGCGCTGGCGTTTCATCTGCTGCTGGGCGTGTCGATCACCGTCGGCGTCGCCCTGACGGCCTTCGACACCCTGATCGTTCTGGCTTTGCAAGGTGCCAATTTCCGGCGGCTCGAAGCCATTGTGCTGGGGCTGATCGCGACCATCGCCGCATGCTTTGCCGTCGAGCTGATCCTGATCAAACCGTTCTGGCCGGACGTGGCGGCGGGTCTCAAACCCAGTTGGGATGTGCTGAGCAGTCAGGAACCACTGTACATCGCCATCGGCATCCTTGGCGCAACGGTGATGCCGCACAACCTGTACCTGCATTCCTCAGTGGTGCAGACACGCGTCAACGGTTCCGGTCTGGCGAGCAAGGCCACCGCCATCCGCTACGCCCGCCTGGACACCATCGGTTCGCTCAGCCTCGCACTGCTGATCAACGCCGCGATCCTGATTCTGGCCGCCGCCGCTTTTCACAAGACCGGCCACACCGATGTGGTCGAGATTCAGGACGCCTACCACCTGCTTGATCCGCTGGTGGGCGGCGCGATTGCCAGCGTGTTGTTTGGCGTGGCGTTGCTGGCAGCGGGGCAGAGCTCGACCTTTACCGGCACCATTGCCGGTCAGGTCGTGCTCGAAGGTTTTCTGCAGGCGAAGATTCCCTGCTGGCAGCGGCGCCTGATCACCCGTGCACTGGCGCTGATCCCTGCGCTGATCGGTGTGGTCTGGCTGGGCGATAGCTCGGTAGGGCAAATGCTGGTGCTCAGCCAGGTGGTGTTGAGCCTGCAACTGCCATTTGCACTGTGGCCGCTGATCCGGTTCACGAGTGACAAAAGTTTAATGGGGCCGTTCGTCAACGGTCGGCTGGTACAAATCGCTGCCTGGGGCCTGTTTGGTCTGATATCTGCCGCCAACCTGACGCTGTTGTGGTTCTGGATCAGCTGAACTTAGCGTCTCGGGATCGGCTCTCAATCCTGACATTCAGGTCCGCCGTGAAGGAATCCCGACATGACAACGATCCATGTACCCGACAAGGGCAAGGTGTTCGAGACCGACCTGCCTGCTCGACTGGATCGATTGCCCTGGGGCCGTTTTCACACGCTGCTGGTCGTGGCTCTGGGCATCACCTGGCTGCTTGACGGCCTGGAAGTGACCCTCGCCGGTTCTGTCGCGGGCGCCTTGAAGGCCAGTCCGGTACTGAACCTCAGCAACAGCGAGATAGGTCTGGCGGGCGCTGCCTACATTGCCGGAGCGGTACTGGGGGCCTTGTTTTTCGGCTGGCTGACCGACCGTCTTGGGCGACGCAAGCTGTTCTTCATCACCCTGGCGCTGTACATCAGCGCTACCTTTGCCACGGCATTTTCCTTCAGCGTCTGGAGCTTCATGCTGTTCCGGTTTTTGACCGGCATGGGTATCGGCGGCGAATACACCGCCATCAATTCGACTATTCAGGAATTCACGCCAGCTCGTTATCGCGGCTGGGTGGACCTGACCATCAATGGCACCTTCTGGCTGGGCGCGGCACTGGGCGCTGTCGGCTCCATCGTGCTGCTGGATCCGCAGTGGGTCGGCGCTGAGTTGGGTTGGCGGCTTTGCTTCGGCATCGGCGCCGTGCTCGGTCTGTTCATCATGCTGATGCGCCTGTGGCTGCCGGAGAGCCCTCGCTGGCTGATGATTCATGGCCGCTCGGACGAAGCGCGCAAGATCGTCGAACAGATCGAATCGGATATGGAGCGCCGCGGACATGTATTGCCAGCCGTCGAAGGCAAGCCACTGCGATTGCATGCCCGCGACCACACACCACTGGGCGAAATCTTTCACACGCTGTTCGTGTCGTTCCGCCAGCGCTCGCTGGTCGGGCTGACATTGCTGACCGCTCAGGCGTTTTTCTATAACGCGATCTTCTTCACTTATGCGCTGGTGCTCACCGACTTCTATGGCGTGCCTTCCGAGCGGGTTGGCTGGTACGTGCTGCCGCTGGCGCTGGGCAATTTCTGCGGGCCATTGCTGCTGGGTCGGCTGTTCGATGTGGTCGGGCGGCGCATCATGATCAGCCTGACCTACGGGGTGTCTGGCGTTTTGCTGGCAATCAGCGGCTATCTGTTTCAGCAGGGCGCGCTGGACGTTACCCAGCAGGCCATCGCCTGGATGGTGATCTTCTTCTTTGCGTCGGCCGCCGCCAGTTCGGCGTACCTGACCGTGGCCGAAACCTTCCCGCTGGAAATTCGCGCGCTGGCCATTGCCGTCTTCTATGCCTTCGGCACGGGATTGGGCGGGATTATCGGTCCGACACTGTTTGGCGAGCTGATCGAAACACACGACCGCAGCAATGTGCTGATCGGTTATCTCATCGGGGCGGGGTTGATGCTATTGGCGGCGTTCGTGCAGTCGATCTGGGGCGCGGCAGCCGAACGCAAATCGCTGGAAGAAGTGGCGCGACCGTTGTCTCAGGCAAGGGATGACTAGCTGAAAACGCCGCGCAGGTCCATGACGGACGCTCTGAGCCCCTGAATCTGCTCGCTCACAGCCTTGGCTTCATTCGCCCGCGAATTGTGCTGCAGGTAGGCAAGGTGTCCGGACATGTTGCTCGAGACGCGCTCAAGGTCGTCAGCCGTGCGCTGTACATAAGCCTGAATGTCTTTGAGCTGCTCGATGTGCACGAATGTTTTCCTTTAGGTCGCATCCGAGCGCACTGATTGAAGAGGGTGGGTAAGCCTGCTGACAGTCTATCGGCGTTGATGGCTATTTGCTTTAGGTCTGGCGATAAATAAATCGAGGCCGCCTAATCTTCGTCTTCATCGTCCTCCCCGGAATAGGAATCGAGCAGCTCTGCCAGCGCCAGGGTGCGTTTCAGTCCGCTCATGCTGGACATGATCTCAGCCACTGCTTGTGTCGCCGCAATCCTCGCGGCTTCGCGTTCGGCATCAGTGTTATTGGGCGTGGCATCCTGCGCCGCTTCAATAATCGACTGCTCAAAGGTATTCATGTAGCTCGCTCTTGATATCCGGCAGACTGTGATACAGACAATGACCTATTGTTTCAAGACCCGTCAGTCCCCTTCGTACGGGAAGTCCTGCAAGGTCTGCGTCAACGCGACCTCCTGCGGGCCTTGCAGGTCGTCCAGCGCCCAGCAGCCATTGGGGTTCTTGACCAGTCGCAGTCGCGACGTCTGACTCGCGGGCGCCTGCTGAGGTGCATCCTTGTAACCCAGCATGTACGTCATCTCGACCACGGCCTGTTTGTCTTCGTTGGAGATCAGCTTCCACTCGATCGGCTTCTGCACGTCGCCGTCCTGCGCGTCGGTCCATGGATTGGCTGCGATGGCGCACTGATCCCCACCGGGACCCTGGCACGTCCAGTCTCGTTTCAACAGGCTCAGCAACGGTTTGGACAGGTAATCCGCCGAGCCCTTGCCGTTGATGTAGAAATCCTGATGTTTCTCATAGATCCATCGGCCCGT
>JAAIGE0100131193.1_pt1 | contig 15422 bp, 14 predicted proteins | sample 6487951 | NCBI WGS metagenome assembly JAAIGE01 (sample SAMN13974128, study PRJNA590717) | phyllosphere metagenome | biome: tomato field; feature: multiple bacterial spot infested tomato fields; material: tomato leaves; isolation source: leaves from tomato fields | host: Solanum lycopersicum ... | reverse complement strand
GCGGTGGCGCCGATGATCTTGACCCCGCGCGCGTGCGCCTGGTGATACGGCTGCGCGCCCTTGAAACTGGGCAGGAAACTGTGATGGATATTGATCGCGCGCCCGGCCAGTGCCCGGCACAGCTGCGGCGACAGGATCTGCATGTAGCGCGCCAGCACCACCAGATCGATCTGCAGATCATCGACCAGGGCGAGCAGCTGCGCTTCCTGCGCGGCGCGCGTGTCGGCGCTCACGGGCAGATGGTGGAAGGCAATGCCGTAGGAGGCTGCCAACGGCGCGAAGTCGGTGTGGTTGGAGACCACCGCAGCGATGTCCACCGGCAATTGCCGGCTGTGCATGCGGAACAACAGGTCGTTGAGGCAATGGCCCTGCTTGCTCACCAGCACCAGCAGGCGCGCGCGGCGGCGTGCGTCATGCAGTTGCCATGTCATCTGGAATTGATCAGCCAGCACGGCAAAGCGCTGCTCCAGCGCGGCAATGTCGGTCTTTGCCGGTTTGTGGAAATGCACGCGCAGAAAGAATCGCCCGCTTTCGTCGTCGCCGAATTGCTGCGCGTCGAGGATGTTGCAGGCCAGGTCGAACAGCAGCCCGGTCACGCGATAGACGATACCGGTGCGGTCGGGACAGGACAGGGTGAGGATGTAGTCGGAGCGCATCGGCGCATGATAGCCAATGCACGACATCACCGACGCAGTGCTTGCGTCGGTAACTTTTGCAGTGCGAACGGGTGCAAAAACCGGCGTGCCGTCCAGCCGATGTTTGACGCTCTGACCGTGGCGGCGTTGCGCTCGTACTGCAAGATGACGTGCAGCCAACATCACGTGTCGCCCGGCAGGGCCATGCGTGCACCGATGCCGGATGCGCGGCACCGCCACGCACGTCCGGCATCGGCACTCAGCGCGGCGGCAAACGCAGCATCAGCCGCCGGTTGATCTCCTCCAGCTGCGCAAGCGATGCGTCCACCGATGTTTCCATGGCTTCCTGCGTGGTGATGTGTGCACGCAGATGCGCGGGGTCGGACAGCTCGCCACGCACCAGGAACACGTTCTCGCCGACTTCGCCCAGATGGCGGCTGAGCACCACGTAGTCCACCTGGTCGAAGCCATGCTGCTTGGCCAGCGGCAGCAGGCGCGCGGCCATGCGCTCGCTTGCCTGGTCCACGGGCTTGCCTAACTCGGCGTCCAGCACGCTGACCGCTTCGCGGATCTGTGCGAACAGGTAGTGGTCCGGGTGCTCGGGATGGTCGGGGCCCACCGGGCCCTGGTGGATGACCGGTGCGTCGGTCATCGCGTGCCACCGGCGCAAGCCCGTGCGCGCGGCGCGCGCGCGGCCAAGCCAAGCGTGATCTGCAGGTGTCGCATCGCATCCTCCCTGGAACGGCGGCTGTAACGAGCCGGCATTTTAGAAGGTCCGCTGCATGTTTGGGTGAGCAAGCGGTGGGCCGTCGTGGCATGAAGCCAAGTGCCTTGCACAGGGCTCAATCCGCGTTGCGCAAGGTGATCAGGCCACCTGCCCTGCCCGCCGCGCCGAGACGTCCGCCAGGACCGCCCAGTCTGCGTTGCCGTCGCCATGCGCAATGGCCTCGTCCAGCCCTGCGCGCAGCAGTTCGCCCAACGGCATCGGCACCTGCTTGTCGGCGCCGGCCTGGATGGCCAGGTCCACATCCTTGCGCCCCAGCGTGGCGGTGAAACCTGCCGGCAGGTATTGGCGCTGCATGATCAGCCGGCCATAGCCCTGGTAGGCGGGCGCGGCGAACAAGGTGCTGGTGAGCATGCCCAAAAATTGCGTGGCATCCACACCGTGACCGCGTGCCAGCGCACTGGCTTCGGCCATGGCGCCGATGGCGCTGGCCAGGCAGAAGTTGGCGGCCAGCTTCACTGCATTGGCCTGCTCCGGTGCGCGACCGATGTACCAGGTCTTCTGCCCCAGCGCATCGAACATCGGCTGCACCCGAGCCACGGCCGCTTCATCGCCGGCGGCCAGGATATTGAGCTTGCCGGCTTCGGCTACATCCACACGCCCAAGCACCGGCGCGGCCACGTAGGCCACGCCACGTTCGGCATGCAGCGCGGTCAACTCGTGTGCCAGCGCCACCGAAATGGTGGCCATGTTGACGTGCACGCTGCCCGCCGGCAGCGCATCCAGTACGCCACGCTCCAGCACGGTCTGGCGCACTGCATCGTCGTCGGCCAGCATCGAAAACAGCAGCGGGCCGTGCGCGGCATCGTGCGGTTGCTCCACCACCGTGGCGCCAGCGTCGTGCAGCGGCTGGGCGCGTTCGGGCGAACGGTTCCATACGCTCAACGCGAACCCGCCACGCAGCAGGTTGTGCGCCATCGGCAGGCCCATCGTGCCCAAGCCCAGAAATCCTATCGGCATGCGGTGTCCTTGTTCGGTATGACGTCAGGTGCAGTCAGTTGGCGAACACGCCCCGCGCATCGCGCGGTTCGCAACGCAGGTATTGCGGTGCCGGCGTGACCGATGCGCCCAGTGCCGCGGCGGCATGCCACGGCCAGCGTGGGTCGTACAGGATGCCACGCGCCAGCGCGATCGCGTCGGCCTGGCCTTCCTGCAAAATCGCCTCGGCCTGCGCCGGCTCGGTGATCAAGCCTACGCCAATCACCGGCGTGTTCACCTGCGCGCGAATCTCCTGCGCGAACGGAATCTGATAGCCCGCCTGCAACGGAATCTGCTGGCGTGGATCGAGCCCGCCGCTGGAGACGTGGATGTAATGCGCGCCGCGTGCATCCAGCGCCTGCGACAAGGCGATGCTCTGCTGCACATCCCAACCGCCTTGGACCCAATCGGTGGCCGAGATGCGCACGCCAACGGCGATTTTTTCGGACACTGCCGCACGCACCGCATCGAAGATGCGCAGCGTCAGCCGCATGCGGTTTTCCAGCGACCCGCCATACGCATCGCTGCGCTGGTTGCTCAGCGGCGACAGGAACTGATGCATCAGATAACCATGTGCGGCGTGCAGTTCGATCAACTCCAGGCCCTGCCGTTCGGCACGTTTTGCCGATGCGACAAAGGCGTCCACCACGGCATCGATCCCCGCCTCGTCCAATGCCTGCGGCGCCGGCTGTCCCTGCCGGAACGGCAGCGCCGATGCAGACACGGTCTGCCAGCCATGCGCATGATCGGGTGCGATGGCCTCCCCGCCTTTCCACGGCAGATCGGTCGACGCCTTGCGGCCGGCGTGCGCCAGCTGGATGCCGATCGGCATCGGCGACCAGCGTCGTACCGATTGCAACACCTCGGCCAGGGCCTGCTCGGTCGCATCGTCGTACAAACCAAGATCGGCGTAACTGATGCGCCCTTCCGGCACCACCGCCGCCGCTTCGAGAATCAGCAAGCCGGCGCCCGATTGCGACAAGGTGCCCAGGTGGATGCGGTGCCAATCGCTGGCGCGGCCGTCCTGTGCCGAGTACTGGCACATCGGCGCAATGACAATCCGGTTGGCGAGCGCGAGCGGACCGAAGGTGATGGGGGAGAACAACTGGCTCAAGGCGGCATCCACAGCTGACATGGGGTGCTTATTGCACTGCGCCGCGCGCGCCGGCACAACCGCTGCGATGGATCACTGCGTCATGCAGAGCGCGCACCGGCGTCATTGACGCTACGTACACGCGGCAGGTCCGTCGGCCCGTGCAGGAACGCCAGCGCCTGCGCACACGACTGCTCCACCTTCAACGTCAGCAGCGCGTCCGCACGCGTGCGCCCGAAGTTGAGCGCGGCGATCGGCAAGCCGTTGCGCGCGGCGGTCTGCACGAAGCGAAAGCCCGAGTACACCATCAACGACGAACCCACCACCAGCACTGCATCGGCAGCGTGCAGATGCGCAAAGGCGCGCTCCACCCGCTCGCGCGGCACGTTCTCGCCGAAGAACACCACATCCGGCTTGAGCACGCCACCGCACACCGGGCACGGCGGCACCACGAAATGCTCGAAGGCCACATCGTCCAGATCGGCGTCGCCATCGGGCGCCTGCGCGGCCTCAAGCGCTGCCCAGCCCGGATTGGCCTGCTCAAGCAACAGTTGAAATTCGCTGCGTGGCATGCGGCGCTCGCAGCCCATGCAGCGCACCACATCGAGCCGGCCATGCAGATCGATCACCGCCTGGCTGCCAGCGGCCTGATGCAGGCGGTCCACGTTCTGGGTGAGCAGCACTTCCAACTGGCCGCGCGCTTCCAGCGCAGCGAGCGCGTGATGGGTGGCATTGGGTTGTGCCTGGCCGAAGCGCGGCCAGCCGACCAGGCTGCGCGCCCAGTAGCGCTGCCGCGTGGATAGCTCGCCCATGAACGCCTGGAACGTCACCGGCTGTGGACGCTTCCAGCCGCCTTGCAGGTCCCGGTAATCGGGAATGCCCGAATCGGTGCTGCAGCCGGCACCGGTGAGCACGAACAGGCGCCGATGGCGCGCGATGAAGTCCTGCAGCGGGTGATCGTCGTGGGCAGGGACAGCGGTCATGTGGTAGTTCCGGAAAGCCATGGGAGCACGTTGCGCCAGCGCCACGTGCCCGGCCCGCCGCGGCGCCGTGTCGGCCGCCAGACCGGCGCGCTTGTTCGCGCATAGCTGTGCACATCACACCGTCGTCGACGAGTGAAGATGTACACCGAATACGCGCAACGCGCCGTCCTGGATGCAGGCACGCAGACGGTACAGCATCACGCCATGGCCGCGCGGGTGGTTTCGAGCCGTCCGCGGTGGGGCATGTTGTGGCTGCCGGTGCTCAATGCGCGGCGCGTTCAGTGTTCGACAAAGCGCAGCAGATCCTGATTGAAACGCGCACTGTCCTCCAGGAACGGCGCATGCCCGGCATCCGGATACAGCACGGTCTGCGCGCGCGGCTGGAGCTGGCGCGCACGCGCCACGGTCGGCTCGGTGGCGACCAGGGCATCGCGCGCGCCGTACATCAGCAGCACCGGCAGGCGCGTGCGCTGCAGGCCGGCGATATCGATCGACATGCCTCGCACGGCACGCTGCATGTCCCACGAGGCCAGCGATGCGTTGGCCAGCAAGGTCTCGAACACCGGCACCGGCGGTTGGGTGGCAAAGCACAGCCGCAGGAAATCCCGCACCGCCTGCAGATGCGTACGCAGATCGGGCGAAACCAGATCGCGATAGACCGCCGGATGCGCGCCCAGCTGCTCTGCGCGCAGTTCGATCACACCGTCGACGTACACCACGCCGGCAAGCCCGGTATCGCCATATCGGCTCAGGTAGTTGCTGATCACCGCGCCGCCCAGGGACCAGCCCACCAGGACCGCCTGGCGCGCGTTTGCGGCCTTCAACACGGCAGCCAGGTCGTCAGCCCAACGCATGCCGTCTTGATACGCCGATGCGGCAGCCGGCCTGCCGGAAGCGCCATGCCCGCGCAAATCGTACGTAATCAGCCGATACCGCTGCAGGCGCACATCGGCCAGTTGTGCATCCCAATTGATGCGACTCCCGAGCAGGCCATGCACGAAGACGATGGCCGTGCCATCGGTGGCGCCGTGCTCCTGCACCGCCAGGCGCACGCCATCGGGTGCGGTGACGGTATAGCTGCGTGCGGCCGCAATGTCGCTCGGGCTGGCTGTCGCCCACATCGAACATATCAACATCACACACGCCAACAGGTAGCGCAGCGGCAGCATGCGGCTGCCGGGCAACAGGCGAACGGACATCGGGTGAGCTCCAGACGAATAAGAGCCGTGATCGTGCAGCCTCACACCAATGTGAGGGTCAAGCCGTGCGCGCAGCGTATGCTTGGCGCATGGCCGCTTGCTCCGAACCCTTGCTGCGCATTGGTGCGCTGGCGCAACAGACCGGCGCCAGCGTGCGTTCGATCCGTCATTACGATGCGCACGGGTTGCTGACATCCTCGCGCAGCGCCAACGGCTACCGGGTCTTTCCTCACGCATGCATCGCACAGGTGCGCCAGATACAGCGCCTGATTGCAACAGGTTTCAACCTGGATGAGATTGTCGGCTTTCCTGAGTGCATGCGCCTGGTGGAAGGCGCGCAGATGTGCCCGGAAACCGCGCCGGCGCATCGCGCGCGCCTGCAACTGATCGAGCGCCAGCTGGCCGATCTGGAGCGGCGGCGTGCGCATCTGTTGGCAACCTTGGCGCAGGCAGCCGGGGATGCAACGGCCGCCACGTCTTCAGCCGCGCAAGCCACACGGCGCCAGCGGGCGCGCTAGAAGCGTCGGGCGCGCTGCATCACTCGCCCCGCGCAGGATGCGGGGCAAACCGGCCATAGGGGCGTGCATCGTCGGCACGTTGGCGCAGCACGTATGCCGACGCAAGCGCCAGCATCAACAATGTCAGGCACATGCCGACCAACGCGGCCCAGCCGCCGTGTTGCCAGAACCAGCCGCCGAGCGCGCCGATCACGCTGGAGCCGGCGTAATACGCCAGCAGATACAGCGACGCGGCATGGCTGCGATGCGCACCACCGAGCCGGCTCACCCATGCGCTGGCGGCCGAATGCGCGATGAAGAACCCGATCGTCACCACCACGATGCCGGCCACCACCAACGCCAGCACGTGCGCCAGGGTCAGCGCCACGCCGAGCCCGCACAGCACGATGCCGATCGTGACCACTGGCCCGCGCCCGAACCGGTCCGATGCCGCACCGGCCACCGAGGAACTGACGATGCCGAACACATAGGCGCTGAAGATCATCCCGATCTGGCTCTGGCTCAAGCCGAATTCCGGCCCGCCCAGGCGAAAGCCGGCGTAGTTGTACAGGCACACAAACACACCCATCAACAGGAACGGCAGCGCGAACAGAAACGGCAGATTGCGATCGCGCAGGTGCCCGGCCCAGGCGCGCAGATGGAAGCGCAGGTTGATGCCGTGCCGGCGCACGAAATTGCGCGACGGCGGCAGCAGCCAGAAGAACGCCAGCGCGCACAGCAGGTCGAACACGCTCAACACCGCCAATGCGGTGCGCCAATCGGTGTGGTCGGTCAGCACGCTCATCACGATGCGCCCGCTCATGCCGCCAAAGGCATTGCCGGCCACGTACAGGCCGGTGGCCGCCCCCATCTTGCTGGCCGGCAATTCTTCGCCCAGGTACACCATCGCCACCGCCGGCACCCCGCCCAGCGCGATGCCGGACAAGGTACGCACCACCACCAGCGCGCCCCAGTGCGGCAGGAACGCAGCAATCAGATTGAGTCCTGCTGCCAATGCGATCGACACGAACATCAATCCGCGCCGGCCCAGGTTTTCCGACACTGCGCCAGCACCAAAAATCGCCAGCGCCAGCGCACCGGTCGCCAGCGACAACGGCAGCGAGGCGGTCGCTGGGTCCACCTTGAAGGCACGCGCAAATTCCGGCAACAGCGGCTGCACGCTGTACAGCAGCGAAAAGGTCGCAAAGCCGGCCAGAAACAGCGCCAGGCGAATGCGCACCGCTGCAGGTGCGTCGGCATCTGGGTCGGAACGGGTGGGTGGGTCAGGCAGCAAACCCGGGCGATGATCGGAGGAAGACACGGCAGTGCACGTGTGACGTGGGAAGGGGAGTATTCGCCTGCCGCCACCCCCTGTCCAATATATGATGCTGGCAGTTGCCATATCTGGAACAGATGGATGGAGCTGCGTCACCTGCGCTATTTCCTTGCAGTTGCCGAAGAAGGCAATTTCACCCGCGCCGCCGCGCGCGTGGGCATTGGCCAACCGCCGCTCAGCCAGCAGATCCAGACCCTGGAACGCGAGCTGGGCACGCCGTTGTTTCGGCGCACCCACAGCGGCGCCGAGCTCACTCCGGCTGGCGAGGCGTTTGTGGGCGAGGTGCGGCGCGTGCTTGCCGATGTGGAACGCGCCGCCGAAACCGCACGCCGGGTGGCGCGTGGCGAATCCGGACGGTTGCGCCTGGGCTTCACCGCCTCTGCCGCCTTCAGCCCAGTGGTGCCGCGCCTGATTCGCGACTTCCGCCGCAAGTGGCCGCAGGTGGAGTTGCTGCTGGAAGAAACCAATACCGCCAGCCTGCTGGTCGGGCTGGCCGATGGCCGTCTGGATGCGGCGTTCGTGCGCTATGGGCTGAGCACGCCACCGGATCTGCAATTGCTGCGCTTTGCCGACGAGCCGATGAAGATCGCCGTCTCCGCCGCGCACCCCCTGGCCACGCGCAACAGCGCGCCGTTGGCGGCGCTGGCCGGGGAACCCTTCATCCTGTTTCCGCGCAATTTCGGCTCGAGCCTGTACGACGAAATCCTCTCCGCCTGCCGCGACTCCGGCGTGACCTTGCGCATCACCCAGGAAGCGCCACAGATGTCGTCCATCATCAATCTGGTGGCCGCCGAGCTGGGCGTTTCGGTGGTGCCCGCCTCCACCGCGCAGCTGCAGCGACCCGGCGTGCGCTATCTGGATATCGAAGGCCATATGCCGCTGGCGCGACTGGCCCTGGCCGCCGCGCCGGGTGGACTGAAAACCACACCGTTGGTGCGGCATTTGTGGGCGCTGGCCAAGTTGATCTAGCGCTGGCCACACGACCTACGATACAGCGACGTTCCTGCTTGATGCCGTTGGAACGATGTTGACCCTGGGCCCTGATCATTGCCGACCGCATGCACCGACCGCGAGGGGCCGGCGCTCACTGCAGACATCGTTCGAGTAGCAACCCATCGTTTCCCAGATCATCGACGTCTGGGCAGTGCCGGGTTGTTACTCGCACAGGGAACACCGAGGCAGACGTTACGTGGCTGCGCTTTGGAAGACCAATCGCCGTCCTATGGAGACCATTGAGACTCTGCGGGCTCGCTCTTCAAGAAATGCCATCGCTGGCGCCACCGCGCATCCCAGCATCGCTTACCGCCTTCCGCCTGCTTGGTGAGTAACCATCCTGTAGGACATTGGCCAGCGCAGGCCGCAGATAATCAGAATAGCCCGAATCCTGACTTCGAAGCATCGCTTCAAGCGATATAGTGACACTATCGAAGTACGCGATGGCACCTCCACGGCAGCCGTCGTATTCGATGCCGGCACCATTGGCATCAATCCTCGTCAGTTCATTCAAGATGCCTTCCAAGTCTTTTATATTTAAATCGATATCATTCAAGATGCCCTTGTTTTCGCCTCGGCTTGAGAGCTCGTCTTTCAGCAGCTTCAGCCGGGCCAGGAAATCGTTCGCTTTTGCAAGATGCGATTCCAGTTTTTTTTTATTGCTGATTTTTTTCTCAAAATCCAGCAGTGTGCGTTCGATTCGGTGAAGGTGGCGCTCAGCGATATAGCTACCTTCACCGCCCATGCGCTCCAACGCCTGTTTGTCCCGGTCAATGATTCCCTTGAGAATATCGAGATTGAATGCTTGCCGGCCGCCGACACCTGTTCTCGCGCAGCGTTCCTGAAGACTCCGCCACTGGTCTTCCAGAATGATCGCGCGCTGTAGCATCGATTGGCGTTGCTCGGTCAACTTCTCCAACTTCGATTGGGGGCGCGACTGGGCGGTGGGTTGGCTCCTACTCCCGGAGGGTCTGCGGGCCGGTCGCTCCAGGGATGACAGCCACATATCGGCAATCTGGCGTCCGGCGCAACCCTCGACGGCAGTGTGCTCCTGCGGCCCAGCCGTCATGTTTCCTGCATGCGGCATGGGGTTGCTGGTGGACGCTTCGGCGGTGCCATGCTCCGGCAACGCGGGCGCCATGTTTGCAGAGGGTATGCGCAGGCAGTTTCCCATTTGTACATCTCCCATGCTTTTCTAAAGCATAGGCAATGATGCGCACGCCGCGTCCACGCCGATGGAAATCCCGCTTGCGTATGCGAAGGCCCGGCCTGCGAAGCAGCGAACTGTCGGGCAACTAACGAGTGGCTGTGAACATTGAAATCGATCGATGCCAGCAATTGCAGGCAAAACTCAGTCAGGTCAGCCCGCCGGCCGGCACTTACTCACCACCGGTTACGACGCGCAGAGTGAAACGCTTGACCTCAACTGCGCTTGAGGTCGTTCAATGCCGGTTTTCCAACGACATTGCCGCCATGCATCTGCGTCATCTGGTACTGCCCTGCCTGGACCCCGACCTGACCCTGCGCTTCTACCGCGATGTACTGCAGTTGCCCATCCATGGCAACGCGGTGCGCATCGGCTGGAGCACACTGGAGTGCGTGCAGGCGCAGCGGCCGGTGGGCAGCGTGCATCTGGCCTTCAACGTGGCCCCGTCGCGCTTCCAAGCCGCTGCGCAGTGGATTAGCGCACGCGCCACCTTGCTGAGCGATGCACACGGTCGCGAGCATTTCGCCCTGGACGGCGTGTGGCAGTCGCACTCGGTGTACTTCGCCGGGCCCGATGGCGCAGTGCTGGAGTTGATCGCGCGCAATGCCTTGCAGGATGCACCGGTCGGTGAAGGCCAGTTCGGCGGCGAAGAACTGCTGTGCCTGAGCGAAATCGGCCTGCCTAGCAACAATGTCGAGGTAGTGACGCGCAGCCTGGCGCATCACTTCGGCCTGCAACCGTTCGCCCCGCCGCTGGAGGGCTTTGCGGCCTTGGGCGATGACCACGGCCTGTTGATCGTAGTCGACCAGCGCCGGCGGTGGTTTCCGCAACAACGGCAACTGCCCTGGGCCGACGGCCTGCGCATCAGCGTGGACGCGCCAGAACCCGGCCTGCGCCTGCGCGATGCGCAGGGGTGGGAATTGCTGGCCGCGTAAACTTCCGCGCGCAGCTCGATCCACTAAGCGCCGCGCACAGCAGCACTGCGCTCACCGCCGGCAGATACGGCCGGCTCGGTGCGGCACGCGTGCACTGCGGTAACAGCGCGCGATTGCAGCACGATTGCGAAATGCTGTCAGCCGCTCGTGGCGCTGGCAGGCTCCGGCAAGCGGAAGAACGCACGCGCCGCGGCCGTGCTGTTGGCGGCGGTCACCGCGACATCTTCGCCACGATCGCGCGCCAGCTCTTGGACGATATGCGACAGGAACATCGGCTCGTTGCGGCGGTCCTTGGGCATCGGCTTTAGCGTGCGCGGCAGCAGGTACGGCGCATCGGTTTCGATCATCAACCGGTTGGCCGGAATGTTGCGCACCAGCTCGCGCAGGTGCGCACCGCGGCGCTCATCGCACAGCCATCCGGTGATGCCGATGTAGTAGTCGTGGTCCAGATACGCGAACAGTTCGTCGCGCGTGCCGGTGAAGCAGTGCACCACCGCCGCACCCAGGCGGCCTTCGAAGCTGCGCATGATGGCGATGAAATCCTCATGCGCGTCGCGCTGGTGCAGGAACAGCGGCTTGCCGTTATCGGCGGCCAACTGCAGCTGGCGTTCGAAGGCCTTGTGCTGCGCAGGGCGCGGCGCAAAATCGCGGAAGTAATCCAGCCCACACTCGCCCACTGCCACCACCTGCGGATGCGCCTGCAGGGTGCGCATTTCCGCTTCGCATTCGGCAGTGAATTCCACTGCGTGATGCGGATGCACGCCGGCGGTGGCGTACAGCAATCCGGGGTGTTGCTCCGCCAGTTGCAGGGCCAGCGGCGAATGCTCGCGGCTGGCGCCGGTAATCACCAGCTGCGCCACCCCGGCATCGCGTGCGCGTTGCAGTACCGCATCGCGATCGCGATCGAACGCGTCATGGGTGAGGTTGGCGCCGATATCGATCAATTGCATGCTGCGGTGTCGCCTGAAAGAACAGGGGTGATTGTACTGGGTGAGGTTGCTCATCCGCCCTGCGGGCACCTGCTCCCGCAGGCGGGGGAAAGAACATCCGCAACGGGATCTGCATGCGGTCAGCGGTGCCTGCAGCCACGAGCCTGCACGAACGCGCGATCTTTCCCCCTGCGGGGCAAGGGCAGGGATGAGGGCCGCCTGCGCGACACACTCACCCCACCGCCGGCACCGCCATCGCATCGATCTTTGCCGCCAGCGCCTGGATCGCCAGCTGCGCCGAGCGCGAGAGCTGCCGCTGCGGGGCCACGCACAGCGCCAGCGTCATCGGTTTGGTCAGGTGCTGGCGGAACGGCACGAAAGCCAGGCGCCCGTCGGCCACGTCCGGGGCGGCGTCCAGCCACGACATCAGCCCCACGCCGGCGCCGGCACGCACCAGGCCGCGCAGGGTGCGCACGTCGTTGCAGTGGGTGAGCCGCTTCACATCGATGTGCTGGCGCTGGTACAGCACCTTGGCGTGCTCGCCGACGATCAACGGCGCGGCCGGCAGCAACAGACGGTGCTCCAGCGTCTCGCTCAGCTGCAGCTCGGTACGGGTGCTCAACGGGTGCCCCACCGGCATCGCAATGCCGAGCGGAATGTCCGCAAACGCGCGCACCTCCAGGTCCACGCTGCTGACCGGGTCCAGCAGCAGGCCGATATCCACATCGGCCGAGGTCACCATTTCCATCACCCGCTGGTTGCGCGCGGTGGACAGGTTGAAGGTGATGCCCGGGTACTCCTGCACCAGCGCGGCCACCGCCGCGGGCACCACGCCTTCGCTGAGCGCGTCGATCATGGCGATCTCCACATGCCCCCGGCGCAGGCCCTTGAGCTCGTCGAAGCGCTCCAGGGTGCGTGCGTAGGCCTTCTCCCAGCCGCGCACGTCCACCAGCAACAGCTCGCCGGCGGCGGTGAGCCGCAACCGGCCGGGCAGGCGCTCGAACAGCTGGGCGCCCAGTTCTTCCTCGGCCTTGAGAATCTGCCGGTCGATCGCCGACGCCGACACGTGCAACACCTCGGAGGCCTTGCGGATGCTGCCGCAGCGGGCCACTTCGATGAAATACCGGGTAAAGCGCGAAAAGGTCAGCATGCGGCGGGGCTCGGTTGGCGTTGCATTTTTTGCAATGGCTGGGCTGAAAATCGATGTTTGATCACACACCCCCGGCTTCCTAGAGTCAATCCGGCACCGCTCCCGCCCCACGCCAGAGACCGCCCATGGATGTCGCCGTCCCCGCCCTGCCGCTGCACTGCACCTTCGAGGCCGCCGATTGGCAGCGCCTGGCCCGGCACTGGCATGCGGTGGCGCTGAGCAGCGAGGTGAGCGAAGCGCCGTTCAAGGCCACCCTGCTGGACGAGCCGCTGGTGTTGTACCGGCTGGGCAGCGAGTTGGTGGCCGCGCGCGACGTCTGCCCGCACCGCGGGGTGCCGCTGAGCATGGGCACGGCCGATGGCGGCGGCGTGGTGTGCGCCTATCACGGCCTGCGCTTCGGCGCGGGCGGGCGCTGCAACCATATCCCGGCCAGCCCCAGCCAGAACATCCCGGCCAGGATGCGTCTGCACACCTATGCGGTGGCCGAACGCTACGGGCTGATCTGGGTGTGCCTGGCCAAGCCGGCCGGGGTGAGCGATGCGGACATCCAGATTCCACCGATGCCGGGCTGGGACGAAGACGGCTTCCAGCAGATCGTCTGCCCGGCCTTCGACATCGGCGGCAGCGCCGCGCGCCAGCTGGAAGGCTTCATCGACGTGGCGCATTTCGCCTTCGTGCACACCGCCACCTTCGCCCAGCCGGACAAACGCGAGGTGCCGGCCTACACCACCACCGAAACGCCGACCGGCTTCAACGCCGATTACCTGAGCACCGTGGCCAACTATTCGGTGGACATGCCGCTGCCCGACGTGGACCCGACCTTCCAGTGGCTACGTCATTTCGAGGTGCATCTGCCCTTCACCGCCACGCTCACCATCCACTTCCCGGTACCGGGCAAGCGGTTGGTGATCATGAATGCCGCCAGCCCGGTGTCCAAGCACACCACCCGGCTGCTGGTGCCGATCGCGCGCAATTTCGACACCCATCTGCCGGTGGAAGACGTGCACGCCTTCAACCTGCGCGTGTTCGAAGAAGACCGCGCCATGGTGGAAACGCAGCGGCCGGAGTATTTGCCGCTGGACCCGCTGCTGGAAGTGCACATTCCCGCCGATCGCAGTTCCATCGCCTATCGCCGCGGGCTGCGCAGCCAGGGCTATAGCGACTTCTTCCTGCGCTGACGGCCGAGGACACCCGCATGAGCCTGCATGAAGTGCGCGTTGCCGACGTCGTCGATCAGGGTCACCGCCAGCGCGCGATCCGGCTGGAACCGGTGGGCGCGCAATTGCCGGCCTTCGAGGCCGGCGCGCATGTCGACCTGCATCTGCCGGATGGCTTGGTTCGCCAGTATTCGATCGCCAGCGCGCCGCATGTGCGCGACCACTATCTGCTGTGCGTCAAGCTGGCAGACGCCTCGCGTGGCGGCTCGCGGCATCTGTGCGAACAGCTCGCGCCCGGCGACCGCCTGCACATCTCTACACCGCGCAATCTGTTTCCGCTGCACCCCGGCGAGCGCCATGTGCTGCTGGCGGCCGGCATCGGCATCACCCCGCTGCTGTCGATGGCCCAAGCACTGGAAGCGCGCGGCGAGCCCTTCGTGCTGCACTACTACGCACGCCGGCATGCGGATGTGGCGTTTTCGCAGCGGCTGCAACAAGGCTTTACGCATGGGCAGGTGTACCTGCACCTGAGCGATGGCGGGCAGAGTCCACGCGTGCATGTGCCCGAGGAACTGCGCCAGGCACGTGCGCGCGACCAGCTGTATCTGTGCGGGCCGGCGGCGTTCATGGACCACTTCACCGTGCTGGCAAAGGCGCATGGCTGGACGGCGGCGCAACTGCATCGCGAACACTTCGCCGCCGCGCCCAGCCTCGCCCACGATGCCGACAGCGCGTTCGAGGTGGAACTGGCTGCCAGCGGCCGCGTGGTGCAGGTGCCGGCCGATTGCAGCATCGCCAGCGCCTTGCGCGATGCCGGTATCGAGGTGCCGCTGTCGTGCGAACAAGGCATGTGCGGCGCCTGTCTGACCGGCGTGCTGGCTGGCACGCCAGATCACCGCGACAGCGTGCTCAGCGACGCCGAACGCGCCGCCAACCGGCAGATCACCGTGTGCTGTTCGCGCAGCCGCTCGCCACAGTTGGTGCTGGATCTTTGAGCTCGGTCGTCGCGGCGCCATTGCGGTTGTCATTCACCTCGCGCAGCCTGACGCCTCGCTTGCCCTTCACGATGGCAGGCGACACAGCGCGCCATCGCCCACGGCACGTGCGCTGCCATGCGTGCAGCGGCGGCGCGGCATGCGCCGCAACGATGCGCGATGCCGCGTGACGCTTCCGCGCACCTGTGTGCAAACGCTCCTGCAGCGCAATCCGTGCCCGATGCCCGTGGCAAGCGCAGCGCAACAGGGCAAGATGGGCCGCCCGCGTGCGTGCCCTGCCACGCACCCCGCCCCGTATCGATGAGATCTCTGCCGATGTTCGTTTGTCCTGCCGTCAACCGGCTGTACGCCCCGAGCGCATGCTGATGCGCTGGCCCGGTTTTGCGCTTGCCGCCAACGGCAGCAGCGTGCGCACCGAACTGCTGGCCGGTGCCACCACCTTCCTGACGATGGCGTACATCGTCTTCGTCAATCCCGACATCCTGGCCACCACCGGCATGGATCACGGCGCGGTGTTCGTCGCCACCTGCCTGGCCGCCGCACTCGGCTCG
>JAAIGE0100022101.1_pt1 | contig 15428 bp, 16 predicted proteins | sample 6487951 | NCBI WGS metagenome assembly JAAIGE01 (sample SAMN13974128, study PRJNA590717) | phyllosphere metagenome | biome: tomato field; feature: multiple bacterial spot infested tomato fields; material: tomato leaves; isolation source: leaves from tomato fields | host: Solanum lycopersicum ... | reverse complement strand
TTCCATTGCAGGCAGAGCAGCAAGAGGCGGTGCGAGCGCCGTCGCCGGCAATTCCAACGCAAAGCGAAGTGCCGGCGCAGATCGTATTGCCGGAGCGCCAACCCGCTGCCTATGCGTCGTCGCCAGGTTTTGGTGGGACAACTGCCCGCTCTAACGCACACGAACACGATGAGGATCGGGTTGAGCAAGCAAGGCCCCTCCAAGATGCCGCTCAGCAGGCGTTTCCCTCTGATCATCGGGATTACGCGTTGTTTTCTGCCATCCAGGCGCAGCTCCCCAGGGGCACATCCGATGAGAAGACGGCCGAGGTATTGCATGCCGTCAAAGAGTCAGGGATCGAACGTGCGGCTGAACTCCGCAAAGTGATCATCCAAGATGATGTCGCCTTTGTCTTTGGCAAAACGCCCGGCTTTCACTCGGCAACCTCGCTCAACACGCCATCGCCTGGCATCAATGAAACCTTGCAGAAGACAGAGGCAATGGATCAGCAACGGGCGCAGGAGATGGTGCAGTTCCAGCGGGAGCGCGAAGAGATCGACAAGAACCCAACAGGCCCCGTCATGACGCTTGCTGCCCACTCTCAGCAGCAGGCGATGTCTGGCGGCGATGGAGGCGGTGGTGGTGATGGGGGCGGTTGAGGCAAAGATTGCCTTCGTCGCAGGATTGCCGAGTTTGCAAGCAGAATGCCCTGATCTTTCTTTATGTCCTAAGAGATATATGAGAGCTAAGAAGAGAGTCGTTGGACGCGATGCTGACGGACAGTCGCGGGTTTATGAATTGGCTTTGTACAGGTTTCATTAATATTTAAATATGCCCGTTCAGGTATATCGATGGAGGGCTCGCGAAATCGGAATTTCTTGGCGCGGACAGCTTATTTCAAACAACAAGCAAGAGCGCACTTATGGTTTCTGCTTTGCAGAAACCGTGCGCCAACGCTGTGCGTTGGTGCGGTGGCCTTCGCCACCTCGTTGCTATGCTTCGCTAGGCAACACAGCCCCTTCAAAACCCCGAGATTCATGTCTCTTTGTTGTCGAGTTCGCTTAACTCTCGACAGGGGATGTTATGCCGCTTCTTTGTGTGCTCCACAAACAGGAGTTTCACAAATGGCGATTTATCACGCAACAATGAAGTCTTTTAGTCGAAGCAATGGCGACTCGTCGGTCGCAGCAGCGGCTTACCGAGCGGGGTTTGATCTGCTCGATACAAGCACAGGGCTTGGCCACAATTATTCCCACCGAGGCGGTGTTGATTTCCATCAGATGCTTGCCCCGAAGGGAGCGCCTTCGTGGTGCTTCGATGCGCAGTATTTTTGGAACGCAAATGAGGCGGCCGAGACCCGGAAGAACGCTCGCGTTTGCCGAGAAGTCGAGGTGTCGCTTCCGCATCAACTCGATCCACATCAACGAAGAGTGCTCGCTTTGGCGCTGGGTCAATTGCTCGTCGAGCGCTTCCAAGTGGCCGTGCTGGTTGCGGTGCACACGCCAAGCAAGCTTGGCGATCAGCGCAATCACCATGTGCATCTTCTGATGTCAGCCAGGCAAGTCGGCCCCGGTGGACTGGGTGAGCGCGCCTGCGCTGAGTTCGACGCCCGCCAAGGCGGCGGCACGCGAGCGCTGCGGCAAATCCGCAAAGACATCGCAACGGTCATCAATGCGCATCTGAAAAATGCCGGCAACGCGGCCCGTGTCGATCATCGCAGTCTTCGAGCACAAGCGCAGGAGGCTGCGCGCAATGGGGAGTTTGAACGCGCCCGCGAACTCACGCGCCGGCCTGGCAAGCACTTGGGCAAAGCCAAAGTGGCGGTGATGCGCAAAACGAGGTTCACCGCAGAAGTCAAAGGTGCAGGTGGAAAAGCTGCGGCATTGGCGCTTTCAAAGCTTGTTGCTGAGCACATGAAAAAGAGGGGGAGCTTCGTGCACGAAGTGCCGCCGTCTCACAGTCATGCGGCCGCAATTCGGGATCGGGCCAATGCAAAAAAATCTGGATTGGAAAGGCGCGCAGCGGTTGGGCAGGGGAGGTTGTCAGGCGCAGAGCGGGTGCGGCAGATCAAAGAGCGCTTGGCGCGTGCACCAGCGCCGCACGCGGGTCTCTACACGCCTTACAGTGGTCAGACCCGACATCTTGGTCGCGTGACGCGTCTGGCTCGGTCCTCGGGCCGAAAAGACGCGGAGGTGCTCAATGCGGAGGCGCAACTCATCGAAGATTGGCTCGAAGCGCAACGGGAGGTCGCGCAGCAGTCTTTGGAGGTGTTGCGGCAGATCCCAGGGATCCAGATTGAGCAGGAATTTCAGCAAGCGTATGGGACGCTGATCTGCCGGCGTGTGGACAGCTATGCCACCAAGCCATTTCTCTTTGAAGACACCGAGATGCTTGCTCGCTCAATCAGCAAGTATGCCCATACGCTTGTGCGACCTTTTAAGGCGCGCATGGCCGTGCTGGATGCGCAAGCCAACCTTGTTGAGCAAGAAGGCAGCGGAGACGCGCAAGCGGTGGCGAGGGCACGCCAGCGTTTGGGGAGGGCAAAGGTGCATGTCTCTCCTCGCATCCAGACCATCCAGCAATGGCGCATCAAGCGGGCTCGAAAGGCGATGGTGGAAGCGGCTGAGGCCTTGGAGAAGAATTTTGCCCCACAGCCGATCGAGGTGCTGACGCCTGAGGCACCTTGTGGGGAGGCATCTTCACCGCAGGCTGACGGTGAGGCGGGGCATTGGGAGTTGAAGCTTCGGCTGCCCAAGCCGGGACTGTAATCGACTTCTAGCCCTGCATAGATTAGGGATAGACTATGCAGGGCTAGGGTGATGCCTTCTCTTGAAAAAATATACAGCGGCATCCTCTAAAGATGGCTCTAAGCCGATGTCCACTTCTGCTCAACTTGACTCAGGCTGCAAAAATTGCTACTCTTTCCTCAAGGAGAAGTCAACATGTCAGCAAAAAAGCACCCAGCGTCAGCTGCCTTAAAGAGTGGATTGGCCCTGGATCGTTCGACAGTGACGGGTAGATTTGTCCGTTTGTCTGATCCAGAGGTTGCACCCTACCTCAGAACTACGGCAGATAAATTTGTCTCTGATAAAGGCGCTGCGTTGAAATTTCTTCAGGGAATAGGCGTTAGCACGCCCACAGGAAAACTGACCAAGCGTTATGGGGGGTAGATTTAAGGGCAAGGGAGTGCTTTTATGTGGGAAATATATAAACGTCATGCTTCGTTTGTCTTGGGTTTTCATGGGTGTACAAAAGATATAGGTGAGCAGGTCATCATCGGATCTAGCTCAATGAAAAGTAGTGCGAACGATTATGACTGGCTCGGTCCGGGCATATATTTTTGGGAAAACAGCCCAGAAAGGGCTTCCCAATTTGCTTCTGAAGCGGTGGATAAAGATCCTAAGACAACGAAGGGGGTGATTAAAGATCCTTTCGTTGTTGGTGCAGTGATTGATTTGGGTCTCTGCTTCAATCTCCTTGATAGCGGTGCTTTGGCGGAATTAAAGGCGGCTCACGAGTTCCTCGATAAGGCACTTTTGGCTAGCGGTGCAAAGCCGCCGAGGAATTTATCTGGTCCGGATCGTCGAGCTAGATTCTTGGACTGCGCAGTCATAAAAACAATGCAAGAGCTAAGGGTTCAGCAAGGCCTTCCCGCTTATGACACAGTGCGCGGCGCATTTTGGGAGGGTGGTGAGCTATATCCCGGCGCCGGATTTTCTGAAAAAGGCCATGTGCAGATAGCTGTCGTCAATCCCAAGAGCATCTTGGGTTATTTTAAGCCAATAAAATAGCGACGAAAGTTCTGCTGCTAGGCTTGGCTTTATGCGAATCGTTGGTTCGCATGCAATACTTTGGTTTGCAGGCGTAGTCCAGCCTCCGTGACGTCGAAATCATTTCGTGTTGCTTAGGTAAAGACTGATGGCCTCCGCGAACTGTGCGCGCTCGTAAAAGACTTCGAGATGATATTGTGTCGCCTCCCCGTGGTGCTCGTGGGCAAGTTCGAGCATTACCGTTTCGAGTTCCAACGCGTCGGCTGGGGTGTCGATCCCCTTGAAAGCAGCAGCTAAGGCGCGGTGGAAGCGTTGCTCGTCGAGAGAGTGAGAGGTGTGCCAAGTCTCCGTCCGCATTCAAGCGATCCCACAGTGGCGGATCAAGCCGGCCAGGAAGGCGATGGTCAAAGCGAGCGACGCCTTTTCGTGTGCAGGACTCAGCAATTCGCTAGTCTTTAAGGCTTACTTAAGGCGACTAACACACTAGCCGTAGCGCCTGACGAACTCGTGGATGCGCAAGGAAATTCCACCGTGCTTGATCCAACCGGTGTAGGTCATCTCCGCGCGCTCTACGAGTGGCCTCCATTCGGAGATGGTGCCGATCGTGTAGCCAGGGATCTTTTCTGGGAAGACCAGTTGGATCTTGCCTGGTTGCTTTTCTTCAGGCGTTCTAAACGTCGGTGGATCGTCTAGTTCAACTTTCTCGTTCTCATACTTTGTCAAACTAATGAGCGTTGCTGCTCGCGGTATGTCAGGCCAGCTCTCGTAGGCGTAGATCGCTGGAGTTGAATTGAAAGCGCGAGCCTCCTCAAGCAGTTTTTGCCCTTCCAATCCTAGATTGCGCGTTGCAACGACGACCCAAATCCGCGCATCTTTCCAGACATCGGGATCTTGCTTTACCGCTTGCAAAATGGAGAGGCCGCCAGGGTTGCTTGGAAGAAGTTTTGAGTTGCGTTCATTGATCAGGCGCTGGGCGGCATCTAGCATCGTTTTGGTGATGCGCCTTCCCCTGATCCAAGCGGCATCGAACCAGCTTTTCGCTTCGTGGAGGGGGCCTTCTTCTGCCACCTTGACGCCTAACTCTGTCCAATGGACAGACTCCCTTCCTACGATGCCTAATCCACCTGCAGAAGCATTGGCGCTTCCGACGATCATCTCTTTCTCGCCGATGTAAGCTTTGGCATGCAGTCGATCCAAAGTTTTTACTTCGACGTTAGGAAGCTTCATGAGCTGTTTGACCTCATCGGGCGATGAGCCACCTTGGCTCAGTTCAAGCAGAATGCGGGATGGCTGCGCGCGATCATGGAGCCCTAACTCCTTCGAAGCGCCCTTACCCCAAAATGCAACAGCTAAGTCGAGCTTCCCTCCTTGCTCGCGAACCCATGTCACAAGTTCCTGCTGATCCTTGATGAGCTTTGTCATCCGATCTTCCTTGATGATGTCGTTTTGAGAAATACACTTGTCGTTGAAGCATTATCTTGAGCTTGGCTACATGTGCTTATTGCGTGCACGCCATGGGGCACTGACTAGCCAGAACACCAACGCAAGACAATCAGAACAAAGACAATGAGCGCGATCCAAGCTCCTGCGCCCATACGTTTAGGTGAGCTGGCTCTGTGAGGCCCTGATGATGCCTGATGAGAGCTGGGACGGGGCGCGGACCCAGTTGGCCTTGGGACAGCCTGAGGCGTCTGTCGCTGCATCCTTTGAAGGACTTGAGCGTTAGGAGTGCTCGGCGCGGGGAGTGGCTTCGGAGCTTGTTGGCTCGTGTTTCGAGGAACTGTATTTCCCGCTCCACCCATACCCTTGAGGATGTTTTCATTTCGACCAGCGGTAACAACAGGTGCTTTACCGCCGCGCAATCGGAAGCGTGCTTCCGCCTCTGTAAGTTGCTTGATCTGACCTGGATTTTCGATGCTAATGCCGATGCTGACATACGATATCTTCCCGGCTTGACCATGATAGGGCGGCTCTACCAGGCCGGTCACGCTGACCCAACGTCCATTCCAGCTGCTATTGGGCTCCGAGGGGAACTGCCGTAATGCCTCAGACCAAATTGAAAGTTTTACGGACTTGCCTGTCCAATCGCCAAAATTGATAAAGATAAAAGGCTTTTTGTTTCTGCCGTACCGTTTTTGAGTGACCTCAACGATCCTGCCAATCAACTCCACGCGGCTGCCGACCTGGGCTTCGACTTGGGCAAAGTTTGCCGCATCACAGACCGTATAAGGGCTTTGATAGGCAATGTCTTTGGGCTTCCCCTGTGGGTTGAACACAATTGTGTTCGGTCCCAGTCCGCGCTGAACACGGAAGTCGGCAAGTGTCGGAACCTGATCAAAAGGCCCATCCGCAAGCTGCGCAAGCGATTGCGCGGGAACCGTCAATCCCGGAAGGCCTAGAACTTGATTGAAGATGACGGAGGTTCCGGGGTCAAGGAAGTCGTTCCGCCGAAAAACGATAGCGCTGGGTTCGGAGTTCGAGGCTTTCCAAAGTCCGGGAGATACTGCCAGGGCCTGTAAAGCGACATCAAGTGTGATGAAAGAAAAGCGATCAAGCTGCTCGTTGAAATTGGACGCCGTGCGCTTAGGGTGCTGGAAGTTGGCTTGGCCAAGTTCAGTCGCAGCACTCCCACGCAGGGCTTCGACAAACATGCCGTCATAGTCAATGAGCTGGACGGAACTGCCGTCTGCGTTGACCATCAGGTTCTCAGGCTGAATGTCGCCATGAGCAATCTGCTGTGCTTCCAAATACGCGGAAAGAGCTGCAAGAGCCTGGCGAAGCTTGGTTAGCGCAGCAGCATTTCCGTGGTTGCGTTCCAAGAACTCGGCAAGCGTGGTGCCCTGAGCCCACTCCATTTTGACGATGGGGTAGAGGTTCCCATCGATCAGGATCCCGTTAGGGATAAAATCGAACGGCAGGAAGTAGGGACTCGCAAGTTGCTTGAGTCGGAGTGCAATGGCCTGATAGCGCCGTTCCAGATCATTGGATTTTTTGTGAAAACAACGCAGCGCAAAACGCTTTCCGCCCGTCTCAACCGTATAGGTCAGTGCAAAGCCGCCACACAAAGCCAATGGCAACCCCAGTCCGGTGGTCCGCAACTGCCCGGCTCTAAGCTGTGGATCTTGAATCGCACGCGCAGGCGCTTGTAGTGCTTCGTTGTATTTCTCAAGCGATGGATAGTTCATAGATGTCCGGCGCCAGTCAACGCGGCGATGATGAGGGTGGTGTCATCCCGCCTCATGCTCCCTTTGGCTCGCTGTTCTTCGACAAGGCTGACAAGCTCTTCCAACTCCCTGACAGCATGAAGTCGTTCAAGGGCAGTGGGATCACTGCGCTCCTGGTGTTCAAGCAGCCACGCGGCTAGCGCGTCTGTCATGCATAGGAGAAGCCGATATCCATGGGTCTCATAGGGCCAAACCACCTCAGTCCTGATGCCGCTGCCATCATCAAACAAGAGGGCATTGAGATCGGGCTTGGTGCTGATCAATGTTGGATGAAGGGAGAACTGCTCCGAGCTCTGGTAGGGAGCGCACGCGAGCATCTGCTCACCATCGGTGAGCGCGGCAAACGAATCGCCGATCGCAGTGACCCTGATCCGTAGCTGTTCGGCCTCGTCTTGTGCAACAAGCAGGGTGCCGAAGCTGCCGCGCTCATAGGCGGCAGCCTTCGACCAAGACAGATTTGGCGCGTCATGGAGCGCTTCGTATTGCCGCGTGGATGTGGCTATTGCATCAGACAGATTGGCAGGGTGCTCCAAGAACTGGTCCACAAGAAGCGCGGCCCAGTTCTTGGCGTCGAACGATTCGGATGCACCGTCAGACAGCACGATGCGTCCGGACGCCGCTGCCAAACGATAGGCGTCTTCATTGGCTTCCGGCGCGTCCAAATGTTTGGCAACAGAGCCGTCGAACAAAATCTGGATGGGCATGGTCAGCGCAGCTGGGCTGCTCGCGTTCCAATGTCGAAGAAGTCTACGATCTCCGCAGTCTCTGCGTTGAACATGAAGCCGCGTGACTCCATGGTCGCCTTGATTCCCTTTTCCTGAGCAGCTTGTTGCAAGTGCGGGGGCAGGGGGCTCGACATCCGGAAAAGGAGTTTGGCGTAGTTGTCAGACAGACCAGCGTCCGAGATCGGGAAGGTCACTGGATCGCCACCGCTAGCGCTTACGTGCAGGTTGAACAGCAAAACATTGCCGTCATTCGTGGCAATTTGTTGGAGTTGCTGGGCAAGGCCCTCCGGATCACCGTCTGTGGATTCGCCGTCAGTGACATGGAGAACGGTGGGCGGATAGCTGTCGGGATGCGCATCGCACCAGGCCACAAGTTCAGCGGCTGCGCTGGTGATGGCATTACACATTGGGGTGCCGCCAGAGGCGCGTGCTTCAAACCAGACCGGGAACTTGATGGACTGGCTGACCAAGCCACCTGCGCCATCGTCGACCCGCTTGACTCGGTCTTCAACGCGCAAAGGATTGGCTTCGATTTGAGAGATCGGGTGGAGCACGGTGTGCGAGAGCGCACCCGCTAAACCGTTTTGCGCGTCAGAGTTTGAGTAGCCAAGAACGCCGACTTCGAAGTAGTTGCGCGTTCCCTCAGACTTGGTGCACCGGGTGATCAGCGTTGCAAGTGTGCGGTTGAGCACGTCAGCGACGAATTGAGCTTTGGATTTCCCATTCGTCATCACTTCCTGCATGGAGCCGGATTGATCGACCAAAAACAGAAAAGCGGTTGGGCTAGTGCGGCTAATCTCTGCGGTATAGCTCATCAGAACTCCTAAAAAGGAGAGCTAGAAGACTTCCAGCTCTTGCGAGATATGATAGCGCCAGGCCCGCAGAGCGTTCAGGCTTGACCTGTGACCGTTAGCCCACATTTTTCGTCATCTTCGATGTGTTCCATTCTGTGGTTCGTGGCCAGATCCGTGGAGGAAATACGGCCTGGAAGGCTGTCCGCCTCTGTTTTTGGGTAGGGCAAAGGCCGGCTAGCTAAGTGTCCCGAAAGACAAAGCCTTGGCTGTGCTTGAGCCCGGTTATGTGCTTCTGACAGGCGAGTGACGGAAGGACGCTAGGGCGCTAGGGCGACAGGTCATGTTCTGATAGCCAACGGTCAAGATGCTTCTATGTCTCCCGCACGGTCTTGTTACTTAAATGACGCGAAGTCGTGGTCAATCGCTTATGGCGCACCAGGTGGCATCATCGGCGGCGAAGAGGAAATCTAAAGCTAGAAAGCAGCTGTGTGCCCTTCCTCCAGAATGGCCTTGTAGGCCTTGGTAGAGTGTAATAACTTTCTTCCCGCCGAAGCCATCTCCTTAACTTGGGTGCGAGCAAGTAGATAAAGCCAAGCTCTGTCGTCTGATGAGCCGGCAGAGCTTAGACAGTGAATACGCCTGTTACTCAATTCCGAGAAGTTCTGAACCTGCACCCTTCTGCAGCGCCAGTTCAACATAGAGATCGCAGCGACCTACGATCACAGCTAGCATAGGACGCCCATCCTGGCGCAAGCCAGCCAATCGATTCCACTCTGAGCGATCGAGCCCCGAAGGCTGGGGATTGTCCTCTGGGTGCGTATGCCACTCGCCCAGGTAGCGCACGGTGCCTTTGCTTGCATTCCATCTGGCCAAGGCGATGGCTTGATGGCCAAACGGCATGCGCTCAAACAATGTGCGAAAACGCTTATCCCACTTAGTCGGGGTAGTAGCTTGCTCGATTAGCAGGTGGTTGCCATGGACCGTGCCTAGAAGCAACCCTCCGGCTTCTGCGTCAGTCGCATCGCGCTGGATGTGGCCTTGAAAGACGGCAATCGTGCGCTCGGAAAAATGGACCAAGGTTTGTCGATCGGATGTTCCCCATGCGCTCATGAATGGCATACGGAGCACCTCTCATGGGCTGGGAGATCGCAATCCGCCGTTGCTAACTCAAACGCTTGATCAGTGACGCGGGTGCGAAAGGAAGGACTGAAGACGCCGTTAACCCAATCGATCGCAAGTTCGGTTCCGAGGCTCGCCGCCTGGACAGAGACTGTGGCGGGGAAGGGCACATAAAGGCCTTCGCATCCTTGTCCGGCAAGCGTGGTGGGCAGTTCGCCTTTGACGGATGGGAAAGCACCTTCGCGAGTGTGATGCCAAACGCAGCGATAGCAAGGACTCGTGCCTTGCTTGGCCAAAAGAGCACGAACAGCTGTTCCTGGTCCCTCAATCCAGACGGTCAGGATGTCAGTTGAATCGCGATAACGCGCACTCAACCAATGGCCTAACGCTTCCTCGCCCGTGGCATCAATCAATAGATCAAGATGCTCAAGATGCTCGGTCCTGACGTCACGAGGAACGGCAGCAAGGAGTGCGCCAGGTGCCAGGCGCTGAAGTTCAGCAGCCAGAGCAGTGGCCTTGTTGCCGAGCAAGCTTGGAAATCCCAAGCGATGTCGCCCGACGTTCTGAGGTAGGAAAAGATCAGGGTCGATAAGCGTTAGCTCACCACCACTGGTGCCAGCACCAGCCTTGACAAACATGTCGGCCATGTAGCCACCGATGGTTCCGCAACCGACAAGGGCGATCTTCTTTCCCGCAAACGTCCGTCGCTTGGGGGTATTGCGCTCAGCCAAATAGCGATCATCAATCCGCAGCAAGGAAAGCGGCTTGATCCTGAGTTGATAAGTAGGATCTCGACGATCAGACAGCCTTTTGGGTGCGGCGCGCTCGGCGCGGTCAAAGAACACCCCGAAAGCATAGGCCATCAAGGGCGACTCGATGATTACAAGCAAGCGGTTTGCCTTGCTCGCTTCTGCCGCGTAGATGCTCCGATGAATCTTGCGCCGACATCCGGCATCGAGCGTGCTTTGCCAATCCAGCACATCGCGCACAAACTTGGGTGGCCAGCTCCCCTCCAATGGGCGAGGTTGCACATTGGTCTTGATCCGAACACAGCTCGCCTGAGACGTAAGTGTTCGGAAGCCCATGACAGTGAGCTTCTTGATCATGCGATCCGGTTCGTCGGTGACTGTCCAGACATCCTTGCCATCCTTTCTTTCTTCGACGGTGCAATTCATCTTTCCGAAGCGATTGCCTTGGATATCAGAAATGCACCAGCCGTCTCCTCCCCAATAAGCGAAAAACTCTTCAGCCAGGTCATGGACCATCTCTCCCCTCATGATCTGAGTCAGCACTTGCTGGGCTCGATCGAGGCAAGCTAGCGACTGACTGACGGGATTGAAGATGTCTAAGACGACTGTGCCGGTGGCGATGTAGCACAGCTCGCCTTGTCCATTGAGGTGCGGGACCGTGGAGCCGGATAGCTCTTTGGGAAGCTCAAGCAAAATAATCCTGGGTAAGGCGAACAGTTCTGGATCGAGCTGGAGCTCACACGGGATATCTTGATTGCTCGGAGAGGTCAGGTGGCCATGGAGCAGGAAGCGACCGCTAGAAGCTTTGCCGGCGAAGGCAAAGCCCCTCAGCTTAAATGCATCGATGACCTCGTTGACCTGGCTCGCGCTCATCCGGCCTTGGAGCGCCCGATGAGTTCGCTTGGGCCAGCGATGGCGGAGGATGATGCGATGCTGCTCGCGACGGAGACAACCTTGACCCTGTCCGGCTCATCTGGGAAGCGGGAGCCAAATTCCTGACGCATCCAGGTGCAGGCCTGTGAGGCACTGGATGAATGAACTGCGCCACGCAGCATGACAACGAACTCATCGAAGGCCTTAGCCGCATTCTCGACACCTACGGCGCCAAGCCGTTTGGTCAGAGATTCACTGGTGTCTGCTGGGTTGCTCACCCCTTTGCGCAAAGCGTCTGGAAACTTCTCAACCACGGCGAGCAAAGCCAGGTCATCCCGACCATCGTGCTTTTCAAACAACGGAGCCGCCGCTGCCATCAAAAGGATCGAAGACGGGCCGCCGCTTTCCCAATGCCAGTCACGATAGGCCTTGAGATAGCGAACCGTGCGACGAAACTGCTCTCCCTTCGTCTCGACTTCGCCCAGGAACCACTCCTTGACCGGGCGAGGATCAGAGACCTTCCAGTTCTCTTGGCGATGAGCGAGCAGCACTTTGTCACGAGGCAGCCTGGTCCATACATCCTCTTCCTCAGAGAGTGTGAGCGAGTCCATCGTTATCCCTCGGCTCTCAAACGCTTTGGCTAGGGTGACGAAATCCTCGTCAGGAATGGCATAAAGCGGGATGTCGATATGCGCATTCTTGGAAACCTCGATTCGGATGCAAGTGTCTTTCTCGATGATCGGCGGCCACTTGTTATGGTCGACCAAAGGCTGGAGCGCTGTTTGAGCAGCCTGAAAAAAGACTTTGGAGGCCACGCTGGGTTGATTGCTTTGTGAGACGAAGCTCATGGGCAGGTAGCAGCCATCATCGACATCAGCTTGCTGCGGAGGTTTGGCGGGTGCGTTAAGGGTCTTGTAGGCCCATGACCCTTGAATAAAGAAGCGAGGCCTAGGAACTTGACCATCGTAGCCTCCCGCTTTGAGCACCCTGGGGATGCCCTCACGAAGGCTGTTTCGGACATCTAGGCGGGCTTGATCAATGTAGTCGCGAAGTGTCCTATCAAGATCCAGCGCGCTATGCAGGCAGGTGCGGTTTTCGACCTCGGTAAAAAACAATGGGCTCAAGTTCAGCATGGTCGCCTCCTAAGCGTTCTTGTGAGAGCCGTGATAGAAGCGGGGCGCGGCTGCTTGGTGATCGCGGAATGGCCGGAATGCCAGATCCCCAATGGCGCGCTGCGCTGCGTGGTTGCCTCGATCTTTCAGGGTGTTCGTCGCAGCAATTGAGACTCGATCCAAAGCTTTGACATCCTTGCTTTGGTCCGGAGTGGCTTGATCATCGATTTTGTAGTAGTCCGCACCCAAGGCATGCCCCAGCAAGTGATGGACAGATGATTCCTGGGCTGAGATCACCAGATCGAATAGCCCGCCACGCCATTTGCCGAAGCCTCGATCCAAACTGGCGTTCCCCCGCACGGTGGAACCGACGGTCATGGTGCCAATCGAAAGCACCCGAACTTGCACGCTGGGATCTTTGGCGAGGAAGTGGCGTGCCTCATGAAGACCAAACAGGCCAGGTGCGTTGCCCACTAGGCCACCATCAGCAAACACCCCTCGCTCGTTGCGCGCGAGTGGGAAGTAGACCGGCGCTGCTGCAGTTGCCAAGGCCACATCCATCACTTTAAGGCGATGGTCCAATTCGAAGCTGGGGTGATGCGGTGTTTTGAAGAACTGTCCTTTGCCGGTGGAGTAGTTCACGGCGGGAATGAGCACGGGGTGCTTGAGGTCGCCAAGCGTGGTCTCGCCAAAGCGTTCCGCTAGAACCTCACGCAGCCCGTCAGGGTTGTGCTTGGCGATAAGCCAGAAGCCAAGCAGCCGCCTTGCCAGGCTGCGAGAGCCGAAGATGCGCCCGCCGTGCTTTTCGAAAAGGTCCTTCAGCTCGCTCGCGGGGATCTCGTTGGCCAACCCTAAGGCCAACATCCCGCCCGCCGACGTGCCGCAGATCAGATCAAAGTGCTGGGCAATCGGGCGCCCGAGCACCTGTTCCAGTTCGGCCAAGACCGTGGCGGTATACAGGCCACGGTAGCCGCCGCCCGAAAGGGCCAGCACGTGGAGGGGCGGGATATCGTCCATGGCGTCTTACCCCCGGGGTGGGAACGAGTCGTGGCCGTGGCTATCCTTGTCACGGATCTGACCGTTGGGACGGTGGATAACCAGCTCCGACTGCTGGTTGCGAGCGATCTCCCGCCCTGCATCGATTGCTTCCTGTTGGGTGTCATGGACAGAAGTTGCCCGCCCATTGCCTTCGCCTTTGACTGCCCAGCCATCCTGGTGGGGCACTACATGCTGGTTCTTGCCTGCCATTGCTTGGTTCCTTTTGCTTGAAGGGATCCGCCGACCAGGCGGCTGGGTTGTCAATTGCTAAAGCCCAATGCACAATGGGTTGCTTGCTCAGACAACAAGAGCAAGGCAGCCAAACCAGCAGATTGCGGCTAGAGATGCGATCTGTTGTCTGACTGGACAACACGCTAGCAGAACTTTGTGACTGATGCAACGGTCACAAAGTCTGGGGCGTTAGTGCGATTTTGGTGCGGGTGCTCCGAAGGCCCGCTTTTGGTCACTCAGTGGATTTTTTTATGCCTCAAACAGGCTTGGGCGTTGCCCTAAAGACCTTGCGCGAGCGCAGGACTCTCTCTCTACGAGAAGTTGGTCAACTAGCCTCGGTGGACCATGCCTACGTCCATCGCCTGGAGTCAGGGGACAAGACCAGCCCATCCCAGGATCTGTTGGGCAAGCTAGTTAAGGTCCTCAAGCCCAGTGCGCGCGATGCCGAGATCGTGAATTGGCTCGCAATGCACGAGGATGCTGACCCGCTGTTGGTCGAGTTCGTCCTTAAAGACGAATCGGTTGAGCTTGATATCTTTACAGCAGCCGCTGGAGTCAGGCATAGAGGAGCGACGCGGCCCGATCCGGCAGTGCTGATTGCTAGGACCAGGCGTATCTTCGAGGAAGACGACGAGGAAGGCTGATCATGGATGAGGCGGGCGTGCGCCAGCTGGCGCGAAGATTTGTTGCGAACCTGGATACTTCCAGCATTCGAGAGGATCTATCGCCTTACCTCATCGCTGCCAACGCCAAGCTTCGAAGAGAGCCCTTGGACGATGGGGAGTCTGGATACACGGTTCCCGGCAAGAACGGTAAGAGCATCATTACGGTCAATGAGTTGGAGAGCGCAGAGCGTCAGCGCTTTACCATCTGCCACGAAATTGCCCACGTGGTGCTGGGGCTTCCCTCAAAGCACGAAGAAGTGCCGCAGTGGGGATACGCCAAGCGCGACCCCAACGAGGTTTTTTGCGACGTCTTTGCTTCTGAACTGTTGATGCCCTACAAGGAGTGGCTCGCGACAGTCCCCAAGGACGAGCCCTCGCTTGCGGTGATAGAGCAGATGGCCGCGCACTTTGGCACATCATTTCCTGCCGCTGCTTCACGCTACGCCAGCCTCACTGACTATCCCTGTGCATTCGTCACCATGGAGCGTGGCGTCGTGCGCTACTCAGTGCTCTCCAAAGCCCTGCGTGAGGTCAAGGCATGGATCCCGCCAAGGGCCAGCATCCCGTCTGGTTCTGTGGCGTATCGCTTACGCGAGTTAGGGGGCAATGGCACCGACTCAGATTGGGTGCCACAAGATATTTGGTTTGAGAACTGGGAAAAGGGTCTTGAGCTTTGCGAGATCGGCAGGCACTTTTCGCTGAGGGACACCACAACATCATTGTTGTGGTTCGACCAAGAAGAGCTCCCAGAAGTTGAGCATGACCGCTTTGGAAAGCGCTGGCAGGACGACGGGGGCTTACCCGAACTCACTGGAGAGTTGACTTGGGAAAAGCCTCGCAAGCGTCGTTGATCAAGCGCAGTCCCAGGAAGTGCCACCACTCTAGATGCGACTTTGCCAGCTTGAATCAGGATGTGAGTCCTGATAGTTTGGGTATCGTTCGAGGTGTCGTTTTGGGGTTCCTTGTTCTGCCTGAAATTAAGGTGGATCAATGGGTTAGGGTGGTTTGGATTCTGTTCCCATCGCCCGCTCCATATCCGGCACGTTTTCTTGCCGAGCGCATCGCTCCGCAGTTCACTCTCCCCGATTGATGCAGCCGGTGATCAGGTGATCGGCGCTACGCGATTGCGCATCACTCTGAGCCACAGCG
>JAAIGE0100493165.1_pt1 | contig 15437 bp, 13 predicted proteins | sample 6487951 | NCBI WGS metagenome assembly JAAIGE01 (sample SAMN13974128, study PRJNA590717) | phyllosphere metagenome | biome: tomato field; feature: multiple bacterial spot infested tomato fields; material: tomato leaves; isolation source: leaves from tomato fields | host: Solanum lycopersicum ... | reverse complement strand
TTGAGTGCTTCTATAATCCGACGCGACGCCACTCGACGCTGGGCTACCTCAGCCCCATGGACTTCGAGAGGCAGGCGCAGGTAGCTTAACCTCGTGTCCGCGGAACCGGCAGCAGCTCAAAATGCACAATTCCCCCTGACGCGGTTTTCGTGGGCTTCAAATCACTGATCGTCGCGATCTTCAGGTCAATGCACAGCCCGGTTCGGTGTCCACACGTGCCAGGCACCATCAGGCGCGGCAGGATGACGAAATAGGTTTCTCCCCTCCGGACGACCGAGGCTCTGAGCTGCAGCCATGCTCGGCCGCCGGAGAGCCGCATCACGCGCGGTTCCGGCTGGCGGCTCGAGGAACCAGGCAGGTATACGGCGATCTCCGCGTCACGGCCGAACGGATCAGGATCCGCCGTCGACCGAATGGCGCGATGACCCCCGTAGGCGCCTATGCCCATCAAGAGGAAAAGGAACGCGCTCTTCATCCCGCTTCGATCAAGGCGGATCAGCCCAATCACCGCCATCGCGCCGGATGCCACAGCCACGATCCGGAGCAGCACATCCACGACGCTCAACGGTCCGGAACGATCGTTCTTGGAGGCGTGCACGCTCAGAAGCGCCAGCCTCCGCCTGCCGCCGTCGAGCATCGCGAAGGGTTCGGCACTTTCCGGCAGTCGCCAGTAGAGGGGCTCGCCGAACGAGGCTGACCTAGCGCCTTCCGCATGGAACCAACCATCTTCCCGAAGCAGGATCGAGCGGGACTGAAGCAACTGGTAGTTCGCATCCGAGCCACATCCGCGTGCGAAGATGGTGACCAGCGCCGCGAGCATTCTTCGCCCATCAGCTGCCACTCCAGTGCGATCGATGACGATCGGCGCATCCGCAAACCAGCGATATCGATCGCGATCCGTGCCGGATCTGTCGCAGGCATTGGGCAGTGGAGCAGCGCACCTGACGCGGGCATTGCCAGCCACGCAACCGGACAGATCGCGCCTCGTCGTCGCGTGATCGGGCGAAACGAAGTAGGTCAGCCTCTCCTGGGTCAGGCCAATGGCGGGGAAGATCCGTGCAAGCGGCCCTTCCACCATCACCGGCGTCTCCACCAGCCTGTCCTCCGTCCTTCCCACATCAGCGCACCCCGCGAAGCGAGCGGGATCGGACACCTTGACGAATGCTCCCGAAGTCGAACGATTTGGTTTGTAGTCGCGGCACCATTGGACCAGCGATCCATCCCCCCCAACCACCCGTCGCATCCGGCGGAGACACGCGATATCCATACTCGGATGGCAGGCTCGGCCGGATCTGCACCCCTTTCCCGCTCGTGCGCTTCGCCTGTCGGAACACGGCACCATCGAAGCAAAAGGTGTTGGCGCTGGACCCGCCCGGGCGATGCTTGAACGTGAATAGCGTGGGGACGACGCGACCATCGCACGGCGCAAGCAGCACTCGCGGCGCCACGTAGGCGGCCGCCGGCTCGGGGTACGGATCGTACTCCGCCCTCGTAGACGCCCCGACGGGCGTCTGCCCGCCCGGCCCCAGCTCGCTGCGGTCGTCGACCGACGGCCTGAAAGAGGATCGGCCGCCCAGCGTCACGCCGGCAAGCACCTTCCTTGCCTGCGTCGCGCACCAATCCACCGAGACTTGTCGGGCGTACATCTGCTTGCATATGCGGAAGGAAGCTTCGACGAGGGCGGTGTCGCACTGGCCTTGGGTGTATCCGTACGTGGCCCGCCCATGGCGGTAGCATAGATCGTGGGCGAGGCACGCCTGACGAAACCGTAAATTCACCGACGCCTGGTCGACGCGTCTCAGGCGATGAGCAAAGGCAGAAAGTGCCGCCGTCGGTATCGAACAGTCCAGCCCTTCACCACGGCCAGGCAATCCCGCCCATTCAGCCGTCGACCATCGCTTGACGACGGCGGTCACCGCCGCCTCGTTGTCTGGTGCGGGTATCGCGTTTCCGAAGGAATTGTTCGCTAGCCAATCTGTGATCTGCGGAAGCGATGACCAAAGGAGCGCCCCCATGAATATCAAGATGCCCGTTCGTACAATCGCCCGGAGCCCACTCGCGCGCACCTTCAACTTGACCAACATGCCCGTCCCCCGACCCGGCGGCTTGCCAAGGTCACAGCTGAAGCGTCGAAATCGCACGCGATGTTCGCCTGGAAGAAGAGGTTAGTCTAGCCGCAGCCTCTCAATTGCCATCCGCAAGCGTCTGCCGTCATGGCAACTGCACCACGAAACCTTTGCTCATAGAACTGCAGGCGACGGCCAACTAGCACGCACACGTAGATACACGAGGATGATGCAGCCGCTTCGACAGCGGACGTCCGGTCGAGTCTGCGCCGTCTGGCCATTGTGCATCCGCAGATCCGGGAAGGTCAGGTCGGGCAAGGAATGCGGTTCACTCGCAGTCGCTCACTCTTCCTGGATTTCAGATCGTCGTTCCAAGTTCGACATTCGGCTCGCGTCATCGGGTCGCGAACCATGACGCGTCTTCATCCCAGACCCACCGGGTCGGCGCCGGACACGTCAGTCGGCAAGAAAAATCCGAAGGACAATCTTGACGCCGCAAAACCTCCAAGGCAGCTAATGACCCGAGGGTCATTAGGACCTAATCACGGCGGCCATCGTCGCCGATGAGATGGACCAGGCGGTGGTCCACCAGCAGACCGAACGACATCGAGGACAGCCATGAAACGGAAGTGGATGGAATATCGGATCACCGACGCGGACCGGAAGACCATCCCGGAGAACTACTCACTGGAAACGCGGTATCTCGGGTACTCTGAAGAGGAGGTTCGTTTCGGATGGCATCATATCGAGATGGGCCATTCCCCAGATCAAGGTCGTCGAGGATATCCGCAAGACAGGTGTCGGCAAGATCGACAAGAAGCTGCTGAGGAAGATGCACGAGCCTCGAAACGAACCTGATGGCCAAATTTGGCAGGGCACGACGTCGGCGTGACGACTGCGACAGAAGGGCAACGCGACTTTCGAGATGCTACGACGGGAAGCCTCGATGGCGAGATTCGATCAGTTCGACGATAGGGTTGAGGACGCACTCGGGTTGAGCACTCTGCCGGACATAGCGCAGCTGCGGCCATGGGAGATCTACGTTGAGGACGCTTGCTGGCCGTCGATCACGGGGATGCGCTTCATCGTAGCAGCGGCCGCCGAGATCGCGTGGATCAAGTTCGGCATCAATCCAAGGGACATAGCCTTCGACGACGATGCCGCCGCGTTGCGAGACGAGGTGTCGGCGAGCATCGGCGACCTGCTGATGCGCGGCAGTCTGATCGCCTCCGCTCGCCCGGTCGGCGGCGGCAGGATCGTACCGGTCGCCGAGGCGGAGTGGACACCGGACTTGGCGAACGCGGCCGTATCAACCGGTGTCATGCCAAGGCGCCATCGCTCGCGCAAGTCGCATCCCCACCATGTCATGATCGGCAGCGGCGAGGCGGCGCTGATGACTCGCGTCTACTCGATCACCAACATGCTTGCACCAAGGGAGGATCAGGGTGGCGTGGAGGAGCTAGGCAGCATAATCCTCGGAAACCTCAGCGCCATCGCCGGCAACAAGGTGGCCCTAGCGCCCGAAGGAAGTGCCAGGCGCGTCATCGAATTGCTGATGCCCAGCATCAAACCCAGCCTCGGTGCGGACGATCAGGACAAGCTGGTCGCCGCCGTATCCAGGTGGCTGGTGAACCGCTTCGAGCAGGACGCAAGAGACGCGACCGGCATGCGACGAGACGATTTCCGCGACGAGACAGTCGAGCGCTTCAGTCCGTTCGTGACGAAGCGGCTATTCGAAAAGGTTTGGGCCAACGCCGTGGCGATGAAGATCGGCAGCGTCAGCCCGCACAGATGTCGCTCCAACCCCGGCCGGCGAAAGACGCCCGCCCCATGAGCCCTCGGCGGGCGACCTTGTAGACGCTCAATCGAAGACGCATGCGCGTCGGCGTCACGCCGGCACCGTCATCCCGATGCCGCTGGCAGGTCATTGCAGCGATCTCCCCGATAAGTGCGATTCGCGCCGTCGCCAGCACTCTGAACCTCGCGCAGCGGGACGATATCGCTCGTCGATCGCCTGCGTCCGCTCACGATCTCGCAGGCCTCGAACAAATCAATCGCCGCGGCTGCAGGCGATTAGCCGAAGCGTCGATCCAAAGCTCCTGAAGCGCAGGAGGAAAATGATGCCGAGGAAAAGGTGGCCGCCATCGGCGGTGCTGACGACGCCGCAAGCCGCCCACCACGTCGGGTTGGCGGCCAGCACGCTCGAGAAGGCAAGGGTCTACGGCGGGGGACCGCCTTGGGTCGTCCTGATGAAGGGGGCCATCCGCTACCGCGTCTCCGATCTCGACGATTGGCTCGCGAAAGGGCTCACGGGAGGGCCGTGACGCCATGCCCCCTCCGCACTCCGCGGAGGCCGAAGCGCGTCCAACGCTTCCACTGACCGTCACCGTCACCCCGCCAGGCGCACGGCGCAACCCACATTCAAAAAGGACTTCATGTCATGAAGGCAGACCATCATGTCTCGCGAGTGCCGTCGACGCGCAACGCCGGGAGCGCCGATTACGGTGCCGCCCCCATGCGGCCTCATCTCATGGGCGGCGCCGTCCGACGCGCCAAGCCGAAGCTGGTCGAGGCGTGCCGCGCGATCGACGCCGATGAGCAATTCGCCTCGGATCCCTTGTTCTATGAGGAGACCCGCATCCTTCTCAAGCTGGATGCCTATCGTTCCTGGATCATCGACAACGCACTACGTCCCCCAAGCATCCACGGCGGCATCGCGACCGGTGAGGTGCTCAGGCACATCGGACACGCCGGTGCGGCGCGAACGGACGCCATCCGCGAGGCGCTGCGCGGCCTGCGGGACTTGCTTGCCCCCGCCGAGGCTGTCTTCCGCACCATGGATGATGATCCGGTGGAACTCCTGGTTCGGCAGTTTGCGGATACCATGAAGCGCAGGAAGTACGGTCTGCCGCGGACCGGGGCAAACGGCCGCTACAACTGGCTCGGGGCCGCCAAGGAGATCGGCTGCGACCCCGGGCATCTCAAGGAAAGCCAAAAGGGCTATCTGCGATCGATTGACCGGTCGATTGGCGTTCAGGGTGCAATCCTCGAGTCTCCCGTCACCCAATGGGACCAGACGCCGCGCAACGCCGCAGTGACCGATCTCCTGGCCGCCGAGTTGGAAAGACTGCAGGGACGGATGCCCGCCGATCCCCTGCAGCCTACCGCGATCGACGTCGTCACGATCGCCGATGGCGCCGGGGTCACGGTGCGGGACATCACAGGCGGACCGCTCATGGATGTTCATAGGGAAGCCATGAACGCAGCGTGCGCCGGCGCGCCTCTGGTAGCCCACCCGCTTATCGCCGCAAGGCGGTTCCGGTACTCCGAGTTGAAGGAGGCGGGGAGAAAGGCGCGCGAGGACGAGGCCCGTCTGGCCGGCATCGCGGATCCTGCCGCCGCCGCTCGCATCACCGTCAGAGCGCTTACACAGTTCCTGAGCCTGGCCAAATTCGGCGGCTCCGCCTCGGACATCGTGCCGCTCGATCTGAAGAAGAGGATCGAGCATGCCATCGCCTCGAGACCCAAAGCCTTCGGATCCGGTTGGGCGAGCCAGATAACCCGGTGGATCAGGTATTGCGACGGTCTCAGGTCGAGCAAGCCGCTACCCGAGACGTTCTCGACGGCCATCAAGATCCTCGCCAACGAAACCGGCGTCAGCAGGTACGAGATCGTCAAGGTCGTCGGAAACCGAGCACTCGGCTGGATGCAGGGCGTCTCCTTCCCAACCATCGAATCCGAAGAACACGTTCGGAAGCTCGAAACGCTGCTGCGCGTCGAACCAATGACCCTTTCCAGGCTCATGGCTTCGGATTGGCGGGGCAGACGACTCGACATCGGCATCAAGAAGCACGGCCTGTCCGGAGTCACCCACAGCCTCCCGACAACCATGGCGAACATGTCGGAAGACGAACAGCTCGCCGTCGCGCGAGACAAGTGGGAGCAGCATGTCAGGCAGAAGACGCCGTACGCGCAGAGATTGTCGCAGCAGCTTCGGGACAGGTATCGCGTCGCATTCGAGGATTGGCCTGCGCCGATGCGTGAGGCGTGGTTTCGACAGACCCCCGATCTGCTCGACGCCCGTCCGGAACGGGAGGTGGCTCTGCCTCTACCCGGGACACGCCCGGGCGCAGCGGAACGGCTCGCCGCGAAAGGGGAGGAGGAGCGCAGCTGGCGCCCGCTGACCGGCAAGATGGCTCAGAACCAGCTCGGCTTCTTCTTCGGCTTCCTCGTCAGGCCCCGCGCGTCCGACACCCTGAAGGACGGCGCCTCCGTCGTCGCCGACCACCGACGGAAAGACACCGCGTTCAAGCCCGAGGCGGGCCTGGGCATGCCGTCGGAACTCATCCATCCCGCGCTCTTCGCGGTAGTCGACCTGCTGACCGGCTACACTCACTGGCGCAAGCGTCGATCGGGTGGTCGCGTGGCGCCCACGATCGTCGCCACCCTGCAGCACGCGGCCGACTTCCTGAAGCCGGGCACGGGAGTGGTATGGCGCAATCGCAGCTATCTGCGTCAACTCGAGGCCTTCCGTGATTGGTGGGACAGCACCGATGGCGCGCTGGCCGAAGGAAGCGTCGTTCTCGACATCGACGCATTCCGCGAGGATTGGCAGGCCGCCGTGGAGGAGGCCTACAACTATCTCGTCGCATACATAGCAGCGATGAAGAGTACCAACCCCAAGCGGAAGAAGTTGCGTCAGCCGTTCGTGCCACTGAGGGGCTACCTCGATGCGGACGATCCGATGGCCCTCTACATGGTCGGCGTTCGTCAAATGCTCGCGTCCAAGCCGCTTCTCATGATCGATCGCCATCGTCACGTGCGCAACTGCGTTCTCACCCTGATCCTCGTGCAGACGGGCCTGCGTGCCGCGACGCTTCTGCTCACGATTTCTGGGGACGCACCTACGATCCGGCGCGAGGTCGATTCCGAAGGCAAGGTGCGCTGGCGGATCGTCATCCCGGCCGAGCGCTTCAAGAACTTCAACAGCAAGTTCTTTTCGGACGGACAGCCGTACGACTTCAGGCTCGATGACGAGGACGGTCTGTATGACCTACTGGACGACTACATTTCGCGCGGCCGGCGGTACCTGCTCAACGGGAAGACGTCCGACGCCTTGTTCGTCACCAGCGGGGGGAAGCCGTACACGGAGGTGAAGCTGAGCAACACCTACCGCCGCCTCACCGGCAGATTCTTCGTGCGCAACGAGGAGGCCGGGACCGGCATCGCGGGCGTCATGCCACACGGACTTCACGCAGTCCGGCACGTGATCGCGACGTCGTTGCTTCGCACGACCGGGGACATCTACGTGGCGGCATGGGCTATTCAGGACACGGCACGCACCGTCGAGCTGCACTACGTCGACTTCCTACCCCGAAACAAATCGATGCTTGCGGTACAGCACCTTCGGAAGTCGCGTCTCAGTGGATGCACGGCGTCCTGACGGTGTACCCTCGTAGCACCGTCGTGCTTTTCCGTACGACGGTCGAGACTTAGACGAACGCCACGTAGAACGCGGCGCGTTGCCGGTGATCGAGCGGCCCGCCTGCACCCTTCGCGGCGGCTATCGATCGCTTCCCAGGCCCACGACGGTGACCATCGCCGTCGCTTCTCCCGTCGCCAGCGCGTCCGCGTTCGGATTGCCCTCCCCTACCGTTCACTCGGCCTGCACGGCGGCAACGGGGCGTTCGGGGCCGACCGCCGGTCGCCCATCGCGAGTGCAAGAAAGCAGGCGGGAGCGACTGCGACGGCCATCAAAGCGTCAGAAACTGCCCTGCTGAAACGCAGGCACCCCCGGTTATGGAGTAGAAAATGCAGGGTTATGCCGGAAACGGATTGAGCCTCCACGTTGAGGCGATCATCGCGTTCCTCATGCTGATCACAGCCTCTGTCGTGGCAGTGGATGGAGGGTCATCGCGGTCGCGGATCCGGGGCATTCTCATCTCGATCGTGAGCTTTGTCCTTCTCTATCTGACCGTGTCGCAAATCTCCCGCGCATCCCGCCCCCACCCTCCCGCCTCTGAGATCGAGCGTCAGCAGACGATACGTGGCTGAAATATGCCTCAACGCGGCTTGCTGTCCGGAACCGGTTGAAACGATGTCGTGTGCCGTCGGGGTGACGGGGCAAGGCTGGCCGTCGTCCACCGCGCTTTGTTGATCACGTCGCTGCCCAGGGATACGAACTCGATTTCCTCTGTCGCGCCCCGACACGCCGCCGCGTGCCAACGGGGGTACGTTCCGATGCTCTGCGGATCGCCACTCCGCAGATTGGAGTTCTTGGATGCAGGGGAGGCGAAATCCCAACCGAAACCCAGAGCTTAGAATCGACTACGATCGTCACTATGGGCGGGGGGTCTGCCGGGATCTCGGAGCCGCAGATGCGCACCGCAACTACTGTCGATCGACAGCCCCCTCCGAGCCGATGAGGGCCGCCCGACGATAGCGAATGGTGTGAGGTGTGGCGCAGTCGGGGAATCACCGACTGATTGCCCGCCACCGGCAATCACCGATCGCTGCGCCAATCCGAAGCGGACCGCTAAATAGGCCCAGTGTTCCCGAAACCGTCTTTCCCGCTGCAACGTCGGCTGGCGTGACCGCGCACATCAAGGCCAATTTCTCAAGGCTACGCTCTCATTCGCATTCTTTCACCACCACCGATGAACGGGTGGGAGGGCAGCACTCAGCTCCAGGATCTTAAGTGCGCCACGTGTCGATCGGCGTTCTGATGGTCGAACACGTCAAGCGAGATACCGGACGAAGCCGCCGAGCCGTCGGCCGTGTGGCGGCGGGTCGTAGACCACCTCGGTCCAGTTGGATGCTTCAGCACCACCCTGCATTCCGGCAATGTGAGGCAAGCCTTCGCAAGTTTATCGCACCGCTATTCAGAAGCGTATCACAATTTTAGCCTAGGCCATTGAAAAACTGTCATTTGTGATTTCCGGCGACAGAAGATTAAAGGTCGAGTTCAATTTGTCCGCTGTTTACCGCGAGTACGAATTTATCGCTGTTTTGCAGCACCTTAACGGAATCTCTGTATACGTTCGTCGCTCAGATCGGTCTCCCCGGCGTATCACAACCTCGTCAGACATGCCCGGCCAGTTCGTTCCTTCAGGTTTGCATGGAAGTGCAAACGATCCGGTCCTGACAACACCGGTCCCGGCAATCGCCGTGCAACGGTGCAGGCCGCAGCCGGGCGCGCCCTCCGAGCATCCCGGGTCATCTGACATCAGCGGGCTGACGAAGGGGTACGACGCATGACCATCAAGCCCTCGCTCGAGGAGGGGCCAGCGCCACTCGACACATTCGGCTCGTCCCCACATCACGCGTCGGGCAACCCCACTCCGCCCGCGGCGTCGGCCCGGCAGGTCGGCGGAAAGGAACAACTCGGATCAGGTGACCTGCTCGATCGACGTCATGGTCTGCAGGCGGCTTGCGGCGCGACCGGGTTGAAGGAGACCGACGTGATCAGATGGGTCGAGCATCATGTCCAGATGATCGAGCGGATGAGGGAGCGGGCTACTGTCACCTGCCATCTTTCGCTTCACGAGCGGTGTGGGTCGCCCGAGATGCAACTCTGGTTCGAGTGCGAGGACGGAGATGTTCACCGCCTCCTGCTGGAGGGCTCCGGCACGACCTACGTTGCCCATGAATGGTGCGCGTTCGACACCATCGCCACCGCAGCGACGTTCGCCGCATTGCTCCTCGATGAGCTAGAAGCCGACGCGGTTCGCGTCATACGCGAACTGGTCGGGGCCGCAACCTGCGACCGCAACGGCCACCAACCGAATGACCAAGATCGTCAGGATTCAGCGACGATCGCAGACCTGCCCGATAATCCCGTCAGCCAAACGCGATCGACCGTTTCGCTTCAACGGACGAGAACCGCGAGGCTGAGCTTGCGGGGATCCGCCACCCGGAGGGCGGCGTCCGGCAGCGAGCCTTCGCAAAGCACGTAGAGGCGGGGCGAGACGCTGCTTCCGCCGGGCTTCCAACGCTCACGAACATAGTCGAGACAGATGGAAAGTTCGGAGTCGAAGGTACTCCGCTCGGCTGGCCGCCACGCCGATCGATCGATCAGCACCTCACGATCGAAACACTGGAGCATCATCCAGTGGCCATCGACAACCGGCTGCGAGGTGAAACGAAGCGTGCTGAACCAGATCCGGGTCCTGCCCGGCATCGCAGTGACTGCACTTTGAAAGACCTCGCCGTAGGTTCCCGCTCCGTCGTCGATGCAGTCGACGCGAAGACGACTCCACGGTTTGATCAGGGCGGAGGCATGCGCCAATGCGGCGCGCTCGATGGCAGTGCTCACCGTGGCACGGTCTCCACGCTGGGGCACTACCTCATCTCCGTCAACGTAGCGACCGCGAACGGTGCGACGAGCATCGGCTTCACCGTCCCCGGCGGTCGCTCGACTGGCATCGCGAACGAGCTCCCGTTCAAACGATATCGCGGCTGGTGGCGCGCCTGGCCGACCGGCTTTGGTCTGGATCAGCCGCTTCTCCATCACCGCGGCGACAATCTTCGGATTGTAGACGCAGTCGCCGTGTGGCTTCAGCTTGATCGATCGAAAGTAGAACTCGCTGAAGCGTATTCCGACGGGTCGATGCGCGCTCAGGTCGAGACCAGGCATCTTGGCGACGGCCAGCTGCACGCCACAATGGAAGCAGACGAACGGCTGCGCCTTCGCGTCCGTCAGGCTCATCTCCCACGTCCACTTCCGCCGACCCCAGCGATTCCTGGCGTATTCCATCCGCGATCTCCCACGCCAGTATATCACCTGCCCACGTGAGGACGCGATCCCCCCGAGCGTACGGTCTCAAGGATCACCGCATCGCGTGACGTGAAGGCAACACCGGCTTTGCCAGCGCAGCACACCCCGCGTTCAACAGGCGCGTCATGGCCTCGGCCTGGAGGTCGCCGCGCGCACGTCTCCAGTGACTGTGGAAAATCCCCCTAGTCGGTCGGCGCGTCGTCATCACAACAGAGAAGGAAAGCCAATGTCCATCGCACACATGTATCTCAGTGCAGCACGCAAGCTCGCTCCAAATGATCGCCCAAGCCAGAATGGCCTGGCGCGGCAATTGAAGGCGTGGGTCAGCAGCCACGAGCCGATCATCGATGCATTGGGTCCGAGGGAACGACTGCGGTGCTACGCCTATGCGACGGCCGCCACGAAGACCGGAGAAATACTAAGCATCGAATTCGTGGGTTCGGCCAATCGGTACCATTCGATCAACATATTCAGCAGTGGACGCAACCATATCCTGGGAAGAGAACCGCACACGATCAACTTCGGCGCTTCGTTCGCGATGCTGAGCGTCCTCGCAGAGGCCTTGGGCGTGCCCGTCACGCTGCAGCCGTGATCCCCACGTTCGTACGATCGCCGGACCGCCGGGCGACAGCCAGTGTCAGGCGGCCATCTTCGACGATCTTGGCTATGGCGCGCAACGGCGCCCAGATCTCGTCGTGTCTATCCTCGATGGTGGCCGCCAGTTCCGCATAGACGGTCGCAACTTCCGTCGCCCGATGCATGCCCAGCGCATGTAGTTCGTCTCGCAGAAAAGCCAGATCGTCGATTGCGTCGGGTGGACTGACAGATGCGGCCGGCAGGGTGCGGATGCCGATGCAGCGCGATCCGAGAACCGGATCCACGCCCCGGGTGGTGGTGATCAGGCGCGGACCAAAGAAGTCTATCGTGTCGATACGGCCGGAGCCTAGCGCAATCGGCTTGCGAGCGGTCGATGCCTTGTAGCTCAGCTTCAGGCACTGGCCGAGTTCGCCATATCCCGAGGCGGACGTCGAGAGGCCCTCGGCGTCGTCCAGCGCGATGAGACCGCCGCACTCCCGCGTCATGCGGATAATCGCAGCCGCCGACCCCTGCCCCATGATGGCCGCGTTCGACGATAGCGCCACGACCGCCGACGCCAGTTCCGACTTCCCGGACCCGCGTGGTCCTTGCACCACGATGAGCGGAATCGCATCGAAGACCCGGAACAAGTGGGTCATGAAGACGAACGCCGCAACGATCATGAGATCGTCGGGCTGAGGGAGTGAAACTCTCGATTGAAGGAACGTCCGCACGTCTTCGAACAGTTCCGCCGGCTTCCGGTGGCAGGGGTCTGTACCCGCTGCGCAGTCCGAGGCGTAGCGCTGAATCGCATCGAGGGACCAGGTCGATTGTCGGCTCATCTGTGGAGGAGCCGAAATGCGAGTTCCGTCGCTCAACGCATGGACGCGGCGGTCCGAAGGCGTTCCCGCCGGAGCAGGCAGGATCCGCGGCTCCAGGATGGCACCATCGCTCCGCAGCACGAGGGTCTCGTAGCTGTGCAGCACCGTGCGTTCCCCGCCCACTCCAAGGCGACGCCTCTCCACCAGAAACGGGTGGAACAGGTAGCCCCTCGCGAATCCGCCATGCATGGTGATGGTGGCCGCTGCGAAGTCTCCCAATCCCTCGGACGCCGGATCGGACAGGGACACGCTGCGTCGGCCGACAATCTGCGCCGTCTCGAGCATCTCCTCCAACCATTCCTCATGCCGCCGCCGGATGTGAACATCCACAGTGGCGCCTGCGACCTGCACACCATGGGCCGTTTCGATAGGACGTCTGGCCACTTCGGTGATCCGGGAGGCCAACGCCGGCGGGACGCCATCGGCCAGGATCACCCTGTCCCATCGAGCCCAGAATTCGGAGCATCTCCAGTCGTCCGGCATGTGCCCTGGTTGCGAACATCCGATTGCCACCACTTCGAGACCGAGACGTCCAGCCGCCGCGCCGATCTGCCAGACCTCGATCGGAGATCCCATCACGATGACCGTGCCACCGACACCCGACCGAATCGTCGCAGGTGATCCCGGCCCCCAAGCGACAGGATGATCGGCCCCTACCGTCACACCTGCGACATTCAGATATGCGTAGCGGCGTCGACCGCCCGAGTTTTCCAGAGGGTAGGCCAACACGCCATGCACCTCTCGGCCGTCAGCTCTCAGATAAGGCTCCTTGATCCCCAGGCCGACCGCCTCGGCAAGTTCCGGCTCGATGCCAAGAGCAGCCAGACGCGCCATCGCAGTCGGGTGTCGAGCCAGATTCGAACGCAGACGTCTGAAGTTGAAGTCCGTTGACTTCGGCCTACGCGACTTTCGCATCGTCTTTCTCCACCGGTATGCAAAACCGTCGAAAAGCAGGTCTTCACAATGATTTTCACAAACTGTTCGCGAACTATTGTCCCCGAGCGGCTGATCACGGGCCAGCTTCGGGATCAGGACTGACCCAAGGCAAACGTTACATGCGTTGAGCCGCGATAGGACTGGATCAACGAGCGACAGCAACTCGTCGCGAGCTATCGATTGAAGCGCCGCAACCTCTCGTCGCAGCTACGGACAGCCCGGAACGCCGCAGGTTTGATTCAGGAGAAGAACCGTCCTCCATCGAAGATGAGATGCTGTCGGGTTCCGTCCTCATGCACGATGACGTGACCAGTCGCCCACGCGGTCAATGGTCCGCGGGCGTAGACAAGATCGGGCTGGCAGACGCCTACCGTGCAGAGATCTCCTCTGGTGGTGGGCCGGTGGGTATGGCCGAGAACCGCCCTCATCCCCAATCCTTCGAAGAAGGGCATGCTGCCGCGTTTTCCGTCCGCCGAGATGTGACCGTGGATCCCGCACTCAATGCCGGCCAGTTCGAGCCCCTCCCCGCTCGCGAGGAAGCGAACTCCGGCGAGACCGTCGTCGGAGCACGAGCGCAGAACCTCCTCTAAGTACCCATCCGAATCATGGCCTGCCGCCAGCCGCCGCAGCAGCGCGAGCGAACACTCCAAGAAGAATTCGGCGTTGATCGGATCCGTTCGGAAGTCCCCTTCGCGAAGCCAGCGAACAAGGCCCTGATCGTGATTGCTGCGCACGACCACACTTTGGCACCACTCCCGCCGGCTATCGCGCAAGAACGCAGCAACCGCCTCGATTTCCGTGCGAACGCAATCCATCCCGGCCGATGCCAGCGCAAATCTGCGATGAGGATCGCGCGCGTCGTGATGGCTCCTGGCGGAGAAATCGCATACGTCGTGGAACACCATGGTGCGCGGCCTCAGTCGGTCGACCAGACATTCGGAAGGATCATTCCCCTTCCCGGAGACGCCCCATGTCTTCGACGCCACCTCAGCATCGAGATGTGCGTGGTGGACGTCGCCGAAAACCAGCGCCTCGACCCGGTTGCCGAAGGTGATCATCCCCTTGGAGACGCGTACGTCCAGATCACTGAAGTCTCCCGGACCATCGCAGTCCGCCAGAAGATGCCTGCAATGGGCGTGTCCGTCGGATGCCACCTCTGCGATCACCGCGCCGACTTCGCGACGGCGGGGCCCTCGTCCGCTCCTTCGCGGCATCGTGACCGCACCCGTGGTCATCTGCATCCGAAGGCCGCCGGCGCGCATGCGTGCGAGCGTCTCCATCTGGATCGCAGGGTGCCCGACGAGATTCCAGGCCGCATCCCTCGGGCCGGCGTGGCCGTCGAAGGGGCGCACGGGCTGGCCACGAGCGGCATCGCCAATCACATCAAGCACGCCTGGACCCACCGAGATCCTGCCGTTTCCCGCCAGGGTGCGAAGCATGACATCGCCGGAACGGATCGGACCGGACCCGAGACGGACCACAACCATCTTCGCGCCGATCCTTTCAGAATAGGCCTTGAGGTTCGACCAGAAGCCCACGTGCAACTCAGCATCGACCTCCATCGAAGTCACGATGAAGCGGCTTGAGCCGACTTGGGGCAGCGGCATCGCGATGGCGGCCGACGCGTCTCCGGAAGCCGTACTCCGGACCCATGGCGACCGAACGTCTCCCGATCGATCGGCAGCCCCCGTGATGGCCGGCAGGTGCTTCGCCGGGCGACCACCTATGCCGGCCGGAGGTGCACAGAACCTCGTCATGACGTCGCCGAGCATCATCTTGCGCAGTGGTGGAGGGGACAGCCCAAGATCGCGCATGCAGTTGCGTTGGTACTGCACCAACGCCTCCCGCACGCGGATCTGCGACAGACCCATCTTGCGCGCCACCTCGGACATCGAACGGTGCCGAAGGAAGAGGGCGTGGATGGCGGCCTGCTGATCTGTGACGAAGGTTTGCCTCATGCACGGCTCTCCGATTTAGGGTCCGTATCTCCGGTCCGGGGCGAAGCCCGGCGGCGACGGCGGACACGAGATGCGTGGTTTGGGTTGGAGATTCGGCCTCGTCGCGAGGCGCGAGACCGTGGATGCCGAGACTTCGACTAGCTTACCTCCCGCGCGGGAGAGCGCGGCAACGGCGCTAGCGGCCTCACGGGCGCCAGGGCATCTCGACTGGAAGGCGTCCAACGTGGAACAAGAGTTGGGTCTC
>JAAIGE0100510006.1_pt1 | contig 15440 bp, 15 predicted proteins | sample 6487951 | NCBI WGS metagenome assembly JAAIGE01 (sample SAMN13974128, study PRJNA590717) | phyllosphere metagenome | biome: tomato field; feature: multiple bacterial spot infested tomato fields; material: tomato leaves; isolation source: leaves from tomato fields | host: Solanum lycopersicum ... | reverse complement strand
CTTTTACATTGGACTGAAATACACGTTAAAAAAAGTACTAGTAACAGGGGTAGTGTATCATTCTTCATATATAGCTTTCTTCTAATAGTTTTTATCTAATGCTTTTGTTTGAGTAATACTAACGATAGTGCTGCATTCCTAACAAAAATAAAAAATTGTAGTAGCGTTAGTTATCGTACATAATTGTTATACCCATAAATGGCTATAACAATTATTCTAATAGATAGCTCCGTTCTTGGAGGGTTGTACGTACCAAACAAAGCCGGCAGAGGGTATACCCCTCTGCCGGCTTTGTTTGGTAGCTAAGAAACGTTCTTTATTCGATTACACGAGTTGGTATTTTCTCATTAAAAAGGAAATACTTTTTCTCGGAGCCAAAGGTCAGATTGACAATGTTTTGCTGATCATCAAAAATATCCGTTAGAGCCGATTGCTGAAGTTTGCAGCCTTTAATGGTTTCCGTAAAGGGCATTTCCACAAAAATCCAGGTGGCATCGACTTCATTCTGTTTTCCGACGTACTGATACGATTTAGCGTGACCCGCCGCGTTTAAAAACTTGTAGTGCTTACGGATGTACGCCTCAACCAGCCGATCATTCTGATCCTTGTCCTGAATGCGGATTTTAGCTCCCGAACGACCTTTATTTAACGCCGTTTCCAGATCATCGGTAAACAGTTTGATTTCTACTTCAAACACCTTATTCCGGGCATCATAACGCATTTCGGTCAGGCTGTTGTGAAAATCATGCTTATTCCGGTGAAAAGCGGAAAACAACGGTATACAGGCCAACATTAGTACTACACTCAGCCAGGGCCGCAGGTTGGGTCGCTTCATCATTTACTTAAACAAGTCATTACCAATCGCAAAGACCATCAGACCTAGCAATAAAATGGTACCAATTTGCTGAGCCCGTTCGAGGAATTTTTCCGAAGGAGCCCGGCGGAAAATCATTTCATAAAGCAGGAAAATAACGTGACCCCCGTCGAGGGCGGGAATCGGCAGGGCATTCATGAAGGCCAAAGCCATCGAAAGCAGACCCGTTACTGTCCAGAAGTGATTCCAGTCCCAGATGTCACCGTATAATTTACTGATTCCTACGGGGCCGCTAATGGCATCGCTGGCGGCTACTTCACCTTTAAAAATCTTACCAAAACCTTTTACGTTTTTCGCCACTACGTCGAAGGCATCGTACGTACCCGCTGCTACAGCCTGACCGAAATTGTAATCCACGTGAGCTGGCGTCTGTAAGGGCGTCCGATTCAGAAAAACCATCAGTTTGCCTTCGGGAGTTACGCGGGGTTTAAGCGTCAGCATCTTACCCTTCCGATCAACCACTACATCGATAACTTTGCCTTTATTCGCCGCTACCGTTTGAGAAAATTCGTGGTAATAAGTCAGGGGTTTGCCATTGATGCTAACCACTTTGTCGCCTTCCTTCATACCCGCTTCGTACGCTGGTAAGTTCTGCTTTTTCTCGCCTAAGATTTTGGCAAACAAACCTGGTTTTTCCGGTTCCGCTACTTTCACCACTTCGCCCAGAGTGGCGAAGGTGCTGATGAAACGTTCGGGGTTGTTATCCCGAGCCAGCAGACCCGCCAAATCGTTTCGGATTGGAATAACCAGCTCCTTGCCATCCCGTTGGACGGTGTAATTGCTGTTGGATTCGAGCAGAACCTGACCTACTACATCCTGACGGAAGTCTTCGATCGGCTGACCGTTTACCTTCACAATTTTATCGCCCGTACGCAGACCGATTTCCTGAGCCAGTTCGCCCGCTACAATCCCATTCTTGTTTACCTCGGACACAGGGATGTAATTGTATCCGTTCTGGTACGAGAGGGATGAGAAAATGATAATTCCCGTGATGACGTTGACAATGATTCCTCCCAACATGACCAGCAGACGTTGCCAGGCGGGTTTGGAGCGAAATTCCCAGGGCTGGGGTTCAGAAGCCAGCTGATTGGCTTCCTGCGTTTCATCCACCATCCCGTCAATCTGAACGTAACCTCCTAAGGGGAACCAGCCAATACCATATTCGGTATCCCCAATTTTCTTCTTCCAAAGGGCGAAGTTGGCAACGTTAGGCAGGGGGAAAAGGAAATCAAAAAAGATATAAAACTTGTTGACGCGGATTTTGAAAAGCTTGGCAAAGAAGAAGTGGCCAAACTCGTGTAAACCTACCAGTATCGAAAGGCCCAGCAATAACTGCCCAGCCATAATCCATCCACTCATTCGATTTAGTTTTCAGTTTTTAGTGTTCAAGTTTGCGGTTCTCTAATGGAACGATTCACGGCCCCATAATCGTCTACGCTTTCGGTCAGGATAGGAAGGGTAGGTAGAAAAAGCTACTACTTTCTTAAACAAATGGAAAACAGACTATCGCAAACTATCTATATAAACACAAAGATAGGGGGAAAGGATCGGCTTTAAGAAAAATTTAGATAGAAGGAAAGCCTGAAATAACCAGAAGCCGGTGGGTTCCGGCTTCTGGCGATAAATTGGGAAATGAATCTCGCCTACTAATCAGCTTTGTAGCCTTTGATGGCAAAAAATACGACATAAGCAAAGCAGACAAAGGGTACCAGCAAGGCCATGGCGGCTCCGGATGGGAAAAGCAGACCCGCTACCAGGGGTAACACCGCTCCGCCCACGATACTCATGATGATTAAAGAGGAGGCCATCTTTGCTTCAACGCCCAGATTTTTGGTCGCCAGGGCGAAAATGGTGGGGAACATGATGGACTGGCAGAAGTAGGTCATACTCAGGCAAATTACGGCGACCAGTCCACCCGCCAGGCCAGCAACGGCTACGAAAGCCACGGCGGCAACGGAGTAGATCGTAAGTACGCGTTGGGCGGGCATCCGAGTCATGAGCGAAGTTCCTACAAAGCGACCCAGCATGAACAGTACCAGTGCAAACGAAGCGTGGAATCCAGCGATCTGGGTATTGGAAAGCGAAGAGGCATCCAGTCCACTGACACTGCTGATGATTTTCATCCAGCCTTCGGCCAGAACCCAGTGAGTTTCCCGGGAGAAATCCAGCTTGAAGTCCACGAAATAGCCCCAGAGTACGGACTGAGCTCCCACGTTGGCAAATTGAGCAATAATCCCGTATACCAGGTGTTTGTGGCGGAACAGGTGCGTAATGGAGATTTTTCCGGCTGATTTTTCTTCTTCTGCCCCCACTTCCGGCATTTTCACTACCGCAAAGATCAAGGCTACAAAAGCTACGATGGAACCAATGGCCAGATAGGGGCCCTGTACCGAGAGAGCTTCCTGTACACGTATGGCCTCTACCTCGGCAGCGGGCATGGCCGCCAGCATTTCAGGCGTGTACTCGGTTTGGGAGAAAATGAACAACGCTCCGATGATGGGGCCTAAGATCAGACTGATCCCGTTAAAAGACTGGGAAAAATTCAACCGCCATTCTGACGTTTCCGGATCGCCCAACACCGTTACGTACAGGTTCGCTGCCGTTTCCAGAAAGGCAATGCCACTGGCAATCATGAACAAAGCGAAGAGAAAGAAACCGTACACGCGAGCACTGGCGGCGGGGTAAAACAGAAAAGCTCCGGCCGCGTACAGAACTAGGCCAAAGAGAATGCCTTTCTTATAGCCAAACTTTCGCATGACGTATCCCGCCGGGAGAGCCATGAAGAAATAGCCCAGATAAAAAGCGAAATCAACAATACCAGCCTGAAAGCGGCTTAAGTCCAGAGCAATCTGGAATTGTTTAATCAACGAGCCATTCAGCGAATTGGCAAGTCCCCATAAAAAAAACAGGCTCGTAACCAGAGCAAAGGGAATCAGATAACTGCCAGAAGCTGAGCCATCTTTAATTTTTACTTTTTCAGACGATGGTCCAAGTGCCATGAAAGGAAGGATTAGAGGGAGAATTAATTACTAAGGGTGAGGAGGTGGTGACGTTTAGGATTGCAGGAGGTTTAAAAGGGCTTGAAGTTTGAAACCTGTAAGGTTTGATAAGTGTGAAGTTTGAGGTTTGACGCGTGCAACGGCTATGGATTTACGGCAGGATACAGCCTCTAACTATTGGTCAGCAGGTATTACCCTGGAACATTACTAAAAACAGTCCCAGCGTTTCAGACCGCGAGTTCTTTCAAACCTTAATCATTAAACTTCTCAAACCCTTCTCAAACTTTAAACCTCCTGAAACCTTTCAAACTCCCTAGTTAAGCATTCGCCAGAGCCCGGTCCAGGTGTACGTAGCCGCCATCCACGTGGATGAGCTGACCAGTCGTATGGCTGGATTTGTCGGATAACAGGAAAGCGACCGTAGTACCGAGTTCTTCGGTGGTCGTCATGCGTTGCTGTAAGGGAATGTTGCGGGTAATTTCCTTGAGTTTTTCTTCCGGATTGGGTAAGCCATTGATCCAGCGTTCGTACAGCGGCGTCCAGCTTTCAGCTACAATTACTGCGTTGACCCGAATATTGTATTTAAGCAGCTCAACGGCCCATTCGCGGGTAAGTGCATTTCGGCCTCCGTTCGCGGCGGCATAGGCAGAGGTGCCTCCCTGACCCGTTTCAGCCGTTTTTGAGCCAATATTGACAATGGCTCCCTGTGATGCTTTCAGAGCAGGCAACGCATACTGAGCCATCAGGTAGTAATGAATCAGGTTTTTGTGCAGAGAAGCTACAAAGTCTTCATAGGTGCCCGTTTCCAGACCTACTCCATCGTTTACCCCGGCGTTATTGACCAATCCATCAATGACACCAAATTTCTCCAGCGTCAATCGAACGGCCTTTTCACATTCGCTGGGTTGCGTCAATTCGGCAGGTACCTGAAAGGCCTGACCGCCCGCGGCTTCAATGGCTGCTACTGTTTTCAAATTATCGGATTCACTACGACCAATGATAACCGGAATCGCTCCTTCGGCAGCCAGCACTTGACTAATTCCTTCGCCAATGCCTTTGGCACCGCCCGTAACAATGATGACTTTATTGGTTAGGTTTAGATTCATTACGAATACGTTAAATGTTTCTCAAGGGATCCGTCACCCAGCAGCTATGCCAGGTCTAACTATACCAAAAGAGCCTAACTGTAGTAAGATAACCTTATAAATTATAAAATTCAGTAGCCGTAATTCCCCAGAACTGAGCTTTTTCGGTTTCCGAAAACGGTTCCATGTACTCGTTTAGTATCTCTACCCAGCGTTCATAAGCGGAGGCAACCAGACAGACGGGCCAGTCAGAACCAAACATGGTACGGGAAGTGCCAAAGGATTCGAAAATAACGTCCAGGTAGGGGCGAAGCTGTTTAAGCGACCATTTTTCCCAGTCGGCTTCCGTCACCAGTCCGGATACTTTACAGCAGACATTTTCGCGTTTACCCAGCGACTGAATATCGGCGGTCCATTTTTCCACTTCGCCCTGTTTAATCAGAGGTTTCGCTCCGTGATCGACCACAAAGCGGTTATAGGGCAGACGCGTAGCGAGTTCGCGGGCGACGGGCAGGTGCTTTGGGTAAATCAATACATCATAGGTATAGCCATACTCACCGAGGGTCCGTACGCCTTCCATAAACTCCGTCCGAAGTAGAAACAGATCATCCGGCTCCGCTTGTACGATATGACGAAAACCTTTGAGTTTAGGAAACGCCCGAAACATTTCAAGGCGTTCACTCAGAGTCTCTGACCGTAAATCCACCCAGCCTACCACGCCTTTGATAAAATCGTGTTGTTCCGCCAGGGAAAGCAGAAATTCCGTTTCAGCTTCGGATTGATCGGATTGGACGGCTATGGTGCCATCAATGCCCGTTTTCTGAAGCAGTGGCTGGAGGTCTTCCGGAAAAAAATCCCGGCGGATGGCCTGCATGGCGGGAGTAATCCAGGCATCCCGAATAGGATCATACTGCCAGAAGTGCTGATGTGAGTCAATTTTCATGTGTCTAGAGAGGAATAGCTAAAATCAGTATAGGCAAGGATGGTAAAAATAAAGAAGGAAAGCGTAAAACCTTTGGATTGGGTACAAAAAAAGGTCGTTCTGTACAGGAACGACCTTTAAAAGGGAGTAGCTCAAGGCTATTTTTTCTTTTCTTTGATTTTGGCAGCCTTACCTTGTTTGCCACGCAGGTAGTACAGACGAGCACGACGTACCAGACCGCGACGTACCACTTCGATTTTGTCGATGTTGGGCGAAAGAAGGGGGAAGATACGCTCTACGCCAACGCCATTAGATACTTTACGTACCGTAAACGTTTCGCCATTCGTACCAGAATTTTTGCGTTGAATTACCGCACCAGTGAAAACCTGGATACGTTCTTTATTTCCTTCACGAATTTTTACGTGAACGTTAAGCGTATCGCCAGATTTGAAATCGGGGATGTCGGTCCGGCGAGCTGAATTATCAGCTTCTACCAGTTTGATCAGATCACTCATGATCTCTGAAAGAGTTTTGTTAAAATGGTCTAACTCATTGATAGATCGGCAACATCGAATCCCACAGGTCGAGCGGTTGCCGAAATGAGCCGCAAAGATACGGATTCTTTCGGCAGGTACAAAAGTCCGGTATTTTTTAATTCGCTATGCAACAAATCTTTAAGCGAAAACATCTTTCCGTCCTACACTCACCATGAAACCTGCAAAAGTCATGATGCACACGAAATTCTTGACCCCCGTATTCTTTTTCCTGAGTCTGCTAGTGGTTACCTCAGTAGGAGCACAGACCAGAAAAACATTCAATCTCAGTAATTTTGACCGCCTGGATTTAGGATCAGCCTTTATCATTGACGTAAAGCCGGGTAGTTTCAACGTAGAAGTGGAAGGCGAACAGAAAGACCTCGACGAGCTGGAAGCCAACGTCAGCAGCGGTCAGCTTCGGATTCGGTACCGGGAAAGCAATCGGCGTTCGAATAATCGTCAGCGTGTACACGTCCACATCACCATGCCCGCCCTGACGGGGGTCCGATTCAGCGGAGCTTCCCAGGCCAAAGTAGCAGGTTTTGGTAGCCAAAATCGGATGAATATTGACATTTCCGGAGCTTCGCAGGTCAGCATTGATACGCGGGCCAAACAGGTACAAATGGATTTGTCCGGTGCTTCTCAGGTTACTTTAAACGGAAATGCGGAAAGTCTTGACGGAAAAATTTCGGGAGCTACCATCTTTAAAGGCGAAGAATTTAAAGTTAGTCAGGCGAACGTAAATGTTTCCGGAGCCAGCTCGGCCCGCGTCTACGTAACCGAAAAATTATTGGCCGATGCCAGTGGAGCCAGTCAGGTGCGATATCGGGGTCGTCCGTCCGTAACTGCCAATACCTCAGGAGCTAGCCAGGTTTCGAACGAATAGAAATTCTGTTTTGTGTACAACTGAAAAGAGAAAAGTCAGACCGGCTTTCTCTTTTTTTATGCATTAGAATTGTATTAGAAAAGGGGAAGAAAAAGCCGATCAATGCCGATTGAATCGAATTTTAAAACCGAAAAAAAAATTTAATAAACGCTCGCTCTGAAAAATATGTTTGACAATCTGCATTCAAGTAATTTTCTTTGCGACGTTTTTTGAACCAAATCACTCAAACACAATGTCAGAAATCTCGGCTAAAGTCAAGCAGATTATCGTTGACAAATTGGGCGTGGAGGAGTCGGAAGTGACGCCGGAAGCTAGCTTTACGAATGACCTCGGGGCTGACTCGCTCGATACCGTGGAACTCATCATGGAATTTGAAAAAGAATTCAATGTGTCTATTCCCGACGATCAGGCTGAAACGATCACGACGGTCGGTCAGGCTGTTGCCTATCTGGAAGAACACGCCAAGTAAGTAACATCTATCAGCGGTGCTAATTTGGAAAAAGGCATTTCGGTGCCTCTTTTCGGATTAGCACATTTTTTTGATTCTGTTGGTTCGGATTTTTCTTGCTAAACAAACTCTCGACACAAGAGGCAAGTCAATCATTGAACCTGATTATAAAACTATTACGCTATGCAATTGAAGCGAGTTGTTGTCACTGGACTAGGAGCTCTTACCCCCATAGGAAATACGGTAGAGGAATACTGGGACGGACTGACCCGAGGCGTCAGCGGTGCCAATCTCATTACGCGGTTCGATGCCACCCGTTTCCGTACCAAATTTGCCTGTGAGGTAAAAAACTTTGACGTACAGGCGTACATTCCTCGCCAGGAGGCCCGCAAGATGGACTGGTTTACCCAGTACGCCGTCGTAACCGCCGATGAGGCGATTGCGGACGCGGGCATCGATAAAGAAAAAGTAGACCTTGATCGCGTAGGCGTAATCTGGGGTGCCGGTATCGGTGGACTCAAAACGTTTGAGGATGAAGTACTGAATTTTGGCGGGGGCGATGGAAACCCCCGGTTCAATCCCTTCTTTATCCCCAAAATGATTGCGGATAGTTCCGCCGGACTGATCTCCATCCGTCACGGATTTCGCGGACCTACCTACGTCACCGTATCGGCCTGTGCTTCTTCAGGAAATGCCCTGATCGACGCGTTTAATTACATCCGTTTGGGTAAGATGGATATTTGCGTATCCGGTGGATCGGAAGCGGCTGTTACACAGGCGGGTGTGGGTGGTTTTAACGCCCTGAAAGCCCTTTCCGAACGCAATGACGATTTCGCCACGGCTTCCCGCCCCTACGACAAAGACCGCGAGGGTTTTGTATTGGGTGAAGGTGGAGCCGCTCTGATTCTGGAAGAGTACGAGCACGCTGTAGCTCGTGGAGCAAAAATCTACTGCGAAATCATGGGTGGCGGTATGTCATCCGATGCGTATCACATTACAGCTCCCCATCCGGACGGACGTGGTGCCTATATGTGTATGAAGCTGGCTTTGGAAGACGCTGAATTGCCTTTAGAATCAGTCGATTACATTAACACCCACGGTACATCTACGCCCATCGGCGATCCGCAGGAACTAAAGGCCATTGAGCGTTTGTTCGGCGAACATGCTACCAAGCTGAATATCAGTTCCACGAAATCCATGACCGGTCACCTCTTAGGAGGAGCGGCTGCGATTGAAGCGGTAGCTGCGATTCTGGCGATTAAAAATCAGTTGATACCGCCTACGATCAACCATTTTACGGACGATCCTGATATTAATCCAAATTTAAACCTTACCTTCAATGAGCCCCAGGCCCGGAAGGTAGAAGTGGCGATTAGCAACACTTTTGGTTTTGGCGGACACAACACTTGCGTTGTTTTCAAGAAAGTATAGTCGGGTTGAGCCGTAGGTTGCTGACCTACGGCTCAGCCAATAAATTTTGTACACTGTGCTGCTACCGCTATTCGTTTCTACGGTCTTTGACCCTCTGACCCAGTTTTTCAGATCACCATCCGACAAGGATAAAAAGCTGAAAAAAGCGGTAGCTACGCTTATCGGTACCCGTCCGTCCAATGTGGAATTGTACCGACTGGCATTTATGCATACATCGGTAAGTAAGCCCTTGAATGGTAAAGATGTCCGACTTTCCAACGAACGGCTCGAATACCTGGGCGATGCGGTGCTGGGTATGGTGGTGGCCGAGTATCTTTTCAAAAAGTATCCTTACAAAGACGAAGGTTTTCTAACCGAAATCCGCTCCCGGATTGTCAATCGCGAATCACTTAACCTGGTGGCTCGTAAACTGGGGCTGGATACGCTGGTGGAATACGACCCCAACCGCCGGACGGTACTGGCCCGTACATCCATGTATGGCGATGCTCTGGAAGCGTTTGTGGGAGCAATTTACCTGGATAAAGGATTTCAGTTCACCAGGAAATTCATTTTGAAACGACTGCTTTCCAGTTATTTCGATCTGGATAAAGTGGTGGAAACCAATATCAATTACAAGTCGCAGATCATCGAATGGGCTCAGCGGGAAGGTCGCGACCTTCGCTTTGATGTAACGGAAAAAGGATCTGCCCGACATAAGGAATTCATTGCCGAACTCATGGTCGATAACGAAGTATTCGCCACGGGTACCGGGTTCAATAAAAAGAAAGCCGAGCAGTCGGCTTCCGAAAAAGCCATCGAAAAACTGAACTTGTTTAAGCCGGTCAGTTAAGCTTGGTACTTCTTTTTTTGTGAAAAAGCTATCCCGAACGGATGGCTTTTTTTATTTTCAGGCCAATAACCTCTAAAAACGTATGGAAATTTTATTAGTCATTCTGGGCGTACTAGCCCTACTCGTTGGTTTGGCCGGAGCCGTGCTGCCTTTGCCCGGTCCACCGCTGAGTTTTCTAGGCTTGTTACTATTGCATTGGTCAGGACGAGCCACGTTTTCTTCTACCACCCTCATTGTCCTCGGGATCGTTACGTTCATCATTGCCGTACTGGATTATCTGGTGCCCATCTGGGGCGTGCGAAAATTTGGGGGTACCACCTACGGTACGTACGGCACTACGATTGGACTCATCCTGGGTTTAATCCTACCCATTCCCGGCGGGATGTTTGTGGGAGCTTTTGTCGGAGCGATGGGCGGAGAAATGTACGGCGGTATGGCTTCGGGCAAAGCCATGCGGGCTGCGTTTGGCTCGTTTCTGGGCTTCATGGCGGGGATGTTCATGAAGGTCGTTTTGTGTCTGGTTATGATTGGGTACGCCATCGCCGCTTTTATAAAGTAACCCGAACGATTTCAACTTTTCTGTCCTTCTCAAACCGTAGGAGCCGTACCTTTGCGGCAGTTTTTCACGTATCCTGTAGTAGCTATGCATATATTACGTCGTCCCCGTCGGTTGCGTACAAGTGCCGCGGTGCGAGCGTTGGTTGAAGAAACGAGCGTTTCGGTAAATGATCTCATTCTGCCGGTTTTTGTGGTAGAAGGACAAAATGTAAAACGGGAAGTAGCTTCCATGCCGGGTGTGTATCGGCATTCGCTGGATAATTTGCTGGATGAAATTGGCCAGTGCCAGGATTTAGGCATCAAAGCTTTTGATTTATTTCCCGGTCTGGATGAAGCCAAAAAAGATAAGTACGCCAGTGAAAGCTGGCGGGAAGGCAGCATGTATCTGGAAGCTATTCATGCGGTGAAGAGTAAGTATCCGGACGTAGTGGTCATGACGGACGTAGCCATGGACCCCTACAGCTCGGATGGGCACGACGGGTACGTTGAGAATGGTGAGATTCTGAACGATGAAACGCTGGAATACCTGGGTAAAATGGGCGTTGCTCAGGCTCAGGCGGGTGCGGACATTCTCGGCCCTTCGGATATGATGGACGGTCGGGTTGGGTACCTGCGGGAGAAACTCGATGACGCCGGATTTTCGAAAGTAGCGATCATGTCGTATACAGCCAAGTACGCGTCAGCTCTGTACAGTCCTTTCCGGGATGCCCTGGAGTCGGCTCCCAAGTTTGGTGACAAAAAGACGTATCAGATGAATCCGGCCAACATCAAGGAGGCTTTGATTGAAGCCGAACTGGATTACGCCGAAGGAGCCGATTATCTGATGGTGAAGCCCGCCATGCTGTATCTGGACATCATCAAGATGTTGAATGATAACTTCGCTCTGCCCATTGCTGCGTATAACATTTCGGGTGAATACTCCATGATCAAAGCCGCCGCCCAGAAAGGCTGGATTGACGGGGATCGAGTGATGCTCGAAACGCTGACGTCCATCAAACGGGCGGGAGCAAAGATTATTCTGACGTACTTCGCGAAGGAATTTGCTCAAATCCAGCAACAACGATAAGTTCTTTTGAATACTTTCCGGATGCCCTGTCTGCTTGCATACAGGGCATCTTTTTAGCCAGACCTTCTTATGTCTTCACTTCTTATTCTCAACGCTCAGCTGGTCAACGAAGGACAGATTCGCCCGGCGGACGTATTCATCAAAGATGGGTTCATTGAAAAAATCGGTACGGGCCTTTCCGGACTGAACGCCGATCAGGTCATTGATGCCAAAGGTCAGTATCTGTTACCCGGCGTCATTGATGACCAGGTACACTTCCGGGAACCGGGGCTTACGCATAAAGCGACCATCCGATCGGAAGCCCGGGCGGCGGTTTCCGGTGGCGTGACGAGTTTTATGGAAATGCCTAATACGGTCCCGAATGCACTCACGCAGGAACTACTGGCCGATAAGTACGCGATTGCTAATCGTAGTTCCCTTGCTAATTACTCCTTCTTCATGGGAGCCTCGAACGACAATTACGACGAGGTCATGCGGACGGACGCTACGCAGGTGTGTGGTGTAAAAATTTTCATGGGTTCGTCGACGGGAAATATGCTGGTGGATAATCCAGTAGTGCTGGGCAAGCTTTTTGCGAATGCTCCCTATCTGATCGCTACGCACTGTGAAGATGAAGCCACGATTCGGGCCAATGTAGCGGCTTACAAGGAACGGTACGGCGACGATGCCCCCGCCCGTGTGCACCCCGAAATCCGGAATGAAGAGGCGTGTTACAAATCCAGCTCCATGGCGGTAGAACTAGCCAAACAGCACGGTACGCGTTTGCACATTCTGCATATTACGACTGGCGAAGAAACGGCCTTGTTTGACAAGGGCTATTACGGATACTCCGATGCCGAAAGCGTAAAACTCAAACATCAGAAACACATTACGTCGGAAGTCTGTGTGCACCACCTCTGGTTTGATGCCCGCGATTACGAACGCCTGGGTAATCAAATCAAGTGTAATCCCGCGATTAAAGCCGATGGTCACAAGCAACAACTGTTACAGGCTCTGCTCGATGACCGGATCGACGTAATCGCTACTGACCACGCTCCGCACACCTGGGAAGAAAAACAACAGTCGTACTGGCAGGCCCCCTCGGGTTTACCGCTGGTGCAGCATCCCTTGCTGCTGATGCTGGAGTTTTATCAGGACGGAAAAATTTCTTTGGAAACCATCGTTCGAAAAATGTCACACGCCGTAGCCGATTGTTTCCGGATGGAAAAACGGGGCTACATCCGCGAAGGCTACTGGGCCGATCTGGTACTGGTGGATCTAAGTCGTCCGAATGTGGTTACGAAAGAAAGCCTGAACTTTCAATGTGGCTGGTCGCCGCTGGAAGGATACAACTTCCGCTCCGCCGTTACGCATACCATCGTATCGGGTCACGTGGCGTACGCGAATGGAGCATTCAACGAAGAAAAAACGGGCGAACGCCTGACGTTCATCCCCGCGTAACGTATAGCGGGTAGAAGAACCTGGCGTATCATTGGGTAAGAATGCTTTCTTACGAAATAAGCATTCTTCAATATTCTGATTATAAATACGTTACCTAAGAAACAAAAATCCTCGTCGGAAACCCGACGAGGATTCTGATGTCCCTAAAATCATCACAAACTATTCTCTGGCGAATCGCAGGCGACGGAAACGGACCGTAGCAAAACAGCGACGCAAAATGCGGTAGTATATTTTACCAAACAGGGTGTAGCACCATTGTTTAAGTTCTTTAACTTCAGCAGGAATCAATTGGCGTAAGGCTTTACGCAGTTCTTTTTCGAATAAATGAGCGTCAAAACTTACTTTCTGGAGAATAATCTTGACATATTCCAATACCGTGATGGACATGGCATAATTGGTTTAAGGTTTAACAAATGGCTGGGCCATTAGTTTCGGCCTATCTTTGTAACGATGAAGGCACGACAAATATATTTAATTATCCTACTTTTTTATTGTTCTTTTTCAAGAATTTTTGTTTTTGCCCAGCAAAACGCGATTCGCATTGAATTAGGGCCTTCTTCTATACCTGCCGGCAAGCCCTATACGATCACCGTAGTCATCACGGGGAGCGAACAACGCGAGTACGATCGCTTCCCGGATGTCATGGGAATGAGCCGCCGAGGCACTACCACTACTACTTCCAGTACCACCGTAGGCAATCGTACGGAAATAGTACAACGCATCACTCAAAATTATATTCCAAACCAACCGGGAAATTACGCTGTCACGCCATTTACCATGAATGTAAATGGGCAGACCGTTCAATCGATGGGTGGAATTGTCATTGTGACCGATGCCGTTGCCAAAGAGACAGTGTCAGAAGAAGAGGAGGAAGCCGTTGAACCCACGTCCGCTGACGCCAAAGCATCCGCGTTTTTACTCCTCAGCTCCAACCGCAGTCAGGTCTACGCGGGCGAAGGCTTTAACCTGAGTTTGGGCTTTTTTGTTGCGGATGACAATCCGCTGGAAATGGGTTTTTATGCCTTAAACCTGCAATTAGGGGCTATTCTCAAGCAGATACGACCCGCAAACTGCTGGGAAGAGAATTTTGGTATACGCGGCGAACCCCAGGTGTTTGAAACCACGATTAATGGCCGAAGGTACACCGAGTACCGGTTGTTTCAGGCAGTATATTTTCCGTTGAATACGGAACCGATCCAGTTTCCTGCCGTAAGTCTGAAAATGAGCGTGAATGATGAGAAGTCGAAAAAACAGACTTTTCTGACGTTTCATAGTAAACCTCTTGTCGTTCGTCCCGTCCCGCTGCCCCAGGATGCCCGCCGCAATCAGGCCGTTACTGGGGAATATTCGGTACGTGAACAACTTAGTACCCGGGTCGTACAAACGGGAAAAACGATTCAGTACAAAATCACGATAAACGGGATTGGTAACCTGACCCCGATTCTGATCCCAACGCCCGAAAATGATAACTTTTTTGATTTTTACCCACCCACCATCCAGCAATCCATTACGCGTCGGCGGAGCCGGGTGAGTGGCGAAAAAACTTTTACTTTTCAGATCATTCCCAAACAGGCCGGAAACTTCCCGTTAAGCATGTATTTTCGCTGGATATTTTTCAATCCACGAACCGGCCGCTACGTCAACTGGCAGTCGAATGTGGTTCTGAAAAGTCAGGGTGAAAAAATTACCAATACCGACTCGGATGCACTGGCGGGTTCGCTCTTCAGTAATCTTGAAAACCTGGACAGTACAAAACCCTTCGTGAATGTTCAGCATACCATTCTGAGTCTGGCGAATGGGCTACTGGCGATTATGGCTTTGGGAATGGTGTATATTTTCATACGAGGCAAACGCGGCTAGACCGACCCTCGTTTACGATTTTGTCTTCTATTTCGGATTGCTGATCACGGTCAGTCGATCCTCAAACAGTACGAATTTATGTCCAGTACATACGGTACGTTATTTAAAATCAGCACGTTTGGTGAATCCCACGGAAAAGCGATCGGTGTCGTAATAGACGGTTGTCCGGCCGGAATCACTTTCGATGAGGCCTTTATTCAGCAGGACCTGGATCGGCGTAAACCCGGCCAGTCCCGCATTACTACGCAACGCAAAGAATCCGATACGTTTCAGGTCCTGTCGGGGGTATTCGAAGGCAAGACGACGGGTACGCCCATCGGCCTGATGATTCCGAACGAAGATCAGCGGTCTAAAGATTACAGCCACATTTCCGAACAGTTCCGGCCTTCGCACGCGGATTATACCTACACGGCTAAGTACGGCGTTCGCGATTACCGGGGTGGGGGACGTTCGTCCGCCCGCGAAACAGCGGCTCGAGTCGCAGCGGGTGCATTGGCGAAACTGGT
>JAAIGE0101474970.1_pt1 | contig 15443 bp, 15 predicted proteins | sample 6487951 | NCBI WGS metagenome assembly JAAIGE01 (sample SAMN13974128, study PRJNA590717) | phyllosphere metagenome | biome: tomato field; feature: multiple bacterial spot infested tomato fields; material: tomato leaves; isolation source: leaves from tomato fields | host: Solanum lycopersicum ... | reverse complement strand
TGTTTGCGTGATGCTGGCGATTTAAATCTGCCATGACATCAAGGACGGCCTGTTGGCCATGCCGCGCGATTTCGAACCCCGCATGACCACCATCGTGTAGCATTCCTTCGGTCAAGGCTCTGGATTTAACGTCCGCGCCGAGCGTCATAACGATCCCGAGCATCTCGCACGTTGTGATGACCACATGCATGGCGAGGCCATCTAGCCAATCGGCCCCGGTCGGACGATTCGCCAAGCGAGCTCGAACGTAAGCCTCAAGGTTGGACGGGTGTCTCGGTATGATGCGCTCCTCGACACAGACGCCGCCTGCGTTCATTTCGCCCATATGTCGAGCAAAGTCGTGGGTTTGCATCCGTCTGCTTTGAACGAGGTTGACGATGGCGCAGTGATGGTAGGGGCAGGCGCGAAACACCGTAAGTAACCATTCCAGCCGTCCGTAAGGTCCTATGTCGACACGGGCTTGACCGACCTGATCTTGGTCGACGCAGATCGGGCAGACATGAACGTTCATCCGGCGCAGCATCGCATGCGAAAATCGCTGGCTACTGACGTCGTATTCTGTTCCCACAGGTTTGATACAGGCTCGCTTCAGTGTCTGGACCGGGGTACCTGTCAGAGCACTGAGCTTGACTAGAGCGTCTGGACGTCCGTCAACGCACGCTTGGAACGTGAAGCCCATGTCGAGGCAGAACTCGCGGGCGGTCTCCGCGCCGTTGTGGGCGGCCAATCGGGAAATCCAGCTTGGGAGTGACTCGTCGACCTGTAGGTCGCAGCGCAGAGCGAGAGAGTGTCTCACGACGGTGTCGCTCCTGCGCGCTTCACCTTGGCGGCATCGAGGATCGCGGTGGGCCCTGCAACGCGGATCGTTGTCCAGTCGTGGCTCACGAATGGGTTCTCGTCGTCTGTGCAGCCGAGAAGGCCTTGATACGCCTCTGCGAAGTGGTGCTGCGTGAGCGTACCGTGGGGTCCAATCTGCTGCGGATCACCAACGTCGATCTCATCGTCGTGCTTGCCAAAGTCGAGATAATCAGGCTGGAGCGCTATCTCGATGGCTTCGTGCGTGAGCGCGATAGCGACGCCCCATTGACAGCACGCTGCGTGGATCAGCCGGGGCGCGAGGGTCGTCGCGATGTCAGCCTCGACGGCGAGATCTGCGACCCTGGCGAGCTTCGTGACCATCGCGGCGATAACGACGTTGTCGCCGGGCATCGTCAGCGAGGCGAGGTGTACGAAACGGGCGCGGCGTTCGAGTTGACGATCGCCATGGATGAAGTCCGCGACCTTGGGTAGGCCGCAGACGACGATGGACACGCGCCACGTGCGGTTGTTCATCAGGTTTTTGAGCGTATCGGCGACTTTGTCGATCTCGGCCGAGTCGAGCTTGCGGGTGATGTGCTGCATTTCGTCGAAGACGACGATGAGCTTATCGCCTTTGTCGAGGCGACGGCGGACGCGGTCCCAGATCAAATTTTCCCTGAGATCGCGCTCGAGCGGGTACCCCGTCGCGTTGAGGACCTCACGGCCGAGAAGTTTCAGGGTGCAGGGCGAGGGGACGTTGACGACGACGACGGGGCTGTCCGGCCCGTCGAGATCTTGTCCTGCGAGTGCCGGGTGCCGACGCAGGGTGCGCATCAACCGATGCGACTTGCCGGCACCGCTCTCCCCGGTGATGACGAGGATCCGGCCCTCGGTTCGGTTGGTCCGAGCGTAGGGCAGGGCGGGATTGGCGCGCAGGCTAGCGTTCAGGATGAGGTGCGTGAGCGCCTTCATGCACACGGCGTCGCCGGGGGAGGTTACGTACTTTCCTCGGACCTTCTCGATGAGTTCCAAGGTTCGATGGCCCGATACGCTTAGGAAGTCGCGGAGGTTGGCTGACGGGACGACGGCATTGTGGTCAGGTGTGTCGGACATGGTGGGGTTCCGGGGGCGTGAGCGACAGACGGGGACGCCCGCACGGTTCCGTGCGGGCGTCGGGCGGTGATCTCAGTCCTCCAGGTCGATGTCCGGCAGCTTCTGCGACGGCGTGTTGTGGTCGTCTGGTCGGGCAGGTCGCCGGCGCGACGGGCGCGGTCCGCGCTCGGGTGCGACGGGACGCGTGGTATCCGTCGGGCCCACGAACGGCGCGCTGCCGGTCGGGATGATGCCGTCGAGCGGGTTGGCGGCTGCCTGGTCGGCGAAGTCCGCGTCAGTCGGGATCCTGAAGTTGCGTAGGTTCCGCTCGGCCCGGGCGACGTCGTCCGGCTCGTTGAACCGGGTCAGGAACTGCGCGGCCTTCTCGGCGGCCGTCGAACGCGCCCCGATCGTGCGCAGCGCCTCGTCGACAATGGGCTGCGTGAGCGCGGCCTGGTCGGCGAAGCGCTTCGCCAGCAACTCGCACAGGGCGCGGTGATCGGCGAGGCGGACCCCGTCGAAGCCGGATGTCGCCGCGCGGGCTTCAAACCACGTCCCATCGATCGCGACCGAGATCGCGCCGATATCCAGGGGGTCGAGCCGGATGTCGATCGGGATCTTGCCGCGCTTTAGGTAGAGTTCTTGAAGAACCTCGGCCCGGTAATCTAGGCCCATAATCCGCAGGCCGTGACGGCCCAGGGTCCGGTTCAGGCGCAGGCCGAAGATGCTGCGCCGTTCGTTGCGCCCGGGGATGGGCAGGATGCCGTAATGCCCCGTGAGCCGGGTCCACGCGTTGGACGGCGTCTCCCCACCCAGCCCCGCATGAGGCGTGTTGTGGTAGATGTCGAGCGCGTACCGAACGGCGAGGAGGACGAATTCCTCGACCGTGACGCTGGCGCGCTCCTGCGCCGGGTAGTCACCACGCTCGACCTTGTTCGAAAAGGCTTGGCCGGTGTACTCGCGCACGAGTTGCAGGCTGAGCGTCCTGAACAAGCGCTCGATCGTTCCGCGCAGATGCGGCATGCCGGCGGGCGGGATGTCGTGTGCACTGCAGAGGCCGATCACCGCGAGGTGAAAATCCTCGGCGATGAAGCTACCGCCGCTGTCGGTGACAACGTCCTCGGGGCGCAGCGCCATGTGCTGCCAGGACGAGAGCGCCCCGGCGGCCGCGGCGAGGTGGCCCTTGTCGGAGACGACCATCTCCAGCGTCGAAAGGCTGTTGCGAACCGACGCGGTTTGATCCACGCGCATTCCGACGATACACCGCGTGGCGACGTCGATGGCCACGCACAGAAACCATCGCCGTTTTTTCAGATCCGCGAGTTGTTCGTCCGTTAGACCGACAAGTAAATCGGTCTGAGACAACAAGAAAAACAGATCGATTTTCCATTCGTCCATCTCGATGCGCTGGCCTGGGCGGATGGCCTCGGCCTGTCCTTGGATGAACCTGTGCTTGCGCGTGGCGCGATCGACGCCGATCTTCTTGGCTTCGACCAGAAACATGTCGAGCGCATCGATCCGCCGGGACAAGGTGCGGTCCGACGGCACGGGGTAGGGGGCGAGACCGTCCGCGACCCGAGTCTCGTTCAAGGCGGTGAGCGCGGCCCGCATTTTCCGGTGGGTCAGCGCCTTGGAGCGATTGTGCTCGGAGGCGTAGGCGGCCGCGAATTCCTGTAGGATCCGCTCGACCTCCGCGTGGAACCGCGGCCTGCGATTGCCGCAGCGATGGGTATTGGGCCGGAGTGCCAGGGCGTTGCGCCCTGCCGCCTCATAGTTCTCCAGGTGGAACTTGAACGTCTCGACGCTCGGCCCGTTGTAGCCCGCCGTCGGGCTTCCGGCCCGGGGCTTGCGCGGACGCGCCGGCATGCCGTCCTTATCCAGCGGCCGGTTCCGCGCATCGGCCCGCGCCTGGATCGTCAGGCCGATCTCTTCGAGCGCTTGCGCGATGCCGGCGTTCGATCGGGGCTCCGGTCCCGAGCGCTCGCGGCGTGGCTTGTCGGCGTTCTTGGCGTACCACGTCGCCTCGTACTTGAAGAACTCCGTGATGTACTCGAGGTACCAGCCGATCTTCTTCTGGTGATCGAGCGGCAGGTTCGCGAACGAGATCGCCCCCGCTGCCATCTGCGTACGTACCGAGACCGCACCGAAGGCGTTGGCTTTGAACTCGACGCGTCCCGCCAGCGACAGCGCGGCGAGCTGCGCGTGGCCGAAACCCTCGTGCAGGCCGGTGGTCGTATTCTGGAGGACGTGACCGTCCGGGCTGTCGCCGACCTTGCGGAACGGAACACCGTCGATGCACACAGCGTCGTGCGGGCCGATGCGCAGGGGCGGGCTGAAGGGATTGATCGCGGCGGCCATTATGCGACCTCCCCGATGCGCTCGGCCGCGACGGTGACGCGAGTGCCGTAGTCGATCCGCTCGTCGGTCGTGTGCAGAAGCACGCGCTTGGCGATGAGCCGAACGATCGCCCGGAACGCGGCAGCCCCATGGGTGCTGGCCGCGACGAGGTCGGCGATCCGCACCGTGCCCTTGACCTCCGCGAGGAGGTCGAGAACGGCTTGGTCGGCAGCGTGTGGCGGATCGCGGCGCACGGCGTGGATCAACCGGGCGTTGGAGATCATCGCCGGCGAGAGCGTTCGTTCCGTGTAGAGGGTTACGCCGTCGGCGATTGTTTTGGGGATCTGCGGCGCGATGTAGCGCAGGAAGCCCGCGACGTCGTGCTTGCGTGCGCGGCGCTCGTCCTTGACGGCGTAAAAAATCCGCCGCCCGTCGACGAAGTGCACGAGCAGGTCGAAGGTGTGGTGCCGCCGCACGCCGTCGTAGCCCTTGTACCGGATTGCGGGCGGCTGCTCCTGGATCCGCTCGACGTCCGGGTGCGTGGCCAGCCAAAGCAGGACGTTCTTCTCGATGTGGCTCTCGACGTCGACCTGACGGGTTTCGCTGACGGACACGACGAGGCTACCGCGCAGCGAGCCCTTGGATCGCAGGCTGATCTTGCGCGAAGCTGACGACGGTAGCGGCTGCATGTAGGGACGGGCATCTTCGTCGATACCGGCGCGCGGCGGTGCTGCGACGGCACGGGAGAGGTCGTCGATCTTGGGGTTTGCTGGGTCGGACATGGATGGCCTCGATCATCGTTGAGCACCCCACCGTCGAGGCAGGGCGCGGGATGAAGCGGACAGCCGTCGGCGATCTGCGCTCACGCGCAGGTCGACGGTGTGGATCGCTTCAGGTCTGGGATGATGAGGATGCTGGGTCCGGGGACCGGGCTCTTGCGTCGCTGTCATCGACATGCGACTCTTCAACCCGTGCCAGCCCGGTGCGATTCCTCGCACCGGTCGGACACAGCACCCTCGTGATGTGGGTCGCCGACGCTCAACCAGGGGTGGTGGAGTCGGCGGTTAGAAATTGACCGCTTGGGACGTCCGATTGCACTCGGCCGTTTCCAAGCGGTCAGCGATCAAAGGTCGCCATAGCGCGCTCCTTGCTTGTCTCGGCTGGCCCCGTGCCGCCGTTTGCCAACGAACCTTAAGCGTATCGCAAGGTTCAGCACCAGACCCCCGCTTTCACCAACGGCTTTTCCGATCCCTGCCGCGTCTATTATTCAGCGCTCGAATCGCAGCTTTATCAGCGCGTTGCGCCTGGATCTTGAAGCTCGCTGAGAGGTACGTTCCCAGCTGCTCGATGCCCCATTCCCGGTTCGGGAATTCTCGAATCGAGGCAGATAACCTTCGATTCACCATTTCTCACCGGGTCGAAAAGGTGCCGCGGATCTCCCCGGATTGGACACAACAGCCGCTTGGGACGGGGACACCGGCTCGCGCACAGCCTGTAGCAGCAGGATCACGAGCAGGACGATCCCGATCTGGGTGAGCAGGAAAATGGCGAGGTAGAAGTGCCACCGGGCGAGTTCGTGCCGAAGGTCGTCCACGGCATCTCCGGTCGCTTGATGAACCAAACCGGCGATGGCCTCGGCTTGACTGTCTGTGAGGCCAGAGTTCACCAACGACGGATGGGGTTTTGCCGAGGACGGCAGGTCAGAAGTGTAGGGCCAGACCACCGCAGTCACGCTTGCCGGTCGGAGAAGCGGATATAGGCGTCGATCTCCAACACCAGCGGCTCCAGCACGTCCGCTCGATCGAGGCTATCGAGGAACCTCAGTTCGGCTTCAACCTCCTCACCAGTGACATCGCGATGCCAAGCCCGTGGCCGCCCGTCCGCGCCGTTCGACCACCGGTAGCCGCGGGCGCGGACCCGGTCCTTGAGTTCATAAGGAAGGCCGAGGGCGTAGACCCGCAGGTTCGGCCGCCGGACCGCGTCCAGCAGCTGAGCCAGCGGCGTCTGGCCGGACTCCGGCAACGGGTGCTCCAGGATCTCCAAGAGCGCGAAGCAATCGTCGATGGCGCGATGAGCCTCGTAGTAGAACCGGTTGTGGTAGGCGAGATAGACGAGTTTGGTCCCCTCGATCCCCTCCTCGAACCACTTCACCTGGGTTTGCGAGCATGCCCAAGGCAACGTCTCGAAGATCGGGCACACCCGCTCCAGGAAGCGGCGATCGAAGCCGGCATTGTGCGCGATGACGATGTCGGCATCGGCCACGAACGCCTCGATCGCCGCGACGTCCAAGCGCTTGCCACGGACCGCGTCGTCGGTAATCCCGGTCAAGCGCGTGACAAGGGCTGGGATCGGATGTCTCGGCTGCTGGAAGGCCGTGTGCTGACTGAGCACACCGAGAACGACCCCGCCCGTCGTATAAGCAAATCGCAGCAAGCCCACCTCGATGATCTCGTCGCCGTCGGGCCCGGTATCGAGACCCGTGGTCTAGACATCGACGATCACGCCGATCTTGGTGCGCGGTCCGAGCGGCTTCTCGCAGTACTCACGGCGGGCGAGCTTGCGCAGCACGCGAAACTCGGTCGAGCATCGCAGAGCGATGGCGTGAAGTTCAGCCTCGAAGAGGTCCATGTTCGAGCTCCGGATGGGGTTTGTGCCGACCTGCAAGCGGCGACGACATGCGAGATCGATCCCGCGTTGCACGCGGGGGAGCGATGTCTGTGACGGGGAGGGGGTAGTTCGGCGATCAGCGCGGGTTGCGCGTGCGGATCGGCAGGCGGATCGCGTCGGGCCCGACCGGGAAGATCGCCTCGGCCAAGCGCTTGACGGTGGCATCGTCCTGAGGCTCGGAAGCCGCATGGGCGACGTCGGGGACTGGCCGCAGTTGAACGGGTGGGAGGCTTTCGAACCGCTGGATCAGCGGGCGGAGCAAGGCAGGGATTGCGCGATGCAGTTCGTCGCGGAGATGATCGGTCATCCGCTCGACCGTGGCGATCACTGGAACGCCGAAGTGGTCATCGACGTCCGGTCCCTGGACGGTGAGGTGCGGCGGCAGGCCGGCGGCACCGCACCAGTCGATGCAGGCCGATGTCGTCACGTCGACCGTCGAATAGCCCTGGTCGCGCAGGTAGCTCCGCAGCAGGAGGCGTACGCAGGCGACGTCGCGTTCGAGCGGCTTGCGCAGCCCCGCGCCCATGCTACCACCGCCGCGCTTGATGCTGTACGCGCCGGCCCACCCCATCACGGGGTCGATGACAACCAGATCCTGATTGACGGAACGCACCGCGGGCTGATCATACCGCAGATGGATCCGTGCCAAGCTCTCGGGGGAGTTCGACGCGATGAGACCATCGGCGGCGGCCGTGATCGGGATGCAGGGGTTGTGCAAAACTTCAAAACGACCGCTCGCGCCCAGCGCCTCGACACACGCCTTTTCCAAGAGGATCCCGTGGCGCTTGACGACGGACGACGAGATGCTGATGAGGCGGGAAAGTTCCGCTCCGAGCAGCTCGTCCAGGGGAAATTTCGTACTCACCGCGGCGGCAACAGCATCGCTCGCGGCTTTTAGCAGCGTATCAGGGACGAGATGTTCAGACGGATGAGACAGCATCCGAGCACTCCAAAACCTACGGGCGTCCAAGGGGCGGGCCCGCTTCGTTCCGTACGCAAAATGCGCCAGAATGCGTATTTTGCGCAAATAGGTCCAAAGTCACATCCGAGGACTATGTGATCACACCGGCACAATGTCGTGCTGCCCGGGCACTCCTCGGAATTTCACAAAGGCAACTGGCCGAAGAATCGGGCGTGAGCTTGCGTGCAGTGCAGGGATTCGAGGCGGGCGAACGTCCTTTGCAGAGCCTGGCGATGTCGGCCATCGAACGACTCTTGCAGGATCGGGGAATCGGAATCATCGCAGATTCGCGATGGTCCGGCGTCAAAATTGATAAGTCCCATAAACCAGATTAAATCGCGCACCAGCGAAACTGATGACGTCAGACGTTCGCGACGGCCGTATCCATTTATCCACAGCTTGCGTGATTGTACCTGCGTCTTTAGCCTTTTTAATTCAATCGTATAACGAAACACCTGCGGGGAATACCACCTCAAGTTGTCAAAATTTATTGCCTGGACGCGAACAAGAAAAAGATCCTATCCAAAAGACTCGCGGAATGAGACCCCCGGCCAATTTTAGCCACTCTGAAACGAGCACCTCCGTACCGGATTCGGCAGCCTGTAGGGCGGCCACTGGGGCCAATTACTCGAGCGTTCGCCATCTGAGGGCAAAGGTAGGGCGGCTCTGGCTGTAGTTTCGCCGCTTCTCAATCGCGCTCCTGGCGTCGGCCGACTACAGCCACGACCTGCTCGCCTTTGCAGCCCTTCTCGACCTTGATAGCCAAGGCCTCCCGCGTGAACGCATCGACGACCGTCAGGGTACGCGGCGGGCGGCGGGAGGGCAGCCTGTCGAAAACGATATTCATCGACCGATGCTCGTTCGGCTAAAGCGCATCAAGCTTATACTCACGGCGCGTGCCGCGCTGACACGCCGAAGCGGCGGTTGAGCCTCAGGCACAGCCCCTCGTTCATGCCAGACTAGAGGGATGGAGGGGCGTCACGCCGGTCTACGCCAAGCGTGTAGGCGACAGAAATCTCCCTAAATGCATCTATATGCGAGACCGCAGAAACAGACTGTCAAGAGAATGTACCTATAGGTTTTCCGCGACGCAAAAACCAAGGCCCCTTCCGTGTTAGAGCTTGCTGTTATCTCAACCAAGGGGCGATACTGTTCGGTTGGCGGGGAGGACATTCCATGTCTCGCCGACGTGTCGAGCGTGGATTCGATCGCGTTGCAGCAACTCACATCAGCGCCCTTGCCCAACGCCGGTGTCCGCATCGTTTGCTTCCTGGAACATCTCGGTCTGATCGACGGCATCGTGCTGTACGGGAGACCAGGCGGCTTTGTCTTCCAGGTTGTGGCTAACCCGGAGCGACGCTCCCGGATTGAAGCGCAGTTGGCGTGGCTGCGAGACATCGGCGACCGGGAGGATCAACGCCAGGCGGCTCGCATCATCCCGATCTATCGCGACGTGCGGGTCGATATCGCTGGCGACCACGTGGCGACTGCGTTGATCGCCGATCTTTCAAGAACGGGGGCGGCCCTGATGCTTGATGAGCGGCCCCAGGTCGGCACGACGGTGACCGTCGGCAAGCGCTTCGCCCGCGTGGTCCGGCACACCCCTGACGGGGTCGGCGTGGCGTTCCGACTGCCATTCGGACCGTTGACCTTCAACGAGCGCGTCATCCTTTGACTGAACCGCTCCGCGCAACACCGATCCGGGTGAGCGGATGAGAAGCCCTATCGAATGCCAAGGCCGAGGAGAGGCGCGTTGATCCGGCCAGCATGGCTCGTGCGCAATACGTAGAGGATAAATCTAGGCCGAGATCTGAACGCCCGTCGCTATCTATGCGATCGCCAGCGGGTTCCGACCGACGCACAACCTTGTCTTGCGGCTACGGTTTGCCATCACGCACCCTGATGGGGATCGCCCCAGTTAGCGCGCTGTACGATACAATTTTCGATCTCGAATAGATCGCGACCCATTTTGAGCGCGCCGTAGGTGTTCCCACTTGCGAGTGCCGACCTGATCCGCTTCATTATCGGCAAACCCTGTGGCATCTGCTCTGCCATGACGTGAAATAGCGCGGTCAGTTCGGTGAGTTGCGCATGGCGATCCGCACTGAGGTGTAAATTCTGCAGCGCCAGAGTGACCCGACCGGCGAGCGTGTCGGCCTCACTGGCCGCAATGCACTCGGACTCACGCAAGACACGCGCCGCGTTTTCGATCGTGAAGTCGGCGGTGCGGGATTTAACGTTTTGGATGATCGCGCCGTTGATAAACAGCCGCTCGCCAGGTCTGATATTGAGATGCAACGGCATCACGCGCCCCCCCGATCCGCCTCGCAACATCCACCTGGCTCGTTAACACTTGCTTAACTCCCGAAGTCGGGATGCGGACGGCTTGGACGGTCCGCGACCGTGGGGCGAACGCGTGATTCGGGCGCAATCTTCAGGGGCAGATGTTCCTGAGATCGTAAGTGAAGTCGGGCCTAGCAGGCTGTTGAAGAACTCGGCCAGCGGCGAGCGATGAAGGGGATGTCGTCGCCGGCGTGGAAGCCGATTTCGCTCCGAAGCGAGCCGTCGGCCTGAAGCGCGGCCCATCTGGAGCCGCAGGCCTCGTCCATCTCGTCGTTCCCGTTCCAGTCGAACTCAACGGCAGCGTGGTCACCACCGTCGGCGAAGGCCCCGGTGACGCATCGGAAGGCGAACTCGCCACCGGTGGCCTCAAAGAGGATGTAGGCTGGCTCGACCATGTCGGTATAGTCGTCCGCGTAGCCCGGCAGCTCGACGAGCCGCCACTTGCCCAGGACGCTCAAGCCAGAGCTCCGAGCAGCTTGGGCAGGCGGACGAGGTTGTAGGCCGCCGCGGTGAAGGCTAAGGCCCATCCGACCCTGTCGCGGCCCCTGAAGCGGGTTTTGCGCTGGCCGCCGACGGTCTTGATCCAGCCAAAGCCCTCCTCCCAGCCGCTCTATCAACGTAACCGATCGGCTGGCACCACACGCGGTCTGAGCGCGGCGTGCTAATCTGCTCGGATGGCGGTCGACGAGGAGCGCATCGACGAGGCGGTACTCGCCCTTTTGTGGCTGACGCTCCACGACGGGCGTTGGGCCTGGAAGGGCTTCGACTGGGCCGTGCTTGGCCGTATCCGCGCCAAGGGGCTCATCGCCGTTCCGATCGGACGCGCCAAGTCAGTGGTGCTGACCGATGAGGGATTGCGCCAGGCCGAGGCGCTGTTCCAGAGCCTGTTCAGGCGGCTCGACTGACGCGCCGGTACCGGAGCGATCTCAGGCCACGGCTTGGAGCGGTGGTATGCTCGGGCAGGCGAGGCTGCCGATATCCACGACCGTCTCGATCCGCGGCAGGTGGTCGGGCAGCGCCCTCCGGTTCGTGCGCCGCTTGGCCCGTCGCGCCTCTTGCTTGACCGGTTCATTCTCCTCGTCGGCAAAGCCGGCGGCCTCGAGCTGCTCGGCCTCCTCCAGCCCGAGCAGGAGCTGGTCCTCGGGCAGGCTCTCGGCGCGGCGGCCGAAGCGGTGGCGCTGCATCGCCAGGATGATCTGGCGCAGCCGATCGATCTCGGACTGCGCCTCGACGAGTTGCGCCCTTAGCGTTTCGGGATCGTTGGACAGTGGTGGGGCAGGCTTGGCCAAGAGGTGGATGAAAGCATATCCGCCAGTGCCTTACCATCTGCATGAGCCGCCGGAGCAGCCTTTTGCTCACCCGGCGACCGCCGGAGCGATGACCGCGCGAGCCACGTGAACACGCTTCCAGTTGAGCCCTTCGAGCAAAGCCGCGAGTTGCGCCGCAGTCAGCCGTACGACGCCATCCTCGATCTTCGGCCAGCAGAACTCTCCGGCCTTCAGGCGCTTCGTCGCCAGAACCACGCCGCTCCGGTCCCAGAACAAAAGCTTGGCCCTGTCCGTTCGCTTCGACCGGAACACGTAGACCGTGCCGGAGAACGGATCCGCGCCCATCGCATCCCGCACCAGGGCGGCCAACCCGTCCATGCCTTTGCGGAAGTCCACCGGCCGCGTCGCCATCATCACGCGCACCGTGCCGGACGGCCCGATCATGCCGTGGCCTTCAACGCCCGGATCACCGCAGTGATCTGAGCCTCGCTCGCCCGCGCGCCGATGCAGACCGCGACGCCGGATATCTCCAGCTCGATCCCGGCGGCCGGATCGCGACGTTGCGCACGGCGGGACTGCTTCGCTGGTGCTGCGAGCGGCGCGGGCGTCGGCTCCGCGACAACCGCAGGGACGAACCCGACCGCTGTGGGGAGCCGCCGATCCCGAGCGCGCGCCGCGCCTCCCGCCGCCAGCCGAACACCTGTTGCGGCGTCAGCCCATGTCGACGGGCCACCACCGACACGACCGCGCCGGGCAGGAGCATCTCATCCAGGATCGCGCCCTTGGCGTCAGTCGACCAGACCCGCCGACCACCCGCGCCGTTGATGACCTCCAGACGCCGCGGCTCAAACCTACGCTCAAGTCCAGACACAAGCCGATCCCCGCGCCCCTTCGGCAATGGGCATCAGCATCCAACCTCGTCACGCCAACCAAAAGGGCGGGTCCAGGCACCGCTTACCTATCAACTGCCGCTTTGAGCGGATCGAGTAGAACGCCTGCAGGAGCATCGCCCGCAGCAGCATCTCAGGCGGGATCGACGGGCGACCCATCCGGGCCGCACAGAGCACGGAGAAGTCCCCGCTCAGCGCTGCGAGCGCCACGTCCGTGAGCTGCCGGATCGTCCGCAGGGGATGGTCGGGTCGGCCCCGAGCCTCCAAGCCCACATAGAAGAACAACGTCCCCGAAACTGAGCCGAACCCCGCATCCGCCTTCCCCAAGCGCTTCCTGGAAGGACTGAATCATGCCTCGCTCGGCCACGCCACGGACTTATTCAACAACCTGCTAGCTATGCCCTCCCGCTGCTTCCCGATGGATCGGCACATTTTGCCCAGAAATCAGGAAGAACTTGCCGCCCTTCGCGACGAGAGGTGAGAGGCGAGACCACTAAGCCACTGATACACAAACGATAATGTTTGGACCCGCTTTTGCGAGATGCCTCTTGTCGTTCGCACGAGTTTCACGATGGACCTTTTTCGAGCTCTCCAGACCTCGGTCTCTGGCCTACAGGCGCAGTCCTACGCCATCAGCAACATTTCTGGGAACATCGCAAATTCTCAAACCACGGGATACAAGCGGGTCGACACCAGCTTCGTCGACATGGTCACGGAGTCTGCGCCGAAGCGAGAGGTCGCAGGGTCAGTTCTCGCTCAATCGCAACTCACCAACACAATCCCTGGAAACATCATTTCGACGACTATACCTACCAATATGGCTATTAATGGCACAGGCTTCTTTACGGTGGTCCAGAAGACCGGAGATGCTAATAATCAGCCAACTTTCGGAACATCGGCCCTCTACACGCGCCGTGGCGATTTTGCCCAGGATAAAGATGGGTATCTCGTAAATGGGGCGGGGGGATATCTGACCGGCACCACCACAAATCCGACCACTGGTCAAACGAGCACCGGACCGATCAAAATCGGAAATTATGCGCTTAAGGCGCAAGCCACGACCTCGATCGATTATGGAGGCAACCTTCCGGTGACGCCGACTGTCGCTGCGAAAGGGTCGTATCTATATAATCCCAGCACGGCAAGCTTAAAAGTGACGAGCACGGACGGATCCATAACACCAAAACTCGCGACGGCATCGGCGACTGACGTATCGGACTTGACTAACAATAGCATCCTCGGCCCGCAGCTCACAATTTATACTGAAGCCGGCTCCCCGGTCACACTCTCAACGCGCTGGGCAAAGGTCCAAGATGCGGACCCGGCAAACAAAAAAGATGCCGTATGGAACCTCTTCTATCAATCCGACACGATCTCTACACCGCCTGTCTGGACCAATGCCGGAATGGGCGTCTCTTTTGATGCGAGCGGGCAGATGAAACAGCCTGCGACTGGCGTTATACCCATCGCACCTCTGACCGTCAATGGCATAACATTCGCATCGGTTAATATCAACCTTGGGAATAACGGCCTTACTCAGTATGCCGATGCGACTGGGGCCGCCACAACGAGTAATTTAAAGCAAAATGGTAGCGCAGCTGGTACACTGACAAGTGTCTCTGTGGGCGCTGACGGAAAAATCAATGGCTCTTTCTCGAATGGATCGGTGGTCCCAATAGCAACGGTTGGATTTGCTCAATTCAAGAACCCTGACGGCCTGAAAGCCAATTCAGACGGCAATTACATGCAGACTGCGGAGTCTGGAGCGGCAGAGTTGGGCCTGAATGGCAGCACTATCGCAGGCTCAAGCATTGAGCAATCGAATACGGATATCGCGTCGGAGTTCTCGAAGATGATCGTCACGCAACAGGCATACTCCGCAAACACTCGGGTGATGTCAACTGCTCAGACGATGATGTCCGATCTCTTGAACGTCATCCGGTAGACGGTTCGCAGGCTGGCTAGCGGGGCCTCAACGTATGTCGCTCAACGCACTCTCGAACGCCGCGGCTGGCCTCGCCGCCACGCAGGCGGCTATCGGCATCGTTTCGCAGAACGTGGCGAACGCCGGTACGGCGGGCTACGTCAAGCGGACGATTGCACCAGTTGCCACTGGGACGAACAATCTCGGTGTCGCCTCTGGCGTGATCACGCGCAGCTTCGATGCCGCGGCGCTAAAGCAGCTGAGGCTTGAAACTTCGGGTGCAGCCTACACCAGTACTAGATCAGGCACGCTCTCGCAGCTCGATCAGCTATATGGAACGCCAGGCAGCACCACGGCCTTCGATGGGACGCTGAACACCTTCACGGAATCGCTTCAGGAACTCGCCGCCAACCCGACCTCGGCCGCCGCTCGCACCACGGTGATCGGCAACGCCTCGGCACTTGCGAACCAAATCAACAGCGCTGCGAGCACAGTGCAGAACATGCGATCTGGGATTGAGGCTCAGCTCGGCACCGACACGAAGGCGGCCAGCGCACTTCTCTCCAACATCGCAACCCTCAATAATAAAATTCAAAATACCACTGATGCCGGCTCTATTGCGAACCTACAGGATCAGCGCGATCAGGCGATCAACAATCTTTCGAGTTATATGGACGTTCAGACGGCGACCCAAACCGACGGAACGGTATCGGTTGTAACCCAATCGGGCGTCACGCTGGTGGATCATGGGAATGCTACATCGTTGAGCTTCGATGGGCGTGGAGGCCTAAGCGCCAACTCAAGCTATTCGACAGACCCGGCCAAGCGGACGGTTGGCACGATCACGGCGACGCTGCCGGGTGGTGGTACAATCGATCTCGGTGCGTCCGGGGCGCTGCGCTCCGGCACCCTTGCCGCGCAGATCGAGCTGCGTGACCAGACGCTGCCGCAGGCCCAGCGCCAGCTCGACGACTTGGCCGCTGGCCTCGCGAGCTCCTTGACGGACGCACAGCGGACCGCAGCCTTGGACAGCGGTACTGCTACCATAGATCTGAGCGGTGCGGTACCCGCACGCACCGCCGCTGCCGGCGCTGGCTTACAAGCTGGCAATACCTTGACGATCACGGTCACCGGTACCGACAACGTGCCGAGGAACATCATCC
>JAAIGE0100362145.1_pt1 | contig 15464 bp, 8 predicted proteins | sample 6487951 | NCBI WGS metagenome assembly JAAIGE01 (sample SAMN13974128, study PRJNA590717) | phyllosphere metagenome | biome: tomato field; feature: multiple bacterial spot infested tomato fields; material: tomato leaves; isolation source: leaves from tomato fields | host: Solanum lycopersicum ... | reverse complement strand
GCTGTATCGTGTGCAGGCCACCGTGCTCGATCGCAATCCTGCATCGGCCACGGTGTTGCTGCGCAATGGCTTCGTCGAAGAAGGCGTCAGCCGCTGTGCGCTGCTCAAGCCGGATGGGCTGCACGATCTGCGTGTGTTCGCGCGGGTGAATCCACCCGTTGCGGTTGGCGTGCCGGTGTGCACATCCGCCCCTGCGTGATTGCATGCACATGATGGCCAGCTGCAGGACTGGAAATGGCCGCCGCAGGAGTCTTGCAGATGCTGCGCGCAGTCGGCCACCTCAACCTCGCCCCCGCAGAGCGGCGCAACGTTCAACATGCTTCGGCGCAGCCGCCATGTACGGACCATCGCGCCGGTGGCTTACCATCGGCGTCACTGCCTGTGCGGCAGCGGCCTTACCGGTACTGCAACACGATCGACACGCAGACGGCGAAACGGCCGGAAGCAGCCGTTCCGCACTGCAAGCAACTCGAACTCCTGGATCCGACAATGACACAGCATGATGGACGCGGCGGACGGCCGCCACGCGACGGCGGCTCTGGCCCCTCTCACAACCCGTGGGGCCGCGCTGCGCCGCGCACACCTGCACCGCGCAGTGCCGCACCCCGCGCTCCAGCGCAGCACACTTCCGCTGTCACGCCACCTGCCGCTGCAGCAAGCGGCAACGCGCGTGAGGTGCGGCTGTACGGCATCAACGCCGTGCAGGCCGTGTTCAAGGCGCGCCCGCAGGCGCTGCGCAAGCTGTACCTAAGCGAGGCGCGCATTCCGCAGTTCAAGGCGCTGCTGGCCTGGTGCGTGACCCAGCGCATCGGCTATCGGGTGGTGGACGAGGCCGATCTGAGCAAGCTCGCTGCCAGTGCGCACCATGAAGGCATCGTCGCCGAGGTGCTGCGCGTCGCCCCGCAACCGTTGCAGGAATGGCTGGCAGCGTTGCCGCAGGGCCCGGTGCTGGCGCTGTGGCTGGACGGGGTGGGCAACCCGCACAACTTCGGGGCGATATTGCGCTCGTCGGCGCACTTCGGTGTGGCCGGTCTGTTGTTGCCGGCCGGCTCCACGTTGGGCCTGTCGGGCGCGGCGGCACGCGTGGCCGAAGGCGGCGCCGAAGCGGTACCGCTGGTGCAACTGCCCGACACTGCAACGGCGATGGCGCAGCTGCGCCAGGCCGGTTTTGCGATTGCCGCGACCTTGGTCGATGGTGGCCAGGACGTCTTCGCCGCCGCGCTGCCGCAGCGCCTGGTGTATGTGATGGGCGCGGAAAGCGAAGGCATGGACCGCGCCTTCGCGCGCGATTGCGATCTGCAGTTGTCGATCCGCGGCAGCGGCAAGGTGGAAAGTCTCAACGTCGCCTCGGCCACTGCGGTCTTCCAGGCCGCCTGGCACGCGCGCGTGCTCAACGGAGAACACTGATGGTGCGTTTTTGTGCGTTGTTGCTTGCGACCGGTTGCCTGTTCAGTGCCAACGCGTCTGCCGCCACGCCGGCGGCACCTCCCGAGGTGCGCACCGATCATGGTGTGGTGCGTGGCCAATGGCAGGACGACGGCAGTGCGGTCTTCCGCGCGATCCCCTTCGCTGCGCCGCCACTGGGCGCGCTGCGCTGGCGCCCGCCGCAACCGGTCGCCGCATGGACGCAGGTGCGCGACGCCACTCAGGCCGCCACGCCGTGCGTGCAGCCGGCGCTGGGCTGGAACAACGCCATGGCCAGGCGCGGCACCGAAGATTGCCTCTATGTCGAAGTGCAGACACCGCAGTTGCATCCGGCCAAGCCGCTGCCGGTGTTCGTATGGATCCACGGTGGCGCGAACGTGGCCGGCGGCGCCGACGGACATCTGCCCACCAACCTGGTGGCGCAGGGCATGCTGGTGGTGACGCTGCAATACCGGCTGGGCGCGCTGGGGTTCCTGTCGTTGCCGGAGCTGACCGATGGCGACAACGAAGCCGCCGGCAATGTCGCCTTGCTCGATCAGATCGCGGCGCTGCAATGGGTGCGCGACAACATCGCGCAGTTCGGCGGCGACCCCGCGCGAGTCACGATTGCCGGGCAGTCGGCCGGCGGCCAGGACGTGGGCTTGCTGATGCTCAGCCCGCTCGCACGTGGCCTGTTCTCGGCAGCCATCGAACAGAGCGGCACTGCCGGCTTCGGCCTGCCGGCGCGCAGCCTGGAAGACAATCGCGCGCTGGGTGTGAGCATTGCCAAACGTGCCGGCATCGACGATTCGGCCACACGGCTGGCGCAACTACGCGCGTTGCCGGCCGACCAACTGCTCAAGGCCGCGCAGGGCGTGGATGTGCCGGCCTTGGATGACGACGGCTATATCTGGTTGCAGGCGGTGGTCGACGGGCGCGTGCTGCCACGTGCGCCGGCCGAACTGCTGGCTGCCGGCGCGCAGGCAAAGGTGCCACTGTTGATCGGTTACGTGGTGCAGGAACTGCGCTATGGCGGCGAGGACGGCGCCGAGAAGCGGGTGCGCCGCGACTATCCCGACCACGCCGACACCATCCTGCAAACGCATCGTGCCGCTATCGCGCAGCGCGCCGCGCGGCAAGGCAATGCATCCATGCAATTGTCCACCGATCTCACCTTCCGCTGCCCGGCGGTGACCGTGGCGCAACGCCAGGCTGCGCTGGGCGTGCCGGTGTGGCATTACGTGTTCGATACGGCGGTGCCCGGTGGGCAGGTGACACATAGCGCCGAGTTGCCGTTCCTGTTCAAGAATCTGCCGATCGGCCAGCCGCCGGTGTCCCTGCAGCGCTATTGGGCCGCGTTCGTGCAGCAGGGCAATCCGAATGCCAAGGGCCTGCCGGCTTGGCCGGCATTTGCGCCGGCACAGGCGGGGCTGCAGTTCGATGCGCGTGGCGTGCAACCCATCAAGCACGCGCGTCCGGCGGTATGTGCAGGCGTGGACTTGCCCTGATCGATCGCGCGCACCAAACGGTGCGCGCGATCGACCCAACGCAACTCGATTCAGCGTTCGCAGCCCGGCCCACCGAAATAGAAACCACCATTCTGCATTTCCGGCGACAAGCCGGTGCGGGTGACGCCGGCATCCAAGGCATACGGATAGCTGTAACCGGCCATCGCCAGCGTGTAGCAGGACGGATGCTCCACGCTCAGCGATGACAGGCGCTGCACGGGATGGGTGACCATCGCCGCATCGCGGTAGAAGTGGTTGGCCTGGAATGCGGCCTGGCGATAGCCGGCCGCTGCGAACTGACCGCTCCCCATGCGTGTGCTGGCTACACCGCTGTTGGTCGAGACCTCGCCGCCTGCGCTCACGTACGCAACGCGTCCATCGGCGAGATCGCCCGAATACAGTGATGCTTTGTAGTAACCGATCCATTCGTCGTCCAGGCGCAGCCACCAGTTGCCGTCGGTATTCTTCTGGAATTCGACACCCAGCAGGGTCTGCTTGCCGCCTGCAATGCTGAATCCTGCGGCCGGCTGAGCGCCCAGGACATGTCGCGTGCTGGTCTGCACGAAATCGCTGCAATCCAGATTATGACAACCTGTAGTGACGTAACCGTCCTGGGTGGAATAAATGAAAACGATCGGCTTGTTGCCCCAGCCTGCGTCTGGCTGGATCTCCCAGCCCACTTCAAGTGTTTGCACTTGCTCGCTTGCGCTTTCACCAACGATCCATATCTGACTGATGGTTTGTTTCTCGTTGGTGGAGCGTAACGTGGGTGCCCAAAGATTGATGTCGGCTCCCGCGCCTGTGACCGATGTGCCGGCGGTATCCAGAAAGACGATGGAGTAGTAATGCGTTACCGGCGCCGCTTCCTGCACCGCCGGCACAGCGTCAGCCTGCCTGGGAGCAATCGCGCGCGGGGTTGTGCCGCGTAGAAAGCTACGCAGATTCGCATGCTTGCTCATCTCGGCCAAGCCGATGCGTTCGAACGGCACGCTGCCGGTGTCGCAACGTTGACCCGGGTTGACCGGCGCCACCGTCCCCTTGTTACTTGAGAGGGAGGGGGGTGCCGCCGGCGTGCTGCCATCGCGCAAGGCAGGTTGCTGCGCACTTGGAATGCAATCGAACACCTTGCCGTCCTGTTGCACGCTGCGCAGCACGGTCAGACCGTTGTAACGATTGAACAGATAACGCTGCATTTCGGCGAAGGCGGTGGGATCGCTGACCTTGGCCGCAGCACCACGTGTTGCGTAACTGAGCTGCGCCTGCGCATCCAGAAACGCCTTGAAGTCGCGCGTGACCTGCGGGAATGCCCGCGATGCAGCCAGCGACGTGCCAAGCGCGTCGCGTTGGGTAGGTGCGACGCTTACGGTGGCCGGTGTACGAAGCAAGGGTGGCATCAGTGTATCGATGCTGCGGTCGCTGGTCGTCGAAATCGATGGCGATAGCAGCGTGGCAGCGCCGGCTGTGGAAGCCAGTGCAAAAACGCAAAGCGCAGCAATCGCGTGGCTGATCGATATCGGCCGATGAGAACGGAAGGTCATGTGTTGTCCGTTGGCGCCGGAATGAAACTGCCTGCACACGGCGTACCATGCAGGACAGCAGCTTCAGTCCGCAGGTGCATTCCGAGGTCCGTTCGGGGCGCATGCCTGCGTTGAAGGCGTGCGCAGTCTAGCTGCGCAAAAAACAACTGGATGGGCAACAATGCATTGCGTGACATCAGGCACGAAGCAAGCGCAATGCGCTAAGCGGATGCCATGTCAATGGTCATGCACACCTTTGCGTACGGCGTTTGCTATTGCGCAAAGGTGTGCCAGTTCACTCCACTATCAGCATGGCTGCTCTTACTTTTTTTGCAGCCTCACTGCAGCGCCGCCGCCTGCAGCAAGCGCAAGCTGCAATGTGTCGTTACGTGTGAGCCTGCGTGTGTCGATGCGTACGTCGCTCGGGGTCTCTCCATCGGTATAGATGGTGGCGGTCCAGCTGCCTTCGCCCAGGAACGAGAGCGGCAGGGTCAGCGTGCGCGCCTGCTCGTTGGTCATCGCGCCCACATACCAGTCCTTGCCGCTACGCCGCGCCAGTGCGATGTGCTCGCCGATGGCGCCATCCAATGCGCGCGTCTGGTCCCAGCTTGCAGGCACATCGCGCAGGAACTGCGCGGCGGGCACGTTTTCATATTGCTCGGGACTGTCGGCAACCACCGCGAACGGACTCTCGTAGACCACATACATCGCCAATTGCTGCGCGCGTGTGGTCATCACCTGCGGCCCGAAGTGCTGTGGCTTGAACTCGGCCGGGCGGACATTGCGGAAGCCGCCAGGGGTGTAATCCATCGGCCCAAGCAACATGCGCGTAAACGGCAAGGTGAGGTTGTGGGTCGCGGTGATGCGTGCGCTCCACTTGTTGTACTCGGCGCCGAGCACGCCCTCTTGGGTGAGATAGTTCGGATAGGTGCGGGTCAGCCCGGTCGGGTGATACGCACCGTGCAGATCCACCAGCAACCTGTGCTCGGCGGCCTTGCTCAGCAGACGATGATAGAAGTCCACCATCTGCTGGTCGTCGCGGTCCATGAAATCGACCTTGATGCCCTTGATGCCCAGCTGCTGGTACCAGGTGAGCGCTTGGTCCATGTGCGCATCGAGCGCGCGCCAGTGCGCCCACAGCCACAGCCCCACATGGCGCTTGCGTGCGTAGTTCACCAGGCCAGGCAGATCGAGTTGCTCGACCGGGCGGAGAATGTCTGCATCGGCGTTGTACTGGCCATCGCCGGTACTGCCGTAGTACCAGCCGTCGTCGATCAGCATGTATTGCAGCTTCAAATCCCGCGCATGATCGATATAGCGCTGGATGGTGGCGGTATTCATGCCCGGGTTCGCCACCCCGCTGGCCAGGCTGCCCGACCACCAATCCCACGCCGATTTGCCCGCGCGCACCCAACTCGCATCGAAGGCAGGTGGCGGGTTCAGCGCGGAAATCAAATTGGATTCGATCAGGCTCGCGGGGTTGTCGGCCAGCATGATCACCCGCCATGGCGTGGCGAAATCGCGTCCCTTGGCATCGATGCTGACCGCCACCGTGGGGTCGTCCAAGCGCGGCGAAAGTTTTGCCGACACGCCCAGGCCGCCATCGGAACGACCGGTGAGATACAAGCCGGCGTAATCGCGCAGATTCGCTTCGCCGATCGCAAGCGTGGTGCCGTTGGCATCGGTCTGGCACACCAGCGGTAACTCGAGCAGATGATGCGCGCGCAATCTGGATGCGGCGATTGCATCGTATTCGCCCTCGTGGCTGGTTCCGAAGCGGCCCAGATTCAAGTTCCAGCAGCGGTAATCGTGGGGGAATGCAAAGCTGGTGAGTTCGTCGCGAATGCGCACCTGGCCCGCATCCGGCAAGACGTAACGCAGCGCAATGCCGTCGTCATACGCACGCAGTTCGATGTTGAGCTTGCGGCGTTGCGTATCGGCCAGTTGCACGCGCAGTTCTCGATAGTGGTCGCGTGCCTGTCGCGTCTTTCCCACCGCCAAGGTGAAGCGGCTGTCGTGCAGTTCGGTCGTGCTGCCTTCTAGCGTCATGTCACGGCCGAGCTTGTTGCCTCGGCCCAGATCCAGCCCGAGCGGTGCATCGTCGAGCACCAACGTGTTGCGATACAGCACGCGATAGCTGGGCACGCCGCCGTCGCGCAGCGTGAATTCCACTTGCGTGCGTGCATCGGGCGACTGTACGCGCAAGCTCTGTGCTGCAGCGGGTGCAGCGATCAAACACAACAATGCACATGCCGCGGGGACTGCGGACTGGATCAAGTTTCGCATGATTCCCTCCTCCTGGGATTGCCAACCCTAACGCAGAAAGGTTGTTGTCGATATCCAGCTGGGGTAACGTTACCTCGCACCATGGCCGCTGAAACAGGGGCGGCAGCCACGGGCGGCATCACGGAGGTCATGACGCAGAACGTCTGCACGACGGGTTGCCGATTGCATCGAAGCGGTGTGCACCGTTGTGTGGCAGTAGAGCTTGGGAGAGGCCTCTAATGCTGATGGTTCGCAGGGCGTTCCGCCGCGGAGCGCTGTGGGTGTTGTGTGCTTGCATGGGTTGGACTGCAGTGGAGGCAGCGCCTGCCGACGATCCGCCCGGTCCGTATGACGTGCGCGTGCTTGCCGGTGGCGTTGCGCTGACCAAGAAGCTCGCCGCCCAGACGCCGTGGTTGTCTGCCGATGCGGACTGGAGCGTGGTTGGATGGGTGCGCCCATCACGTTCGATTACAGGTCCTGCATTGATTGCAGGCGTCGGCGATCCGCAAGGCGCAGGCCGGTACTTCGCAATCGATGGCGGCACACTCGGCTTTGCGCAGGGCGCCGACAATGTGCTGCGCAGTACGCAGACCTTGCGTGCAGGCAGCTGGACGCAAGTGGCCGCAGTTGCCCAGGGAGAACGCCTGACCCTGTACGCCAACGGCCGCAAGGTCGCCAGCGGTCGTGTGCAACGGACGGCCATCGCGCCGACGCTCGTCTTCGGTCCACGCCAGCAACCTGCGGCGTATACGCAACATTTCGGCGGCGATATCGCGGGCTTTACCGCACAGGCGGGCGCGCTGGATGCACAGGCCATTGCACGGCTTGCCGCAAACGCGCCGGATCCGGCACTGCAGCGCTTCGAAGACGCATCGCCAGGCTGGCGTTTGCAGGTCAAGCAGATGGCCGGCCAGCTTGCGCCGCAGCCGGCCGCGACGTTGCCGCGCAGCAGCGCAGCGTTCTCGGCGCCGGTTGCACAGCCAGTACCGGATGCGCCTGCGCTGCAATCGCTGGATGCCACATCCTGGCGCGTGGATGCATGGCAACTGGCCGCAGCACCGGAGCTTTGTGCAGCGACCGGCGCCACGCTGTCGCGTCGTGATGACACCACCGGCAATGCGTCATGGCATGTGGCGACCGTGCCCGGTACCGTGCTCACCACGCTGGTCGACCGTGGCGTGTATCCGGATCCGGACATCGGCCTGAACAATATGGCCATTCCCGAAGCGTTGAGCCGTCAGGACTGGTGGTATCGCAGCAGTTTCGATCTGCCTGCCGCCGCGCAAGGCAAGCGTCTGGAACTGCTGTTCAACGGCATCAACTATGCCGGCGAAATCTGGGTCAACGGCGTGCAGGTCGGGCGCACGCGCGGCGCATTCGCACGCGGTCGTTTCGATGTCAGCAGGCAGCTCAAGCCAGGTCGCAACGTCATTGCGGTACGGGTGTCGCCGCCACCGCATCCGGGCATTGCGCACGAACAATCGATGCGCGCAGGCGTCGGCGAAAACGGCGGCATGCAGGCCCTGGATGGGCCGACCTTTATCGCCAGCGAGGGTTGGGACTGGATTCCCGCGGTACGCGACCGTAATGCCGGTCTGTGGCAGGACGTGCAGTTGCACGCCAGCGGCCCGCTCGCACTTGGCGACATCCAGGTGCTGACCGCGCGCTTGGCGCCGGATCATCAACGCGCCGAACTGGAAATCAATGTGCCGCTGCGCAACGACACGCCTGCCGCAGTGCAGGGCAATGTGCAGCTGGCCTTCGGCGATGTGACCATCCAGCGCCAGGTCACGGTGCCGGCCGGCGGCAGTACGCTGAAGTTCACTGCGGCCGACACGCCGCAGTTGCGCCTCGTCAACCCGCGGCTGTGGTGGCCCAACGGCTACGGCGAGCCTGCGCTGTACACGCTGCAAGTGGGCGTCGATGTGGAAGGCGCGCGCTCGGATGCGCAGCAGCTGCGCTTCGGTATTCGCGAAGTGACCTACGAGCTGTCGTTATTCGACGACGAGGGCGCATTGCGCCGTGTGCTGGTCGATCTCAACCAGGCCCGCCAGCGTGGCGAACGCATCGTCGATGTACGCCATGCGGCGATCCGGCCGGTACCCGGCGGCAACGCGCAGTCGCTGTATCCCGGTGCGCTGGGCTCGCCGGCAGTTCAGCAGCTGGACGATTCCACGCTGGCCCCGCACCTGGTCATCCGCATCAACGGTGTGCGCATTGCGGTGAAGGGCGGTAACTGGGGCATGGACGATTGGCGCAAGCGCGTGTCGCGTGAGCGGCTGGAGCCGTACTTTCGCCTGCAGCGCGATGCGCACTTCAATGTGGTGCGCAACTGGGTGGGGCAGAACACCGAAGCAAGCTTCTTCGAGCTGGCCGACGAATACGGCATGTTGGTGCTCAACGATTTCTGGCAGTCCACGCAGAACTACAACATGGAACCGGCCGACGCGGCGCTGTTCCTGGACAACGCGGCCGAGGTGATCAAGCGCTTCCGCAATCATCCGTCCATCGTGTTGTGGTTCGGGCGCAACGAAGGCGTGCCGGCCCCCATCCTCAACGAAGGCCTGGACAAGCTGGTCGCCGAACTCGACGGCACGCGCTGGTACACCGGCAGTTCCAACGAGATCAATTTGCAAGGCAGTGGGCCGTACAACTATCGCGAGCCGGTGGCCTACTTCAACAAGCTGGCGCAGGGCTTCTCTGTGGAAGTGGGCACGCCATCGTTCTCCACGCTGGAGTCGTTCAAGGCCTCGGTGCCAGCGGTTGGCGACCAATGGCCAATCAGCGACGCCTGGGCATATCACGATTGGCACCAGTCCGGTAATGGCGATACCAACAGTTTCATGCGCACGCTGACCGACAAGCTGGGCGCGCCGACCAGCCTAGAGGATTTCGAGCGCAAGGCGCAGCTGCTCAATTACGAAACCCATCGCGCCATCTTCGAAGGCTTCAACGCGCAACTGTGGAGCAAGAACAGCGGCCGCCTGCTGTGGATGAGCCATCCGGCTTGGCCGAGCAACATGTGGCAGGTGTATAGCCACGATTACGACACCCACGCCGCGTATTACGGCGTGCGCACTGCAGCCGAGACGCTGCATGTGCAGATGAATCTGCCGGGGTACGAAGTGGTCGTGGTCAACAACGCTGCCACGCCGGAGCGTGGATTGCGTGTGCGTGCACAGGTGTACGCACACGACGGCAAGCTGCTGCAACAGCGCGAACAGCCGCTGGACGCCGCGGCAGTGGCAGTGTCGGCACCCGTGCTGCAGTTGGCGCCGTTGCTGAAGGACACCAACGGGCTGGGCTTTGTGCGGCTGCAGTTGCTCGACCGCGACGCGGTGGTGCGTTCGCGCAACTTCTACTGGGTGGCGCGCGATGCGGTGGCGATGCGTGGGCTGGATGCGCTCGCAAAGGTGCCGTTGCAGCTCACCACGCAATTGCAGCAGGGCAACGAGGCCGTGCTGCGCGCCACTGTCCGCAACCGGTCGCAGCAGGTGGCCCTCAACACCAAGTTGACCCTGGTGGATGCGCAAGGCCAACGCATCCTGCCGGCCTATTACAGCGACAACTATCTGAGCCTGGTACCAGGCGAAGAGCGCGTGGTGGAAATTCGCGGGCCGTCCGCTGCCACCTTGCGCAACGCCACGCTGCAACTGCGTGGCTGGAATGCCGAACCATCGACAGGCGTCGCCAACGGGGCTCCGTAGCGACGTCTGCGTGTTGCCGCGCCGTGCCATGCACGGTGCCTCGCACTGACGCACCGTCTGGTACGTCAGCCAATACCGCATTGCCGTGCCGGCAATGCCAGTCGAAACGGTCGTGGATTTGTCATCCCTGGGAGGGGACCATGAACAAGCTGCATTCGAATACCCGCCATACCCCGTTGGCCGCCGCGCTCGCGGCTGCGCTCACCCTGCTTGCCGGCGGCGCAAGCGCGCAAGACACCGCCACCGCTCCAGGCGTCACCGAACTGGACAAGGTGATGGTCAAGGGCGTGCGCGGCGCGCAGGCCGAAGCCATCGAGAACAAGCGCAGCGCGGCGCAGATCATCGATTCGATCTCTGCCGAAGACATCGGCAAATTGCCCGACGTCACCATCACCGATTCGTTGCAGCGCGTGCCTGGCGTGCAGATCCGGCGCTCGGCCGGCGAAGGTTCGCAGCTCAATATCCGCGGCATGCCGCAGGTGCAGACCACCATGAACGGCGAGTTGTACCTGAGTGCAGGCGGCGGCGATCAATATGGTCAGCCGAACATCGGCCGCGCGCAGCCGGATTTCGTGGACATTCCACCCACGCTGTTCAGTGGCGTGGACGTGATCAAATCGCCCACTGCCGCCGATCTGGATGGCGGCGTCAGCGGCACGGTCTCATTGAAGACGCGGCGCCCATTCGATCTGCCGGAAGGCTGGACCTTCAGCGGCCAGGCCGAAGGCTCGTACGGCGACCGCGTGCAGAAAGCCAACGCGTTGTATTCGGGGTTGGCCAGTTTTCGCACCGCGCGTTGGGGCGCGTTGCTGGCGGTGTCGTATTCGGATGCCACGCTGGAAAACAAGCACCCCAGCGTGTATTCCAACGGCGCACAGAAATCCACCGAACAGAATGTCGGCTTCGACTTCAACGGCGATGGACGTATCGGCAGCAATACCGATCCGGGCAATCTGCCGCGCGACTACTTCTACAACTGGGTGGCGACCGAGCTGGATAACCGCAGCACCGATCGCCAGCGCACCGGCATCAATGGCTCGTTCCAGTTCAACATCAACGATTCGTGGACCGTATTGGCGGACGCGGCCTACACCAAGCTCGAAGACCACGACACCTCGGTTGCCGCGCAGCTGCACACCGGTTGGGCGACCAATCAGTTGCAGCCGGGATCTGTGGTCGATCCCAACGGCGTGTTGGAGTACGGCAATTTTCGTTACAACCGCTTTCAGGCGCATTCGATGGCCGGGGTGGCGGATTCGGATGCGCTCAATACCAATCTGGAATTGCGTTACGACGACGGCGGCCCATTCCGTGCCTCGTTCCGCTGGGTGCATGGCGATGCGCAGCGCACCTACGACGAAGCGCGTGCCGATGCAGCAGTGACGCGCGGCGACCAGATCCCACGTGCCGGCGGCGTGACCCAGTGGGCCAACGTCAATGGCCTGCCCGCCGTGGATGCATCGGTGGATTTCCGCGGCACCTACCCGGCAGTCAACCTCGCGACCGATGTGTCCAATCCAGACAATTGGCAGCTGATGTCCACCTGGGCGCAGGGCAACAAGATCGACGCAAAGATGGACGCATTCCGCGCCGATGGCACCTTCGAGTTCGACGAGGGCGTGGTACGCGGCTTCCAGTTCGGCATTCGCTACGGTGAGCGCGATTTCAAGCTCGATACCTATCGGTATCTGTCGCCGGTGTCGTCCAGCTGTGCCGACCCGAACCGTTCGCTGTACTACTACAAGGATCCGCTGATCGTCGATACCTGCAGCGGCGTGTCCGAAGCGCGCTTGCTGCCGTTCAATTCGATTCCCGGCTATTGGGCGTATTTCAACGACTTCGATCCGCTCAAGGTCACCGGCCTGCGCAGTCAGGGCCTACCGGCGATCAACCCACAGGCGATGAAAGACCCGGTTGCTTATCTCAACAGCCTGTATCCGGGCAACGTGGCGTATCAGCAGGCAGCCGATTCCTACCAGGTCACCGAAAAAACCAGCTCGGCCTATTTCATGGCCAACCTGGAAGGCGGGACCGGCACGCGCGTGCCGTGGACGGCCAACATCGGCGCGCGCATCGTGCAGACCAAGCTGGCGATCGACCAGTACCTGAGCAGCGGCAACGTCTATATCGGCAATGTCGAATGGAACGGCGTCAGTCCCGCGATCGGCACCAACCGTCTCAATCGCCAGTACACCGATGTGCTGCCCAGCGCGAACCTGTCGCTGGACGTCACCGACGCGCAGAAGCTGCGTTTCGCCTACAACAAGGCGGTTGCGCGTCAGGACCTGCCCGATCTGGGCCGTGGTCTGGTGAGCTTCTATGCGGTCAATGGCACGCCGCCGCGTAATCCGTCGCTGCCATCGGATGCGGTGCTGTTCCTCAATGGCCGTTCGGGTAATCCGGATCTGGATCCGTACCGCGCCACCAACTACAACGCCTCGTGGGAATGGTATTTCGCCGATGCCTCGTTGATCAGCGTGGGTGCGTTTCTGATCGACGTGAAGTCGTTCCCCACCACCGTTACCAATATCGAAGCCTTGCCCGATGCCGATGGCGTCGTGCGCGCGGGCGGCCCGGTCGAGCGCATCGTCAATGGCGGCGGAGGCAAGATCAAGGGCTTTGAAATCGGCTACCAGCAGGCCTTCGATTTCCTGCCGGGCTGGCTGAGCGGCTTCGGCACCAACATCAACTACACCTTCTCCGATGCCGATACCGACAACACCGATATCGACGGCAACACGCTGCCGATCGGTGACAACTCCAAACACCAGGCCAACGCGGTGCTGTGGTATCAGAAGGACAAGCTGCAGGCGCGCGTGGCCTACAACTGGCGCAGCAAGCGCTTCAGTCAGGTCAACAGTTCCGCATGGGGCGACGAGCTGGCGATCTGGAACGACGACGTCGGCTACCTGGACGCGTCGCTGAGCTACGACGTCAACGATCACCTGACCCTGTACGCCCAGGCCACCAACCTGACTGGCGAAAGCGAACGCCGTTACGCACAGTGGACCAATCACTACTTCGACCAGAACATCTTCGAGCGTCGCTACTACGCGGGTCTGCGTTTGCGCTTCTGATGCCATGCACTGATGCAAGACACTGATGTGCGGCACGGTGCGTCCCCGCGCCGTGCTGCACATGCGGTTGTCCTCGTTCCTCTCCAAGCGGTCATTGCGCGTTCTTCCCGTCGCCGTTTGATACGGCGCTGCAGTACGTTCGGCGGTGACGTCGAATACCCTCCCATTCGGCTACATCGTCGGGAAGCGATGTGGCCGTTTTTTTGCGTGGTTGGGCGGGCGTCTGCGCAATCACGCCGGCAGTTGAATGCTGCAACTGTCAGTCTGATTGCTGTTGAAACGGCAGCGGTCGGCCGCGACGGCGCAGCGTGCGCACAGATTGAGGTGCTGCGTCTATGCCGACCCGGGATGGTGATGGCGCGCTGTGGCGCTATGTCTTCGGCGGCCCTGCCGTCGAGCCACGCTTGACCAGCGTGTACTTCATCACCTGATGCACGCCGGGCGCGGTGTCGCCCTTGCGGCGTTGACGAACCGCGTCGGCCAGCAGTGACACAGCAGCACGACCCATCGCAGTGACCGGTTGGTGCACGGTGGTGAGTTCGGGCCAGATGGTGGTGGCCACCGGCGTATCGTCGAAGCCGGCGATGGAGACATCTTCGGGCACGCGCAAGCCCAGTCCGTGCGCGACCGCCACCGCTGCGGCCGCCATGTCGTCGTTGCTGCAGAAGATCGCCGTGGGTGGTGGCCGCTGCGCCAACAGGCTGCGTGCGGCCAGGAGACCGGAGTGATAGGTGAACAGGCCCTCGGCGATCAAGCCATCTGCGACCGACACGCCGGCAGCATGCAGGCTGTCGAGATAGCCGTTGGCGCGCAGTGCGCTCGGGGTGTGTTTGGGGTCGCCCTTGATCAACGCAATGCGACGATGCCCGAGCTCGATCAGGTGGTCGACGATGGCGCGTGCGGCCTGGTAGTCGTCGATCCGCACCGAGCTGATTTGCGCCATCGGTGCGCCGCTGGCCACCGCCACGACCGGAATGCCGCGCGCATCGAGTTCGGCGATGGTCTGGCGCGAGTCGCATAACGGCGGTGGCAGGATCACCCCATCGACGCCGGCAGCGAGCAGGCGCTCGGTGGCCGCACGCTGGCTGCGGATGGCACCGCACTTCTCCACCATGACCTGGCTGCCGGTGAGGCTGCTCTGCTCAAGCAGGCCGAGCATGAATTGATTGAGGTATGCGGCGCTCGGGTTGCTGTACAGCACGCCGATACGCAGCAGCCCGCTGGTCCGCAACGAGCGGCCGGCGAGGTTGGGCCGGTAGCCCAATGCCTGTACCGAGGCCTCCACGCGCGCGCGCATCGCTTCGCCCACATGCGGGTGACGGTTGATCACACGCGAAGCGGTCATCGGCGAGACGCCGGCGTGTTTGGCGACATCCAACAACGTCGCCGCATTGTTCGCACTGCGTTGGCGCTTGGCCACCATTGTGTGTGCTCATCCTGGAGTAAGAGCGAATGCGCGCGCTACCGGTTCGACGTGTGAAGCGACCACGAAAAACAACCGACCCATCACCTGACGCAGTACCAGCGGCGGCTGCCGGTCATCGCCGAATCCACCGCCTACGCACCGCTGCCGAGCAAGTGATGTGCCTCTACCCGGTACGACCCGCGGCCAGTGGCAGCCGCTTCATCGCAACTGCGCACTTGCCAGACGAACGCGCCGATCTGCGCAAGCAGCAGCGCCAGGCATCGTGCGATTCCTGCATGCGCCTGGCGCTTGAAAACCGGCAAATCACGGCCGAATCGAGCGTTCGGCGCATGCCCCGCATCATCCTGGCCATTCACTCGCTCGGCGGTTGCACGCTCTTCGCGCGGCTGCCGAAATCGCCATCGGCTTCTGCGGCGAGATACGCGAACACGGTGTAGGCGGCCACGTTCTGCGCGAGCGCCTTGGGGTCGATCTTGTCCAGCGTGTCGTCGGCGGTGTGGTGCAGGTCGAAGTAGTCGGTGCCATCCTGCGCCAGCCACCCCCAAGCGCCACCCTTGGCG
>JAAIGE0100222313.1_pt1 | contig 15471 bp, 20 predicted proteins | sample 6487951 | NCBI WGS metagenome assembly JAAIGE01 (sample SAMN13974128, study PRJNA590717) | phyllosphere metagenome | biome: tomato field; feature: multiple bacterial spot infested tomato fields; material: tomato leaves; isolation source: leaves from tomato fields | host: Solanum lycopersicum ... | reverse complement strand
GAGACTTAGGGCGCATCCGCTTCGCGGACCGCGTCACTTGGGCTAAAGCCCGAAGCCAACAAGTTGTCTTCGCCCCGTTGGGGCAAGTCCCGCATTGCGCAAGGGAGCGCTACGATGACCGAAGAACCCCACGACTGGATCGCCATCAACGACCGCGGCGTCTACGCCTGCATGTGGGACGATGGCGGAAACGACATCCCAGGCTGGATTGAGGACGTGAAGGCCCGAGGTCACCGTGTCGGGCGTGTCCCGGTAGAGGAGGCCGTCAGGCGCCACAGAGCCTATCTGGCGACGCTGCCGGAATTTGCGGGACTGATCGAATGACCCCACCCGCCTACCTCGCCCTCACGACAGCCCTGATCGCTATCTGCGTCTTGGCTGCCCTGGTAGGCTTGAGGCGGAAGGCGAGGCGGCTGGATGAGAGGAGAGGATGAGATGGACCGAGCGGCCAGAAGCCCGAATTACGATGAAGCCATCCAGTACATCACCCCATCCACTGACCCGGATGAAACCCGGTTCTGCATGCGGCAAGCAGGCATGCTCCGCTGTGCGGTCTCTGCGATCACGACGCGCGTGAGCGATCTTGAAGACGAGAACCGGCGCCTTGCCGCCTTTGGCCGCCAGATCATCGAATATGCCTTCAACGGCACTGACGCAGACGGCGGGTCTATCCAAGCGCTCGCCTTGACTCACGGCCTCTTACGACTGGAGGCGTACGATCTGGAGAAGCACGGCGCATCGTTGGCGGCTGAGCCCGGCGATGAATGGTTTGTCTGCGTTGGCGCTGTCGCGGACGCGCCGGCCGAATGACCCACCCTCCCTCAGACCCCCAACCCCTCGACATCCTCGCCCGCGAGTTGCACGAGCATAACCGGCAGCGCATCGAGGGCTGTCCGGCATGGGACGATCTCGACATGACCGACCCCTACGAGGCGGGCTTAATCCGGCTCGCCTACGACCGTGCGCGCGACTTCGTGGCGATGAACGGGGGCGGGGAATGAGCGTCGATCGCCGCATCGTCTACCCCTTCAGCGATGACGGCACCACGCGCGCCTGGTCCATACCCTACGAGGGCGAGGAGCCGGCGGACGCGGTGCAGGTCGAGCACAGCCCGGGCGCCGCCGCGCCCTGGACCGGCCACTATGCGCGCGGCGGCTGGCGTCGAGCGGCGCTCTCCCCCGAAGAGCTTGAGCGGATCCTGGCTGGCGTCGAGCTGCGAGACCACCGCGGCCAGCGCGTGCGGTGACGCGCCGCCGCAACCCGCGCCGGGCCTACGACGAGGCTGGCAACGAGATCTAGCCGCCGCTGTCGTATCGGGCCACTAGGAACCCCTAACGTCCCGTGATAGGCGTGCGGGAGGCCAAGCGCGAGAATGGTAACCATGGGCAAGCTGCTCGATCAAGTAGACCAACCTTCTGTAGAGAAGTGGTTCAATTCTCTTGATATGCCGCTCGGCGATTATTTAAAAAATCATTATGATCGTTTTTCGGAAACTCATAAGTTTGTCTCTGAAACGCTGCCGGCCAATTCTACGATTTTGGATATTGGCGCACACTGGTTGCATCAAGCTCTATTTTTTGCAAACGACGGCCACAAATTAATCTGCGCTGATGTGCCGATTACGATCAATACAGAGCCGGTAAGGAGGGCGGCGGCGTCCATGGGCGCAGATTTAATCGCCTATGAGCGGCTGGACCAGCGAACGGCATTCGATGCGGTCCCAGATAACTCTGTTGACGGCGTGCTTTTCTTTGAAATCATCGAGCACATCACCTACAATCCGATCCGGATGTGGGAACAAATATATCGCGTACTAAAGCCGGGCGGGCGCATCTATGTTTCCACGCCGAATAGCATGTGGTTTCTGCGACTGATACAAAAATTGGAAGGAGTTTTTTCGGCGTCTGAGTACGGGATTGATGTGCCTTCAATTTTTGGAACCGGCACTTATGGGCATCATTGGAAAGAGTATTCGCCGCCAGAAATTTTCAGGTATTTTACAATCCTATCGCAGGACTTCCATGTTGCCCGCAATGAAGCTGTCGTTATCGGCGTGGATCCAGACACGGTGCAATCCTGGTACACTGAAACGCTGAAGATCAAGCCGCTCATTTCCGACGCAATCCTGCTGAAGCCGCTCGTCGAGCAGTTGCAGGCGCAGGGCGCTAAGCCGTTCGGCTACCAGATCCTCGCAGACATCCACTTGGTCGAAAAGCGGGCTGGCATTCAGATCGCGCCACCCTGGGACGTTTGAGACGAAAAAGCCCCGCTCGGCGGCTGCCGGCGGGGCTGAAGGTTCTCTCGGGAGGGGAGGGGCTAGGAGTGCTGCTCGCTGACAAGCCCTTCGAGCACCCCCGTATTGAACACGTCGCTGATGAACGGCCGCAGCTTCTCGACGGCGGCGCCGAGATCCGGCCGAAGCACTAGAACGAGCAAGACGACCGCGATGGCGATCCCGAGCCCGCTGCCAACTGCGACCCGATTTCGCCTCGGCACCACACCTCCGATCGCCTCAGGCGCCAAGACGTGCAGGATGCCGGCCATCACCGAAATCGAGATCCACACACCGATAGGGTCGGCGTTGATGAGCCACATGGGGCTGCCAGCGAGCCGGAACATGATGCTGTAGAGCGCCTGGCAGTGCGTGGCGAGCCAGCCGAAGAAGATGCCGAGAGTGAGATAGTCCCCCATCGTCGGCTGCCGATTGCGGATGGCAGCCAGGGCGTCAGGCCAGTAGATGTAGCATACGACGCCCGCGATGGCCGCCTGCAACACCCGCATCGCCAGGATCATGTCGGCGTTGGGAACGATACTGTCGATCGCCACGTACCCGAACAGCAAGATTAGGCCGGCCCAAAACAGTCGGCTATGGATCATCACCTAGCTCCCGCTTCACCCTATCGGCCATCTGTTCAAGCGCGCTGTCGGCTGCGCGCCGGCCGTAGCCACGTTGCGCTAAGCGTGCTTGTGTTCGTTGCTTCATCCCGCCGACCGCGGCGATCGTCTGCTCGCGGCTGGCGGCAGCATCCTTCGCCGCTTCGTCCGCCACTCGAGCGACGCGTCGCTGAGCCGCCAGATTGCGGGCGATAGCGGCCTCTACGCCCGGATCGGGGCGAACGCTGTGCGACGGAAAGAGCCACGACATGAGCATGCGCCTCCACATCAGGAGCGCCCCCGGGCATTTTCTCGATCACCATCCCTGTCGCGGTCGCGCTCGCGATCTCTGTCGCGATCCATCCGGCCGGCGATGCCATTCAGTGCTGCGGAGACATTCGCCAGCGAGTGCCGCGTCTCCTGGGCTGCAAGCTCGAGCTGCCGCGTCAGATCCTCGTGGGCGTCGGTCTGCGCGCTCAGAGTGACCCGGAACTGCTCAAGGACGCCAACCACCTTGTCGGCGGCCGTCGCGGCGGCCTGCTGGGCTGTGACCAGCTTCTCGCGATCGGCCGGGCCGGCGGCGTTCAGCGCCTTGATGTCCTGGTAGAGCGTGCGGATTACGACACCCGCGAAGGCCAGCCCGATCAGCAGGATCACGCAGACGGTGCCGAGGACGCCCTGATTGAAGAGGCTGTCTGCCCCCTTCGTTACGGCTTGCTCAAGCACGGGCTGGCGCTGCGTTGTGGCGTCGAGTCAGTGTCAATCGAAGAATGCGCTGAAGGCACAGATAAATTTCTTGCGGGGCAGAACGACTCGCCCCGTCATACGCAGCAGCCATGTTCGCTCCTCCAGAGCGGATGTGGTCAGGGGGGCCTGGCTGTCGGACCGCCAAGTTAGGCAGCCAAGCCCCCGCAAGCCTTCGTTTGTTCAGCGCTTCGACATCGACGTGATGGCGGCGTTCGTGACGGCGGCCGTGAAGCCTGCCGCCTGCTGATCCTTCTGCTGAGACGTGCGCGACGAGCCCCACCAGAACTGAACGCCGAGCCCGACAGCCAGCCAAAGGGCGCCGTAGGACTGGTTCAGCAGGTTGAAGATCCGCTCGGGGATCTCCTGGCTGACGAAGAACAGGCAGAACGTGAGCGCGATGGCCGCGCCGACGACCAGGTAGGTCAGGATGGCAGGCGTGGTGCCGGTCCAGCTATGGGCCTGGACGAGCGCGACCTGCATCTGCCGAGCGTTCGCGATGTCGGCGAGGTAGGCATCCTGGCGCTTGGTCTCGGCCTCGATTTCGGCGAGCTTGGTCTGCGCGGCGGCAGGATCCGCGGCAACGGCCTGGGAGACTGCCTCAGGGGTCGGGGCAACCCCAAGGGCTGCGGCGATGCCTTTGCCGACCACGGCCCCTACAGTGCCGCCCAGAGGGCCGCCGAGCAGCGTCCCAAGGGCCGGAAGCCCGATCTGGGCAAGCTGCCCGCCGATTGATCCCCATTCCATATCAGGCGGCCTTCTTCGTGAACAGGGACTTCAGGGAGGCCCAGAGGCCGCCTGTGGTGACGGTGGGGGCGTGAGAAACGGGGCCAGCCGGCACCGGAGGCCGTGCCGCAGTCGGCGCCATGGGCGTGAGAGGGCTGGCAGGCTCGACTTGCGGATGAACTATGGAAGGCGCGGGCGTCGCCTTGGACGGCGGGCTTGCGACGGCAAAATGTAGCGGCATGCCGCCAGCGGCGAAGGCCTTCTCGAAAATCTCCGCATAGCCAGCGATGTCCTTGGCCCGGTCCGTACCGTTGACCGTCCGCCGGGCGCCGACAAAGTCGCAGCGGTCGCCGACGATGAAGTCCTCGAGCGCCTTGCCGGTGAAATCGCCGCGCAGGGAGACGCCGCGCAGGATGCCTTCCCAGAGGATCCGGGCCGAGATGGCGGGGTCAAGAGCACGATCTGGATCCTTGGCGAGATCAACGCCAATCAGCAGGCCCATTGCCGCATAGTTGCGCTCGTGCGTAAGCTGTACGTCGCCGCGGCCGTAGAAGCTCTTCCCGTATTTGTTCGGGAGCGCATAGTTCGTACTGATCTTGCCGCGCTGAAGCAGGTTAGCCACTGCCGCGCGCGCTTGGGCGTCGGTCGCCGCGAAGCCCTCGCGGACCGGCTGCATGCGCCTTCCGGTCTCGTGGTAGCTGGTGGCACAGCCGTAGGAGAGGTGGCGGCGGTCGCCGGACCCGTAGAGGGTGAAAGCGGCCACTAGGCGGTTGATGCCGTCCACTTGCGATTGTGAAAGGCTGCCGTCGAACAGCCGCTCGCGCAGCACGGCGAAGAACGCCGCACCGTTCAACATGAGGGCGGTCATGGTATCTCCAGATTGTCAGGGGTGTGTTGCGCGGCCGAACGTCAGAGCGCAGCGGCGGAGACCCACAGCGCATCGAGCGCGGCGGCGTCGTACTCGAGCATGGCGCCGAGAGCCGGCACGAGGGGATGATCCCGCTCGTAGGTCGTGGCGGAGGACAAGAGCATCCGGGCGGGGAATTGCTGCTCGGCCGGCAGGCTGGCGATAGCCGTTGAGAGCCGGGCGGGAAGGTCGCCCCGCGCCGCCCAGGCCAGCGCCTCGTCCTCGGTGATGACGTGAGCGAGGGCGAGCGCCTGGGCGAACTGACGGTCGGAGATGACGGGCGAGGGCATCGGCTCGTCCGAGACGATCGGCGACCCGTCGTCCGGCTCGACGCGGAAGCCCTCGCCGGGCGACCACTTGCTCTTGCCGTCCCAGAGGACGACGTTGACCTTGCGGCCGGTGGTGAGGTCGATGATCTGGTAGCGATCCATGCCCGCCTCACGCGTACTTGTAGATGCGGATTTCGCCGCGGCCGCCAGTACCACCCGCCCCGCCGGTGTTGCCGTTGAGCGAGGAGCCGCCCCCGCCACCACCGCCGCCAGGCAGGCCGCCGTTGCCCCCAGCGCCGCCCGCGCCTGCTCGGTTCCCGCCGCCGCCACCGCCGCCACTGCCCCAGTAGGGGCGCGTGCCGTTGGTCCCCGCTCCGCCAGCCGCCGCGGCTGCGCCCGCATTGCCAGCGGTGGGCGCGAATACCGATCCATAAGACCGCAGGCTCGACAGGGCACCGTCGCCACCTCCGTAGCTCTGGGTCGTGTCGGTACCGCCACCCCCGCCGCCGCCGCCGGGGCCTGACGCCCCATAGGATGTAGTCAGCGGGGAGCTTCCCGGCTGGGCGGCGTTGCCGCCCCCGCCCCCGCAATTGGGGTACTGAGATAGCTGCATGGATGCGGTTTGATTGTTGGCTGCGACGCTGCTCGTCAGCGATCCGCCGTTGCCTGCGACGCCTCCTGCCGCCCTGACGGTCAGATTGGCGTTGACGACGATAGATGTCGTCCCGCCCGCCGTCCCGGTAGCGCCCGCCGTGCTGTCGGTCGTCCGCGCCGGTGATCCGGCCCCTCCCGCACCAATCGTGTAGGAGCAGGACGCCGCCACCTCGTCGGCCGGGATCAGGTCGGTGCGCGTGAGGCATCCACTTGCGCCGCCGATCCCGCCGCCGCGGGCAGCGGTCGCATCCCCGCGCGAGCCGCTGCCGCCGCCTGCACCAGCGCCGATCACCTCGAAGATGAATGCTTTCGCTGTCGCATCCTTCGAGTACGTGCCCGACGCGGTGAGGATGTCGACGCCGACGAGGGTGAGGCCGGAGCCGGTGCCGCCGCCGGCAGGACCCGTCGCACCTGTAGCACCAGTGGCGCCAGCCGGCCCTGTTGCACCCGTGGCTCCGGTCGGACCAGGGACGGTGCTGGCAGCGCCAGTCGCGCCCGTGGGGCCTGTGGCGCCTATCGTGCCCGCCGGTCCTGTCGCGCCTGTTGCTCCGGGGGCGCCTGTGGCACCGGGGGATCCGGTCGCACCGGTAGCGCCGGTCGCGCCTGCTATCCCGGCTGCACCCGTCGGACCAGTTGCGCCCGTGGCTCCTTGGGCTCCTTGGGCTCCGGTGATCCCTTGAGGCCCTGTAGCTCCCGTCGCGCCAGTGGCTCCGGCAGGCCCGATCGTGCCCTGAGGGCCTGTGGCTCCTTGAGCGCCCGTCGCCCCCGTTGCTCCTGTCGGTCCAGCCGGCCCAACGGCCCCCGCAGCGCCAGTTGCGCCTGTCGGCCCTGTAGCACCTGTGGCGCCGGTCGCTCCAACGGGTCCTGTGGGGCCAGTCGCCCCAGTAGCTCCCACGGAGCCAGGACCGTCCGACGATCCTGCTGGCCCGGTCGGGCCCGGAGGCCCCGGAGGACCTGCCGGCCCCTGCTCAGCAACGACCGTGGCGACGGCGATGTGCTCCACGGCAATAGCCGCGGCGCCGCGGTCGGCCTGGACCGCGGCAGTGGCGATCTGCTCATAAGCAACCGCCGCGCCCGACACGGGGTCGATCTCAACCGTCGCGATGGCAACGATCTTCTCAACTACGGCGGCTGTGCTACTCACAAATCTTCCCCGGTTACCGGCCAGATATAGTCGGAGGGAACGCCCTGGCTGTCGATGATCGACAGGATTAGTTCGTTGGGGCTGCGCGGTGGCTGGTCAGACAGATAGGACGGTCGGTTGCCGACAATCGCCGAGATAAACTCGCCGCCACTGTCAATCACAAGCTTGGCCGACTGCTCCGGGGTTCCCGTCACCAGCACGGTGCCATCTGCCCCGAGAGAACCGATGGTCATCGGCTGGCGTAGACTGTTGGACCGCAGTGTCGCCGTGACCGTTGCCCCGGTCAGATCAATTGCGGCCCCGACCGGATCCGTGATGCGTATCGGCCAATAAATCGGCCGACCTCGTGTTTGGGGGAGCGGCGTTACGCTTCGTGCGATAGCGGACATGGCAGTTCGCCTACTTCTTCTCGACGGGCGCAGTCGGGGCCGGCTTCGCCGCATCGCGCGCCTGGAGTGCCGCGGCCACCTCCGGGCACTGCCCGTTCGAGCGGATCACGCCGCCGACGGGGATCTGGACATCCGCGCATACCTGGATGGCGGAGATCAGAGCCGCAGTCTCCTTGTAGGGTCGGTCCACGAGGTACTGGAACAGGACGTTGATGGTCTTGGTCGGCAGCATCAGGACGGCGGGCGAACTGGCCGACCCCGGATCCGGGGCGGGCTCGGGAGCGGCGAGCGCGGCGCTGGACAGGGCGACGGCGGTTGCGAGGGCCAGGGCGGAACGGGTCATGATAGATCCTTTACGGTGAGTGGCGCTCACTGAGCTTCGTAGGTGCCAGAGACGATCACGAGCCACGGGCCGGTCGCGCCGGTCAGCGGGAAGGCGTTGTTAGTGGTCTTGATGATCGCGTTAGACCGGCCGGGCTGCACATAAGACGCAAGGCCAACAAAATTGACCTGCTCCATCGCGCTGAGCGAGGTCAGTTCTTTGGCAGGCACCGGCAGGTCGAGGTAGAGAGCCCCGGAGGCGTTGCCCTTGCCGCTGATCGTCATCGCTACGCGAAAGCTGACGGTCTTGCCGACGACCTTGTATGCGCCGCCGCCGCCCACCGGGACCACCGATCCGCTTTCAGCCGATACGGACGGCGTGTAGCCCGTCCAGGCCGTCTCTACCTGAGTACCGCCCAGGACGAGCTTCGAGGCCTCGAGTACGACGCCGCCGGCCCCGTCCGAATAGGCGAAGTTCTTGATCCCCGAACGGTTGGAGCGCATGTCGGCATCGCCGCGGTTGGGCTCGATCGCCTTGCCGATCCCATACGACTGCGCATGATTGGCGCCGCTCATCGCCGTGCCCGCAAGGACATCTTGGTTCGCGTCTACCGTCGCATCGCACCAATGCCTGACCGCCGGCTGGCTACAAATGGTAGCGTATCGCCAGCCCCCGCTACCACCCGGAGCGTGTGCCGCAAACGATACGGTGTTGCCGAGGTTATCGCTGTGAAGGGCCGTCACCGCCCCGTATAGCGGATCGCCCGCCTTGGGCTGCTCAATGCCGCTGTCGTTATGCACCTCGATTTCGGCGAGAGCCACGTTCGGGCTCTGCTCCGGGTAGATGCGAACGAGCGCGTGCAAGGGCCACAAAATGCCGTGCTTGATCCCGCCCCTTCCATCTGGGCCGGGGGCCAAGGACTGCTGGACCTCGAACCCGACGAGGCCCGACGTATTGGGATTGGTGTTCGTGCCCCGCTGTCGGATGAGGACCGCACTCTGCTGCCCGTTCAGGCCGATTATATCATTGCCGTTGGCATCTTTTGATGTAGGGATTGTGGGCTGAACCTGAAAGACATTAAGAACAGTCGAAAAATTCTCAGTGGCGTATCCGGCGAAAGTCTTAACGCTATAGCAAGACTGCTCCTGTCCGACCTCCTGCACAATTGGAGGAGCGCGATTGCCCTCGAAACAGGTGTGTGCGTCGAGATCCAGCCCGACCTTGGCTGGTAGGGCCGGGACGCTGTCAAAATTGTATCGGCCACTCGGGAAGCGAGCTGTGCCGCCGGCCCCACGCCCGGCAATGAAATCGAAAAAACCTTGGACAGTCGCCGCGCTCGTCACGGTGCCGTCGGTTTTTGCGCCGGCATCCATGACCGTGAGCGCGTCCCCCGCCCGCTCCGCAAGAAATCGGCTGACGGAAAGGCCGTTTGGCTTGACCGACGTGCCGCTCACGTCGCCGGTCGAGCCGGTGCCCTGGATTTGCACGGCGTCCGGGGTCAGGGTGACCTTGCCGTTCTGCCGGCCGATCAGGGCGCCCAGCGGCACGCCGCCGACGGTCATCTTCGGGATCTCACCCGTCGAGTCGGGACCGTGAAGCGTCAGCTTGTCAGCGTCAGGTGCGTTGAGGTTGGGGCTCGGGTACTGCACTTTCCGCCCCGGAACGAAATCCGGGCCGGCCAGGGCCGGGCTGGCAATGAAAAACGCAGCCGCCGAGATGGCCGCAAGATGATGGCGGATAAGCATGGCGGGGCTCACAGATGTTCGTCGGGAATGATGCTGATGTTGCCGTTGTTGTAGTAGCCGTCGCCGGGGTCTAGGCCGTCGGGCGACCTCGGCAGCGCCTCCACCAGGAGCTTCAGTGCCAAGCGCCGGCCCTCGATGCTGTCGATCTTGAAGGCAGCGTTCGTAGCCGTGGTCCAAGAGACTGTGCCGTTGTTGCGATAGGGCTGGTTGGGGCCGATACCGCGCGGATCATCGGGCAGGCTGAGCCACCAAAAGCGCAGCGCGAGATTGAGCGCCGCAACGGTCAGCCCGCCGAGCGTGTCAGTGACCCAGGCAGTGCGGGTGTCGCTCCAAGTCGCGCGCAGGATAGTCGCCGGCTGGAGGGCGCCGGCCGGCATTTGCAGCCCGCTCATATCGAGCCACGGCAGCGGCCCGGTGCCGTCCACGTTCAGCGTGACGGCGTCAGTGTTCGCGCGATCGACCTCGAACAGGATCGAAATTCCGCGCCGCGGGACACGCAATCCTGACGCGGTGTTGACCACGTAGGAGTTGCCGAAGCCGCCCGTGCGCAGGGCGCCGCCCTGATCGGCTGTCAGCGCAGCGACGCCAGCCTGTAGGCCGCGAACCGCAAGAGGGATGTCTTTGAATGATGTGCCATCGCGCGACGGCACTAACGGGTCAACGCCGCCATTCAAGGCAGGCGTCGTCACCCAGTCAAAAGCTGGCATTGATGCCTCTTTAGGTTTTGATGACGAACTGGATGACCAAGGCCGGCGGCATGTTCGAGTGCGCGCCGCCGCCGCCAGCACTGTCGATCGCCAGCGTGTGCGTGTGCGCGGCCGCAGCCGGCAGCGTGTGCGTGTGGGGACCCGAGCCGGAGATGCTGTGCTGATGCTCGCCGGCCTGCGAGAGCGACCCGGTGTGCGCGTGGGCACCGCCTTGGTCGATGGTCACGCTGTGCTGATGCCCAGGGTCAGTCGAGGTCTGGCGTTCGTTGGCCCCGCCCGGGAACACGCCACTCGCATTGATGTCCGCGACGTAGGGCTGAGCCCCGCCCTGAATGGTGCCGCCACCAGAGACGAAGGCGAACTTGCGCGCCTCGCCGCCGGCCGTGTTGGCCGTCCCGCTGTGGCTATGGCTGCCGCCCTGGTCGATCGTCACGCCGTGGCTGTGGTTGCCCGCCGCTCCGACCTGGCCGCCGTGGTTGTGATCGCCAGCCGGGCCGGTCGTGCTCGCGTCGGTCGCGCCGCCCGACTGCGCCGTGCCGCTGTGGCTGTGGCTCGGCATCTGCCCCGGGTTGAGGGTCACCGCCTCCGATCCGCCGAAGTTAGCAAGACCGCCACCGACACCGCCCGCGCCGGTCAGGCGGTTGATCCCGCCATCCACGCCGAACGGCGCCCGTCCGCGGAAGTCCGGCAGGTTGAAGGTGGTCGAGCCGTCGCCGGAGCCGTAGAAGCCGCCGATCCGAGAATACAGCTCAGAGTAGGTCGCGCGCGACAGAGACCGGCCGTCGCAAGGGAGCCACCCCGGCAAAACGGTGGGGCCAGCCTGCAAGCGGAGCGTGCCCGCGTCCACAATTTCAGGCGAGATCAGAAGATAAGCGCCGAACCGGGGTACGTAGAGGGCGCGATAGAGGACATCCGGCGTAAGGTCGCCCGGGCCAAGCACGCGCTTAAATCGGCGAAAAATGGGGCGCGCCTGCGTCCCGTTCACCGATAAAGTCGGTGCCCCCTCGGTGTTCTCGGCGTTGACAAAGAACGATATTTCAAACGGCCGGCTCAGATCACCGATGGTCTGATTGAGCGTGAGGCCGTAGGTATTCGCGCCGGTCGCCTCAAGGCTGCCATTGCTGTCCCTGATGAGACAAGCAATTGCCGCCATCATGGCGCGGGCCGAGTTGTTCACCGTGGCCGGAGACTGGCCTTCCTGCCAGAAGATCGGCGGGTCAACCGTGTCGTTGCTATCAGCGTCGGTCGACCAAGTGTAGACGTTCGTCATGGCGGATCCAGGCAAGCGCCAGGGCTCCGAGCCCATGAGGGTCAGAGCGCAAGAGGCGAACGGGCGGAGGGGTTAGCGGCGCAGGAGCGCGTAGAAGCGCTGCGGGTCGAAGGTCGGCGGTGGGGCCTGGGGCTCTTGCGCTAGGGCCGCGAGCGCTGATTGCTCGGCAGGAAGCGCGGCCTGGGGCGTCGCCTGAGCGGCAGGTTTCGGCGGCGCAAGCTGCTCGAGGATCTTCATGACCTCGGCGTAGTCGTCAGTGGTCGCGGCGGCTGCGGCTTCCGGGGTGGGGGCCGCGGCGGCAGTACGGTCAAGGCCGGCGTTAGCCCCGCCTCGCGTGCCAGCATTGCCGTTCATCGTGGCGGCGGTCGTGCTGGACGGGAGACCATTGAACTTGCCGGCCCAAAGGCCTGCCAGATCGCCGGCCGTCATGCCGGGCGTGCCGCCGTTGAGCGCGACGGCCTTGCCGCCGACGATCGACGAGGCCGCCGCATCTGGGTTGGACAGGATCTTGGCGGCGCCGCCTGCGCCCTGCTGATGGGCCAGGTAAAGTTCAGCCGGCGTCACATCCCGCCCGAGCGTCCGGGTGAGGTACTGCTGATTGTCGCGGGCGAGGCGTGCCGCGGCGTCCGTGGCGGCAGCAGGGTCGAACTTGGATGCCCCGCCGCCGTACTTGCCCCACGTGCTGTCGATGAACTGGAACAGGCCCCCGGCGCTGCTGTTCGGGTTCTGCGCCCGCGGGTTGCCGCTGCTCTCAATCATCGCCGTGCGAGGCAAGTAGCCATCCGGCAAGCCATAGCGCTGCGTGGCCTCGGCGAGCATGCGGGCGATGTCAGGCGAAAGGGCCATCTAGAGGACTCGCTTGATTGATGATGGCCGGTCGGGGCATGGTGCCCGCAACCAGGGGGGTTCGGATGCGCGCGGCGGCGATTGTGATGCTCGGCTTGGCGCTGAGCGGGTGCATGGCGAGTGGACGGCCGCGCACGCTTCAGGAGCAGGCGCAGGCCGATGTTGCCTCAGACGCGATGATGGCTGCCGGGCTTGCCATGATGGCTCCGCGCTCGGCGCCTCTAGTCGACATGGGGCCGTCCGCGTTCCGGTCGCCAGTCACGTGCAACAGCCAGAACCTCGGCGGCTACGTTCAGACGAACTGCTATTGAGCCGTTTCGCGGGTGGTCGATGTCTGATCTTTATGGCTTCCTAGTAATCGGTGCTGTTGTCTGCTTTTGGGTGCTGATGGCTAAGCACAACAATTCCCAGAAGCCAAAGGGTGCCAAAAAAGAGATTGAAGTCGAATGGGGTCGAGACTACCGAAGCATCGGGACAAAAGGAGCGCCATTTTTTGCAGCCGGCGGCAAACTGCGATTGATTGTGCTTATCTTGGCTATAGTTTTAGCTATTGCCTATAATGAAATAGGCAATAGCTTGCTGCGACCTATCGTGTCCCCGGCCGTCGATAATCTATTTGGGCGCGCTCGATCGCCGGAATAGCCGCCGAAAGGATGCCGCGATTGGCCTGCGCAATGGCTTGCGCGCGGCCAGCATCGATTTGACCGAAGCGGCGAAGCAGATTGAGGGCCGCCTCCTTGTCGCCCTGCATAAGCAGGCGTGCCATGTTTTCGCGAACTGCTTCAGTGTTCCCGTTGATGCCCGCGGCCCCCCTGGCGACGGCGTCCTTGATCGCTCCGCCCCAATTCCCCGTAATCAGCTTGGCGAACAGGCCAGCGTCAATTCCAACATCGGCATTGTCTGCTAGGTTTTCAGCCGTCTTTGAATTGCCGAGGGCTTCAGCACGGTTTGCAAACATCTCATTTTCGCGGCCGAGTTGCCGCATTAGCGTGTCGCCCTTCCCCTCCACTGCGAAGGCCGGCAACTCGGTTTTCATAGCAAGCGAGGTAAAGGGGCGAGCCTTGTTCTGCCCCCCTGCTGCCCCCTGAGCGCTAGCAATGAGCGGATCGGCATAACCTGTACGGAATGCCGCCTGCTCGCCCGACGTCAACCCGCCGAAGGCTCGAATTTTATCTTCCGTTCGACCCCGACCGGAAGCGGCCTTACCAATATCAACAGCCTTCACCTCTTTGGCAGCGGCACGAGAATTAGCCATTGCCTCCCGGAACCCGGGCGAAGAGGCTTCAAGTTGAGCGTCAAGAGCATCTCTGACGCCCTTCAATAGTCGATATTTATTCCCCTCGCCTTTTTTGAAGGCGACATTCACGGCATCGGCGATATCGCCTCGCGCGCGCCGGACTACTTCGAAGTCGCTTACTTGCGATTTTCCATCGCTCAGCAAACGACGGGCGCGGTCAAGGACTGACTCCACGCTGTCATAGGCGATGCCATTTTGAAGATTGAGTTCGCCGGTGAGCCCAGGCCGAAGCGTCTCGTCGATCTTTGAGAGCACCGGGGAAACATCTACAGCTTCAGCATCGCCACGCACCGCGGCGAATGCCTCGTCATCCGCAACTCGGCGAGCGTTCTTCAGCCGGAGGGTTGCGGCCTCTGCTGTATCCGCCGCGCCTAGCCCCTCGGCCAGAGCATTGCCAATCCGGTAGCCCTGGCCCTCTTGACGAGCATTCAGGAAGTCGCGCAGATCTGTCCGCCCTTGGCCCGGGTTCTTCGCCACGACAGCGCCAAGGCGGGCGCCGTCGTATCCAAGCGCGTCAAGAAGGCGGTATTCGCTCTGTCCCTCCGTTGCCGCCTGACCAAGCCGATCGGCGATTTGATCTGGCGTCTGACCCGAACGCGCGGCCGCACGCGCGACTTGGCGCTCGGCATAGCCGGCCGGGTTCACCCTAGCTGCGACGTTTGAGACAACGGGCGCGGCTACGGTTTTTAGGGCTGCGCCGACCACTGGAAGGCCGCCGCCGAGAGCGCCGCCGATCAACCCGCCGGTTGCGGCTTCATGCAGGCGGTCAACGCCGTTGCCCTCTGCCGCACCGGACAAAGCACCTAGCGCGGCCCCGTCAATCGCGCCGCCAGCAACAGTTCCACCGAAGCCGTACTTCGCTGCCATACGCGGGATAGCAGACACGCCAGCGCCTAAAAGCTTCGCTCCCGCCGCGACGCCGCCGCCGACCTCCATTGCCGTGCCGAGCATGCCGTTGTTGCGGCGCCCGGCCTCAAGTTCGAGATCTTCGCGGGCCTTGGCGTAGGCGTAGGCGGTGCGCGGATCCAGCGTACCGCGTTTGACCATCTCAAAGGGCGTCATGGCGGCAGCCAGCGCCTCGTCGGCGAGGCCGAACGTGGCACCCTGAAGCCACTGACGAGCCGTGCCGGACGGGCGCTCAAGCCCGTTCGCGCGCTGCTGCTCAATCTCGCCCAGCACTTCGGCGCGGATCGGGTCTTCGGGCGCAACAGGCGCCGCAACGGGAGCTTCCGCCGGCGGGGGCGGGCTCACCCTAAACGCTGCCCACGGGTCGGCGGGCGCGCTACGGCGAAACTCTGCCCAGGGGTCGTTTGCCATCAGGGCACCACGCCTTGCGAGCCGTCAGGGAGGAGGATGGGCGTGCCGCTCTTGAGCTTGCGAGCCTCTTCGGGGCTGTTCACGCGGACCGGCCCGGCGGAGTTGGTGGCCGGGGCGCCATTCGCTTTGTAGTAGGTGCCACCACGCATATCGTTGATGCGGGACGTGGCAAGTTCTTTCTGACGCTGAGCCAGCGTAATCATACGGTCAAGCGTGCGCTCTCGGATGTCGGGAGGCGTCGCCGGATCGCCTAGAATGTC
>JAAIGE0100395987.1_pt1 | contig 15478 bp, 11 predicted proteins | sample 6487951 | NCBI WGS metagenome assembly JAAIGE01 (sample SAMN13974128, study PRJNA590717) | phyllosphere metagenome | biome: tomato field; feature: multiple bacterial spot infested tomato fields; material: tomato leaves; isolation source: leaves from tomato fields | host: Solanum lycopersicum ... | reverse complement strand
GACGTCCGCACTCCACTGCGCAGGCGGAATACAGGCGTCTGCTACGTCGGAGACCTGCCACGGAATATGGTGCGGCTGGAGCAGAAAAACCCTGTCTGCCCGGCCCAGCGACGGCGCCAGATCGTTTTTACTGACGCCCATTTTCATGGTATTTGAGCGTGGCTCCAGTACCGCAAGGATGCGCGCCCTGCCGCCCACTTTACTGCGCAGCGCGGCCAGTGTGGCGTGTATGGCCGTCGGGTGGTGGGCAAAATCGTCATAGACCTTAATACCGTTGACCTCACCGCGCAGCTCCAGCCGGCGGCGCGCGTTGATAAAGCTGCTGAGCGCCTCGCCCGCATCTGCCGGTTTCACACCCACGTGGCGCGCGGCGGCAATCGCCATCAGGCCGTTATGCATATTGTGTTCGCCGACCAGCCCCCAGTTCACCTCGGCCACTTTTTCCCCTTCCAGCCAGACTTCCCAGCGGGCGGCGTCTGGCGTCAGCTTTTTCGCCTGCCAGTGGCCATGCTCGCCTGTGGTCTCCTGCTCGCTCCAGCAGCCCATCGCCATCACCTGCTTCAGGTTATGATCGTGTTCCGGCAGCAGGATTTTGCCCTGGCCGGGTATGATGCGGATCAGATGATGGAACTGCTTCTGGATAGCGCGCAGGTCGTCGAAGATATCTGCATGGTCAAACTCAAGGTTATTGAGGATTAGCGTACGCGGGCAGTAGTGCACAAACTTGGAGCGCTTGTCGAAGAAGGCGCTGTCATACTCATCCGCTTCAATGACAAAGAATGGGCTTTTTCCTAATTTTGCCGAGACGTCGAAGTTGCCCGGCACGCCACCGATAATAAAGCCTGGTTCGAGGCCGCACGCCTCGAGGATCCACGCTGCCATGCCGGCAGTAGTGGTTTTACCGTGCGTTCCGGCTACGGCCAGCACCCAGCGATCGCGCAGCACAAAATCGTGCAGCCACTGCGGCCCGGAGAGGTAGGGAATGTTGCGCTCCAGCACGGCTTCAACACAGGGATTACCGCGCGTCATGGCGTTACCGATAATCACCAGGTCTGGCGCCGGATCGAGCTGCGACGCCTCGTAACCCTCAGTTAATTCAATGCCTTGCTGCTCAAGCAGCGTACTCATCGGCGGGTAAACATTTGCGTCCGAGCCGGTTACCTGATGTCCCAGCGAACGCGCCAGCATAGCCAGGCCGCCCATAAAAGTGCCACAAATGCCGAGGATGTGAATGCGCATAAATAGATCCATTAACTGAAAGTTCGGCGCACAGTGTAACCCCGAGTCTGAAGGGAAGAAACGGATTAGGACTATGGTTTTTAAAGTTCAATCGGCTAAACTGCGTACGCATACGTTGGCAGTTTGTTACAGCTGCTGCCACTCCATCGTAGATTCAGGGAATGTGTTATGAAAACGTTAGGCGAATTCATCGTCGAGAAGCAACACGACTTTCCTCACGCCACAGGTGAACTGACGGCGCTGATTTCCTCCATTAAGCTGGGCGCTAAAATCATTCACCGCGATATTAATAAAGCGGGTCTGGTGGATATTCTGGGTGCCAGCGGCGTGGAAAACGTGCAGGGCGAACAGCAGATGAAGCTGGACCTCTTCGCGAATGAAAAACTGAAAGCTGCCCTGAAAGCGCGTGGTGTGGTTGCCGGCATCGCCTCTGAAGAAGAGGATGAGTTTGTTATCTTTGAAGGCTCGGAAGATGGCAAATATGTGGTGCTGATGGATCCGCTGGATGGCTCATCCAACATTGACGTAAACGTTTCTGTCGGAACCATTTTCTCTATCTATCACCGCATCAGTGAACCCGGTACGCCGATCACGGAAGCGGACTTTATGCAGCCGGGGAATCAGCAGGTGGCCGCAGGTTATGTGGTGTATGGCTCCTCAACCATGATGGTCTATACCACCGGCGTCGGCGTGCACGCCTTTACCTATGATCCGTCGCTCGGCGTTTTCTGCCTGAGCCACGAGCGCATGACCTATCCGGCAAAGGGCTACACCTATTCCATTAACGAAGGTAACTACATTCGCTTCCCGCAGGGCGTGAAGAAATACCTGAAGTTTTGCCAGGAAGAGGATATCGACACGCATCGTCCTTATACCTCGCGCTATATCGGTTCGCTGGTGGCAGACTTCCACCGTAACCTGCTGAAAGGCGGCATCTACCTCTACCCAAGCACCGCCAGCCATCCCAACGGCAAGCTGCGCCTGCTGTATGAGTGCAACCCGATGGCGTTTCTCGCCGAGCAGGCGGGCGGTAAAGCCAGCGACGGTAAAAACCGTATTCTTGACCTGCAGCCTGAAACGCTGCACCAGCGCTGCCCGTTCTTCTGTGGTAACGAAGCGATGGTCGATGATGTTGAGCGCTTTATCCGCGAATATCCGGATAACCACGGCGCCTGAGCCGTGCCGGACAGTAAAAAAACCCGCCGCTGAGCGGGTTTTTTATGGTTTGCGCTTACGCCGCGGCGATGCGGAACTGCGCCATTGAGGCCTGCAGCTGCTGCGACTGCGCTTCCAGCAGCCGGGTGGCGGCTCCCGCCTGCTCCACCAGCGCCGCGTTCTGCTGCGCCGCTTCATCCATCTGCGTCACCGCCATATTGACCTGCTCAATACCGCGACTCTGCTCGTCAGATGCACCGGAGATCTCTTTCATCAGCGTCGTTACGCGCATCACTTCACCGGCGATCTCATCCATGGTCGCCCCCGCGCGCGTCGCCATTTCACTGCCCTCTTTAACCCGCGTCTGCGACTCGCTGATCAATGTCCGGATCTCTTTCGCCGCGCTGGCGCTGCGTCCTGCCAGCGTACGTACTTCATTCGCCACCACGGCAAAGCCCCGGCCCTGCTCGCCAGCGCGCGCCGCTTCTACCGAGGCGTTAAGCGCCAGAATATTAGTCTGAAAGGCAATACCGTCAATCACGCTGAGAATATCTGCGATGCGGTTGGAACTCTGCGTGATCTCCTGCATCTTCTCCATAACGTAGCAGACCACTTCGGCACCGCGGCCGGCGGTGTCAGAGACGCTGCTGGCGAGCTGATTTGCCTGCTGCGCATTAACGGCGTTGAGCCGCACGGTGGCGGTGAGCTGTTCCATGCTGGCAGCAGTCTGCTCCAGTGATGCGGCAGACTCCTCGGTACGCTGTGAGAGATGCACCGTACCGGCCGCCAGCTCGCGGCTGCCGGTATCGATCTGCAGGCTGGCTTCGCGCACCTGACTCACAGAGTGGCGCAGCGCGCGCTGCATAACGGCCAGCGCCTGATTCAGACGGCCAATCTCATTGTGACCGGCAGCTGGCAGCGGCTGCGACAGATCGCCTGCCGCCACCTGCTCAAGATGCCGGACGGCGCTCTCCAGCGGACGCAGCAGCGCCTGACGCAGCAGCAGCCAGGCCAGGCCGGTCAGCAGCAGGGTGAGCGCCACCGCAATGCCGATCAGGATTTTCATCTGCCACTCATTGTGCGCCGCCTGCGCCAGCCGTGCGGCAGAGACCTCATCGGCGTAAAGGCTGAATGCGTTAACCGCACCGGCATAGCGGGCCGCAAGCTGCGATACATTGCCCTCCAGTACCTGGTAATATTCATCGGTATACTGCTTTTCCAGCGCGGCCATCATCGGCGCAACTGCACCCTGCTGATACGCTTTATAGGCGGTGGCGATCGCCTCCGCCAGCGTTTTGCCGTGAGCCGTTACGGTGCCGGCGTCGATAAACGCCTGCAGATGCCGCTGCGAGCTGGCGACGTCCGCGGCGGCCTGCTTCGTGACGGCGGTCCCCTCATCCAGCAGACCAATCTCAATTTTGCGCACCGCCAGCGCGGCGCTGGCGCGTGCGCGCATCAGGTCGGCGTTGCTCTGATAAAGGCTGTTCAGTTCAATTCCCTGAATACGATTGATGGCGTTAAGCGACTGATTACCGGCATTGATGGCGTAAATGCCCATGCCGCTGACGGCCAGCAGCAGCAGCGTCATGCAGATAAGCAGCGAAAGTAAGGCAGTGCGAAGCGAGAGCTGAGCAATCATGATAATTCCCGTATGCGGTAAAAAAGGGAGAATCCAGTGACCCTAAACGAAGAAATTATCGGCTGTGACGTGCGGAAACTTTACCGGTGCCTGACGATCGGGCGAATGATGATCGCTCATGCTGTGAATTTTCTTTACTGCAGCAGAGATAATTATGCATAAGCCGGTTGCGCCATTTTTTCTGATGGTTGATAAAGGACAGCAGACAAACCGTTGCATGGCTCATTGTCAGCCTGCTGATTATTTATGGAGAAATCATGGCCCCCTACGCCTCAACGCTGATCCTTATCTGTCTCGCCATACTGAGTTATTTTGTTCATAACAGCGCTGTGACGATTTCGATTCTGATCCTGCTGGCCATCAAGCTCACGCCGCTGGCGCAGTTTTTCCCTTACGTGGAGAAACAGGGTATTCAGATGGGAATTATTATTCTGACCGTCGCCGTCATGGCACCGCTGGCGAGCGGCACCCTGCCGGTGAGCGCCCTGCTGAAATCATTTGCCAGCTGGCAGTCCATCGTGGCAATTCTGGTTGGCGTATTTGTTGCGTGGCTCGGCGGGCGCGGCGTCAGCTTTATGAGCATTCAGCCATCGGTGGTTGCCGGGCTGCTGATTGGTACCGTGATTGGCGTGGCGTTCTTTCGCGGCGTGCCGGTAGGGCCGCTGATTGCGGCGGGCATTGTCTCGCTATTTGTGACGGCGAAGTAGCGGGCTTGGAGCATTCCGAAACGCCAAAAAGGGGGCATACTTTCAGAGTCAGTTGGCTATAATAGCCGTCACTCAACATACGACTAATGAAGGAAAGCCAGATGAGTCTGAACCAGGTGCCTGCAGGTAAAGATCTGCCAGAAGATATCTATGTAATTATTGAGATCCCGGCGAATGCCGATCCGATCAAATATGAAGTGGATAAAGAGTCTGGCGCCCTGTTTGTAGACCGCTTTATGTCTACCGCCATGTTCTATCCGTGCAACTACGGCTACATCAACAACACGCTGTCACTGGATGGTGACCCGGTTGACGTGCTGGTGCCAACCCCTTATCCGCTGGTGCCGGGTTCAGTGATCCGCTGCCGTCCGGTTGGCGTTCTGAAGATGACCGATGAGTCTGGCGAAGATGCCAAACTGGTGGCGGTGCCGCATACCAAACTGAGCAAAGAGTACGATCACATCAAAGATGTGAACGACCTGCCAGAGCTGCTGAAAGCGCAGATCACCCACTTCTTTGAGCACTACAAAGATCTGGAAAAAGGCAAGTGGGTGAAGGTTGACGGCTGGGATAACGCAGAAGCGGCCAAAGCTGAAATCATCACCTCTTTCGAGCGCGCGCAGCAGAAATAATCTTTGCCGGGCAGACCGGCTGAGATGCGCGTTACCGATAAAAAAACACCGCCTTTACGGCGGTGTTTTTATTTATGCATCTGCAGCGTCATCGCGTTGCAGCCAGTCGCCGCTGGCAATGTGCGGTCGCCCCGCGACTGAGCGCTGGTAGACGTACAGCCAGGCGCTGCCGTAAGGCGTCTGAATAAGCTGACGCTTATACTCGCCGTTCTTGCAGCGCAGGGCATCCAGCTCACCGAGCGTGCTGGCATCAATGCGGTATACCTCACCCAGGACGGTTCCTTCGCCCTCCACCACACCCGGGTAAAGCCCCAGATTATAGAGGTCAAACCCCTTAATCTGGTGCTCGCCGAGCCACTGCGCATTGGTCATCCAGTGACTATTTCCCTGCTTGCGCCGTAAACTGCCGTAGACAATTATTCGCATTGCTAGAACTCAAACTGATAGAGCAAATCCAGCGCCTGATCGAGACCAGACACAGCTTCCAAATAGAGTTTTGGCATCAGGCGATAACGCAGAGTCAGCGTCGCCAGTGAGTCAAAGATACCTACGCCATATTTCACCTGCAGCCCCGGCAGCACATAGCCGCTGACCTGAACCTGCTGGCTGTCACCTACGCCTGTGGTATCAAGCGCAAGATTACTGACGCCAAACGTCTCACCGATTTTACCCACAACCTGCCCACTTTGTGCAACCCCCAGCCCCACCAGCGCGGAGGTTAATGCATTACTGTCACCGTCGCTGTTCAGTCCCTGACCGCGTAACAGGTAAGAGAGCGCTTCCTGCTGCGACATGGCCGGATCGGAGAATACTTCCACTTTCGGCTCATCCGCCAGACCGGTCACGCGCAGACCCGCCGTGACATCATCTTCAGTGGCATCCGGGTTGCGGATCGCTTCCAGATTAACATACGGCTGATCCGGCGGGCCGGCAAACTGCAGCTCACCTTTGCGGACGATCAGATCCTGCCCATAGGCGTGGAAACGGCCTGACGGAATATTGATCTGCCCGTTAAGGCCGAGTCCGGTTTTATCCTGTACCAGCTTCAGGTCGCCGCTGAGGCGCGCTTTCAGGCCAAACGCGGAGAGGCGCACATCATTGCCGACGTGGATCACCAGATTACTGTTAATCGGGATGGCAGCCGTTTTTGGCGCTATAGGTTTGAGGTTCTCATCCAGCATCACTTCATCCGATGAGACGCCGGTAGCGCTCGCCGGCACCTCCTGTACGGTGATACGCGCCCACGGCACATCCACTTTACCGTCCAGGCTGAACGCGGCAGGCGTCGCCTCAAAAACCAGATCCGGCGAGACATCCATGCGCACCATCGGCGGCACGGTAACGCGAATGCGGCTGCCCTGCGCCGTGACACGCGCACGCCAGTTATCGAGCTGGCTCCAGTCAGCATTTCCGCCCAGATTCAGGCTGCCCTGCTGCGTCTGAATCAGACCATTCAGCGTAGAGCTCATGCCGTTGAATACCATGTTCAGGTTAGCCGACGTCAGCGTCACCGGCATAAAGCTTGCCTGGGCGTTGACATCGCTCAGGCCGAGCTGGCCAAACACCTGCGGACGCTGCAGCGTCCCGCCCAGCCGCAGATTGCTGTTGAGCCTGCCCTGCACTTTCTCGCCCTGCGACAGCGCCGGATTCAGCATTGCCAGGGAGATGTTGCTGATGCCGATGTTGCCGGAGAGCTGTCGCCGGTTCTGCGGATCGTTGATCTGCACGTTGCCGTTAAGCTGGCCATTGTTAGCAATACGGATCAGCCAGTCGAGCTGCGCGCGTCCGTCACGCAGTGCCGCGTTGAGGTTCAGCGTATCGAACGCTATCGGCAGCGCATTACCCTGCACATCCTGCACGACTTTTACGCCACTGCCTTTCAGCGCCACGGTGCCGGTTGGCAGCGCGCCGTCCGCGCTCCAGTTAACGCGCACATCCCCGCTGAACAGACCGCTAAGCCGGGTGGCATCGGTCAGAAACGGCTTCACCATCGCCAGATCAAAGCGATTCAGCACAACGTGCGCCCGGCCGCTCGCGCCCGCCTCAATCGGTTCCGGTACGCAGAGCTGTGCATTGGGGTTCTGCCAGCAGTGCGGGCCAATGGTTGCGCTCTGCTTGCTGTTGAGATAGTCAATCGCCATGGCGCGCGTCAGGCGCCACTCACCGACCGGCGTATCAAAGCGGGTATTATTCAGCGACCCCTGCCAGCGGCCAGCCTGACGATCAAAGCTGCCGTTCAGCGCCAGCTGACCTGAAACCGGCTCACCCTGAACATTGAGTTTCAGCTGATGCTGCTTCTCGCTGCCGTCGGCGTTCAGCGTCAGCAGGTTGATTTTCAGCGCCTCCTGCTGCAGCTGTTCCACGCGCAGCTGCAGCTTGCCGGCCACCTGCTCACCCGACTTAATGTCGCTCTGCAGCGTGGCGCGACGGATCAGCAGCTGCTGCCAGCGCAGGCCGGTAGCGGTAAGATCGGCCAGCAGCTGCGGCGCCTGCAGCGTGCCGCGCGCGTTGATAGCACCTTTAACGACGCCGCCAAGGCCCGGCAGCGCATTGTCGAGACGCGGTGCATCCACAATCGCATCCAGATTCAGCGTATCGCCCAGTTCGCCTTTTACATCCAGATAGTTACGTCCCAGCGCCACATTCAGGCCCGGGATTTTCCACTGGTTGTAGCTGTTACCGCTCAGGGAGCCTTGCGCGCGTACGGCATTCTGCTTCACGTTACCGTTAAGCTCCAGCTGCGGTACGCGCAGCTGCCAGCTGCCGCCGTAAAGGCTGCCGCGCGTGGTGATTTTGCCATCCAGCTTCGCAGGCCAGTCAGGATACTGCTTCGCCGTATTGATACCGGCCAGTGTCAGCTCGCTGCGCCAGCTAATCGCTTTGCGCCAGTCCACCAGCGCCGAGAGATCGATGTTGCCCTGCAGCGCGGCGACGCGCAGTTTATCCAGCGTAAACTGCTGCTCGTTGCCGTTGCCATCGAGCGTAATCGTTGCCGGTGGGATCGCCTCGCCTTTTACCGCCGTACGCAGCGACATCACATAGTCGGTGGCTTTGCCTTTGAACTGATAGTCGAAATTATCTGCCTGGTACTGCACCGGTCCGGTCAGCGGCCAGCGCAGCTGCGGGCTGGTCAGCGTCAGCGACAGCGGCAGTTCAGCGACGGCAGGTTGTGCCGTCGCCGCAAGCTGCGCGCGCACCGGTCCGGAGAGGTTCAGCCCCAGCTGCAGCTCGTCGCGCATTTCACCGCCCAGCGTCAGCTTCACTTTTTCGCCTTTTACCGGATCGATATTCAGCGCGCCGTTCAGCGTGAAGTTAACCGGCCAGTTGCCCGCCAGCTGCGCGTCACCGCGGGCGCTCACCTGGCCCTGGGGTGAATCGATATCAAACGTCTCCAGCTGCAGATGCGTATCTGCCGTTTTGGCTTTTACCAGCAGGCGCGAGAGAGTGAGATCCGTATCCCCGGTAATGCGCAGCTGCTCGCCGAGCAGCGACTGGACGGTGATATCCAGCGGCAGACGGAAGTCAGGCAGCTCCGGCAGCAGCGGTTTGGCAAACAGCGCCTGCAGCGTTTCGCCCAGCGGTTTTTCGTCCGGCTGCGGCTGCTGAACTTTCGGCTGAACAATCTCTTCATTCGCCACCTGAGCCGCTTTTGGCAGCGCAATCAGCAGGCTCTGGATACGGGTAGGATAGAGCGTCAGCGCCCGAGCCTGCCACTGCAGACCGGTGCTGAAATCGAGCAGTGAAATCGCCGTATCATCAACTTTAACGTTGATATTGTGCAGCGCGACATTCCGCAGTGCGATCGGGTAAGGCGTACTGAGATTAGCGCTGCCCGGCTCCTCCGGTGGCGGCGGCTCGCTGGCCGGCGTCATTTTTTTGCTGTCGACCACCACACTGACATCCTGCAGCGCGAGCGCGTTAACGCAGACCGACGAGTGCAGCAGACAGTTGAGATCCAGTGCGAGATGAAAGCGCCCGGCATCCACGCTGACGCCCGGCATCTCATATTTCACATTATTCAGCGTCAGATTGCGCCAGCCGCCGTCAACCTTGCCGATTGAGAGACCCGGCACCCAGCGGTCAGCCCCTTTCAGCAGCAGATGCAGACCCGGCGTCGTGCCAACCAGCAGCGCCACGCTGCCCAGCAGAACGACCAGAAAAATAATCAGGCCAATCAGGACCTTTTTCCACAGCTTCATAGTTCCGGCCCCAGTCCGACATAAAATTGCAATCCATGCTCCTTGTCATCGCCAACGGGCCGGGCGATATCAAACTTAATGGGCCCGACCGGCGAAGACCAGCGCACGCCTACGCCTGCACCCGTCTTGAAGTTGCTCTGCTTAATATCATTAACCGCTTCCCCGGAGTCGATAAATACTGCGCCCCACCACTTGCCGGAGACGTTGTACTGATACTCCAGCGATCCGGTTGCCAGTTTCGAGGCACCGGTCAGCTTGCCCTCTTCGTCGCGCGGCGAGATATTTTTATATTTATAGCCGCGGATGCTGCGATCCCCGCCGGCAAAGAAACGCAGGTCGGGCGGCACTTTTTCAAAATTATTGGTTTCAATCCAGCCCAGGTTACCGCGTGCCACAAAGCGATGTTTATCCGCCAGCGTACGGATCCAGACGTTCTGCGCCTGCAGGATCAGGAAGTCGACATCGGAACCCCAGGTGGTATCAGAAACGTCGACCGAATAGCGCTGTGAATCGCCCCACGTGGGCATCAGCCCGCCGCGCGACCGCGTGCGGTTCAGGCTCAGGCCCGGATAGAGCAGCATGGTGGTATTAGTTACGTTACCCTGGGTAAAGTGATCGAGACTCCAGCGCAGGTTAACCGCTTTCTGCCAGCCGGAGCTGCTGTCCCAGTTACGCGACATCGCCAGCGTTGTGGTATCCGATTTCGTATCGTTGAGATCGGTACGCTTCAGGCCGCCGGAAAAGGTGTAGTACTGCTCCAGCGGGCTTTTCAGCAGCGGCACTTTGTAGCTGAGATCGAGCTGCTGCTCCGGCGCGGAGACATAGGCGCTGGCCGCAAGACTGTGGCCACGATCGTTAACCCAGGGTTTTCGCCAGGTGCCTTTCAGGCGCGGGCCGACGTCAGTGGAGTAGCCTACGCCGGTTTCGATGGTATTTTCCACGCGCGGCGAAAGTGCAGCGCTGAGCGGCAGCACTTTGGTTTTACGCCCTTTATCAAACTCCGGGGCCACCACGACAGAGTTAAACCAGCCGGTGGCGGAAAGGCGGCGATTCAGCTCAGCCAGCTCGCGTGAACTGTAGGGATCGCCTTTCTTAAACGGCACCAGATTATGGAGGTAAGCTTCATCTATCTGCGAGCCTTCAAAGCTGACGTCGCCAAAGCGGTAGCGCGGGCCGCTGTCGTAATCGATATCCCAGAAAGCCAGCCGCCGCTCTGCGGAGACGCCGAGCTGGCTCTTTTTGAAATCACCGTCAAAATAGCCGTTACGCAGCGCCAGGTTAGAGAAACCGCTTTTGAATTTATCGTAGGTGCCGTGGTTCAGCTGCGAGCCCACTTTTGGTCTGCCCTGCTTTACCCACGCCCGGTAGTCCGGATCCTCTTTCGCTTCACCCTCGATCACAATGGTGCTGCCGCCGATTTTTACCGGTTCGCCGGCTGTCACATGGGCAATCAGAACCGGACGACCACCCTGTGGCGGGGGTGGACGCGATTCAAAGTCAATCTGCGGTTCATAGTAGCCGAGCGCGCGCAGTCCCTCTTTAATGGCATTTGAGACGCGCGCCTGAAAGCGCCCGTCACTGGAGACTTCATCGCTGCCAATAGTGGACAGGCGCGCCCTGACATTTTTTTCTAAATCCCCGGTAAGACCTTCTACCTGCAGTCGCACTTTCGCTGCCTCAACGGCAGGCGCAGCAAGCAGCAGGCTGGCCAAACAATAAGCATGAAATCGCGGCACGCGTACTCCTGTTATCAATGCCTGCCCCCCTTCCGCAGGGGCGTTAATCAGTCAGGCAGGGTTTCACTTCCCCCATTTACCCATCAGCATAGCCATCTTTTAGGGCAAGCGGCTACGTTAAACCCACGACTAAGCCAAATTGATCGCTATTGTCGGTAATTGATCGCGGTGATACAACCGGGATGCCGTGCTTCTGTGCGCCGCTGCGCTGCTGTCGGATAAATCTGGTGTCACCGATCGTGCCTCTGGCGGCATGACAGGCGCTGCTGCTATAATCACCGACCAGCAGGCCCTGCCTGCATTCAATTCTGCCCCGACGTTACTTTCTATTGTCGAACTGGCGCAGACATTTTTGGCACGGATAGCCCTGTCAGACTGGTGTGTACCGGACGTACCCCTCTTCGCGCTGCCCAGGCCAAAAATGACAAGTGATTAACTCAACGGATCTTTTATGCTAGATAGCCTGCTTGTCATACTTTTACTGATTGTCATCAGTTCCTTTTTTTCTCTTTCGGAGATCTCGCTGGCGGCCGCCCGCAAGATCAAACTTAAACTGCTGGCTGATGAAGGCAATATCAACGCGCAGCGCGTGCTGAAGATGCAGGAACAGCCCGGCATGTTTTTTACCGTGGTGCAGATCGGCCTGAACGCGGTCGCGATTCTGGGCGGTATCGTTGGTGACGCAGCGTTCTCCCCCGCTTTCAGCAGCCTGTTCAACCGCTTTGTGGAGCCTGAGCTGGCGGAAAAGCTCAGCTTTATCTGCTCCTTTACCATCGTAACCAGCCTGTTCATTCTGTTTGCTGACCTGACGCCCAAGCGCGTCGGCATGATCGCCCCGGAAGCCGTCGCGCTGCGTATCATCAATCCGATGCGCTTTTGCCTGCTGGTCATGCGGCCCCTGGTCTGGCTGTTCAACGGCCTCGCCAACGTCTTTTTCCGTCTCTTTAAGCTGCCGATGGTACGCAAAGATGATATTACCTCTGACGATATCTATGCGGTGGTAGAGGCGGGTGCGCTGGCCGGCGTGCTGCGCAAGCAGGAGCATGAGCTGATTGAGAATGTGTTTGAGCTGGAGTCGCGCACCGTTCCCTCTTCCATGACCTCGCGCGAGAACATCGTCTGGTTCGATCTGCGTGAAGATGAGCTGAGCCTGAAAACCAAAATCGCCCAGCACCCGCACTCAAAGTTCCTGGTGTGCGACGGCGATATCGATCATATCGTCGGCTACGTTGACTCTAAAGAGCTGCTGCTGCGCGTACTGGGTAATCAGAGCATGGCGCTTAACAGCGGCGTCCAGATCCGCTCGGCGCTGATTGTGCCGGATACGCTGACGCTGTCGGAAGCGCTGGAGAGTTTTAAAACCGCCGGCGAAGACTTTGCCGTGATCATGAATGAGTATGCGCTGGTGGTAGGTATCATCACGCTGAATGACGTAATGACCACGCTGATGGGCGACCTGGTGGGTCAGGGGCTGGAAGAACAGATTGTCGCGCGCGACGAAAACTCCTGGCTGGTCGAAGGGGGCACCCCGATTGATGATGTTATGCGCGTGCTGGATATCGATGAGTTTCCGCAGTCCGGCAACTATGAGACCATCGGCGGCTTTATGATGTATATGCTGCGCAAAATCCCGAAACGCACCGACTTCGTGAAGTTCTCCGGCTATAAGTTTGAGGTGGTGGATATCGATAGTTACCGTATCGATCAGCTGCTGGTGACGCGTATTGATGAACGCCCGCCGGCGCTCAGCGTGAAAACCAGTGATGATGAAAATCCATCGCTCTCCTGATCGATAAGCGCATGGCCGTGAAGCCACAGCGCTAAAACAGAAACAGCAGAAACATCAAGGGCGCCAGCGGCGCCCTTTTTACTGCCTGATTTTAACGCTTAGTTATACTCAGCCTGCAGTCGCAGCACCTGACGATTGATTTCTGACATCACGCTGAGGTGCTGTTTATCTTTAACGCGTGGCAAAATCACTTTGCCTTTATCAAACTCAAACGCGCCAACATCCTTGATATACAACCTTCCTTTAAATAGCGTTTTCACATATTTCGCAATTTGCAGCGGATTATATCGCTGGAAGATCTTCATGCTGTTTAACTCCTGAACAGATGTAATACGCTTCGCCGTTGCCAAATGGGTACGAACTCATGAAGCGCAAATGAGGCCTAAATATAGAACAGGATTTTTGATCCGGGTTCCGGAAACATGAATTTTTTACTGAATTGACACATCATTACAGACAACTCTGTCATTCAGCTCACAAAATCCAGTATAAACCTTTGTTGGTTACAGATTTGTGGCGCAGGTTGCAAAGCTGCCAGGTTTTCGCGACAGGCGCATCATCCGCGCTTACCATGACAAAAATATGACCAACTGGTCTGATCACTAAGGAGCACTCTATGCGTCTGGCCCTTCCCCTGCTTGCGATCGCCCTGCTATTGCCTGGCCTGGCAGCAGCACACGCTTTTAAAACCGGCGAACGCGTGCCGCCGGTGGGTGTTGCCGATCGGGGCGAGCTGATGTATCAGCAGGATAAGTTCAGCTATCAGCCGTGGAACAGCGCTCAGCTTAGCGGCAAAGTACGGGTGATCCTGCATCTCGCCGGACGCATCTCAGCTAAAGAGCAAAACGCGGCGCTGATTGAGGCGATCAAAGCAGCCCAGCTACCGCACGATCGCTATCAGACCACCACGCTGGTCGATACCGATGACGCCATTCCGGGGACCGGCATGTTTGTGCGCAATAGCATTGAAAGTAACAAAGCGCAGTTCCCCTGGTCGCAGTTCATTATCGACAGCAACGGCAGCGCGCGAAAAGCCTGGCAGCTGGGAAAAGGGGAGTCGACCGTAGTGGTGCTGGATAAAACGGCACATATCCGTTTTGCGAAAGAGGGAGCGCTGACGCAGGATGAAGTTAAAGAGGTGATGACGCTGCTTCACTCGCTGCTGCAGCCGTAAATAACGGGAGGCGTACGCCTCCCGATGCATTAAAACAGAGAAACGCGGAAACCGGGATTCAGGAAGGATTCGCGCGGCGTATAGTCAAGCGTACGCCCCTGCCAGTCATGCACATGGGCCCCCGCCGCCAGCGCAACCGCATGGCCTGCACCGGTATCCCAGATATTGGTAGGCCCGAAGCGCGGATAGAGCTGCGCTTTACCTTCGGCCACCAGGCAGAACTTCAGCGATGAACCGATAGCCGTGGTCTGGTGTTCGCCCAGCTGCGTCAGGTACTCCTTCAGCTCCGGATCGTTGTCAGCGTGCGAGCGGCTGACGACGACCAGCGGTGGCCGCGCATCCAGCACGTGAATGCGGGTAGTCTGCCCCGCCTCCTCTTTCCACGCTTTACCCTCTGCCGCTGAATAGAGCACGCCCAGCGCCGGCGCATAAACGACGCCCATCACCGGCTTACCCTGATCGATCAGGGCAATGTTGACGGTAAATTCGCCGTTACGCTTGATAAACTCTTTGGTGCCATCCAGCGGATCGACCAGCCAGTAGCGCTGCCACTGCTGGCGGATCGCCCAGGCTGGCGGATCCTCTTCAGACAGCACCGGCAGATCGGGCGAGATCGTCTTCAGGCCCTGCATGATCACATCATGGGCGGCCAGATCCGCCGCGGTAACGGGTGAATCATCCGCTTTACTGGTCACGTTCATCGGCTGCGCGCCGTCGTAGACCTGCATAATTGCATCGCCTGCGTCGCGCGCCAGCTGGCAAATTTTCTCTAACATGCTTCACCTCATTTTCGCAGAAATGCACGTTCCGACCCGGACTGTTGCTCTTCAGAGTCTGGCAGGTAAAGCCCCGCCTGTCTGTTGCCCGGCATCGTGTTCAATAATAGATCGTAATATCAATACCATAGATTGCAAAGGGTAACTATGGCGCATTGCTGAATCGCCTGCGGTCGCGGAAAAAAAGCAAAACCCCGATATCTATCACAAATTGAACTGATAATTTGTCATGGTTTTACATTATTTTGAGAGGCCTATTTGGTAAACAAGGAGAGAGCCGTGTTCAGAGTGAACATGTCGTTACTGGCGCTGTGTCTGGCAGCCGCTACCGCTCAGGCTGCGACTGTGGATCTGCGTATTCTGGAAACCACTGATCTGCACAGCAATATGATGGATTTTGATTATTACAAAGATAAATCCACGGAGAAGTTC
>JAAIGE0101208907.1_pt1 | contig 15484 bp, 16 predicted proteins | sample 6487951 | NCBI WGS metagenome assembly JAAIGE01 (sample SAMN13974128, study PRJNA590717) | phyllosphere metagenome | biome: tomato field; feature: multiple bacterial spot infested tomato fields; material: tomato leaves; isolation source: leaves from tomato fields | host: Solanum lycopersicum ... | reverse complement strand
GGGAGCACCTGGGCGTTGGGCCCGAAGGGCACCCACCACTGCGCGGTGAAGGCGACGACGATCCAGGCGGCGGCGATGACGGTGCCGATGATCCCCAGCGGGGTGCGCCATGCGCGCGGCCAGCGGAAGCGGAACCGCCAGGGCCCGGATGCCGAGTCGATGCGGCTCATGCGATCCTCACTCTCGGGTCCAGGACGCCGTAGAGAAGGTCGACGACGAAGTTGATGAGGAGGTAGATCACGCCGACCACCAGACCGACGCCCATGATCCCGGGGAGATCGAGGTTGGCGGCCGAGTTGTAGGCGTAGGTGCCGAGGCCGGGCCAGGCGAAGACCGACTCGACCAGCACGGTCCCCGACAGCAGCGATCCGAACGCGACGCCGACCACGGTGAGGATCGGGAGGGATGCCCCGCGCAGCACGTAGTCGACGATCACCCGCAGAGCCGGAAGCCCCTTCGCCCGTGCGGCGCGGACGTAGTCGCTGCCGAGCACCTCGAGCACCGACGTGCGGATGAACCGGGTCAGCAGTCCGATCGTGACGAGCGACAGCACCATGACCGGAAGGGCGAGATGCGCGAGAGCATCGGCGAAGCCCACGCCGTCGCCGTTCAGGAGGTAGTCGACCGTGTACAGCCCCGTCACCCGCGGCGGCGGGGTGATCGAGGGCGAGATGCGACCGGAGCCGGGGGCGATGCGCAGTTCGAGGAAGAACACGTAGAAGCTGACGAGCGCGAGCCAGAAGGTCGGAACGCTGAGGCCGATGAGGGTGACGACCCGGATGACCTGGTCGGTGACGAGCCCCCGGCGGTAGGCGGCGAGCGTGCCCAGGACGACGCTCACGGCGAGGCTGAGGATGATCGCGCCGATGGCGATCTCGATGGTCGCGGGCACCGCCGTGGCGAGGTCGCTGGTGACCGGTCGCCCGGTCACCAGCGAGGTTCCGAGGTCCCCGCGGAGGAGGTTGCCCATATAGATGACGTACTGCACCACCAGCGGCTGGTCGAGGCCGTTCGCCTTGATGAAGGCCTCGCGCGTCGCCGGGTTCTGCGAGGCGCCCTCGCCGAGCGCCGCGGACACCGGATCGCCGGGAACGAGGTTCGTCAGCGCGAACGTCACGATCGTGACGCCCACGAGCAGGAGGAGCGAGGTCCCGAAGCGGCGCAGGAGGTACCCGACGAGCGGTGACCTGCGACGCTGGGACTGCCGTCGCACGGCCACCGTCGTCATGTGCGGGCTCCGCTCAGCCGGCCGGGGTGATCTCGGCGATGTCCATCTCCCACACCGAGTTGTAGACGGCGCCCGAGACCGAGTCGGCCGTGGCGATGTTGCGACCCGGCACGATCAGCGGCACGAACGGGCCTTCGGCCTGCATCGCCTCGGCGAAGGAGGTGAAGGCCTCACTGCGCTGCGCCTCGTCGGTCGCCGCAGCGGCACCCGCCGCGATGCCGGCGATCTCGGGGTTGGCCTCGGCGGCCCAGCCGGCGCGAAGGCCGACCTTGAGACCCGGGGCGAACGGCAGGAAGTTGGCCGAGTCGGCGTAGTCCGGGCCCCAGAACCACAGCCCGAAGCCCTCCGTGCCGTTGACGTACGCGTCGAGCTCGGTGGCGAACGGTGCGGGAGCGAGCTCGACGGCGATGCCGGCATCCTCGAGCTGAGCCTGGATGCGCTCGGCGAGCGGCGTGAACTCCACGCCGCCCACCGGGTAGTCGTTGGGGAACTGGAGCTTCAGGGTCTGTCCGGTGTATCCGGCCTCGTCGAGCGCGGCCTTGGACTTGTCGAGGTCCTGCTCGACGCCCGAGTCGAGAGCGCCCTCGAATCCGGGCGGGATGACGCCGGTCGCCTGCACCGCGCCGGCTCCGGCCAGTTCGAGGAGGGCGTCGTAGTCCAGGGCGTAGCGGATCGCCTCGGCGATCTTCACGTTCGCGAGGTCGCCGGCGACGGCCGACGACTGGTTGAGCAGCAGGAAGATCGTCTGGCCGGAGGGCACCGACTCGACCTGCAGCCCGTCGCCGAGACCGGCGACCTGGTCGCCGTTGAGGTCCATCGCGACCATCGAGTCGCCGCCCTTGAGGTTGGCGAGCTGCGTCGCGCTCTCCGAGACGTTGCGCACGACGACGCGGCTGTACGCCGACTCCTCGTCTCCGTTGTACTCGTCGTTCTTCGTCAGGACGACCTGCGAGGAGAGGTCGAGAGTGTCGAGGACGAAGGGTCCCGATCCGGCGGACTCGCCGTCGAGGAACGACTGCGCGCTGTCGGAGCCGTCGACGGATCCGCCGTTCTCCATCACGATGTCGGAGTTGACGATGCCGAGAGCGGGGTTCGCGAGGATCGCGGGGAGCTGGAGCAGCGGCGTCTCGGAGGTGATCGAGATCGTCTTGTCGTCGACCTCGGTGATCGTGAGGCCGCCGAGGAGGAAGTTCGGCTTGGCGTCGGTCATGCCCTGGATCCGCTGGAGCGTGAAGACGACGTCCTTGGCCTCGATGGGCGAGCCGTCGGAGAACACGCGGTCCCCCTCGAGGGTGAACGTGAACTCCGTCGCCTCGTCGTTCTGCTCCCAGGAGGCGAGGCCGGGCACGGGCGTCGAGACGTCGGAGCCCTCGAAGTCGACCAGCGTCTCGTAGAGCGCCTTGGCGATCATGTTGCCGGTGGGGTCGTAGGTGTGGCCGGGGTCGGCGGTCTCGATCGAGAACGCGGTGTCGATGACCAGGGAGCCGGATGCGGAGGAGTCGCCGCCGCCCGAGTTCGCGGAGTTCCCTCCCGAGCAACCAGCGAGCGCGAGGAGCGCGACGGCTCCGAGCGCGATGACCGACGTGCTGCGACGTGACGACATGAGGGCCTCCAAAGGCGAGGAGTTCATCGGGTTCGGTCGCCGCCGGGTGGACGACCGGTGATCAGATTCGCATCATATGGGACGATGTGTCCAGCGAGGATGCAGATCGTCATCACGGTCTGTTCGGAACCTCGACCGTGAGGAGCAGAATGTCCACCAAGGCCAGCACCGCAGCCAAGCAACCTGGACGAAGTGCCACGCCCTTGGACGACATCGCGTACAGAATCCTCGACACACTGCGCGATAACGGTCGGATCTCGATCGCCGCCCTCGCCGAGACCGTCGGGATCTCACGGGCCAACGCCTACACCCGCGTCGAGAACCTCATGCAGGACGGCGTCATCACCGGGTTCAGTGCTCAGGTCGATCAGGCGAAGGCCGGATTGTCGATCGCGGCGCTCGTGTTCGTGACGGTGCATCCGCAGGCGTGGGCGTCCTTCCGTGATCGCATCGTCGAGATGCCCGACGTCGAGTGGTGCGCGATCACCACCGGCGAGCATGACGCCATGCTTCTCATCCGGGCGGTCGACGTCGGCGGCGTGCACGACTTCTCCACGGGGGTCATCGCCCAGCTGCCCGAGGTGCGCACCGTCGTGAGCGTCGTCGTGCTCGACGAGGTCGTCCGCCGCTCGTTCCTGCTGCCGAGCGACATCCCCGCACGCGACTCCGAGCCGCCCCTGGGCATGACGCGGTGGACGCCGGCATCCCCCGGCCGCGACAGCCTGCCCCCGCGCTGACGCCCGGTCGTCGAGCGAGGACGGCGGAGCCGACCCGCCCGGTCGTTGAGCGAGGACGGCGGAGCCGACCGAGACGAAACGCCTCAGGCCGCGGCGACCTCTTCGCACACGCTGAGCTGCGGGAGTCCGTGCATCTCGTAGTGCTCGACGAGGCGGATGCGGCCGTCGTCGGTGAGTTCGAGCTCGCTCTCCCCGTCGCCGGTGACGACGGTCCCGTCGGCGACGAGCACATGCACGAAGGAGACCCAGATGCTGTCGCCGGAGCGGGTTCCGACGAAGCGACCGAAGGTCACGGTGTCGCCGGAGTAGTCGCCCCAGATGGCTCCGTCGCGCTCGCGATAGACGAACTCGCTCGGGGCGACGGCATCCACCACGGACGTGGTCGACGAGACCATCCGGAAGCGGCGTCCGTCGAGGCTGGGGAGGGCTGCGGGCGAAGTCATGCTCCGATTATGGGGGAGCTGCCGTGTCGCCCGACGGGCGCCGGGAGACCCGTCCACCGACGGCCCCGGGGTCGCTGCCGTCCCGAGACGAATCGCGTGCCGGGTGCGACCGGGCGAGATTTTCGTCCGTCGACCCTCGCGGCGACCTCGTCCCCGGCCGGTACCGTGGGTCGCATGCAGTGGACGCCTGACACCTCGGCCGGAGACTGGCTGCGCGAGCGGCTCGACGACCCGTGGACCGAGACGATGCACTCCGTCGTGCCGCACGGCTACGAGGCTTACGCACGCATCCTGCATCCCGCTACGGTGCGATCGCTGCCGGGCCGGCCCGTTCCCTCGCCCGAGGAGTATGAGCGGATGCCGCACGACGAGGTCGTCGCGCTGATCGATCAGTACGTGGACGAGCCCGCGACGTGGGCCGATGCCGCGGCCGCCTTCGGCACGATCCTGCATCCGCTCGCGCAGTGGCAGCGCATCGTGCGCACCCCGCCAGACGGCGACTGGAACCTGCGGATCGCGCCGGACGGTCGCGAGTTCACCGGCCCGCTGGAGGGCGAGATGGCGCCCGAGATGCTGGCGACCGTCGCGTCGCACCTCGTCCCGCGCACCACCACCCCGGATGCCGGTTTCGTCGCCCTCTGGGAGGGACGGGGCGGACTGGTCGGCCACCTCGGTCACGGGCCCTCGCGCGCCTTCTTCGCCTTCGGCGACGATCCGAACCATCAGGCGATGCTCGCCCGGAGCGTGCACGATCCGTTCAACAACGCCTTCCGGAAGAAGACCTGGCAGGAGGGGATCCTGTCGCGGGAGATCTCCGAGGGCCCGCGGTTCCGTCTCCCCGGGCGCGACCATGTGCTGTTCCGCGGCGCGGTCGGCGATCTCGCCCGCGCTGACTGGGTGCTGGACGTCCCGTGGCGCGATCGGCCGGGCGAGGCGCACGGGTTCGCACCCAGCGCACAGACGCCGTCGATCGTCTGGCCCGACGATCACGCCTGGACCATGGTGAGCGAGATCGACTTCGACTCCACGATCGTCGCGGGGTCGGTCGAGCTCGTCGCGGCGATCTGCGCCGATGACGGCCTCGAGGCGTTCCCGATCCCCGAGAATGCACGCCTGACCTGGGACTCCGACGAGGTCAATCGATGACGACCCCGAATCCCTCCCCTGCCGCATCGTTCGATGCCTCCCCGCTGACCGAGCCCGTCGACCCGAGGGCGGTCCGCGCCTTCGCGACCGAGCTGCGCGCGCGAGGCTCGAGCGGCATGACCGGGTCGACCGTCTTCGCGGTCGTCGTGATCGCGATCATCGCGGTGATCGCGATCCCCGTGCTGGTCACCACCGCCCTCTCCCTCCTCACCACCCGCGGCGGTTCCGGGGTCGGTTCCATCGGTCTGCTGGTCTTCGGCGGCATCGCTGCGATCGCCGCGGTCGGCGGCATCCTGGGCTGGCGTCGCGCCAGGGTCACCCGCTACCGCCTGCACCGATTCGCGCAGGCCAACGGCATGTCGTACATCCATCGCGTGGCCGATCCGCGGCTGCCCGGCATGATCTTCGGGCTGGGCCGCTCCCGCGTCTCGACCGACCTCGTGCGCGGTGCGTCGCCGCGTTTCGTCGAGTTCGGCAATTACCAGTACACGACCGGCAGCGGCAAGAACTCGCAGACCCACCGGTGGGGGTACGTCGCGGTCAAGCTCGACGTACCGCTGCCGAACATCGTCCTCGACGCGAAGGGCAACAACGGGTTCGGCTCCAACCTGCCGGCCGCGTTCCAGCGGGAGCAGCGGCTGTCGCTCGAGGGCGACTTCGACCGGCACTTCACGCTCTACTGCCCCGAGGGGTACGAACAGGACGCGCTGTACCTCTTCACCCCCGACGTCATGGCCCGCTTCATCGACAATGCGGCCGAGCTCGACGTCGAGATCGTCGACGACTGGCTCTTCCTCTATACGCAGCGCAAGGTCGCCACCCTCGATCCGGCCACCTGGGCGTGGCTGTTCGGTGCGGTGGGGGCGCTGCTGACGAAGTTCGAGCAGTGGGCGCGGTGGCGCGACGAGCGTCTCCGCGAGGCGAGGGCGGCGGAGCCGGCGACGGCATCCGGATCATCGACCTCACCCCCGGCCGCGCTCCCCTTCGCCCCGCCGGCAGGACTGCTCGCACCGCCGCCCGGAGTGGCCGCCGAGGGACGTCGGCTGAAGAAGAGCGTCCGCTGGCTGCCGATCCTCATGGTGGTCGGCTTCCTGGCGTTCTGGATCCTGTCGCGCTCGTTCTGAGTCGCGGGACCCCGTCACCGAGGGGAGTGTGGGGGTGGGTGCTGTCTGGGGAACAGCTCTCCCACCCCATCCCCCCTCGGGATCGGAAGGGGTGAGACACTCCCTCCGCAGGACGGTCGAACCGTCCGACGCGTGGTCAGCTGGGGACTGACGTGTCAACGCGTTGGGACAACGGTATACCAGCGCAGGTTGCAAGGAATTGCGGCAACCGATCTCGAATCTTTCGACACGAAAGCGCTTCGGATCCCGTACCCGTCGGCACCGGTAAGGCGCATTTCTCTGCGTATTCGAGGGAATCGCAGATATCCACCGAAGGATCAGGCGGACACGTCTTCTCTGCGCAGATCGCAGAGAACGGCGTCCAGGCAGCCCCATGCGTCCGACTCTCGCATCGACCTGCCGAGCGCGTCGGCGCGATGCCGATAGCGGGGCTCGGAGAGAACGCGACGCGCGGCGGACGCGACCTCCTCCGCCCGAGGCGTGCGGGTGCGCAGATCGACCCCGACACCCGCCCACGCGATGCGCGCCGAGACCTCGATCTTGTCCTCCGTGCGTCCGGCCACGACGATCGGTATGCCGTGGGCCAGCGCCTGCTGCACCCCTCCATAGCCGCCGTTCGTGACGAGCACGTCGACGAGGGGAAGGAGACGGTCGTACGGCACGTAGTCGGCGACCCGGACGTTCGCGGGCAGGGGGGCCGGAAGCGCATCGACGGGCCGCCCACCCGTCGACACGACGACCACGACGTCATCGGCGGCGAGCGCCTCGACCGTGGGGATCACGAGCTGGGTGAGGTCGGCGTTCGCGACGGTGCCCTGCGTGACGTGCACGACGGGGCGGGAGCCGTCGAGATCGTCCCACCACGCCGGCACCGGACGGTCGGAGGCGGATGCCGGGAGCGGGCCGGCGAAGCGCACGGTGGGGGGCAGGTCGGATCGGGGGTACTCGAACTCGGCGATCGTGAACTGCACGTAGGCGTCGGCGCGCCCGGCCCAGTCGAGGACGAAGCCGCCCAGGTCGCGGCCGACCTCCCGGCGCGCCATCGCATCGGCCTCCCGCTGCGCCCCGCCGAAGACGGCGCGCTCGGCGACGAGACGGAGGATGGCGTTGCGCACCCTTCCGAGCGGCCCGGGGAGAGGAGGGATGCCGAGCCCGAACGGGGCGGCATCCCGGCTGCGGACTCCCAGCGGGACAATGCCGAGCACGACGACGGGCGGGCGCTGATCACGCGGCAGCCGCTGCAGGAGCGCGGCACCGACGAAGAGCGGTTCGGTGAGGATCGCGTCGACGGGTGCGGCGGTGATCTGCTCGCGTACCGCGGAGAGCTGCGCGGCCCCGGGGCGGATGAACAGGTGCACGATGTCGAAGCGGATGGCGGCCGGTCCGGTGAGGCGGGCGCGCTCGGGGAAGTCCCGGTCGGGCGAATCGAGATCGATGTCCGCATCCGGAGGGAGGGCGACGAACCGCGCGCCGGCGTCGCGCACGCGGTCGCCGTAGCGCGCGCTCGTCAGGAACGTCACCTCGTCGCCGCGGTCGACGAGGTGTCGGGCGACCTGGAGGAGCGGGGTGACGTGGCCGTGAGCGGGAGTGCAGGTGATGAGGTAGCGCGCCATCGCAGCTTTCCTTCCTAAGATCGGAGGTACTCCCGAAGTATTCACTACACCCTGAGGAAAGTCAATGACCGAGCCCGCCGCTCGCACCTACCGTTCGGAACTGCGCGCCCGCCAGGCGAGGGAGACCCGCGGGCGGATCGTCGCCTCGGCGGCCGAGCTCTTCTCCGCGCAGGGCTACCAGGCCACCACCATCGCAGCCATCGCGCGCGCTGCGGGCGTCTCCGCAGAGACGGTGAAGACCACCGCATCGAAGGCCGAACTCCTCATCGCCGCGTTCGAGACCACGTTCTCCGGGTCGGAAGCCGCCGACTCCCTGACCGAGACGGAAGTCGGCGCGGGTCTGCTCGACGTCCCCGACTCGGAGTTCCTCGACGCGGTGCTCGCTCGGATCACGACCGCGAACGCGCGGGGCCACGCCCTGTGGACGGTGCTGCTGGGCGCCGCACTGTCGGACCCGGTCGTCGACAGCGCTCTGCAGGGGATGCTCTCTCATCGTCGTCGGGACCTCGTCGGGCTCGTCGACGAGCTCGTCCGCCGCGGAATCGCGACGGACGTGGCCGATCCCGATGCGACCGCCGCCGCCGTGTCGTTCCTCATCTCGCCGGAGAGCTACCAGCAGCTGGTCGGACAGTCCGGGTGGACCCCGGAGCAGTACGCCGCGTGGCTGCGCTCCGCGGTCTCCGCAGAACTGTCCCGCGGGAAGTGATCGGGGCCTCGTCGCGTTACCCCTCGTGACGGGGGCGGCCCCTCCCCCCTCTGCATGCACGAGAATGGAAATGATGTCCGTACGCGAAGCGCACTCGCGCTGGCAGGCCGACCGCCGCGCCAGCGTCACCTCCCCCACCGGCAACCTCGCCCTGATCGAGACGCGGTGGACGGGTTCGCTGCCCGACCTCGAGGCCGAACGGCGATCCGTCGCCCCCTCCGTCACCGTCACCCCCCTCGAGCGCCGGAACATCGACGACGGCGCCGTCGAGCACGGCCTCCGCCTCTGGGATGCCGAGGCTCCGGCCATCCGATCGTTCGAACGCATCGACACATACGACTACGACCCGAGCTGGGTGCTGACCGGACGCTTCACACCCGTCGCCGGCGATCGGACGGTGCCGTTCGAGCACATCCGCGACAACGGCGGATCACGGGATCTCGTCGTCCCCGGCGACATCGTCGTCGAGGTCGCCGGCCGGGAGTACACCCTCGCCGCGTTCGACGACGGCGGCACCCTCCTCCTCGTCTTCGGCGACGAGACGAACGGCGCGGAGTCCTACGGGTCCGGGCGCTTCCTGTTCGTCGAGCTGCGCGACGACGAGGGCGACGTGGTGCTCGACTTCAACCGGGCGTTCGTGCCGCCGTGCGGTTTCAGCGCCCAGTACAACTGCCCGCTCCCGCCGGCATCCAATCGCTTCCCCCTGCCCATCCGCGCAGGGGAGAAGAACGTCGTCTTCCGCGACGGCTTCGACATCTACGCGGCGTGACCGCACTCCCCCACCCAGGAGAACTCATGAGAAGAACACGCTTCCTCGGCGCGCTCGGCGCCGTCGCGACGATCGTCCTCGTCGCCGGCTGCGCGTCGGGCAGCACCGATGACGGCGCGTCGGAAGACGCCACCATCTTCATCGGATCGCTCTACGAGCCGACCAACCTCAGCAACACGCAGGGCGGCGGCCAGGGCGTGACTGAGGCGCTGACGGGCAACGTCTACGAGGGCCTCTACCGCCTGACGGATGACGGTGACGTGGAGCCGCTGCTCGCCGAGGACGCGCAGGTGTCCGACGACGGACTGACCTACACGATCACGCTGCGCGACGACGTGACCTTCCACTCGGGTGACCCGCTGACCTCCGCAGACGTGAAGTCCAGCGTCGAGGCCGTCACCGCCGAGGACTCGGTCTCGGCGCGCAAGTCCAGCTTCGCGACGATCGCCGACATCGCCACCCCCGACGACCGGACCGTCGTGTTCACCCTGTCGCAGCGGTCGATCTCGTTCCTCTACAACCTCAGCTACGTGTGGATCGTCAACGACGAGGCCGGTGACATCACGACCGCGGAGGACGGCACCGGTCCGTACACGCTCGACGAGTGGAAGAAGGGCTCGACCCTGACCCTCGAGCGCTGGGACGACTACTGGGGCGAGCCCGCCAAGAACGCCGAGGTCGTCTACACGTACTTCACGGACGCGACCGCCGAGAACAACGCCCTGCTCACCGGCGAGATCGACCTCATCACGAGCGTCCAGAGCCCGGACTCGCTCGCGCAGTTCGACAACGACGACTACGTCATCAGCGAGGGCACGTCGACGACGAAGGAGCTGCTCGCGTTCAACGACCGCGTCGCCCCCTTCGACGACGCCCTCGTGCGCAAGGCCGTCTACTCGGCGATCGACACGAAGAAGCTGCTCGAATCGATCTGGGGAGACTACGGCACGCTCATCGGCTCGATGGTCCCCCCGACGGACCCCTGGTACGAGGACCTCACCGCAGTGAACCCGTACGACGTCGAGCTCTCGAAGGACCTGCTCGCGCAGGCGGGCTACGCCGACGGCTTCACCTTCACCCTCGACACCCCCAGCTACGACCCGCACCCGGCCGTCGCCGAGTTCCTGCAGTCGCAGCTGGCCGAGGTGGGCATCACGGTCGAGATCAACACGATCAGCGCCGACGAGTGGTACACCAAGGTGTTCAAGGAGCAGGACTTCGAGGCCACGCTCCAGGAGCACGTGAACGACCGCGACGTCGTCTGGTACGGCAACCCCGACTTCTACTGGGGTTACGACGACGCCCAGGTGCAGCAGTGGGTGGCCGAGGCCGAGCAGGCCGCCACGACGGACGAGCAGACCGCTCTGCTGAAGCAGGTCAACGAGAAGATCGCCGAGGATGCCGCGAGCGTATGGTTGTACCTGTACCCGCAGCTCGTCGTCGCCTCGAGCGACCTCAGCGGGTACCCGGTCAACGGCCTGAACTCCCAGTTCTTCGCCTACGACATCGTCAAGTCCTGACGCGCGAGGGGGGTGCCGCGCGTCGGCATCCCCCTCCGCATCCTGAATCTCATGCTCGCCTACCTGCTGCGCCGCCTCGTCTTCCTCGTGGTCTCGCTCGTCGTCGCCATGATCGCGATCTTCGTGCTCCTGCGGCTCCTCCCCGGAGACCCGGCGAACGCGCTGCTCTCGGTGAACGCGACCCCCGAGCAGATCGCCGCCGCGCGCGCCCAGGTCGGTTCCGATCAGCCTCTCCTCCAGCAGTTCGCGACCTGGGCGGGGCAGCTGCTGCGGTTCGACCTCGGCGAGTCCTTCCTGAGCTCCCGGCCTGTCGGCCCCGACATCGCCGACCGCCTGGCCGTGACGCTGCCGCTGACGCTCATCGCGTTCGTCTCCGCTCTCCTCGTCTCCCTCGTCATCGGCATCGTCGCCGCGGTGAAGTCGGATCGCTGGTACGGCGTCGCCCTGTCCGGGTTCGCCCAGCTCGGCGTCGCCGTGCCCGTCTTCTGGGTCGGCGTGGTCCTCGTCTGGGTCTTCGCCCTCGGACTCGGCCTGCTGCCGTCGGGGGGTTTCCCGCGAGACGACTGGGAGGATCCGGCCGACGCCCTGCGCTCCCTCACGCTCCCCGTGATCACCATCGTGATCGTCATGAGCGCGTCGCTCAGCCGCTACGTCCGGTCCGCGACGCTCGACGTGCTCGGCAGCGACTACCTCCGCACCGCACGCGCCGGAGGATCGAGTCTCCCCGAGGCGCTCGTCCGGCACGGCATCCGCAACGGCGCCGTCCCGGTCGTCGCGATCCTCGGCATCGAGCTCTCCACGACCCTGCTCGGCGCGGTCGTCGTCGAGAGCGTGTTCACCCTGCCGGGGCTCGGCAGCCTGCTCCTCTCGGCGATCGAGCAGCACGACTTCCAGGTCATCCAGGGAGTTCTCGTCGTCAGCACCCTGTTCGTGCTGCTCGTCGGCTTCGCCGCCGACATCCTGCAGCGCCTCATCGATCCGCGCCTGCGCACGAGCGTCTCGGGGAACCGATGAGCCGGGTGGCGGAACAGCTCATCACGGGTCCGGTGCGGGTGCGCCGGCGGCCGAAGGCGACCCTGCTCATCGGCCTCGTCCTCACGGGCGCCGTCGTGCTGACGGCCCTCGTATCCCTGTTCTGGCTGCCCTACCCGCTCGCGGACACCAGCGGCAGCCGGCTCGAGGGTCCCAGCGCCCTCCACCTCCTCGGCACCGACCGCCTCGGACGCGACCTGCTCTCCCAACTGATGTGGGGCGCGCGGATCGCCCTGATCGTGGGCGTCTCCTCGGCGGCGATCGCCGCCGTGCTCGGCATCCTCATCGGCCTGATCGCCGCCTTCGCCCGTCCGTGGGTCGACGATACGCTCTCGGCCGGTCTCGACGTGGTGATCGCCTTCCCCGTGCTGCTGCTCGCGATGCTCGTCGTCGCGGTCCAGGGCGCGTCGCTCTGGTCGGCGGTGCTCGCGATCGGACTCGCCATGTCCGCCGTGGTCGCCCGACTCACCCGCATCCTCGCCCGCCGAGTGCTGCAGGAGCAGTTCGTCACCGCAGCGCGCACCAGCGGCACGTCGGTGCTCGGCATCGTCGCGCAGCACGTCCTGCCCAACATCGCTCCGACCCTCGCCGTGAGTCTCGCCCTCCAGTTCGGCGCCGCCGTGCTGGCCGAGGCGAGCCTGTCGTACCTCGGCCTCGGGGCGCCGCCCCCCAACGCCTCCTGGGGACGGATGCTGCAGGAGGCGCAGGGCACCGTCCTCACCGCCCCGGTGGGTGCGATCGCCCCCGGCATCGCGATCGTCGCCCTCGTGCTGGGCGTCAACTTCCTCGCCGACGGTCTGCGCGACCTCGCCGACCCGACCCGCAGGAGGAGTCGATGAGCATCCTCGAGGTCGCCGGTCTCACCGTCCGCTCCACGACGGGCACCCTCGTGCGCGACGTGTCGTTCTCGCTCGATCCCGGCGACCGGCTGGGCCTGATCGGAGAATCGGGGTCGGGCAAGTCGCTCACCTCGCTCGCCGCCCTCGGGCTGCTGCCCGATGCGCTGACGGTCTCGGGATCGGTGCTGCTCGACGGCCACGAGGTGGTGGGCGCCCGGGATTCCGCGGTGCGGCCGCTGCGCGGTCCCGTCGCGCAGATCGTCTTCCAGGAGCCGCTGACGGCGCTCGACCCGCTGATGCGAGTCGAGCGCCAGATCGCCGAACCCCTGCGGCGACACCTCGGCCTGCGGGGAGCCGAGCTGCGCTCCGCCGTCGCCGCCGCGCTCGACGAGGTGTCGCTGTCGGACGAGCGGTACGCCCGCGCCTACCCGCACGAGCTCTCAGGTGGCCAGCGGCAGCGGGTGGCGATCGCGATCGCCCTCGCGGCCCGCCCCCGGCTCCTCGTCACCGACGAGCCGACGACGGCCCTCGACGTCACCGTGCAGAACGAGGTGCTGTCGCTGCTCGAACGCCTCGTGGCCGAGCGCGGCATGGCACTGCTGTTCATCAGCCACGATCTGGCCGTGGTGTCGCGCATGGTCGACCGGCTCCTCGTCCTTCGCGACGGGGTCATGGTCGAACAGGGCTCGGTCGAGGCCGTGCTGGATCGCCCGGCCGAGCCCTACACGAGGATGCTGGTGCACAGCGCACGCTCTCTCGATGCCTACCTCGACATCGAAGAGGGTGAGCGATGAGCGTGCTGGAGCTGCGCGCCGCCGGGTTCTCCTACGGGTCGCGGAAAGTGCTCGAAGACGTCTCCCTGACCCTCGACGAGGGTTCGTCCATCGGGCTGGTGGGCGAGTCAGGGGCCGGGAAATCCACGATCCTGCGTCTGCTGCTCGGGCTGTCTGCTCCCCGCGAGGGCCGGGTGCTCTTCGACAGTGCGCCGCTGAACCTGCGCGACCGCGCGCAGATGCGTCGCTTCCGCGCCGGCGTGCAGCCCGTCTTCCAGGATCCGTACTCGTCCCTCGATCCGCGTCAGCGCATCGATCGCATCGTCGGGGAGCCGCTGCGGTCGCTCGGTCTGGCGACGGGCGCCGATGCGCGGCGACGCATCGCCGAGGCCCTCGATTCGGTCGGACTCCCGGCCGACGCCGCGACCCGCTATCCGCACGAGTTCTCGGGCGGCCAGCGCCAGCGCATCGCGATCGCCCGTGCCGTCGTCTCGCGGCCGCGCGTGCTGCTCGCCGACGAGCCCGTCAGCGCCCTCGACGTGACCACCCGCGTGCAGGTGCTGGAACTGCTCGATCGGCTGCGCCGCGAGAACGGTCTGTCCCTCGTCATGGTGTCGCACGACCTCACCGCGATCGCGTCGTCGTGCGATCGCACCGTCGTGCTCAAGGACGGACGCGTCGTCGAGCACGGCCGCACCGCCGATGTGCTGCGCGCGCCGAAGGAGCCGTACACCCGCGCGCTGGTCGACGCCGTTCCGCGTCTCCCCCGCTGACGCGGGAAGTCCCCCTCGATTCGCGCGGTCTCGGCGCCCTGCCCCACCGCGGCGTTCAGGCGGCGGCCTCGCAGAGCTTGTCCAGCGGCGTGTTCTTCCCCAGGTCGGTGCCGTCGGGGAAAGCCTCGGCCAGGAGTTCCTCGACGTCGGCATAGGCGCGCTCGTCCGTCCCCGCCTCCCCCGACTGCACGGTCAGGGTGACGAGGTCGAACCCCACGGGCTCGGCCTCGCACAGCGCCGAGACCGCGGCTCCCAGCTCGTCGGCGGTGACCGCTGTCGCATCCGGAACGACGACGAGGATCTTCAGATCGGATGCGAAGCCGTTCGTGACCGGCGCCAAGGAGACGTCCGCGCCGGGCATCGCGCTCTCCATTCCCTCGACGACCCCCTCTGTCGAGGCTTCGCCCGTCTCGCGGCGGATGACGTTGCACCCCGCCAGGACGGGCGCGAGGGCGACGCACCCGAGGAGCAGAAGCGTGCCGACCCGAGCGCTCGTTCTCATGCCCTCACTCTACGGACGCCCCTCCGCCTGCGGGCGGGACGCCAGGCCGAAGTGCTCCAGCTCCGCGTCGTCCAGCATCCGCGAGCGGGTGAGGAACCGCATCCCCGTCGGTCCCTCCACGCTGAACCCGGCGCCCCGACCCGGCACGACGTCGATGGTCAGGTGCGTGTACTTCCAGTACTCGAACTGCGACGCCGACATGAAGACGTCGACCGGCGCGTCCAACCCCACCTCCAGCGACCCGAGCAGCACGTCCCCCGGCCCGGTGAGGAACATCCCCACCGGGTAGCACATCGGCGAGGACCCGTCGCAGCAACCGCCGGACTGATGGAACATCAGTGGACCGTGCTGCACGGTGAGGTCTCGCACGAGCGATGCGGCGGCATCGGTCACGGCCACCCGCTGATACGTGCCGATGCCGACCATGGTCACCTCCTTCCCTTCCCCTGTCCGGACTCCCCTCAGAAGAAGCCCATCGGACCGTCGGCGTACGAGACGAGGAGGTTCTTGGTCTGCTGGTAGTGGTCGAGCATCATCTTGTGGTTCTCGCGTCCGACGCCCGACTGCTTGTACCCGCCGAACGCGGCGTGCGCCGGGTACTGGTGGTAGGTGTTCGTCCAGACGCGTCCGGCCTCGATCGCGCGGCCCGCCCGGTACGCGGTGTCGCCGCTGCGGC
>JAAIGE0100633458.1_pt1 | contig 15492 bp, 9 predicted proteins | sample 6487951 | NCBI WGS metagenome assembly JAAIGE01 (sample SAMN13974128, study PRJNA590717) | phyllosphere metagenome | biome: tomato field; feature: multiple bacterial spot infested tomato fields; material: tomato leaves; isolation source: leaves from tomato fields | host: Solanum lycopersicum ... | reverse complement strand
GGCCGGCACAGGCACTGCACATGGCAGGTCTGGCCTTTTCGCGGGCAAGCCCGCTCCTACAAGGGTTTTGCGTCATTTCTTGCGTTCTGCCCCCGGGTCATAGAGCCGGGTCACATCGCCGCCCAGCCGGAAGCTGTTGAACGGCTGCATGCCGCGTTTGCGTTGCAGAGTGTCGCCGGTGCACGCATAGAGGCTGCAGTACGGCTCCATCCAGGCGTACTTGCTGTCGATCTTCAGGTCTTTCATGTCCTGCTTGTCGCCATTGCGGGCCTTGAACGCGCTGGGGTCCTTCGACCCGCTCAGCACCCGTTGCGCCAGGCGCTGCAGGGCGTTGTTGTTCTCGCTGCGCAGGTCGACGTTGTTGGCCTGGGCAAAACTGGCAATCATCGCCAGCGGCGGCAAGGCGTAGTTGTGGTAGGCCAGCGCGCGTTGCTTGCGCTTGAGTTCGTTGGGCAGGAAGCCTTGGTCATCCACCTGGTGGGCGCCCACCTTGTATTCCTTCACGGCCCAGTCGAACAGGTCGCGGCGGTCAGTGGCGACAGCGGTAGCCATCACCGACCAGGCCGCCCAGTAGCTGTGGTTGTTGATCTTCTCCAGCGGCAGGTCGCTCCAGTCGCGCACGGTCTGTTCCGCCAGGCGAGCGAACCATTTTTCGATCAGCTCGGCCTCGGCCCGGTGCGCGGCCAGTGGTTGCGAGTTGGAGAACTTCAGGCGCAGCCACGAACCGCTCATGCTGCCCAGCGCCCATTTGCGCATCGACTTGCCGGTGTGGTTGTAGTCGGTGGACAGCAACGCATCGGCGCGCGCCCAACTGCCCAGCCAGGCAAGGGTGCAGTCGAGCTGTGCCGGGCGACCGTCACGCATGTACTGGCCGACCATTTTGCTCACGCCCTTTTCCAGGGCGGTGATGTCGGCCGTGGAGTCGCGGAAGGCTTTTTCCGACGCGACGTTGAGCGTGGCGCGGGCCTTGTCCGAGCCTTCGTACTTGCTGCGGAACTGCAGTGCACCGGTGTATGGCTTGGGCGCCGCTTCGCAGCGGAAATTGCCGTCGCCGGTCTTGAGTTTCTCGATGCCCTCGTAGTAACCCTGCGGGGGTACCAACGCCGCCTGCGCCGCCCCGCCAAACAGGGCCAGGGCAAGCAGGGCAGGGCTGAAAATGTGCTTGTATGCAGTCATGGTCGCCTCACTGGCCGGCCTGCGCGGTTTGCGCAGGTACGGCGAAGTTGTTGCGTTTGCAGAGCTTGGCTTCGACTTTTTGAGTGCCTGTTTCCGGGCCCTGGATTTCAAAGGCCAGCAGGCTCTGGCTGGCCCAGTCTTCGTCTTCGCGCATCTGGAAGACAAAGCGCCCGTCGGTATCGGAGGTTTCCGGTTTTTCCAGCTTGATGTCCTCGTGGCGGCCATTGAGGTACCAGAGGGTGGCTTGCAGTACCTTCACCGACGGGTCTTCGAACTTCACGTCCATCTGCAGGTTGCGGTTGATCAGGTCCCTGACCACGCCGCCCTTGCCGTTGACCATCAGCTCGTTCTTGCCGGGTTTGAGGGTAGTGCTGGCACTCATCAGCGCCGGGCGGTCATCGCAGCCGTCGTCGAGCAGGCCAAGGATTTGCCGCCAGATGGTTTCCTGGTCCAGGCGGTACAGCGGGGAGAATTCCCAGACCAGGATCTTCGGTGGGTGCTTCTGGAACTCCTCGCTGCCCAGGTACTGGATCATTGAGCCTTCAAGGCCACCGCCGGGGAAGGCCACGTTGAGCACGTCGGCGCCGATGTATTGCTCGAGGAAGCCCGAGAAGTTGTAGTTCTTGCCACTGTGGCTGGTGCCCACCAGGGTGATCTGCGCGTTGCCGCCATCACCGAACAGGTCGTCACCGCCACCGCTGGAGCCTTTCGGCTCGGTGGCGAACTGGTCCATGTACTGGATCGCGTAGCTGGTGCCACACAGTTGGCCGGCCACGTTGTGCAGGGTGCCGGTCTTGCCCATGCGCCCGGACTTCTTCGTCTCGAATTCCTTGCGCGGGATGCCTTCGAAGGCCGGCATCTTGTGTACGGTGTCGGCCACGATCTTCGCTGCGCGCTCGGCGCCGTAGGGCGTCCAGTGCTGGTCGCCGCGGAAGTAGAAATCCTTGCCCTGGTCGGCGGCGGCCAGTTGCTCGTTGGTCAGCGGCGACAGGTCGGGCACGTTGTAGCCCATGCTGGCGAAGCGCTTGAGCATGGCCTGGTAGTTGCCCAGCGCCTTCTGGTAGTCGAAGGCGGCTTTTTCGGCCGGGTTGAGCATGTTGCGGTTCACCAGGCCACGGGTCGGCTGGTACACCACCACCAGTTCTACGCCGCGCTTCTTGAACGCGTCATGTACCTGCTGCAAGCGTTTGTAGCCAGCCGCAGTGGTGTTGAACTCGGTGCGCAGGTCTTCCCGGGTACGGAACAGCCAGTCACCCTGGGCTTGTACCAGCGTGGTGAAGTTCTGCTGGTAGCGGGTGGTGTAGCGGCTGGCATCGTGCGCTTGCGGGCACAGCTGGCAGCAAGGCTCGGCGGTGAAGGTGGGTGCCTTGACCTCATCGGCGCGCGCGCCCTGGCTGATTGCCAGAAGGGCGGCGGACAGGCCTAGCAGTCTCATCAGGTGTGGAGTCATGGTCCGGGCTTCCTTAATCGATCATTTCGGTCTGGCGTTCGACCGGGTCGATCAGCACAGCCTTCTGCTGGCGTACCAGCAGGTCGAGGATTTCGTCCTGGCGCTCGCCCAGCACGCCATTGAGGCTGATGCCGCTGGCCTTGCGCGGGGCGAGCATGGACACCTTGTACAGCTCGACCGACAGCGGCGAGTCGATCGACAGCGGGCCGGAGCCGTTGGCTACCAGCTCGCCACCGACCACGATCAGCGACACCTTGGTGTCGAACGGGTCGAGGGCGATGTCGCGGTCGGTGTCGGACAGGTCCTTGATGTGCCCGTATACGCCCACCAGGCCGTTGGCCATGGCGATGTTCTCGTACAGGCGGATGTTCACGCTGTTGCGCACGCGGATGCCGTGGCGGCGGTTGTTGATCAGCTTGTTGCCCCAGATCAGGTTGTCACCGCTTTCGTACAGGGTGATGCCGTCGGTGTGGTTGCGGTAAATCTCGTTGTAGGCCACCAGGTTGTTGACGCTGTTACGGTCGATCACTACCCCGGAGAGTTTGTTGTCGTAGCTCTTGTTGTTGATGATCCAGCTGTCGTTGACCTCACGCGAAACGATGATGCCGTGCTTCTTTTTGGTGCCGTACACCGTGTTGCCGGCGATGATCAGGCGGTGCGAGCGGTCGTGCGGGTCGATGCCGTAGACAATGTTGTCGCGGTAGGTGCTGTCCTTGACCACGAAGTCTTGGGTCTCGTAGCAGTAAAAGCCGTACCACATGTCGCTGAACTCCGAGCCGATGATCCAGCCAGTCGGTTCCGCACGGCCCATGCGCTTGGCCATGTTCGGCGTGTACTGCGAGATGCTCACGCCATACGACTTGGACTTGGCGTAGCCGAAGCTGGCTATCTTCGTGTTGACGATGTAAGTCTCGGTGCCGCCCCACGACAGCAGAAACGGGCGGAATTCCTTGGGCGAGCGGAAGGTCGCCGGGCCGTTTTCCTTCTCGCGCCAGCCGGTCACCTGGGTGTCGGTGACGAACAGCTTGCCGTCGTTGACCAGAAACGCGCCGCCTTCCTGGGACAGGCGCAGCTGCTTGACCTTGCCGTCGATCTCGAGAATACCCTTCTGCCCGACCACGATCGGCAGGCGCGCCAGGTACACACCCGGCTCGATTTCGCGCAGGTACTGGCTGGGCACTTTCTTGCTCAGCTCGACCAGGTCGACATGGCCATCGTCGATGAAGATCGCCTGCGGGATACCGTGCTGGCGCTGCACCCACTCGGCCGCCTTGTTGTCGCCGCCGACGAACTCCTTGAGGGTGTCCTCCTGGAACATGCGGCGCACGCTGACCTTGCCCTTGTGGCGGCGGTCGATCTTCTTTTGCACCGCCTCGGGGGTGAAGCCGGTCAGGTCGGGCAGCTTGGGCGGGTCCATCTGCAGCGGCTCGATCGGTGCGCTGGAAACCGTGTAGGTCTTGGCCTGTTGCAGCTCCTTGGCGATGACCTGGGGCTCGGCTGCAGCGACCAGGCCGCTGGCCAGCAACAAGGCGCTGGCCAGCAGGCTGTGACGTAAGTGCGGGTGAAGGTTCATCAGGTTTCTCCCGGCCTCAGAAGCGCCAGATCACGTCGACGAAGGCGCGGTGCATGTACGAGTCTGCTTCCTTGCCATAGGCATCACCCGGCTTGAACACACCGGCACGCAGGCGCACCAGGGCGGATGGCTCGTCGATGGCCTGGCTCATCGAGGCCGGCAGCAGGCCTTGCTTGAAGTACTTGGTCACGACCACGTCCATTTCCTGGCCCAGGTCTTTTTCACCGTCCACCAACTGGCGGTTCACGCCGTCGTCATTGACCACCGCGTTGATGCCATTGGAGCCGATGTTCTGGTTGCCATCGACCCGCCAGAACTTGTGGTAGATCAGGCTGGCGTCGTAGTCGTCGCGCAACTGCCAGGAGGCGAACAGGGTGGCGGCCTGCAGGTTGCCCAGCTCGCCGCGGAAGGCTTCACCGAAGCGGTGCACGCGCGAACGGGTGCCGGTGTAGTTGGAGCGGTTGCTCTCCAGGCCGGTCTGCTCGAAGTTGTTCGAACCGTCGTCGCCACCACCGCCACTGCCACGGGCGTAAGCCGCACCCACCTGCCACTGTGGGTCGAGGCGCAGGCGGATGCCGAGGTCGGTTGCCCAGGCGTTGACATTGCCGCTCTGCTTACCGGTGGCAACCTGATCATCGCCGACGGCCTGGCTGCTGAGGGTATCGCGGTCGCCGGTCAGCCAGGTGACGCTGCCCCAGTAGTTGACGGTGTGGTCGTTGCGCCAGTTGTAGGCGTCGCTGTTGGCTTCCAGGCCCAGCCAGGTGAGGTCGCCGGTGCGGGTCTTGTCCAGCGCATCGACGGTTTCGCCGGGGTTCTTCAGGCTGCCGCTGTCATGCGTGTGGTGGGCGCGCAGGCCTACCCAGTGGCCGGGGGTCCACTGCGTGGCGATGTTGCCATAGAGGTGCGTGCGGTCCTTGTCTTCAGGGGCCAGTTCGGTCAGGTCGGTGCGGTATTCGCTGAAGCGCTGGGCAACGCCCAGGTCGGCCTTGAGCAGGGTGGTGTCGAAGGTCCAGTTCAGTGCTTCGATGTTGGTGTCGCGCCACATGCCATCGTCGCTGCGCAGGCGCTGGCGGCCCAGGCGCAGCTGTTCGCCGGGGTAGGCAGTGAGGCCGCTGTAGCCAACCCAGAATTCGCGCATGGCCAGGTAGTTCTTGTCGGGTTTGCGGCTGTCGTCACCCGTGTCGGTGGTGGTGCCGTCGTCGTTCTGGCGCAGGGTGTCGGTTTCGATGGTGTCGGTGGCCGCGACCGCCTGGCCCATGGCATAGGCGCTCCAGTTACCGCGCTCGCCATACACCCATGGGCGCAGGTCCAGGCCCAGACCGTTGACGTCGCCGCCCGGGCGGGTGCCGAGGTCACGGTCGTCTTCCGACTGGCCGGTGATTTTCACATCCAGGCCGAAGTTCTTTTCAGCGGTCATTTCCGCCAGGGTCGGGCAGGACCACAGCAGGGCGAAGCTCAGGCCGATGCCGGCTTTCACGAAGGGATTGAGCGTCATAGCGAGTCCTCACCGTCTACTTCTTTTTCATCGTCTTGCAGGGCTTCAATGGCCAAGGTGCTGTTGGCGCCCTGGTTCATGCTGCCGCGTGCCTGCTTTTCCTGCGCCAGCAGTTGCTGGGCCTGGCTGCGCTGGTCCGGGGTCAGTTGCTGGTCGAGTTGCTGCAGCATTTCGGCCGATTGCGGCGTCGGGTTGGCCTGCGACAGCTGGGCGAACACCCAGGCATTGCCCGGTTGCGGGCGAATGCCGTGCCCTTCGCTGAACAGCTGGGCCAGGGCGTAGTCGGCGCTGTTCTGCCCGCCACGGGCAGCTGCCAGCAGGTGGTCGACGGCCTTCTGTGGCTCGACGTTGCCTAGGTAGCCACGGCGGTACAGCTGGCCCAGGTAGTAATGGGCGCTGATTTCACCGGCATCGGCAGCAGATTGCAGGTGTTGCTCGGCCTTCCCGGCGTCGGCTGGCAGGGTCTTGCCTTCGTAGTACAGGCGGCCCAGCAGCAGCTCGGCGCGTGGCTGTTCTGCCTCGCGGCCCTTGTCGATGTAGGCGAGCAACTGGTCGGTGTCGCCCAGTTCGGGGAAGTCATAGAGCAGTTGCGCCAGGCTGACCCAGGAGGCCGGGTTGGCCGGGGCCACCTGTTCGAGCAGGCCCTTGGCGGTTTTTTCGTCGGTCTGGCCGAGGCTACGGTCGGCCAGTACCCGTGCCACGCTGTCGACCCGGGTGGCCGGCACTGCGCCACGGGCATAGGCGGCTTTCAGTTGGCCAAGCAGGGCGGCTTGCTGGTCGGCCTGGCCACGCTTCTGGTACACGGTGGCCAGTTCGACATAGCAGATGTCAGTGGTATTCAGGGCTGCCTTGCAAATCTTCTCCACTTCGCCCAGGTGCTGGTCGTAGGTGCCCTGGGTGCGGTACAGCAGTACCTGGGCCAGGCCCGCTTCAGGGTTGCCGGCGGCGCGCCACTGGTCGATCTGCTGCTGCGCGTTGACTTTGGGGAAGGTCTGCGGGTAGCTGAGGTAGAGCATCGCCAGCGGAATCAGGGTATTGCTTTCGCCCTGCTTCGCGGCCTGCTTGAGCAGGGTTTCGGCCTCTTCGCGTTCAGCCTGGGTGCTGTCAGGCTTGGCCACCAGCAGGCGACCAAGGCGCGCCTGGGCGCGTGGCGAAGTAGCCGCCGCGGCGCGGTAGGTGGCTTCGGCTTCCTTGATTTGCGACGGGTCGCGGGTGGCGACCTTGATGTCGGCCAGGCCCACTTGCGCCTCACTGTAGCCCAGGTCGGCCAGGGCCTTGTAGTTGCGTTCGGCCAGTGCCGTGTCGCCGCGCTTCATGGCCTCGTTGGCCAGGCGCTGGTCGGGCAGGCCGGCACAGCCGGCCAATGCAATGGTGGCAGCCAAGGCACATAGACCAAGGTGTCTGCTAGTCATCGGCTTGTCCTCTTACAGCCCACGGGCCACGGCTTTGTCGATCAGCCAGTTCAGCGATGGGCCACGATCGCTGTTGACCGAAGCCGGGCGGCCGGCCAGTTCGGCGGGCAGGCCGGTGTCAGGTTTGATCTGCACGCGGATGTCGGAGGCCAGGTCTTCGCTGTTGAGGCTGGCGCTGCTGACGATCTGGCCGGTGCGTACTTCGTCTTCGCCGGCCACCTGGAAGTTGACCCGGGTACCTGGCTTGACCTCGTCGAACTGGCGGTAGCTGAAGCGCGCCTCGACCATCGGGTTGGTGGTGCGCGGGATCAGCTGGAAGATAGGCTGGCCCTTGGCGGCGTACTGGCCGTCGTCAACCAGTTGACGGGCGACTACGCAATCGCAGGGACTGGTGAGGGTGCCGGACAGCTGCTTGCCGAACAGTTCCTCGATCTTCGCCGGCTCCAGCTGCGCGTCGTCCAGGTTGCCCTTGAGCATGTCCAGCATGCTGGTGGTGAAGCTGGCCAGTGGCGCGCCCTTGGCGACGTGCCCGCCGCTTTCGACCAGGCTGTTCACGGTGCCGTCGCGCGGCATGGTCACGCTGGTGCTGGGTACCGCGACCACCCCGGCCTCTGCATGGCTGACGAAGTACATGCCATACAGCGACTTGGCGACAAAGCCGAAAGCCGCCACACCGACCACGAACACGCCGAGGGTGACGGTGACCGCCTTGAGCCGGCCGAAGGCGCTCAGGCCGCTGCCACTGTCCTTCTGCTTGCGGGCCTTGGTGAAGTTGTCACGCTGCAGGGTGCTGAGTACGTCACCGATGCTGATCAGCTCACCGGACAGGTGGCTGGTAATGATGTGCCGCAGGGTGGCAATGTCACGGGGTTCAAGGTTCTGGAACTGCGCCCCGGTACGGCCGCTGCCCGGGTTGTACGAGCGCACCTGGAATTCGATGTCGATCGTCAGGCCGAGGTTGTCGACCGTGAACTGCAGCCGCCCGCGCTGCACATCGCCAACCGACAGGGGTTGCTTGGTGTGGAAGCTCAGGCCACCGGCGGAAAGGTCGTCGACCTTCACTTCGTGGGTCTGGCGCTGGGCGTCGAGGAACCGCAGCTTGGCGGGGATGCGCACTCGAGCGTGTTGGCGCTGGGCTTCGGACTCATGCACGACGTTGACGTTCACGGCGGTATTCATGGGGTTTGTTCCTGTTAGATCCGATCCGGGGTGGGCTCACACGACCATGAACAGCACAGCAACGAAGATGCTGGCCGCCGAGAAGGTCATGGTCCGCGAGGACCAGGTGTTGAACCATTGTTGAAAGCTGGCGAGGTCACGCTTGAGGGCAGTGGGCTGACGCGTCCACGACTGCTTGTCGAGGCGGAAGAACACGTAGATCTTCATCAGTGCGCCGATGATCTGGTTGTAATAGAGGATCAGCGGGTAGGCCGGGCCGACGTTGTGGCCGGAGCACAGCAGCATGATGGTGAGGATCAGGCGGGTGATGCCGATCCACAGCAGGTACACCAGCAGGAAGGCCAGGCCGAACTTGAGGCTGGCGATGACGGCCACGGTCAGGCCCAGCAAGCTGGTCCACATCGACACACGCTGGTCGAACAGCACGATGCTGGTGAACAGCCCCAGGCGTCGCAGGCCCAGGCCCAGCGACTTGAGGGCGTTGGCCGCCTCCAGGCCAAGCAGGCCACCACCGACCACCACGCCACGGCGGGCCTCGGCTGCGGCAGCCCGAATACCATCGAGGTCGTCGAGGGTGCGATAGACCAGACGGGCACTGCCGCTGCAACCTTCGATCGGTGGTACGAAGGGGTAGGAGCCTGTGGCCAACACCAGATGGTCGTAACCGTAGCGGCCTTCGGCAGTGACCACCTCGCAGCGCTCACGGTCGATTTCCAGCACGGCTTCGCCGAGGTGCAGGTGCACGCCGCTGGTGCTGTAGAAATCGCGTTCGCACAGGGCCAGGGTTTCGGCACAGCTGCCGCCGAAGTATTCGGACAGGTGCACGCGGTCATAGGCGCGCTGACGCTCTTCGCCGAACACCCGCACTTCGAAGCGCTGCAGGGCGCCGCGGCTGACCAGTTGTTCGACACAATGGTGGCCAACCATGCCGTTGCCGACGATGACCAGTCGCTCTCGTTGCCCGCTGCTCGCTGCTGCCTTCATAAGCCGATCCTCGATCAAAAAAAAAAGCGCCTGGAGCCGAAGCTCCAGGCGCCTTTGCCTGTATTCATCACGGTAGGGGGCCCGGGTTGATCGCCGTTGATCAGTGGGCTTTGTTGTATCTGGGGTAAAGCAGGGAGTGTGCCAAGGTTGATTCCTGTGCCGGCCTCTTCGCGGGTAAACCCGCTCCTACAAAGGCCTGCGCAGGTTTCAAGACTTGCACCGTACCTGTAGGAGCGGGTTTACCCGCGAAGACACCGGCACAGGCAGTGCACATTCAAGGTGCAACACTCCCCATCCTGGAGCACATCAATACACATCCCGCCGATACCGCTTGGCCTTGCCCAAGGCCTCCATATAAGCATCCGCATCCACACCGCCATGCTCGACAACGACCTCCCGCAGCGCCGCATCCACATCCTTGGCCATGCGCTGCGCATCGCCACACACATAGAAGTACGCCCCTGCCTCCAGCCACTGCCACAGCTGCGCGCCCTGTTCGAGCATGCGTTGCTGCACATAAATCTTCTCGGCCTGGTCGCGGGAAAACGCCGTATCCAGCCGTAGATGGCCGCTTGCCTGCCAGGCCTGCAACTGCTCCTGATAGTAGAAATCGGTCGCCGCGCACTGCTCGCCAAAGAACAGCCAATTCCCCCCTTTCGCCCCCCGCGCTTCCCGTTCTTCCAGAAACGCGCGAAACGGCGCAATGCCCGTACCAGGGCCGACCATGATCACCGGTACGCTGTCATCTTCGGGCAAGCGGAAGTGCTTCGACGCCTGCGGAAAAACTGCCACCTTCAGCGCCTGCGCACGGTCGGCAAGGAAGCTTGAGCACACCCCTTTGCGTGCGCCATAACGTACCGTCGACACGGTCAGGTGCACCTGCCCCGGGTGCGCCAGCGGGCTGGAGCTGATCGAATACAGACGCGGCTGCAGCGGCTTGAGCAACGCCAGCCAGCTGGCCAGTGGCAGTTGCTGAGGAAAGGCGCGCAACACATCGACCAACTGCCTGCCCCACAGCCAGTCCTGCAGTTCGGCCTTGCATTCGGGTTGCAGCAGGCGTTGCAGGTCTGGTGCACTGCCGGCAAATACCTGCAACTGCTGTGGGGTGACCTTGGCAATTTCCAGATGTGCCTGCAGGGCCTCGGCCAATGGCATGGCGGGTTGGCCTTTCAACTCGACCAGGGCCAGGCCATCGAGCTGCGTCAGCGCCAGCAGTTCATCGACCAGGGCCGGGCAGTTGCGCGGCCACACACCCAGGGCATCACCGGCGGCATAAGTGAAGCCGCTGCCGCTCAGGTCGAAGACCAGTTGACGGGTTTCCTTGCTGGCACCGGGGCCATTGAGCAGGCGGTTTTCCAGCAAGCTGGCCCCCCAGGGCTGCTGCTTGTTGTAGGCCACCACCGGTATCGACTCGCTGACCGAGGGGCTCGAGGCGTTGCTGCCCAGCGTCGGTAGCAACGCATCAAGCCAGCCAGCGAAGGCTTCATCAAAGTCCGGCTCGCAGTCCACCCGTTGCAGCAGTCGCCGTCCGCCCAGTTCGGCCAAGCGTTCGTCCAGCCTGCGACCAAAGCCGCAAAACCGGTCGTAGCTGGAGTCGCCCAGGGCCAGCACGGCATACGGCAGTTCAGCGCAGTGCTCGCCCTGCTCGCCTTGCAAAGCCTGCCAGAACGTCGCCGCACTGTCGGGCGCATCGCCATCGCCAAAGGTGCTGGCGATCAGCAGCACGCTGGCAGCGCCCGGCAACTGCTGCGGGCTGACCGCCTCCATGCAACTGAGCTGCACCTCTAGCCCGGCGAGGCGCAGGCGCTCGGCACAGCGCTCCGCCAGCAGCTCGGCATTGCCGGTCTGCGAGGCCCATAGCACGTAGTGCCGGGGAACTGCCTGCGCCGTGACGGGCTGCACGGCCGGTAGGGCAGACAGCCCGGCCAGCAAGCCATCGACGAACAGCCGTCGTTCGGCGGCCAGCGGCGCACTGGCCGGAAGGCGGGGCACACCCTCGGCCCTGGTCTGGTCCAGGCCCAGCAGAAAGCCTTGCAGGTAGTGGCGTTCTTCTTCGGCCAGCACCGGGGCAGGCAAGGTATCCAGACCAAGCAGACGGGACAGGGTGGCGGTCGGCATGCGGGCAGGCTCCGGCGTGGCAGTGTTCAGGTCAAGGACGTCGATGCGCTCGCCGGCTACCCGCTGCAGGGCCACGGCGCAGTGCTTGAATGCAGGCTGCAGTGACACAGGGTCGACCGCATCGCAGGTCACGGCATTGATTGCCAGCTGCTCGCCGACCAGGTCGTTCCAGTGGAACGGCGCAAAGCAGTTACCGCGCATGACCCGGTCGCTGAGGCGTGCGGGCAGTACGGCGTGACCTCGGCGCGAGCGAATGGCCACCTGGTCCTTATCGGCAATGCCCAGCCGGGCGGCATCTTCAGGGTGGATCTCGATGAAGGGCCCGGGCTCCAGCTTGTTCAGCGCCGGCACCTTGCCGGTCTTGGTCAGGGTGTGCCACTGGTGCTGCACACGGCCGGTGTTGAGCACCATGGGGTAGTCGTCATCCGGCAACTCGGGGGCGGGCAACCAGGGCCGGGCGAAGAAGCGCGCCTTGCCGCTGGCGGTCGGAAAGGCCAGTGCCGGGCGTTCGCCCTGGGCGTCGAGCAGCAGCGCCTGGCTGCTGCCGTCGTTGAGGTAGCGCAGCGGGCTGCGGTCGTGCTCGCGCCCCGGCGCACTGGGCCACTGCTGCGGTTGCTGACGCAAATCAGCATAACCGATGCCGCGCAGGTCGTAGCCGGTCGACGGGTTGTGGAAGCGACGGATTTCTTCGTACACCGCTTCGGCATCCGGGTAGTCGAAGGCATCGGCGTAACCCATGGCGCACGCCACGCGGGCGATGATCTGCCAGTCCGGCAAGCTCTGACCCGGCGGATCGACCGCGCGCGGCATCAGGGTCAGGTTGCGTTCGCTGTTGATCATCACGCCCTCGCCTTCGGCCCACAGGGCGGCGGGCAGCAAGATGTCGGCGTAGCGGTTGGTTTCGGTGTCGAGAAATGCGTCCTGGGTGATCACCAGTTCGGCCTGGCGCAGGCCGTCGATCACCTGCTGGCGGTTGGCGACGCTGGCCACGGGGTTACTGCAGATGATCCAGCAGGCTTTCACATTACCGGCTTTCATCTGTTCAAACAGCGCTACCGTCCCCTCGCCGCCTTCGCTGCGCAGGCTGCCGGGTGCCAACTGCCACTGCTGTTCGACAAAGGCGCGGTCTTGCGCCACCAGTGCCGAACGCTGGCCTGGCAGGCCCGGGCCCATGTAACCCATCTCGCGGCCGCCCATGGCATTGGGCTGGCCGGTCAACGAGAACGGCCCGCTACCAGGGCGGCAGATGGCGCCGGTGGCCAGGTGCAGGTTGCAGATGGCGTTGCTGTGCCAGGTGCCATGGATGCTCTGGTTCAGGCCCATGGTCCAGCAGCTCATCCAGTTGTTGGCGTTGCCGATCCACTGCGCCGCCTTGATGATGTCGGCCTCGGCCAGCCCGGTAATGGCGGCCACGCGCTCAGGGGTATAGTCGTCAAGGAAGACTGGCAGTTCGTCCCAGCCTTCGGTGTAACGGGTAATGAAGTCGGGGTTGGTGGAGCCGTTGCGGTGCAGCAGGTGCAGCAAGCCGTTGAGCAAGGCCATGTCACTGCCCGGGCGTACCTGCAGGAACAAGTCGGCCTTGTCGGCGGTGGCGCTGCGCCGTGGATCGACGACGATCAGCTTTGCTCCGGCCTTGACCCGGTCGAGCAGGCGCAGGAACAGGATCGGGTGGCAGTCGGCCATGTTGGCACCGATGACCAGGAACACGTCAGCATGCTCGAAGTCCTGATAGCTGCCGGGTGGGCCATCAGCGCCAAGCGACAGCTTGTAGCCACTGCCAGCGCTGGCCATGCACAGGCGCGAGTTCGACTCGATGTGGCGGGTGCGAATAAAGCCCTTGGCCAGCTTGTTGGCCAGGTACTGGGCCTCTAGCGACATCTGGCCGGACACGTACAACGCCACGGCGTCGGCGCCATGCTGGTCGATGATGGCACGCAGACGCGCGGCGCTGTCGGCGATGGCCTGGTCCATGCTGGCGCGCACCGGTTGCTGGCTGCGTTGTTGGCGCACATAGGCATCCTCCATGCGCCCGGCGGCCGTCAGCGGCAGGTGTGCGGTGAGGCCTTTGGTGCACAGGCGGCCAAAGTTGCTGGGGTGCTGTTTGTCGCCACTGATCTTGCCGACCTTGCCATTGGCAACGCTCATGACAATGCCGCAACCGACGCCACAGTAGGGGCAGACGCTGCGTACTTCGCTGTTGGCCATGGGCGGGCTCCTGTAGAAACGCGAAAAGGCGCCGGCTGCCCCGGCTTGCGCTAGCAAGCAGGGCAACACGGCGCCTTTGTCGTGAGGTGTTGTGGGCTGTCGACGTTGATGGCCCGGGATGGTGATGAATCAGCAATTAATGGGCCAGTTGTGCCGGCCCTTTCGCGGGTGAACCCGCTCCCACAGGGATATCACAAAGCCTGAGTGCAGCGATCCCCTTGTGGGAGCGGGTTCACCCGCGAAGAGGCCGGCACAAGCTACGCACCATACGGTGGCAACCTCATACCCCCTGGCGCTATGCTGGGGCAAACTCCTGCACGAACAACTGCCCTCCCCCATGCCCCAAGTGATCCTCAAAACCCCCGCCCAACTCGACCTGATGCGCCGCGCCGGCCAGCTGCTGGCCCAGGTGTTCGCCGACCTGGACGGTTTCATCCGCCCCGGCATCACGACGATGCAGATCAACGACCGCGCCGAGGCATTCATCGTCGAAACGCTCAAGGCACGGCCGGCGAGCAAGGGCCAGTACGGCTTCCCCTACTCACTGAATACCTCGATAGACCACGTGGTGTGCCACGGCATGCCCAAAGTCGACGAAGTGCTTAAGCAAGGCTCGATCGTCAACGTCGACATCACCCTGGAACAGGGCGGCTACATTGCCGACTCGTCGAAGATGTACTGCATCGGCAAGATCAGCGATGACGCCCGGCGGCTGGTCGACACCACCTATGACGCGCTGTGGAAAGGCATCGAGCAGGTACGCCCTGGGGCGACGCTGGGTGATATCGGCCATGCCATCCAGGCCCATGCCGAGGCAGCGGGCTACAGCGTGGTACGCGAGTATTGCGGCCATGGCATCGGCCAGCAGATGCATGAAGCCCCTGAAGTGCTGCACATCGGTCAACGCGGCATGGGCATGAAGCTGAAGCCCGGAATGGTGTTTACCATCGAGCCGATGATCAACCAGGGTGGCCGCGGAACACGTGAGCTCAAGGATGGCTGGACGGTGATAACTCGCGACCACAGCCTGTCGGCGCAGTGGGAGCATACCGTGGCGGTGACTGAGGATGGGTTCGAGGTGCTGACGTTGCGGGAAGAAGAGCGCTGACGCGGCTATTTCAGGCACAAAAAAAGCGACCTAAGGTCGCTTTCTTTGTTACTTCCGGGTGTTCAGTAGGCCCAGGAAGTGGAATATGGCGCAGCGGACGGGACTCGAACCCGCGACCCCCGGCGTGACAGGCCGGTATTCTAACCGACTGAACTACCGCTGCGCTATACATCGAGTGGTGGGTGATGACGGGATCGAACCGCCGACCCTCTGCTTGTAAGGCAGATGCTCTCCCGGCTGAGCTAATCACCCTTCGTCTCGGTGTGGGGCGCATTCTACGGACGGCCCTGCCCCCTGGCAAGCACTTTCTTTCACTTTATTTCGAAAAAAGTACAGATCTTTCAACGACCTAGCGTAACGGCCCGATTTCGTCCGGTTTGTGCACTGCTGGCCCTCTGACAGGGTTGGCCTTCCGGGGCTGGTAGGAGAATAATGCCCGCCTTATGCATTAATGAGAGACTTTCCCGATGTGGTTCAAGAACCTGCTGACCTACCGCCTGACCCAGGACGTGCCCTTCGAGCCTGAAGCTTTGGAGGCTGCCCTGGCCAGCAAGCCAGCCCGTCCGTGCGCCAGCCAGGAGCTGACCACCTACGGTTTCGTCGCCCCGTTCGGCAAGGGCGCAGATGCCTCGCTGGTGCACGTCAGTGGCGATTACCTGCTGATCGCTGCACGCAAGGAAGAACGTATTCTGCCCAGCAGCGTGGTCAATGACGCGGTCAAGGAAGCCTCGCCATCCAATCACGATGTTGCAGTGCTGCAATACACCGGCGGTACTACAGGCGTGGCCAAGG
>JAAIGE0100115251.1_pt1 | contig 15497 bp, 12 predicted proteins | sample 6487951 | NCBI WGS metagenome assembly JAAIGE01 (sample SAMN13974128, study PRJNA590717) | phyllosphere metagenome | biome: tomato field; feature: multiple bacterial spot infested tomato fields; material: tomato leaves; isolation source: leaves from tomato fields | host: Solanum lycopersicum ... | reverse complement strand
TAACTCCAAAGGTGGTCCGGTGGCCGATGGCGAGCGCTACCCTACCGATTCCACCTGGCAGTCGCAGGGCGATATGGTGCGTTCACCTTATACGCTGCGCAAAGATGACGATGATTTCGGCCAGGCGAATCAGCTGGTGAATAAAGTGATGGATGATGCCGCACGCGATCGTCTGGTAAACAACGTTGCCGGTCACCTGCTTAACGGCGTGGAGGAGCCGGTGCTGTCGCGCGCTTTCACCTACTGGCGTAATATCGACAAAACTATTGGCGATCGTATTGCGCAGAAAGTGCAGAGTGAACGTGCGAAAGCGTAATCTCTGATGCAGCGTCCCGCCGGGCGGCGGGACGCTGGTTAACCCTGGTGTGATACGTCCTTCTTTACTTCAGACGAAACGCTACCACGCTGTCGCCCGCTTTGGTGCCGAGCGATCCGTGCCCCCCCGCCGCGATTACTACATACTGCTTGCCATCTTTACCCATATAGGTTGACGGCGTGGCCTGTGCGCCTGCGCTGAGTTCGGTCTGCCACAACAGCTCGCCGGTGGTGCTGTCATAGGCGCGGAAGAAGTTATCTGCCGTAGCACCGTGGAACACCAGATCGCCAGCGGTCAGCAGCGGCCCACCGTGTGCCACCATCCCCATCGGGAATCCCAGCGGGAAGCGGCCTGGCAGGAAAGTGGTTTTCAGGTTCTTCGTGGTGCCGATACGACGCAGCCACTCCGTTTTCCCGGTTTTCAGATCAACCCCCACCAGGCGGCCCCACGGCGGTGCAATGCAGGGAATACCCAGACCCGACGCGAGCTGCTGAATGTGGATCGCATAGTCGCCGTGAAAGTTTTCATTCCAGTAAGGCTGACCATCTTTGGTGAACAGGCGCTCGGTCGCCGTCTGCGGCGTGCGCTTGATCAGATTATATTTATACGCCAGGCGTACCGGCGCAGCGATCAGCATCTGGCGCTCCGGATCGACCGCGACGGATCCCCAGTTAAAGACGCCAATATTGCCCGGGAACACCAGCGTGCCCGCCTCGGTAGCTGGCGTCCACGGATTGCCATCATAACGCAGACGATGAAAATCGATCCGGCAGGCGATCTGGTCAAACGGCGTAATGCCCCACATCGATTTTTCCGTCAGCGCCTGCGGAATAAAGTTCAGGCTGGAGACCGGCTGCGTGGCGGCAAATTTTTCGCCGGGAACGCCGCCTTCAGTCGAGACTTTCACTTCGTTCACCGGATAAACCGGCTGGCCGGTCAGACGATTCAGCACAAACAGGTTGCCGGTTTTGGTCGGCAGGATCACTACCGGCTGCTTCTGGCCCTGATAATCGATATCCAGCAGTGAAGGCTGTGACGGGTTATCGCGATCCCACAAATCGTGGTGCGAGCTCTGATAGCGCCACTTAAACGCACCGGTCTGCAGATCCAGCGCCACCAGCGTGTCGCGGAACTTCTCGGTGTTACTGTCAGCGTCGCGTTCAATCCCCACTTCATCCGGTGATGCATTACCAAAGGGAACGTAGACCAGGCCATTTTTGACATCGGCGCTCAGCGTTGCCCAGGCAACCGGCGTATCCTGCGGATAGCGCTTATCTGCGGCAATCGGCGCGGTCACATCCGGCGTGGCCGGCTCGAAATTCCACACCAGGCGGCCACTCTGCGCGTCATAGGCACGAATGACGCCGGAAGGATTGCCTTTCTCAAAGCCGTTATCCATGACCGATCCACCCACGATCACCAGATTACCGGCCACCAGCGGAGCAGACGTCTGCATCAGCGCGTGCGGGCGGATCTCACCCATGTTTGCGCGCAGATCCACCACGCCATCGCGGCCAAAATCAGGGCAGCGCTTGCCGCTGTCGGCATCCAGCGCAATCAGGCGCGCATCGGTGGTGGCGTTGAAGATACGCTTACGGCAAAGCGCAGGCGCACTGCTGCTGGTTTGTGCAACCGGTGCGGCGTAGTAGCTGACGCCGCGGCATGTCTGATGCTGCTGAAGATAAGAGCGGTTTTTCTCCGGCGTATATTTCCATTTCACCGCCCCGCTTTCCGGATTGAGCGCGTGGACTTCATTATGCGGCGTGCAGAGATAGAGCATATCGTTGGCTTTCAGCGGCGTCGCCTCAAACGTATACTCGGTGGCATCGCTCTCCTGACGCATATCACCGGTATGATACTCCCAGGCGACTTCAAGGTTACTGACGTTCGCTTTGCTGATCTGTTTCAGCGCTGAGAAGCGTTGCCCCGCTGGCGTACCGCCATAGGCGGCCCACTCATTTTCTGCGCCAGGCTCGTTTACCGGCTCGCGTGCATTGGTGATGGTACCGGCCTGCGGTAGCGGATCGTAAAAACAGAGACCGATGACGACCAGCACCATAATCGCCACGGTGCCGCCGAGCAGCGGATGAAAACGGCGTTCGCCGCGGGTAAGCGGCCTGACAACCCACGGCATCGCCAGCCACAGGCCGATCACGCCAAACAGGTCGCCGCGCGGGATCCACTGCCACTTATCAAATCCCGCTTCCCAGACGATCCACGCCAGCGTGATCCACATCAGTACCGCATAGAGCGTCAGCGCACTGCGCTGTTTGCGGAACAGTAAAACAGCCGTCAGCAGTAATCCTGCCCCCATCATCGCGTAGAACGCGCTGCCTCCATTGAGTAACAGCTGACCACCCATATAGAGCAGCGCTATCGCCAGTATCGCCATTACGATACTGGTGAGTTTTGTTATCATGCCAATCCCTCAGTTTTGTTCATTAATTTATGCCGTTACGACATCGCAGCAATTCCAACAAAATATTAACTTATGTAAGCACTGTGTAAAAACCCGTGAGTTTATGTGTTGTCAGATCCGCTAATGAATCAAGCGTTGCTTAAGGCTTGCCGTCAGCGACAGGCTCACCATGTGACTGAAATCACGTTTAATTTTGATAGATTTAATTAATCATTGCCGCAGCGATTGCGCACCTTTTGCTAACTCACTGGCATAACAGATGGCGTGAGCGCGTGCACGATAACAGGCCCGGCATCATAAAAATGATTACCGTCAGGCTCGCTGAATGGCTTAAATGAGGGGCAATAGGGCCTGCAGCACGCTTTGATGAAATTGATTAACGGGTCCGCGCAGCCGGTATACGAATTATCCTGGCGTAAATTGCCTGCTGCCATTTAATTTGCCGCTACGCCTGACAATTCTTCCGATTGGTTTTACGTTGAGCCGGGGTTTAATCATTAAATAACGCAGCGTAATTTCAGTTTGGGAATTTCCTCAGCCTCTGTTTTTTCAGGAAGAGTGATATAAATCACCTGACTGCTCTATAGCAGATCCGCAGATAAAAAGAAGGTTATTATGATCAGCGCAGATTCCCTTTATCGTAAAATACGGTTTCCATTTAAATTTACACACGCAGCGTTAAAATTCCCGGTTGCCCAGGCACATGCGCGGCAATATCAGGTGATGTCACCTGAACAGACGATCGATTTGCTGCTCAGTAACGACAGGTTATCCGTATGCCGGTATGGGGATGGAGAACTGGAGATGACACTGTTTAAAAATATTGGCTTTCAGTCATTTGATGAGCGTCTTTCTATCAGACTGAAAGAGATCATGCGGCGCGGTACGCGTGACGATAACCCCTGCCTGCTCTGCATGCCGGATGCTTTTCGCTCCACCCGCAATATGCGTTTTGGCTCAGCCCTGTTCTGGTTTTTTCATAAAGCCTTTTTCTTTCGCCGCTATGAGCCTTTATTAAAAAAAACGTATCAGTATGGAAATACTTCGGTGACGCGTCCTTATCATGATTATATTGATAAACAGCAGGCGACCCGCGTATTTGCTAAATTCAAACAGCTTTTTTACGACAAAAAAATATTGATCGTTGAAGGCAGCGGCACCCGGCTGGGTATCGGCAACGATTTAATGGACGGCGCACGCGAAATAAAGCGTATTACCACGCTAAACCGTAATGCATTTTCAGTCTATAACCAGCTCTATACCAGTGTGCTGGCGCATGCCCGCGAGTATGACTTAGTGCTGATTTCGCTGGGTCCGACGGCGACCGTGCTGGCTTACGATCTCAGTCAGCAGGGGATCCGCTGTATTGATACCGGGCATATCGATATTGAATATGAGTGGATGCGCAGTGCGGCGCGTACCAAAACGGAAATTGCGGGCAAGAATGTTAATGAAGCGGGCGTGTTGCTGAGCGACGATCAGCACGACACGGATGAGCACTATCGTGGTCAGATTTTACTGCATGTCGGATTACCTCAGGAGCCGATGGTGAATGGCGTGATCCTGCAGCAGCCCGTGGTGTAATTCTGCACCCTCAATGCACGCTTAAGCATCCAGTCTGGTGCAGCGCAGCAACCTTTACGTTTCCCGAAGCATAAAGTGCTTGCTGTTCTGCCCGGTTTTATCCCTCTTCGCGCTGATATGACCCGGCTCAGAGATTCTGGCATTACCTTTGCTTACTCATTCCTGTGTTCTTCACAGGAGTTATGCCATGAAAGCCTCTGCTGTCCGCTACCGTATCTTTTCATTATTGTTCCTTATTGCGCTGATTAATTACGTTGACCGCGGTGCACTCTCCTTCGCTGCGCAGGCCATTTCGCAGCAGTTCCATTTCAGTAAGGTCGAGCTGGGCGCCGTGCTGGGGTACTTTGGTTTTGGCTATCTGTTTGGCTCGCTCTGCGGCGGTTTTCTCGCCGACCGGTTTGGCACGCGCAAAGTGTGGCTGATGGCCGGCGTGCTCTGGTCGCTGCTGGAGATCGCCACGGCCTGGGCAGGTGAAATTGGCGTGGCGCTGTTTGGCGGCTCCGCCATCATGGGGTTCGCCGCGCTGCGCGTACTGTTTGGCTTTGCCGAGGGTCCTGCCTACGCGCTGATGAACAAGACAATTGCGCACTGGGCGCCGGATAATGAACGCGGCATGGCGCTGGGTATCGGCCTGCTGAGTACGCAGGTAGGCTCGCTGCTGACCGCCCCCATCGCGGTTGGCCTGCTGCTGCTGACCAACGACTGGCGCATGATGTTTATCCTGCTTGGCGTCTTTTCGCTGCTGGCGATGCTGCTGTTTGCCCGCTACTTCGCCGATACGCCGCAGCGGCATCCGGCGGCGAACGGCGCTGAGCGTGCGCTTATTGTACAGGGGCAGCGTGCTGAAGCGCATGATGAGCGCCCGTTACCCTGGTGGCGCTTTTTCACCAGCCGCACGCTGGTGTGTAATGCGCTGGGCTATTTCAGTTTTCTCTATATCACCTTTACGCTGGTCACCTGGCTGCCAAAATATCTGCAGGATAATTTTCATTATGACCTGCACTCGCTCTGGTATATCGCCATGATCCCGTGGAGCGGAGCCTGTCTGACGGTGCTGCTCGGCGGACGCCTCGCCGATCGTTTGCTGGCACGAACCGGAAATCTGCGGCTGGCCCGCAATGGCTTTGCGGCGATTACGCTCTGCGCCACCGCCTGCTGCTTTATGGCCATCCCGTTTGCCGGTTCGGCGGCCGCGATCATCGCCCTGATGACGCTGGGAAACGCACTCAATGCGCTGGTCAATAATGTTTACTGGTCGGTGGTTATAGACGTTACGCCAAAGGCGTCGGTGGGTGCATTCAGCGGGATGACGCTGGCAATTGCTAACCTGGCCGCCATTATTTCACCCATGCTGTGCGGCTGGCTGGCGGAGTATTACGGCTATAACGCCATGTTTACCGTGACTGCCGTTATCGCCTTTGTCAGTATGCTGGCCATGACATTGCTGCAGCCAGAGAAACGCCTGCAGCCAGCCCCCGCCGTTTCGTCAGCACCGGCCGCCAACGTCATTTTGTAGGGGCGCCATTTATGGCGCCCTGGCGTCCACCTTCACGGGCCGCCTGAGCGGCCACGAAAAAAGGCGGAGGGGTGAGCTCCGCCTTGTTTCAAGTTCCGGTCAGTGCGCCTGACCGGTCAGTTGCAAAAGGGCAACGATGATTTGCAGGATGATCCGGACGATGTCCAGGAGTAATCGTACAAGTTCCATCACTTTCCTTCTCCTCTGACAGGAGCGCGCGCCGTTCAGCGGCCGGGGCCCTGACCCTACCCGCCAGCCGCCTGAGCACATCTGTGAGGAGCGCTGAGCGGCACTCATTGCTAAAGCCACAGGCCAGCACCACCTGGAACCTGCCGGGATTTGACTATCCGCGCCCCTGAGAGTCATCAGAAAGCAACGATACTCCGCCCGCACTCAACACTGTATAACCATACAGTAATTTCCTGAAACTTGAAATATTTCCCGTCACATTTTATGATTCGCTGTGTGAGGAGTGCTGAGCACCCCGTTCGCCGCGCGGTTACCCGCCGCTTAAGCGAACCAAAAAAAAGGATTTGGCTGACCAGCCAAATCCTTTTCTATTTTTACCGGTAAAAATTACTGCGCCGCGCTGATGCGCCAGATCGCATCCCCCGCATCGTCCGCTATCAGTACCCCACCCTGATTATCCGTTGCCAGTCCCACTGGCAGACCACGCACGTTCTTCTCATCGTCCGTCAGGAATCCGGTGACTACCGGCTGTGGCTTACCGACCGGCATGCCGTTTTCAAATTTAACCCATACTACTTTGTAGCCATTAAGCGGCGTCCGGTTCCAGCTGCCGTGCTCGCTGATAAACGCGCCGCCGCGATACTGCGGCATATTGTCCGCGCCGTAGAACAGCAGTCCGAGCGGTGCAACGTGCGAGCTCAGGGCGTAGTCCGGCTTGATCGCTTTCGCCACCATGTCAGGCCGCTGCGGCCGGACCCGGTCATCCACGTGCTGGCCAAAATAGCTCCAGGGCCAGCCGTAGAAGCCGTTATCCTGCACGGAGGTCATATAGTCAGGAACCAGATCGGACCCGATTTCATCGCGCTCATTCGCGATCGCCCACAGCTTGCCGCTCTGCGGCTCCCACTGCAGTCCGGTAGGATTGCGGATGCCGCTGGCGTAAATGCGGCTCGCCCCGCTGGCGGCATCCACCTCCCAGATCGCTGCGCGCTGATATTCCGCACCCAGTCCGTTTTCGGTGATGTTGCTGTTAGACCCGACGCCAACATAGAGTTTACTGCCATCCTGGCTGGCGAGCAGCGCCTTGGTCCAGTGATGGTTAAGCTCGCCACCCGGCAGCGCCGTGACCTCTTCCGGCGCGGTGCGGATCTCCGTCTGCCCGGTCTGATAAGGGAACTTCACCAGGCTGTCGGCATTGGCAACGTAGAGCGTGTTGCCAATCAGCTGCATACCAAAGGGCGCATTCAGGTTTTCGATAAAGAGATGCTGCTCCCATTTACCGTTAACGTTACGCAGCAGTGAGATACGGTTGCCGCCCGGCGCACCTTTGCCTGAGGATTTCTGCACAATGCCCATAATAAGCTGCTTCGGCGCCGTGACCGGATTTTTTACCCCGTTGGCCTCGGCCACCAGCACATCTCCGTTTGGCAGTACGTAGAGCTGGCGCGGGTGCATCAGCTTCGCCGGGATCCGCTCTATCTTCAGTCCGTCCGCCACCTTTGGCGTTTCGCCGGTTTTCCACGGCGTCCCTTCCGGTACCTGCATAGGCGGCATGAAAAAGTTCTGCGCTTTAGGCAGCTCGGGATTGGGTCCGGTCTGTTTTTGCGGATCGAGAGAAGATCCGCTGTCGCAGGCGCTCAGTAGCGCAGCAAGACTGACAGCACTCAGAATGCGCAGTTTCATGGACGACCTCCCGGGATACGGCGCGCGCGCAGCGCCAGCTGTACGTTGGCGATCAGCAGCAGCGCCACCACGATGGTCGACAGCGTGACGCCCATGGGCACCACCGCATACGCATCACGGCTATGGATAAAGGCGTTAACTATGGCCACCAGCACCGCCAGCAGCGAGAGCCAGAAATGCGTTTTCTCACCGGCAGTGACGCCGCGAAACAGATGAATCAGGCTGATAATTCGCGGCAGAATAGCCAGCAGCAGACCAAATACAATCAGCCAGCTGGCGGCTTTGGTCCACATCACCACAAAGGTCTGCAGATAGAGGATGTCAAACAGCCAGGCGGCAAAAAAAAAGCCCAGCGGCAGTGGCTCCAGTAAGGCATACAGCGTAATGCCGAACGCCGACTTTCCCGAGGTATGAAACATGGCACGCTCCCTTTAGAGTTTTCAGACGGCGGCGAGCCGACAGGCTTCACGACGCCGCCAGAGAAATATTAGTAAAGATAAAGGGTAATGCGCAGAAAACCGGCAAAAAAGCTAACAGTGTGGCCGGTAGTGTGCCAGTTCGCGCGCATCGTGGCTGCAAAACAGCGCAACACCGCTTTGGGGCTGCAGCGAGAGTTCGCGCAGCCGCTGCTGATTAATACGCCACGCTTCGCGATCGCTGCACATTAGCCGCTGATAGGCGCGCAGGCCCGGCGTACAGTGCCGCTGGGTGTGATGCATCTCTCCGCGATAAAACCAGGCGTCTCCCCCATGCAGCAGCCAGCCACCGCCGTGGCGGATCGCCACGCCTGCGTGTCCGGCGGTGTGTCCCGGCAGCGGCACCAGCAGGATCTCATCGCTGAGATCGTCAATCGCTCTTACCGCATCAAACCCGAACCAGCGTTCACCCTCGCTGGCGTAGCCGCGCCAGCCATCGTGCGCGGTCCACTGCTGTGGCCGGAAGCGCTGACGCGCCAGCCAGCTCTGCTCACGTCCGCTGCGTACCGTATCAAGCTCACGCTGCAGAAGATGGATCCGCGCCGCCGGAAAATCACTAATGCCGCCTGCGTGATCAAAATCGAGATGGGTCAGAATAATATGACGCACATCTTCCGCCTGAAAACCCAGCAGCTGAATTTGCGCCAGCGCGCTCATCTGCTCACTGTAACGAATATTATTCAGCAGACGAAAAAAACCAGAGAGCCGGCGTTCCGGATAGCGCATATCATTAATTCCCAGTCCGGTATCCACCAGAATCAGGCCGTGGCGATCGCTTTCAATTAACAGACAATGACACACCAGTTCAGCAAAGGGACCCCGGCTGAAGCCATCAAACAGCGCCCCGCCCAGCGGGCACATGCAACCACAGTTCAGATGATGAATACGCATACTCTCCCTCACTGCGGCGCCCGAAAATATCCCGCCGCGATAATCAGAAATTAGTCTGTTATTCAGGTATGCATCAGTTGCGGCATTATTGCAAAAATTTAATTGCTGCCTTAAATAAAGCCAGCCGCAAAAAAATAAAATAACCGCAGCGCCGGGATAATTGTCCGGATAATTATTACTTTCCTGTTTTAAAGATTATTAATCAGCGCAAATTGAACCAGCTATTATTAAAAAAGGCGCCCGCAGGCGCCCTCTGTTATCCGCTGAACTGTTCAGCCCACCATAAACGCAGCAGCAGTCCCCAGCGGCTGCTCCAGCCGCTGGTGGTACTGACAACCCGGCCCTGATAGAGCACGATAAACGTCGGTGTGGCGGCGATTTGCCAGCGCTGGCCCAGCTCGCCGCGCGCGTCGTTAACGGCTAACCCCTGCAGGCCTTTTTTTGCCAGCCACCGGGTCACCTGCGTATCAGAACCCGAGCGCAGCGCCACGCTGACTACCGGCACGCCCTGCTGGCTGAGCTTCGCCACAACCGGCGTGGTCAGTTTGCAGACGCCGCACCAGCTGGCCCAGACGTAAACCAGCACCGGTTTCGATGCGCTCAGCCCGGCCAGGCTCTGCTCACCCTGCAGCGTAGTAAGCGGCTGCTGGGCCAGATCGGCAGGCAGCTGCGGCGCGCGCAGCCAGTCGACCGCCAGCATAATCAGCACGCCTGCCAGCAGCAGCCAGAGCGCTTCACGCAGCCAGCGCTTCAGCCGGCTCACGGTGCCGCCTTCAGCGCATCTTTCACGGCCGCCTCCAGCTGGGCATAAGGCACCGCACCGCTGATCAGCTGATTACCCACCAGCGTGGCCGGGGTTCCCTGCACGCCCAGCTGCTGCGCCAGCGTCAGGTTGTGATTAATGGTATCCAGGCTCGCTTTGCTCGGTGTCGACAGGCTGATACCGGTTTTTTTCAGCGCGGCGCTGATGCTGGCCTCGTCGTGATTGCCTTTTTTCGCCATCAGCTTTTCATGCAGCTTCAGAAAGTTTTTTGGCTGCTGCTCCCAGACCGTCAGCGCCAGCCGCGCTGAACTCAGCGAGCTTTCGGCACGATAAGGCAGCGGCTTAATGACCACCGCAACCTGCGGATGCGCTTTCAGCAGCGTGGTGATATCACCCTCAAATTTTTTGCAAAATACGCAGTTGTAATCGGTGAAGTAGACCAGCGTCAGCGCCGGTTTTTCAGCGCCGATGCGGGGTGAACCGGCATCGCTGAACAGCATGTCACGATTCTTTTCAACCATTTGCGCCACCACGTTCTGCTGCTGTCGCACGGCTTCCTTATCAAAGGCATCGGCGGCCTCAGCCAGTATGGCGGGATTCTGTACCAGCGTTTCGCGGATCAGCGCTTTGATCCGCGCCTCCTGCTCCGGCGTAAAAGGAGCGGCAGCCAGTACCGGTGCGCTCAGCAGCAGCATTGCAAACAGAGATTTTTTCATTATTTTTTCGCCTTACTCAGTGTGGAAAGCACCGCGTCGCGACTCAGCAGCGGTGACAAAATCTGACCCTGCGGCAGCGCCGGGCCATAAATCTGATTAAACGGAATCGCCGCCCGATCGCGCTGGCGCAGAAAGTCGCCAATGGCGGGGTCGGGCTGTGTCCAGTCGCCGCGCAGCAGCACGATATCGTCAGCGCTCAGCGCGGCGCGAACGTCAGGCTGATTCAGCACCCGGGACTTATTGACCTTGCAGGTAATGCACCAGTCAGCGGTGATATCGACAAACACACGCCGGTTCTGCTGCAGCGCCGCGGCGATAGCCTGCTCTGACAGCGGCTGCCAGCGCAGTTCACCGGCATCCTCTGCCGGACGCATCAGCAGGAACAGCGCGCCCGCTACCGTCAGCGCGATGGCGACGGCGCCCGCCTGCTGCAGCGCGCGGCGGCGCAGCAGCCAGATTAGCAGCAGCAACAGCAGCGCGGCGGCCAGCAGGCCTGCTGCACCACTGCCCCAGTGCGGGATCAGCAGCGTAACCAGCCAGAGCGTCGCCAGCAGCATCAGAGTGCCCAGCAGCGTACGCAGATGCACCATCCAGCGTCCCGGACGCGGCAGCCAGCGTGCGACGCCCGGCAGCGCGGCCACCAGCAGCCACGGCACGCTCATGCCGATACCCAGCGCCGCAAACAGCAGCCAGAGCTGGGGCAGTGGCGCGGTCAGCGCATAGGCTACCGCCGTGCCGAGAAATGGCGCGCTGCAGGGCGTTGCCAGCAGAGTGGCAAACGCACCCTGCGCAAAATGCCCCGCTAATCCGTTCCCCTGGTGCGTGGCCAGCCGGGTGTTGAAGGCGGAGGGCAGACGGAAATGCAGCAGATCAAACAGACTGGCGCTGAACAGAAACATGACGCCGGTCATCAGCAGCAGGAATCCGCTGCTCTGGAACTGTATGCCCCAGCCCAGCGCCTGACCGCTCAGGCGCAGCGCGCTCATCAGGAGTGCCAGCAGCAAAAAGGAGAAGAGGATCCCGGCGCTGGAGGCCAGAAACTGCAGGCGCGTCTGGCGGCGCGTCTGACCCTGCTGCTGCACCAGACCGCTGAGCTTGATCGCCATGACCGGCAGCACGCAGGGCATCAGATTCAGCACCAGGCCGCCGAGCAGCGCCAGCAGCAGCACCGACCAGAGCGTCGCGCGCGTCCCGCCGCTCAGCAGGGGCTCTGCCTCAATAGTCACCTGGCTCTGCTGCGCCAGCCCCTTATCGCCGATCACCAGCGACAGCTGGCGGCCGCGCAGGTCGGGTGCCGCATCGCCCCATTCATCGGTCACGGCCACGCGCGCGCTGAGCGTGTTGCCCTGCACGCTGATCACCGGTGCTGCCAGCATGCTGCCCGCCGGATAGTCAAAGAAGAGTTCCGGCGTGCTCCAGCCCGCCTGACGTACCGCGCGGATCTGCAGCTCACCGTTAACAAAACTGGCATTGAGCTGGTCAGTCAGGCCGGAGTCAGGCGGAACCTCTCCCATCGCGCGGGCAAAGTCGCGGTCAAACGCCGCCGCGGGCGGCCGGGTCAGATCGAGGCTGAACGGAAAATCCGTCAGGATACAGACGTCGCTGCACGTAGAGAGCGTCAGCGTGCCGGTAAGCGTATCGCTGCCCGGCGGGCGCTGCAGCACGATCGGCAGCGTGACAGTGCCTTTATAGCCCTGCGTGGTCAGCCCGCTGACGTCAAAGCGCGCCGGTACAGGCCAGAACCACTGAGCGCTAATGCCGGGCGTCTGCCAGGCGATGACGGGTGCCACGCCGCCTTCTCCCGGCGTGCGCCAGTAGGTTTTCCAGCCGGGTTCCAGATGAATATCCAGCAGCAGCCGGGTGTCGCCCGCCTGCGGCGCGGCGCGCAGGCGCACCTCAGCGTGGCTGTTTTGCGCGTTGCGCAGCCAGCCGGTATCCGCAGCCTGCGCACTCAGTACGCAGCCTGCCAGCAGGAGCAGCAGGCTCCTGATTAAAACAGTCATGATAAATTCTCCGGTAAATAACAGGGGGTACGCGAAACAGCGTGCGGTGTTATTCCCGGAAGACGCAGAGCGTAAGATGTCGCCGTCGCAGCGGCGGACGGTGCGACTGATGACGCCAGAAGAAAGAGAGGCGTTGCGGAACGGCAAGCGCGGCGACCAGCGCCATGACAAGCATCAGCAGCGGCAGCGCCGCATCAAAGACCGGCGTGCTGGCGCTGAGGGATTTTGCGCTCAGCGCACAGGGCTTGTCACTGCTGGCGGAGGCATCCTGCGCGCCGGACTCACTCAACACGGCAGAGACGGTAACAGGCTGAACGGGCATACTGAAGCTGCGCTGTACCAGACAAAATGCCAGCACCAGACAGGCGAGTGCCAGGATCCACGTTGCGCGTTGGGGCGATATCATCATGCCGCAGCCTCAGAGAAAAGTGCGGGCATTTTATGTAACGCCGCCGCAAACGCCAAGTTTTGCCGTGTAAACTTTTGTCGGGACAGGCAGCGGCGCCGGTGTGTACCGGTTTAGTGCCGGTTGATCAGCAGCCGCCAGCGCCGCCGCTGACGCACCAGCCGCCGGAAAAGCTGCTGCATGCGCGGCAGCGTCAGGGCAGAGACCGCCTCAGGCGTCAGGATCGCGCCGCCCGCTTCGCGCCGCAGCAGATCCTGCGCCACCTGCCGGTTAGCGTACGGCTGGCAGCGTTCCCGCAGCGTCTGCTGCCATGCGTGCAGCATTTCGGCATCACACTCGCTCAGCGCCGTCTTCATATCCAGCAGAAAGCGCCGGCAGTGGGCCAGCAGGCGTACCCAGTCGATATCGGGCGACTGCAGCGCAAACAGCAGTCCATCCACATCGGCGCAGCGCTCATAGCGGGCCGTGACCACGTAGCCTATCTGTTGATCCACACGCAGCCGCTGAAAAAAGCGCGGCGCCAGAAACAGCCCCAGCGCCTGCAGCGCCGCCAGGCTGATATCATCCGGCGTCGTCAGGGGGATAAACAGCAGCAGCGCCTGGTCGCGCCCCTGGCAGGCGACGGGCGTAATGCCGCGCCGCAGCGGTGGCGGCGCAGAGGGCGCTGTCTGTTGCCTGAGGCTCGCCAGACTCCGGGCGGCGCAGTGATTGAGGTGCCGATCGTGCCCGCACCACGCTGCCTGCCAGCCGCGGACTGCCGCCGGATACAGCAGCTGAAACGGCAGCGTCTGCAGCAGCTGGCGGATAACAATGGTCGCGGGTTCAGGCGGGTCGCCGGCCTCATCCGCTGCGCTCAGCTGCGCCGTGATAGCCGGCAGCAGCTGCCAGGCCACGGCGGCGTCGGCCGGAATATCCAGCAGCAGCTGCCAGATCCCCTGCTGCTGCTGCCAGACGCCACGCCCACCCAGATGACGCAGCTCTGCCAGCAATGGCCGCAAACGCCGCTGACAGGCCACTCCTGCGTGGTCAGCCAGCGGCTGGTAGCACGCCGGGCGCAGCAGCAGCGTCTCCGCCGGCTCAACCGGCAGCGCCTGCGGTAACGCGGCTGCGCTGCCGCAAAAACCTGCCGCGGCAGCCTGCAGGGCGCGCGGCGGAAACTGCCAGCGCACCGCCGCCGGTAAGTCACCGCAAAGCACGCTGCTGCTGCAGCGCAGCGTAAATCCCTGCGTGATGCAGGTCAGAGCATCGCTCAGCGGCTGCCGGGTCAGCAGGCGCAGCCGGCCAGCCTGCGTCAGCTGGCGGATCGCCAGGACAAGGTCAGGAGGCAGATCGGCCGCAGGCGCTTCTGCTGCCGCCCGCAGCCGCAGCTGACGCAGCGGCGTCTCAGCGCGGAAGTCGCGCTGCGCCAGCTGCAGATAGTGCTGATGCTGGCGCTGCGTATTGTGCTGCACGGCCTGCAGATGCTGCCAGACGCGCTGCTCTATATGTCGGGTCTGCGCGGGTGAGATCTTCGCTGCACTGAAGCGCAGCGCGAGCAGCGCGTGCCGGGTATCCTGCCACAGCCAGCTGACCTGCAGCGTGTCACACGCGCCCTCACTGCGCAGCTGATGCAGCAGGCCGCCTTCAGCCTCATCGAGCCAGTAGCTGCGCAGCAGAGTGACACTGTCACTAAGTGTGCGATCGAAGGGGGTTAAAAGCGTCAGCCAGAATGCGTTCTCACCCGGCAGCTCAAGCTGCGCGAGCGCATGGCTGCCGGGCTGCCGGGGCACCACCGGCAGCGCCGGTACCTCGCCGCCCGGCAGGCGATCAAAAGCTGCGGCCAGCGTTGCCAGCTCATCCAGCGACTGCGGCCCGGAGAGCCAGAGCTCCAGACTATTTGCCGTAAAGCGGGTCTGATGGAAGTGGCGCAGCGTACGCTGCAGCTCCGTGACGTTGTCACCAAAAGCCGCCCTGCTGCCGGCGCGAAAGCGCCTGAAGCGCCCGCCCAGCGCGTGCAGCAGCGCCGCCTCGCTCAGCGTCTCGCTGTGGCTCTGCAGCAGCTGATACTCGGCATCGATAACGGCGCACTCCTGGCGGATGGCGTCAGGCGCGAGGTTCGGGGCGATCAGCATATCCGCCAGCCGCGTAACGCCGCCTTCCAGCGCGGCGGCCGGCAGCTGAAAAAACCACGCGCTGCGGCTGAGCTGGGTAGTGGCGTTGACCTCGCCGCCCTGTTGCTGCACCCACGGCATCAGGCGCTGGCTGCCACTGAAGCGCGCGCTGTCGCAGAACAGCAGATGTTCGAGCAGATGCGCCAGTCCGGGCCAGCGATCGGGCTCATGCAGGCTGCCGGCCCCGACCTGCACCAGCGCCGCGGCTTCGCGGGCGTCAGGCTGGTGATAAAGGTGGCAGCGCAGGCCGCTGGCCAGCGTCAGGGTACGCTGCATCATCAGAGACGCTGTTTGACAATCAGCGCAGAGTTGGCCCGGTTGCGGAACTGCAGCTGGGCAATTTTAATATCGCTGCAGTTTGCCTCACGCCGCGCCTCGAGGATCT
>JAAIGE0100321119.1_pt1 | contig 15507 bp, 18 predicted proteins | sample 6487951 | NCBI WGS metagenome assembly JAAIGE01 (sample SAMN13974128, study PRJNA590717) | phyllosphere metagenome | biome: tomato field; feature: multiple bacterial spot infested tomato fields; material: tomato leaves; isolation source: leaves from tomato fields | host: Solanum lycopersicum ... | reverse complement strand
TTCCAGGGATACCTTTATATCGATACCGACAGCTATGCAGTTCTAGGAGCTACTTTAAAATCTACACAGAAAATCAACATTAACTTCATCAACGGTATCTCAACGGAACTGGAATATGACAATCCTGATGAGAATACTTTCCTGCCCAGAAAATTCATTACTGAAATTGAAATCACCCCGTTTTCAAAAAAGAAGACTGCTAAAAGCATTGTCGCAAAACGGTCTGTTGACTACTCGGATTATGAATTCAACAAGCCGTTGGAAGACAAAATTTTTAAAAGGAAAGAAGAGGAGTATGATGACCGGTTTGTAGACAAAGATGATGCCTACTGGCTGAAAGCCCGGCCGGATTCACTGTTAAAAAGCGAACAGGGAATTTATGATATGCTGGATAAGCTTCAGCAGACCCCAAAGTTCAACCGACTTGTAAAATTATATGAAACCCTGGGTTCCGGATATTATAACGTGGGAAAAAGCATTGATATAGGTCCTATTTTCTCGGTTTACGGAAAAAATGAAGTCGAAGGAGACAGGATAAGGCTGGGAGCAAGAACCTACTTTACCAGAAATGATCCTTGGCGGGTTCAGTTTTATACGGCTTACGGTTTTAAGGACCAACAGGTAAAATACGGTGCAGAAGCGAGATTTATGTTTAACCGGGTAAACAGGTTTACCGTAGGAGCCGGAACGAGAAGGGATATCTTGCAATTGGGAGTCCAGCTTACCAATGACGATGGGATAATGGCAAGGACATTTGCTTCCTCAACTATTTTTGCAAGAGGAGAAAATGCCTCCTTAAGTTCTTTAAACCAAACCAATGTGTTCACCTCTGTTGAGCCGTGGAAAAACTTCCAGATCAGGCTGGACGGAAGCATGCAGAGTATCAAGTCTGCCAATCCTGATGGCTTTAACCTGATGTATTATAAAAACGGAGACCTCAGAAAAACAACCAATGACTCTCATTTTACGTTAAGCTTAATCGCAAGGCCGGGAGCCAAGTTTTCGCAAACCGGTATTGACAGGTATGAGCACGGCACATTGGCACCCACCATTATTTTAAAATACACGAGAGGGGTTGAAGGGTTATTCGGATCAGATTTTAATTATAACAAACTGCAGTTCATGTTCTATAAACCGGTGCTGATCGGAAGCTGGGGCAAGACACTGGTTAATTTTGAAGCCGGAAAGAACTTCGATACCGTTCCTCTGGCTTTACAGAACGTAATCCCGGGAAACCAGTCCTACAGCCTGGCAGCCAATACTTTTGCGCAACTTAATTACTATGAGTTCGTGGCCGACACTTATACAACGCTGCACCTCGAACATCATTTTAACGGTAAGATTCTTTCCTATATCCCTTTGATCAAGAAATTAAAACTAAGGGAAATCGCATTTATCAGAGGGGCTTACGGTACATTAAGCGAGGCATCGAAAGCCATCAATGTGGCCGGACTCAAATATTCAGCACCTAGTGAACATATATATTATGAATACGGATTGGGGATTGAAAATATAGGTTTCGGAAACCTCAGGATATTCAGGGTAGATTTTAACTGGAGAGGGAATTATCTCGACAGGCCTGATATTTCAAAGTTCGGAATTAAAGCCGGGTTTCAGTTCGGCTTCTGATATAAGAATCTCCTTCGTTTTGAAGGAGATTTTTTATGCAGGTATGGTGGTCCGGATCATTATGATTCTAAAGGATAATCTTTACAGCCATTGCAGTGTGCTACAATATACACTATACTGCATGACGGCCGCTGCCCTTCAGGGATGCTGCAGTAAATATCACACGGCAGGCATCCGTTATCAGGAGCAATTCCGCCTGTTACGTTTTTAAGTTCCTGCCTGTTGATTTTTTTTAGATTTTTCATAAGAATAATTATATGGATAGGTATTGTTATTATTTAACAGTTACAAGGCATTTCATCAAGAACGGCATTGATACAATGATTTTTTTGCCATGCTGACCAAGTACACCATTCTACACACCACGAAGCGGGAACCGGGCATTTTTCAGATCCTCCTGCAATTGTTTTTAATTGTTTTTTTGTCAGTTTCTTCAAATTTTTCATAATATTTATTCTGTTTTAATTTATTGCCTACTCTGTATGCTTTTCGGCATCCGCAATGAGCTCATATTTTGAGCATTATCAAATATATAAAAATATTTCACTGCAAGCAGATTAAATAAATAAAATATTATTCCGACTGTGTATAGCAAAAAAATCCCCGGAAAACCGGGGATTTTAAGTCTTTATAAAACGCCTGTATTATGCGTTTGCTTCTACAGATACAAAAGATCTGTTGTTTGCTTTCTTTCTGAAAACTACTTTTCCGTCTATCAGAGCGAACAAAGTGTGATCTTTACCGATTCCCACGTTTGCACCCGGGTGGTGTTGAGTACCTCTTTGTCTAACAATAATATTTCCGGCAATAGCCTCCTGACCTCCGAAAATCTTTACCCCTAATCTTTTAGAGTGAGATTCTCTACCGTTTTTGGAACTACCAACTCCTTTCTTATGTGCCATTTTATTCTAAGGTTTTTTGGTTTAACTTATTCTGCGCTTTCAGCAGCTTCAGCATCTGCTTTTTTGGTTGTCTTTTTAGCAGGCTTCTCTGCTTTTTCAGCTCTTTCAAATCCGGTAATCCCGGTGATCTGAATCTGAGTTAAAGATTGTCTGTGACCGTTTTTCACCTGGTAACCTTTTCTTCTTTTCTTCTTGAAAACGATTACTTTATCAGCTTTTACATGGTCAAGGATCTCTGCTTCTACAGTGATTCCGCTTACAGCTGGGGCGCCTACAGTGATTGCTCCGTTTACGGTAAGAAGTACTTTATCAAAAGATACTTTACCTCCTTTGTCTCCTGACAAACGGTTTACAAACAACTTCTGGTCTTGCTCAACTTTGTATTGAAGCCCTGCTATTTCTACAATTGCAAACATTGTTTATAGATTTTTAGTTATTTCGAGGTGCAAATATATGAATTATTTTTTAATCATCTCAAATTCAATCCAATCTTTTTTAAATATAAATTTTAACTATGCATTGAATAATTTATCACAATAAAGTGATAAAATCTTCCGTTAAAAGTAATAACTTCGTGTTAATCAAAATATTTTATATGAAAAGAAATTTTAATTTCCACCTTATTGTGGGAGCCATTGCTGCACTTTCCCTGTCAGCATGTAATGACGACACCATGGAAGCTCCGGTAACGGAGCAACAGACAGAAAACCTGAAACCGGAACAGCCGAATGCACTGGAAAAGGTCTGCTACTACGTAGATCAGTACTGGAGTTCAAGCGCAGTTCTGGCAACATCGCTCCAGAATTCCACAGATACCAATTTTATGAATGCGCAGATGACTAAAATTGCAGGCCTGTGGGGAAGAAGCAATCCGACCCTAAGGTTCGTGAATGACCCTTCAAACTACAATTCTACATACAATGCGATTTCCTACTCTACCGGAAAAATTTATTATGGCTACGCCATTTATTATGATGCCAAAAACAAAGGCGGAGATATTGTGAATGCCATGATCCTCGCGCATGAATACGGACATCAGCTGCAGTACATCTTTGGACTGCCTACAGTAAGCGAATCTACCGCAAGGCCCAATGAGCTGGAGGCAGACGGTTTTGCCGGCTATTACCTGAGAAGACCGAACGGATACAACCAGACCTCTTTTGCTCAGATTGCCGCTGCCTATGAGTTTGCACAGAGCATCGGCGATTACCAGACCACCAGTCCGGGGCATCACGGAACTCCGCCACAGAGAAGGTCAGCAGTACGTCTGGGCTTTTTACTGGGGCAGTATGATCTTACTGCCGCGGCATTTGATTATAACTTTTTCTACTATTACCAGGGCGTTTTAAACGGAACCTATAAAATGGGCAAAAATACCCAGTATCCTGAAATTGATGCTTATATGACTCAGTATATGGACGAGCTGAGAAAAATCCAAAGCGGGGAAATTTCTGCGGAAGAATTTAAAGAACTTAAATAACATTCATTCATTTTCGATATTATTATTCAGGAGGTAAGCATTGGTCTTACCTCTTTTCTTTATTTAAATATCCGTAAAGTTTATTTACTTTTGACGCATCATATACATTCGCATGAAAAGAGACCTTTATATAGATTTTGCAAAAGGCATGGCTACCCTTTCCATTATTTTTATCCACACGGCATTCTGGTCCGGGCAGCTTTACATTCCGGCTGAGGTTAGGGTATTTTCCCTGGTTTTTGATGTGGCGCTGTTCTATGCACTAAGCGGAATCACTTCTGGATCTGATGTTGAAAAAACGTTTTACAGATTGCTGAAACTGCAGATTACCTATATGCTCTTTGTCACCCTGCTGTTTTTTCTGGATTATTTCTTCAAAGTGTTCGGGCTGGCATTCTTTTCAGTGGAATGGCTGCAGCATTTCTATACCACTTTCGGATCAAAATATGCCGCTACAGATATTTCTGCAGTTCCTCAATGGGAGAATCTGGGCAACTGGTATCTCCATGAATACAGCAATGCAGATACTTTTCCTGTAGTAATGGGAAGTTTCTGGTATCTGAAAGTCTATTTTATACTGACGGTTTTCGGGGTCTTGATTTTAAGATTTTTCCCGAAGCATATTAACTGGTTTATCGGGCTGTGTGTAGCTTTAACGCTGATATTTAATATTTTCCCGGAAATTTATCCTACAGGACAGGTCAGTTACGTCGCATTTTACATGACGGTTTTCCTGGCTGCTCATAAGATGAAAGGGAAGAAAATCCCGGAAAAGACAATCCCTGTTTTGTACGGTGTTGTAGCATTAGCCCTGGTCTGGATGTTCTTTTTTTACGGAAATGAAATTTTCTATAAGATCAACAGGAATAAGTTTCCGCCGAAGATTCCTTATATCATGTGGGCTTTGTTTTCATTGGTGACTCTATTTGTTTTTTACAACCGGTTAAAAATCACGAAAGAAAGCTTTTTTACTCATATCGGCCGGAATGCCATATTCTTTTATTTTGCACAGGGAATAAGCTCATCATTGGTCTATTTCCTGGTAGTTCCTTTAAAAGGCACCATGCCCTGGTGGACCGTAATGATCTTAATATACATCATTAATATTTTCTTAGCCTTTATGATCTCCGGCGGTTTGAAGAAAGTTGACGAATGGGGATGGAAAGCATTGCAGTTTCTGAGAATAAAAACGGCTGTTAAATAACAGCCTTAATTTATCTTCTTCTTCCGCTTCTCGTTATCAGAGCGATAATGATAATCAGCACAACGGCTCCGGCAATGATATACATCGGATCTGCATACCATTCTGTAGTGGTTGTGGTTTTAGAAGTGTTTTCTTTGGTAACCAGTTCCCCGGCGGTATCCTGGGCAAAAGTATTAAGGGACATCAGTACGGCGAATGTTGATGCTAATAAAGCACTGGCTTTGTTTTTCAGGGTTGCAATTGTTTCCATTGTTTATAATTTAAAGTTATTTTTAGACCAACAAACAAAAAAGAGACCATCCATTTAAAAAACTGCAATAAAATACGAATTTTAATATAAAACAGGAAATAGCAACAAAAGACGCTTTCATATCACAAATTATTTTAATTTTACGGAAAATTTGAAACATGTTTAAGTTGAAACTTCCTACCGACCCGAGGTGGGCAAATATTGCAGAAGAAAACATTGAAGAAATTTTAACAGACCATGCATGGTGTGAGCAGAAAGCCGCTACCAATGCCATCGGGCTGATTACCATGCTCCCGGAATGCCCTGAAATTATAACAGAACTTCTTGCCATTGCCCGGGAAGAACTGGACCATTTCAATCAGGTACATGAGATCATTAAGAAAAGAGGCTACACCTTTGGGCGTACCCGAAAAGATGACTACGTAAATGAACTCGTAAATTTTATCCAGAAAGGAGGAAACAGGGATGACCTTATTGTAGACAAGATGCTTTTTGCCGCGATGATTGAAGCCAGGAGCTGTGAAAGATTTAAAGTGCTTACCGAAAATATCAAGGATGAGGAACTGAAAACCTTCTACAAAGAACTGATGATCTCGGAAGCCAATCATTATACAACCTTTATCGGTTTTGCAAGGCAGCTTGGGGATCCCGATAAAGTAAATGCAAGATGGGAAGAGTGGCTGGAATACGAAGCCAGGATCATCCGCTCTTACGGAAAAGGAGAAACCATACACGGATAAAATTATTTTGAAAAAACTGACGTTTGAAAACTTTGCCAATTTTTTCCTGAAAAACTTTTTTCAGGGACTGGTCATTATAGGCCCCATCGGGCTGACCATTTTTGTAATCTGGTATGTTGTTTCGTCAATTGATAACATGATCCCTTCGGTGGCTAAGGAAATTCCGGGACTGGTCTTTATCTCAACAATTTTATGCACTGCAATTTTAGGATTCTTAGGAAATAAATTCGTGCTGGGAAAGTTCTTTTTCGATTCCATGGACCGTTTACTGGAGAAAATGCCCGGCGTTAAACATATTTATACCCCAACCAAAGATGTCATGTCTTCATTTGTCGGGGATAAGAAAAAATTCAATGACCCGGTCTGGGTAAAAACCAGTGAAAGCCCGGAAATCTGGAGGATCGGGTTCCTGACCCAGAGAGAAATGGCGGATGTGGAAAAACACAATTATGTCGCGGTTTACCTTCCCCACTCATATGCAATTTCAGGCTGGGTAATTGTTACTGAAGAAAAAAACATCAAGCCTGTTGTCGGGATGACAGCGGCTACGGCCATGAAATTTGCCGTGAGCGGCGGTGTTGCAGGTTTTCATTCAGACGACAATATCTTCAAAGCACCGGAATAGCTTTCCTTTTTCTTACTGTACAGAACCCTGTATTTTCCTGATCAAATATATTATACTCTGGCAAAAGGGAGATCACCTGTATCTGCTGTATACGATATACCGGCTTTATCAGATATAAGCTGAGCGTTACAGATATTCAGATCAAAAAAATAAAAACCAACAAAACAATACGATAACATTAAAAGATGGGCAAAGCTGCAATCATAGGAGCCGGGGTTTCCGGCCTGAGCATGGCAAATTATTTAGAAAAAAATAATATAGACTATCACCTCTACGAAAGAAGAACACAGAATGACCTAAAAGGGCACGGGTTTATCCTTCCCAAAGAAGGCATTGAGTTTCTTTCCAACATCATTGATATTGAGCACCTTTACGAAAAAGGAAGTTTTCTCAAAAAATACATCCATTACAGCCGGAGCGGGGAAATTATTTCCGAAAAAGACCTGGATGATGTTTTTGTGGTTTCAAGAAGCGCACTGATTGAGATTTTAGCCAACGGAATCCCTTCAGACAGGATTTCATACGAAACAACAGTAGCCCTGAACGGTTTTTCAGACGGAAAAGCGGACATCCTGATTGATGACAGTACAAAACTGGAAGCTGATCTGGTTATCGCATCGGACGGATCGAGAAGCAGGATCCGACGGAAAATTTTCCATAATGAGATCATGAAAGCCGTGCTGGAAAACGAAGTGGTCAATATTATTGAAAATGAAGAGCTTGCTGCACAGATAGAAAGCAATTTCCTGAAATTCCACCATGAGAACGGCGGCCTTACGTTTGGTGTTTTAAAACTTTCTTCTTCAAAAATCCTTTGGTACTGCCAGTTTGATATTACCCGGTTTTTCATTAATGAAGACTATACGCCGGACTGCATCAGGCAGTTCATGCTCGACAATTTCGGGGACTGGAACCCTTTGGTTTCGTCCATTATTGAAGGCTCAGGCTATGAAAATGCCCACATCTGGAGGGTATATGAACTGGAAAATCTAAATCCGTTCTCCTATGAGAATGTGGTATTCATCGGGGATGCAGCCCATCCGCTCATTCCTTTTACCAGCCAGGGAGTTACCTCTGCACTGAAGGATTCCTTTACATTAACCGGCCTTCTGACCAAAGGAGATAACCTTGAGGAAATTTTCCGGACATATGAGGAAGAAAGAAGGCCTGAAATCGATATCCACATCAAAAACGGAAGGGCTCTGCTTGAACAGTTCCTGCTGCCTCTGGACGAACAGCCAAAAAATACTCTACCCATTTCTTATAAATAAAATATGTTTACAAATACAGATATTAATTTCGAAGCCCTGAAAAGAAAAGCCTATAACGGAAGATGGGCCACACTGGAGAACGGGATCATCCCTTTAACGGCAGCCGACCCGGATTTCAGGATGTCATCAGAAATTGAAAACGGAATCATTGAATATATCAGGGACGGCTATTTAAGCTACGGCCCTTTTTCCGGGATTCCGGAATTCAAAAAAAGCGTTGCCGAGCATTTCAATACGGAAAAGAAAGGAAATTTTACCCCGGATAATATCCTGGCCGTGAACAGTGCAGCCCAGGGGATGTTCCTGATTGCAAAATATGTTTTAAATTCCGGAGACGAAGCAATTATTTTTGACCCTGTGGATTTCCTTTTCAAAAAAACAGTGGAAGCAGTCGGAGGAAATATCAGACTTTGTGCAGTAGATGCTACAACAGGCGATATCGATCTTGAGATGCTGGTTTCCCTAATCTCTCCCAAAACAAAACTGATCAGCATCTGCAATCCCCATAACCCTGTAGGAAGGGTATATTCCAAGGAAATTTTAAAAAAGATATCAGAGATTGCCGCAGCTCATGATCTTTGGGTGATGAGTGACGAAATATGGAGTGATATTGTATATGACAACAAGGAATTCAATACCTATTCATCGGTATCTGAAGAAGCTAAAAACAAAAGCTTTACGGTGTTCGGCTTTTCAAAATCTTTCGGGATTGCCGGGCTGAGAATAGGAGCAGTTTTATGCAATGACCAGGACCTCCTGGATGATTTCACGGAGAAATCTAATTTCAACTCTACCATTGAAGGCGTTTCCACCTTATCCCAGATTGCGGCCAGCGTAGCGATTGACAAGGCAAAACCTTGGTTTAATGATTTTCTTAGCCATTTACAGCATAACAGGGATTTGGCTCACGGCATATTAAGCAGGTCCGGGATCCTCACCCCGAATCTTCCGGAAGCTACCTTCGTGATATTTCCTAAAATAGAAAACGGCATGTCCAGCGATGAATTTACCCAGCATGTACTTAAAGAAGGAAAAGTAGCCATCGTTCCGGGCTCAGAAAGGTGGTTCGGAAAAGGTGCTGAAGGGCATATCAGGATCTGTTTTTCCACTTCCCAGGAAATCCTGACCGAAGGGCTTAACAGGATGATCAACAGTTTTTAAACAAGATTCCCACAGGTTTCATATGATACAAGTTCAGAAACTCTGTATGATGCAAAACCTGTGGGATTCTTATATTGCTATTTCTTGGAAATTTTATAGAGCTTCCCGCTATCGGTAATTCCATAAAGGTTGCCGTCCATTCCATTCAGGACATCCCGGAATCTTTCTTTCTGGTCCAGAAGCAATCTTTCTTCACCTATTACTTTGTTGTCTTTCATGACAATCCGGTTGATATGCTTTCCGCTCAGGCATCCGATAAATAAATTGCCTTTCCATTCAGGTATATTGCCGGTATAAAAAGCAACACCGCTCGGGGAAACTACCGGATCCCAATAATAAACCGGCTGCTCGGTTCCTGCTCTCTGCGTGGTTCCGTTGTTAATTTTCTCCCCGGAATATTCAATACCGTAAGTAACATCGCCCCAGCCGTAATTTTTTCCCGGCTGAATCAGGTTGATTTCATCACCGCCCCGGGGTCCCATTTCAATATCCCAAAGCTGTCCTTTCTCATCCAGAGCCATGCCCTGCGGATTCCGGATTCCAAATGCATAGATCTCAGGTTTATACCCTGAAGTATTCATAAACGGATTGCCCGGAGCAGGTTTCCCGTCTTTGGTAATTTTTAATATCTTGCCTAAATAATTATCCGTTTTCTGGGCATATACCCGGGTCTGTTTATCTGATCTTTCTCCGGTACTTACGAACAAATTCCCGTCTTTATCAAACTGCAGCCGTCCTCCATAGTGCTTGTCTCCATCATAAGATGGCGTTGCCCGGAAAATTACCTGAACACCGGAAATATTTTTCATATCTGCAGAAAGCTTCCCCTTCGCTACTGAAGTCAAATTCCCGTCTCCAAAAGGTTCAGAAAAAACAAAAAATACCATATTATTGGTTTTAAAATCAGGATCTAAAGCTACATCAAGCATTCCTCCCTGGCCTTTATCATCCACTTTAGGAAAACCTTCAATTTTAGAAACCTGTTTTCCGTCGGCCGATACAACATTGATAAACCCTGACTTTTCCGTAATCAGGAATCTTCCGTCCGGCAAATTGATAATCCCCCACGGTTTACCAAGATCTTTATTTAAGACTTCTACCGTATACGGCGTTGTTGTTTTTACAGGAGCTATTCTAGTCTGCCCTTTAAAGGCGGGCTTATAACTGGTATTCGGTTTCTCTTCCTTTGCGGAAGGCTCGCTGGGTTTACCTTTTCCCTGGCATGAAACAAGTATCATTCCGGAAGAAAGTAAAACGGGTAAGAATATTTTTTTCATAATCAAAATTAATGGGTTACGGAAATGAAATAGAAAAATGGTGCCATAAATCCGGTTATTCAAATAAAATAAAACAAGGATTAAAAAGGTGCTGTTTTTGCATATCTGACCATTCATTTAAAAATAACGGACTAATTTCCTAAATGTTAAAATACATTCTTAATCAGGAATTTCTTTCGTATTTTTGTTATACAAGATCACATTTTCTATGCAGTTCAAACTTGAATCAGAATATAAACCCACCGGGGACCAGCCCCAGGCCATTGAAAAGCTTACCGAAGGCGTTAAAATCGGCGAAAAGTACCAGACCCTGTTGGGAGTAACCGGTTCGGGAAAGACTTTTACGGTGGCGAATGTTGTCCACAATGTACAAAAGCCCACCCTGGTACTGGCACACAACAAGACCCTGGCTGCACAGCTTTTCATGGAGTTTAAAGAATTTTTTCCTGAGAATGCCGTGGAGTATTTCGTGAGTTACTATGATTACTATCAGCCTGAAGCCTATATCGCAACATCAGGAACCTATATTGAAAAAGACCTGAGCATCAACGAAGAAGTTGAAAAGCTGAGACTTTCGGCAACGGCCAGCCTGCTTTCCGGAAGAAGGGATGTGCTGATTGTGGCTTCCGTTTCCTGTATTTACGGTATCGGCAACCCGACAGAGTTCCACAAATCTCTGATTTCAATAGCCATCGGTGAAAAAGTAACCCGGACCGCGCTTTTGCATGCCTTGGTTAATGCATTATATTCCAGAACGCTGAATGAGTTCCAGAGAGGAACCTTCCGTGTGAAAGGTGATGTTATCGATATATTCCCTGCCTATGCTGATAATGCCGTCAGAATCCAGTTTTTCGGGGATGAAATTGAAAAAATCCAGAGTTTTGATCCCGTTTCAGGAAATGTTACCGCAAATTTTGAGCAGATCCAGATCTATCCGGCCAACCTGTTCGTGACATCAAAAGAAACGCTGAACGGTGCCATCAGGAATATTCAGGATGACCTGGTAAAACAGGTTGATTTCTTTAATTCCGTTGAAAAACCGCTGGAAGCCAAAAGGCTGCATGAAAGAACGGAACTGGACCTGGAAATGATCAAAGAGCTCGGTTACTGCTCGGGAATTGAGAATTACTCCAGGTATCTGGACGGCAGGATCCCGGGAAGCAGGCCTTTCTGCCTGCTGGATTATTTCCCTAAAGATTACCTGATGGTAATTGATGAAAGCCACGTAACCGTGCCGCAGGTTCATGCGATGTACGGAGGCGACCGCAGCAGGAAAGAATCCCTGGTGGAATACGGCTTCCGGCTTCCGGCGGCAATGGATAACAGACCTCTGAAATTTGAAGAATTTGAAGCCATCCAAAACCAGGTTATCTATGTATCTGCCACACCGGCCGATTATGAACTGGAGAAAACCGGCGGTGCTTACATTGAACAGATCATCCGTCCGACGGGGCTTCTGGATCCCATCATTGAAATCCGGCCCACTATTAATCAGATTGATGACTTAATGGAAGAAATCCGGAAGCGGGCCGATGTGGACGAAAGGGTTCTGGTAACGACATTAACGAAGAAAATGGCAGAGGAGCTGACCAAATATTTCACCAAATTCGGTATCAGGACGCGGTACATCCACTCTGATGTGGAAACGCTGGAACGCATCCAGATTATGCAGGATCTGCGCGTAGGCCTTTTTGATGTCCTGATCGGGGTGAATTTATTGAGGGAAGGGCTGGATTTGCCCGAAGTTTCTTTGGTGGCCATCCTGGATGCAGACAAAGAAGGAATGCTGAGAAGCAGGAGATCAATGATCCAGACCGTAGGGCGTGCCGCAAGGAACCTGAACGGAAGGGCCATTATGTATGCTGATAAAATTACAAAATCCATGCAGGCTACCCTGGATGAAACGGAATACCGCCGGGCGAAGCAGGTGGAGTACAATGAAAAGCACGGCAAAGTTCCGGTAGCTTTAAATAAAAAGATCTCTGAAAGCCTGGTCGGAAGGACAAAGGATTTCCCGGATGAAAAATATACCCAGAAAGAAATCCTGCAGAAAGTAGCTGAAGCCAAAGCTAATTATACCTCCGAAGATATGGAAAAGGTCATCGGACAGAAACAAAAGGAAATGGAAGCTGCTGCAAAAAACCTTGATTTTATCAAAGCGGCAAAGCTGAGGGATGAAATTGCCGCCTTAAAAGGTTAAAGAATATAAATGGCAACATAAAAACACTGCTGTTGAACAATATTAGAAAATCATTAACTATAACTTATAAACATGAAAAAAGTAACAGGCATCGGCGGAATTTTCTTTACATGTAAAGATCCTGAAGCCTTGAAAGAGTGGTACAGAAAACATCTTGGAATAGAGGGTAATGAGTATGGAATTACCTTTGACTGGAAACAGGCGGCTGAGTCGAACTCCAAAGGATCAACCACCTGGAGCCCGATGCCGGAGACGACATCCTATTTTGAGCCTTCTGCCAGGGAATTTATGATTAACTATACCGTTAATGATCTGGAAGCATTGATTGAAGAATTAAAAAGAGAAGGCGTGGAAATTCTGGATGATATTGCAGTATATGACTTCGGAAAGTTTATTCACATCCTTGATCCCGAAGGCAATAAAGTAGAACTTTGGGAACCTATGTAATAGCAATGATTTGTTCGAATAATAATTACGGCGGCATCTTCGATGCCGCCGTAATTATCTTAAAATTTGTATGTTTTGGTTTTGGGCTTTTCGTAATTCACAGTGCCCCCGCGAATAGGAATCAGCAGATCTGACAGCCCATTCAGCTTGATTTCATAAATCGTGGATAACTGCATCCCCAGTTTTCCTTTAGGCATCCCCTGACGCTGGAACCATTCGAGGTAACTTATCGGCAGATCGGCAAGGATTGTCCCTGCATATTTCCCGAAAGGCATCTTGACGGTACAGATTTCTTTTAATATATCCGGATTTATTCCTTCTGTCATGTATTTTATTATTATAGTATTAGATCAATTTTCTTTTCCAACGCTTCATTTTTGTCAGGAAGCTGCAGTTCAGGGATATCGTCTTCAGAAAACTCATTCCTGTAAACCTGGATCAGCAATAAAGTAAGGGAAACCATAATCGGCCCGAAAATCAGTCCCATAAAACCGAACAGGTTCATCCCCATAATAATCCCGAAAACGGTGTTTAAAGGGTGAATATCCTCCAGTTTTTTCAGCAGGGTAAAACGGAGCAGGTTATCCGTTACACCGACTACGACTAAGCAATAGGCTGCCAATCCTAGTCCTGCACCGGTATTTCCTTCTGCAATCATGAAGATACAGACCGGCGCATATACAATAGCCGCTCCTACTACAGGAATCATGGATGCTGCTACAGTCAGAGCAAAAAGCAGGACAGGGCTTGGCGCCCCGAAAATGAAATACCCGATCAGGGCGATGATTCCCTGGCCAAGTGCCACTACCGGAAGTCCGATTGCATTGGCCATGATCAGTTTTCTCATTTTCTCACCGATCATAGAAACATTTGACCTTTTCAAAGGAGCGGATGAAGAAAGGATCCTTTCAAAAAACCGTGGCTTTTCGAGCATGAAATAGAGAATAAAATACATAGATGCAATGATGGTCAGCGTATTTACCGTTCCGCTTAAGGCTTTTGTAGAAAACTGCCCGACGCTGCTCTGCAGTTTACCCATATTTTCTTTGCTCAGAATATCAACCTTGATTTTTGAATAGATATAAGAGTGTATCTTTTCAAGGAATACATTGAACTTATTCATATAAGCCTGTGCATTCCCGAATTTTTCAATTAACAGATCACCGATGAAATAAACCGGCAGGATAAGGATAATGAGACTGGCAATCATTAAGACAAGCGCGGCGGCCCAGGGTTTCCATTTTTTCTCCTCCTGCAGATAGAAATTATATTTCCTGCATACCACATAGATGGTAATAGCGCCCAGTACCGAAGGTATAAAAAGCGCAAGATTAAAACAGATTAGACCTGCCATAACCAAAATAATAGCAAGTAATGCTACCTGCTTTATTTTAGTACTGCTTATTTGTTGTTCTTTATTCATCATTTCTTATAAGTTATTTGTCTCGGTTTTCCCAGGAAAGCACAATACAGTGAATACATCACAACCATAATAAACGGAGCGGTTGCAATGACCCCGATTCCGCAAAGTATAATTCCGGAACAGGAAATTATGATTCCCAAAACAGTCGTTCCTAAAAACGTGCCGTAATTTTCCTTGGCTATGCTGAATGTTTTTCCCAAAGCATCCATAGCACTGGCATTGTCAAAAAGGAGAATAGGATAACCCAGCATCAGTAAAGGATAAACAAAAAATACAGGAATGACACAGAAAAAAGCCGCTACTGAGGAAATAAGGCTAGAAAGCAGGCTATAGATCAGAATATTGACAAAATTCTGGCGGTAACCGATAAATAAATCAGAAAATTCAATGGGCTCTTTGGTATTGTATTTATTAACGATATAAATCAGGCCTACATACAGCGGAGCCAGTAAGATCCCTAAAAACCAGGACAGGGAAAGATACAGGGTAAATCCGGGTGCCGCCCATATATTATATCCGGAAAAATCATCGCCATAGCTTCTCATATCATCGGCAAAGCTCATGGAATTGAATCCGCTCAGGGCCTGTATGAGAGATCCCCCCGATTAAATAGATAACCATTGCTACAATGGCGTATAAAAAGATGCCTTTGTATATTTCGAAGGCGTGTGAGATAACAGAGCCTGTGGTCCTTTCCGGAACAGAGCCCTGCTGATCAAATTCGTTAAATTCTGACATGATGTGTGTTTTAATGTTGTTCTTTCCAAATTTAACTTTTTTTGAAAGAAAAAACATTGAAACATTCAAAATTTAATTTTTCTCTGTAAAAATTGTTTTATAAAGGGAGTAGATCATGGCGTTCCAGAACGGAAACGTCAACAATCCGCCGATAAGGAAT
>JAAIGE0100571984.1_pt1 | contig 15511 bp, 18 predicted proteins | sample 6487951 | NCBI WGS metagenome assembly JAAIGE01 (sample SAMN13974128, study PRJNA590717) | phyllosphere metagenome | biome: tomato field; feature: multiple bacterial spot infested tomato fields; material: tomato leaves; isolation source: leaves from tomato fields | host: Solanum lycopersicum ... | reverse complement strand
TACAAATTGGCATCTTAGGCGTGGGCTGTTATTTGGTGTTACGTCAAGAACTGACCTCTGGCGCATCCATCGCCGGTTCTATTTTGCTCGGTCGCGCTTTAGCACCGATTGAACAAATGATCGGTGGTTGGAAAGGTCTCGTTCAAGCCCGTCAAGCCTATCAGCGCTTGCAGGCCTTTTTGTCGCAAAATCGTCTCCGACCAGAATCTTTGCCATTGCCGGCGCCTGTGGGCCAAGTCAGCGTCGAACGCTTGGTGTATGGACCGCCCGGCGCAACCGCCCCCATCATCAAAGGCATTTCTTTCATGATCCAAGCAGGCGACAGTGTAGCCCTTGTGGGACCCTCAGGGGCGGGGAAAACCACGTTGGCACGTTTGCTGATCGGCACCTTGCCGCCCAGTGCAGGCTCTGTGCGGCTTGATAGCGCCGATGTTTCGAAGTGGTTACGCGAAGACTTAGGTCAATATCTCGGATACCTGCCCCAAGATGTCGAACTCTTTGAAGGAACGGTTTTTCATAACATCGCACGCCTTGGGGAGGCCGAGCCAGAACACGTCTATGCAGCAGCAAAAATGGCAGGCTGCCATGAGATGATCTTGCGCTTGCCCAAAGGATATGACACAGAAGTGGGCGAAAACGGTCAACAACTCTCTGGCGGACAACGCCAATTGGTAGGCCTTGCTCGTGCCTTGTTTGGCTCTCCAAAATTTGTCGTGCTCGATGAGCCCGATAGCAGCTTAGACGGCGATGCCGAAATGAAATTGGTGCAAGCTTTAAAGCATCTGAAAGAAAAGGGCATTACGGTGTTGCTGGTCAGCCATCGTCCAACCTTGATGCAAGGTGTTGAAAAGATCTTGGTCATGAAAGATGGTCAGATCGAAGCCTTTGGTCCAAAGCAAGAAGTTATGAACAAAATTATGGGCCCAAGGCCCGTGGCGGCACCTTCGCTGCCACGCTCAGGAGCGCAATCATGAGCCTTACCACCACCCCTAAGGTTGCACTGCCACCCTTGCAGCTCACACCTTCAAAACCGCCTGTGCGAAAAGCGTTGTTCGTAGGAATCTTAGGAATCTCCTTGTTTTTTGGGGGATTTGCCGCATGGTCTGCTTTTGCACCTTTAAGTGAAGCCGCCATCGCTCCAGGCAGCATCAAAAGCGAGGGTAGCCGGCGAGTGGTTCAACATCTTGAAGGTGGAATTGTTCGAGAAATTTTTGCCCGTGATGGAGATACGGTCAAAAAAGGCCAGTTATTGATGCGCTTGGAAGACGTTCAAGCCGATTCCACCTATGGCGCCTTGCGTGCCAACTATTGGTCGTTGCTGGCGCAATCGGCCCGTCTCTCGGCCGAATATAAAGGCCTTGAAGCGATCGCTTTTCCACCCGAATTGGTGTCTGTTAATGATCCAAGAGCGACCGACGCCATGACAGGTCAGCGCATCTTATTCACCTCTCGACGCAACAATCTTCAAAGCCAATTGCGCGTGCTAGAAGCGCGAATGGCGCAATACGATGCAACGATCGGATCTGCCCAAGGTCAAATTGCCAGCCAACAACGTCAATTGGTTTTGATCAAACAAGAAGAAGATTCTGTCAAGGTCTTGGTGGCTCAAGGACTTGAACGCATGCCACGTCTGTTGGGCTTGCAACGTCAATCTGCGTCTTTAGACGGCAATATGCGAGATCTTGTAGGGCAAGTAGAACGTGCACGCGCCCAAGCCGAAGAAACCAAACGAGAATTGCAGTCGACCATTCATAAATATCAGCAAGAAATTTCTACCGAAGCGCGAGATATCGATCCGAAACTCGATGAGGCCCGAGAGCGCATGCGAGCAGCTCAGGACGTGCAAGTGCGTCGAGAAATCTTTTCTCCAGAAGATGGCATTGTATTAAACAGCAAATTCTTTAATCCCGGCGCCGTGGTAAAGCCTGGGGATCAAGTGTTGGATATCATTCCAAGCAATGACCGTTTGGTGGCAGAAGTTCGCATTTCTCCTACAGATATTGATGTGGTACATCCTGGATTATATGCTGAAGTACGTTTGACGGCGTTTAAACAACGATTGGTACCCTTTGTTAATGGAGAAGTGATCTTTGTCGGTAGCGATATCACTCAAGATCAACAACGTCAGCAAGAGTTCTATCGCGCTCACGTTTTGATTGATCAACAACAATTAAACGCTTTGGAAAACGTAACCCTAAGGCCCGGTATGCCGGTTGAAGCACAAATTCAAATTGGGCAACGATCTTTTGCTCGATATATGCTCCAACCCGTTTTTGACAGCTTTCATAGAGCGTTTAAAGAACCATAAAAAAAGGCCCCGGAAGGGGCCCTTTTTTTTGAAACCTTTATGGCGGACGTTAGCGTACCATACGAACGCTGCCGTCTGGCATGTGCTCTAAAATCACACCACCACCGTTGTAGGCACGATTGACATCGCCACGCGATGGGGGCAACGCTACATGACCTTCTGCACCAACATACCGATTTTGGCGTGCATGACGAGGCATATGATCGCGATGGTGGCGATGATGCATACGATCAGAATGATGCATACGATCGGAACGATCCATGCGGGCGTTATGGCGTTCTTCAGAGGAAGAACGGTAAGAGTCGTTGTATCCACCCGCCATTGCTGGCACAGAAGCGGCAAAGAGGCCTAATCCTAAGACTCCAAGGATGAAAGTTTTTTGAAAGGACATGTTGATTCCCCATTTTGGTGTGATGCAAGCTATAACGTAAGACTTTGAATAAAAGTTTCCTAAACACGTCTTGGACAAAATTTCAAGAGAGCTACAACTTTATGCCACCCCTAACATTACCCCTCGCAGGAGAACCTCAATGGCCGACATCATTCCCGTAAGCTCTTTGTATGGCTTTCCCCAAGAGCCTTATGTGGTGGTTCATGCTAATAAAACGCCGATCGATGTATCCGCATATGCTCCCAAAGACCCCACACGCCGTTTTCCCTCACCCACCGTCTTTACCTCTTTAGAAGAGGCCGTCGATACTGCTTGTGATTTGGCACAACAAGAAGCAATTGATGCCATTTATATTATTGAAAACAAGATGATGTGCGCGTGAAACTTTAACGCGGTGACCGATTTATACTTTTAACCAGGAGAAAAGCGATGAAAGGTATTTTACTGTGGCTGATCGGTATTCCGATTCCTATTATTATCTTATTGTACCTGTTTGTCTTTTAAAAAACCGGCCTTGAGGCCGGTTTTTTATAAAATACTTCGTATATACATAAAATCCATTCACCCTTGCGCCTGAATGAAACGTTTCATGGCTGGCGCAATTTCTTGACGAAACCTAGATCCACTAAACAATCCATAATGACCTGCGGTGGGATGGATCATATGCAATTTTTTTTCTAGTGGTAGTTGAGAGCAAAGCCCATGAGCGGCTTCTGTTTGACCAATGCCTGAAATATCATCTCGCATACCTTCCACGGTCATTAAAGCGGTATGACGAATATCTTGCGGTCGAACGGGCTCTCCTTGAAACATAAAACATCCCTTGGGCAAGTGATGGTGTTGAAACACCCGCTCGATCGTTTCTAAATAATATGTCGCCGGCAAATCCATAACCGAGAGATAGTCATCATAAAAATCGGTTTTAAGGCGAAGATCTTCGGTTTTTTGCTGCAAGCGGAATTGAAACATCTCTTGATGACTTTTCAAATGGCGATCAAGATTCATGCTCATAAATCCCATCAATTGCAAAAATCCTGGATACACCAAACGACCAGCCCCAGCAAAGCCTGCGGGCACCGTATGAAGAACGTGGCGTTCAAACCATTCTTTGGTATGCTGTTGTGCAAAGCGATTGACCTCAGTCGGTGCTTGGCGCGTATCAATCGGACCTCCCACCAAAATCATACTCGCAGGCGCCAAAGGACTTAGTGCCAAGACACTACACACTGCTAAAACCGGTACGGCTGGCTGACAAACGGCCAAAACATGTACCCGTGGTCCAAGATGATGCAAATACTGAATAAGATCTTCCATATAGGTTTCTAAGCCAAAATCTCCGGCCCCCAACGGAACATCCTTAGGATTTTTCCAATCGGTGATAAACACGTCATGATCTGGCAAAAAAGCTTCCACGGTTTGTCGCAACAACGTAGCATGATGCCCAGACATAGGGGCTACCATCAACACCTTGGGTCCAGGTGAGACATGAGCTTTGGAAAAATGCTTCAACGAACACCACGGCGTTTCTAAGACCGTTTCTTCGACCACCTCCACACGCTGGCCCTCCATCACGGTAGACGACAACCCAAAAGCGGGTTTGGGAAACAATCCCGTGTCATAATACATCGTTTCCAATCCAGCTCGTACCCACGACACGGGAAAAGTCTGGGGAAAAAATGACATTCCAGATACTGCAGCTAAAGCGCCTTGTCTCCAAGGCTGCCATAAATGACGTTGCGTTTCAACCAAAGTGTACAGCATATAAGATCCTTTCCCTCTTATATAGGGTCAGATATCCTCATGGACGCAAAACGTGCCTGTGTCAATTGCTCCGCGTACGATTGTGTGTTCAAGGGGGCTTCCTTGGGAGCAGGTGGCAGAACGTCAATAGGATCCACCTGCGGCAAGGGCTCCATAGAAGCCCTTTCCATAGGAAGGCGTTCTTGCACCTCCAAAGCCCCTTGCTCTGTAAAAATAAGACGGGCACGCTCTATCTGATCCGGCGGAACCTCTGCGGAAACCACCACGTTCTCTTCTGAACCAAGCACCCGTTTCAAACTGTCCCATACAGAAGCCACTTCTTCTCCGGAAGCTTCTGGGGCATGCATATAGACCGCATCCCCTTGGGCCTCCAAAATCAGCCGGCGCTCTGCTATTTCTGCCGCCTCGCGATCATCAAACACGCCACGAACGTGTGTCATCTGTAAAACTCCACAAAAAACCATATACGCTTACAACTTTCAAAACCATACGGCGTTTCCTCCAAACGGAGGATATCCTTATGAAAAAAACTGCCATGGCTTTTGCCTTAGCCACCGCCTTGTTATCTGGAACAGCCGCGAGCGCTGCTACCCCGCAACCGGCCATTTTCACGCCACAAGTTTCCACCATGGAAGCAACCCCTGTGCAGTATCGGGCAGAGCGTCGCGAACGCGCTGTTCGTCAAGAAATGCATCGTCGCCATGTGGAACGCCGCATGATGCAACGGCGTGCGGAAAGACGTGCAGAACGTCGGGCCGTGCAACGAGAAGTGGCTAGACGGGCGTATCGTCAAGGGTATATTGACAGCCGTCGATAAGTCTCTTCTTTCAGCAAGAGATCCCTCCTTAGACCCTGTCTAGGGAGGTTTTTTGTTGTCTTTTCTGAAAAGCCTTACCTGCACATACTTCCATGCAGCGATGAACCCACATCTTTGGTCTATAAGAGGTGGGCATGACCATTGTATTTTTAAGCTTACGATTTCTGAAAAGCCCTGGAGAGCGCTTTGCCAGTATGGCGGCGTTTTTGGCCGTACTCGCCACCTTCCTCGGCACATTGTCGGTTGTTGTCGTCTTGGCCGCTATGGATGGGTTTCGCCAAGATCTCTCACAACGACTGTTTTCCAGCACCTCTCATCTCATTGTGCAAAGTGCCGGGGGTCCAGAAGAATCTGAGCGCTTAGCTCAGCTCCTTGAAACCCTTCCAGGGGTTTTAAAAGCTCAACCAGGCGCCGCTATTGACGCCCTTGCTACCGCAAACGGACGCTCTTTGGGCCTTCGATTGATTGGCGATCCAAGCCTGGAAGGGGCTATTGTGCCGCAACAAATTGCCGGCAGACTTAATGCCATTACAGGAGATACTTTACAACTCACCGTGCCCAAATGGACGTCCTTGGGGGTTAGCGCTTTTCAGCTGCGTGTGGATATTCAAGGCATGGACCCAGCCCCTGCAGCGGCCATTCCTCAAATTCGCATTCCTTTGGAAGCAGCGATCGATCTGGCCGGTACATCCCAAGCCCGAGCAGAAGCCCTGTTGGAGGATCCCTGGCAAGCCCCTCAGCTTATCACCAGGGCGCAACACTTGATGCCAAATGCTGAAATTTTGACATGGCAAGATGAAAACAAAGCCCTTACAGGCGCCTTGGCGGTAGAAAGAATCGCCATGGGTCTTATCCTGGGCGCTATTGTTTTGGTCGCAGGCCTTAACACCGCCTCTGCTTCGGCCATGCTTTCTAGTGGAAAACGCAAACAAATGGCGAGCCTTCGCGCCATGGGCGCCAGCAAAAGAGAGATTTTCTGCACCTTGTTGCTAGCAGGGGGAGGGCCTGCTATTACAGGAGCCGCTCTTGGAGGCTTGGGGGGATATCTGCTAGCAAGCTACCCAGGCTTTACGTCCTCCCTTCTGGTCTTTTTAACGGGCACCTCTGAAAGTTTTGCTCGTATTCCTTTTCTACCCAATCTCGAAACCACCTTATGTGTGGCCGGCGGCGGGGTACTCGTTGGACTGATAGCAGCCCTTTGGCCAGCATGGCGTGTGGCAAGTCTTGATCCTGTGGAGGCGTTTCGTGGCTAATCTTGAACTTCAAAACCTTCATCATGCATGGACCACCGCAGACGGCGTTTTGCCCGTGCTGAAAGGCGTGCATTTGATCTTGAAAGAGGGAGAGTCTGTGGCTCTGATGGCGCCCTCCGGAAGCGGTAAAACGACGTTGTTGCATATGGCCGCTTTGGTCAGCACCCCTCAACAAGGTCATATTTTGATCAAAGGCCAGAAAGCCACCACAGAAAAACATCGCGCAAACCTTCGTCGGCAAGAAATTGGATTGATTTTTCAAGACCATCGCTTATTGCCAGAATTAAAAGCATGGGAAAATGTGGCCCTGGCGCTGCGCTTGAAAGGCCAATATGACGCTCAAAAAGCCAAAAATCTGTTGCAAGACTTAGGCCTGGGCGAGCGCTTACACCATCTTCCAGGACAATTGTCTGGGGGGGAAGCGCAACGAACGGCTATTGCACGGGCTTTGGTGCATACTCCAGCGGTCATTTTTGCCGACGAACCTACCGGAGCGTTGGATCAAGCCACCGGACACCAGGTGTTGGAGGTGCTGTTGCATCACAGCCAAAAATATCGAAACAGTCTTTTGATAGCAACCCATGATCCAACGGTGGCGCAACGGTGTGATCGTATCGTGCGCTTGGAAAATGGCCAATTACACGGCTAAAGCTTTCCTGCCCTCCAAGGCCTTAGGCTTTGGAGGATTTTTCTTGGTGGGCACGTTTGAGGCAAAAACCACCGACTTATGAAAAATTGATAAAAAATATAGGCTGTTTAAAGCCTATTGATTTTGTTTGTTTTTATAAAATACCATTAAGCTATGGTGTGGAAAAGCTTACACTTTTCCCTTCGGTTCCGAAGACCGATCCATAAGCGTGAAGCAGTCTGGCCCAAGGACCAGATCGATGACGCTTGCTGAGGCTACATGGTATTCTATGACCAACGTTCAAACCCTGTTCTCAGGGCCTGGCGTATTGGCGACAGCCTTTATCTTGAGTGTCGTTTGGTTGTGCTTGAAACCTGCGATGAACCGCTGGATAGATTTTACACATACCTTGACCGGACGTAGCACGCCTTTATCGACTCAAACCAAAGAGCGGTTGGACGCCGCACGATTGGCCTTATCTTCTCCTTTGTTGTTAGGCGCCGTCAGCGGTTTGTTGTGCTGGAGCGTCTTAGGCTTTGAAGAAACCCAGCGGGTCTTGTCTGGCACGCGCAGCTTCGTGGGATGGACCCAAGGGCTGGTTTTGGTGCCAGCGTTTTTGGCCAGCTTGTCGTTGATCGGCACGTTGCGTCAATGGCATAAAACCTTTGGGGGCTCCGTAGCATGGACCATGCTTCCTGTGGCACTCTTAGGCACGGCATGCTTCTTTGTAGGCCTTGCAATCGCACCAGCCGCAGCGGTATTGGTGTTGCTGCGAGAAGGCCGCTGGACGCCGCATTTGGTAGCCCAAGCGCCTTGGTTGGGATGGAAGCGCTTACAGGGATAATCTGTGGTCTTTTGGATCAAAAGGAAGAGCACGGGGCTTGCTGATGCCCCCGTGTTCTTCCATTTTGAAAAGAGGTTTCTTCTAAGGCCTTGAAAAGGAAACACCATGTCAGAGCCTCAAAAACTTCCTCGACAACAATTTTCGGTGAAAAGCATATCGATCCCTATGGATCTAGACACCATGCGGAAAGATAGTCAAGGAAATCCCATGATCCGGGGATCCTTTATAGATCAAAAAAATCAACAACACTATTTTTTGGCGTTTGACAAGCCAAAAGGGGGCAACGCTTCCAGCACAACCGTGGCTTCTGATTTGATTCGAGCGCAAAAACGGGCACAAGGCACCACGACTGAATTTGTTTTAGAAGGAAAATGGTTGCCTGGAAAACCTGCAGAAAATGGCCGGCCTCCCATGCCTCCGGCTTTTGTGGTTGATAGCTTTTCCATTCGAGATCGTGAAGCGATCGACATCTTGAAACAAGACCTTGACGCTAAAAACAACCTCCGTAAAGGCCATGAACGCTAATCAGAGGCCTCTTTATCCCCAAACGCCCCAGATGTTCTAGGGCGTTTTTTTTGTTGCTTTTTTTTGCCTTTTCCTCCCAAAAATCCTTTTGAACCCATCTTCTGAGCAAGAAATTAGGAAACTGTTATGGCAAATATCTCTCCCCCTGAATTTGATGAATTGGCGGCGCGGGAAGCCTTGGACGCCTTGGTCGAGAAGATCAGCGCGCCCTATCCCGCAAGTGTGATGGCCTTAGATCCTCGGCCTTTGAATGAAGGTATGCGGGCATTGCTTAACCAAGATTTGCCCTTGGCCTGTTATGCGCCTTCCACCGAAAATCCCGATGGCGTGTATGTTCCTGCTTGGGTGATTGAGTATGCGGCAGGGCGTATTTTTGGCGATCGCTGGTCCAGCGATGTGGTGCATGTCGAAGTGATGCAAGACAGCAAAGACGGCGTGCGATTTGATGGTGCGACGCGGGGCATGCCGGAAAAGCCTGTGCATCGCTTAGTGGTGCGGGCTCAGGTTAAGATCACCGTTCGCAGCCCTCAAGGCCAAGAACAATCGCACACCGGATTAGGGGTTGCCACACATGATGTGGAATGGGGCAGCCAACAAATCCATACCCATTATAAGCTTGCTTTGAAGGGGGCGGTCACTGATGCCCGTCGCACCGCTTTGTCGTATTTTGGCCGTTTGCTAAATCCAAAGGGAAGCGATCGGGATCTCGCCTTTGAAGCTTTGGTGCGCGGCGATACGGATATGGCCAAGCCCCCTGCGCGTCTGGCCAAAACCCGGGCCCGCAAGGCTGGTTTGCGCGCGGCAGAACAATGGACGTTACTGGACGCAGATGGCCAGACTTTGGAATCTTATCCCAAGACCTTGCTGGGCGCGCAAAACTTCCTCAACGATTTGGCCGAAATGTTGGAGCAACAAGAAGATCCAGAAGCAATGGCGGCATTGCGTCGAGAGAATGCAAGCTTGCTGGCCAATTTGCGTAAAGAATTTGGCAAAGACGCCAAGGACGCATTGAAGGCTTTTGAAAAGCGCGCCGATCAAGCCACCGCCGCTTTGGCAGGTTTTGGCGAGCCTCGCCCAGCAAAAGCGCCGGTCGTGGTTTCAGAAGATAGCCAAGCCGATGATCAAGGCATGTCTGCGGAAGAACTGGCATCGTTGGAAGCGTCTGCCCAATTGCAAGAAGCCGAATATGATCTTGACGATCCCGCATTGACCATGGGCCTTCCGGAAGATCCGCAGGTATCGGGTGCGAACGACTTTCCTGGCAATGACCAGGCCAGCATTGTAGCGGATGCAGAGGTGGTAGAACTGCCCAAGGAAGAGGCGAACAAAGACGTCCTAAAAGAGAGCGAGGCTTTGATCTTAACAGAAGCTTCACCCTCCGATGAGCCCTTACCAACGACACCAGTGATGGAATTTCCTGAAAACGGTCGAGAGATGATGGAATTTTTGCTAAACCACATCCAATCGGCAACCTCCGCCGCAGACGTGCAGCGCGTGCTGGATCAAGCGACTCCGCTGATGAAGCCACGCGGTCTTGGTGGAAAAGACATCATGAAAATCTCTGAACACGCCGCCGCTCGGCGCCAAGAACTGAAAGGCTAAGGCGCTTTGAAAAGCCTGCCCCAAAAGGGCAGGTTTTTCTTAAATTGGCGTGCAATATTCCGCTCAAAGACTTGCGCAGCAGACGTGCTTGCCCTAACCTAGCAAGAAGACAATCTCTTGAAAGGACTGGGTCGTGAATATTGTCATGCTCACAGGTCGTGTTGGACGCGATCCGGAATATCATACCTTTGCCAGTGGCGATCGTGTGGCCAATTTACAATTGGCCACCCGTCGATTAAAGCGCAACACGCAAACCAACGCGTTGGAAGAAGTCCCCGATTGGCATCGCGTGCGCATTTACGGACCAGGCGAAGGTGGCGTTGTTGAACGCGTGCAAAAACTGGTCCGGCGCGGCGGGCTTATTTCTGTACGGGGCGAATTGGTGTATGAACAAATCACCCGCGCCGATGGCACCAAACACACCTTGGCCCACATCCAAGTGCGGGGTCAAGACGCTTTTGACTTTCATGTCGCGGGCAAAGATGGCGTTCAAGCATCCAATACAGGCGCAGAATCCACCTCCCCCTCTGATACTCCCGAAGACCTTGGTCTTGGATTTGACGACGACGAATAAGCGCACGTCTTTGGGGAAAAGACCTATCTTCTTTTTACGAGCACAGGCGTCCAAGCACGCCTGTGTTGATGCAAGGACTATCCCCCTATGTCTGAAACGTTAAGCTATGCAGAAATTGCGCAAGCCCTAAATCAAGATGCGGAAAACTTCTGTGTATATGTGCTGGGCGAACAACCAAGCCTTCGCACACCCAGAGAACTGCGTTTTTATCCAGACGGCAAACTGCGCGTCAACATCAACGGCCTTAAAAAAGGCAAATGGGTCAATTTTTCCGACAGCAGCCGTGGAGATATGCTCGATCTTTATATGACGTGTATGGGGGTTGGAAAAAAAGAGGCCTTGGACGCGGCCAAAGCTTGGTTGCAAATTTCAGACCATACCCCTTTGGTGTTACCACCAAAGCCAGATACGGCCATGGCCTCTAAGGAGGAAGAAGAGCATCTGCAAAAACGGCTGTGGGCGGCGCAAGGTATTTGGAAACGCACAGACCCTCTTTCGAGCCTTGGGCGGCAATATCTCGCCAATCGGGGTATTACACAGATTCCCGAGGCTGTTGTGCGATCTCGCACCATTGATGCGTATTCCCGTGAAAAAATGCATATCGATCCAGAGCTGTATGACAACCGTCCTTTGGAAGCCGTCGTCTTGATGGCCCAAAATGCCCAAGGAGACGTGCGCGCTGTACAGCAAATTTTGACCATTGATGGCAAAAAAGCAAAAGACGTTCCCAACCCTAAAAGAACCAACGGTTTGATGGAAGGAGCGGTGGTGCAATTGGCGCCGGCTGGCGATATCGTGGCGTTGGCAGAAGGCCCAGAAACGGGCCTGTCCGTGTTTCAAGCGATGCAAATGCCGGTATGGGTCACCTTAGGGTCTAGCAACTTCTTGCACGCCCCCATCCCCTCACACACCCATACCGTTTTGATTTGTGCGGATTTAGAGCCAAGCGGTGCGGGCCTGGCCATGGCGCTCAAAGCCTGTGATCATTGGGAGCGCTTGGGGAAGCACGTGCATTTGGTCTTACCAGAAGACCCACTGAGCGATCATAAAGTTGATTTCAACGATTTGCTTCAAACCATCGGATCAGCTCCTATCCAAGAAGCCTTTCGCTATAAACGGGTGTCAGACAGACCAGGAGAAGGAGATCGCCGTGCCATCGTTGCCACCTGCGCTCGCAACCTTTTGGCCTTGTGGCAAGGCGTGGGGGGGCGTCCGATCTTGGCCAAAACGGGCAAAGAAGCGATCATTACCCCAGATCTTCATATTCCAGACGACGTAGAAGAGGTGATCTTATGTTATGAAGGGCAAGCGCCCGACCTTCAAGACATTCTTCGTCGCAAACCCGGATTGCGGATCAAACTCTTGCCAGCGCCGCCTACCTATGTGCTGGAACATCTAGAACGTTTTGGGGGCGCTTGGGTACGGCGCGCCGTTGACACGTCCTTGGAGCCAGGGCAACAAGCCTTTTTCCAACAGGAGCTCTTAGCTTTATACCCACAAGCCCAGGTGGTTTTGCATCAAACCCGGGCCAGTGCAGAGGCGATTTCTTCCACGAACGATCATGTGCATTTGGCCTGGAACGTCAAAGCAGACTTGGAACGATGGCCTTGGAAAGTCTTGCGAGCGCGCACCATTGTGTTTGCCCCTTCTTATGGGCGATTGGGCATCGAGGGCGCGGCAAAAGCGTTTGAACAGGTCAGGTCTTGGGCAGGAACGATCAAAATTTTGGAATGGCCTAGTGGCATTGTACCAAGCCCAACAGGGTTTAAAACCCGCACCACGCCCATGCCTGCACATTATGACTTTAGCATGGCGCTTCAAGAGGGTTGGGGGCAGACGCGTTTACAAGAATTGTATGCCAAAGCCCTCGTGTTGCAATCCTAGCAGGCTTTTTGGAAAAGCCCCTAAACTTTTCTAAAAGCTTTGCGTTTTTTCTTTGAAAGGATTTTTTATGACATCTTCCCCCGTCTCTCCTATCGTGCCTGATCAAGAAGGGCGATTGACCACCTTTTGGATTCATGCCCTGTATGCAGCAAGCTTTTTTTTAGGTATCACCTTTATCATTGGGGGTATTTGGGCTTATATGAAGCGCCATGCCTACCAAGGCACACCTTGGCATAGCCATGTGCAATTTGCCATCAGCACCTTTTGGTGGGCCCTTGGTATTTTGGTGTTCAGCGTCTTTGCCTGGATCATTTTGCTGGGATGGGCGGTTTTGTTGTTTTACCAAGTCTGGTTGATTTGGCGCATCGCAAAATCCTTCTATTACTGGTCACAAAACGCTGAAATTCCCAACCCTTATGCCTTGTTTTAAGGTGTTACGAAAAAAGGCGCCCTAGGGCGCCTTTTTCAACGAACCGGGGCTGTCCGATCCACTTCTCGGCTTAATGCCGTGCCCGGTGGATTCACCGCCGTTCCATCACGCTGATGAGGATAGGCCCCAGAAAGGTTCGTGCCCGCTGCACGATCCAAAGCTCGAGCTGCAGCCGTTCCGGAAGGATTTCCAGGCGTTCCATCGGCTGGAGTTGCAGGGCTATCGGTCGCCCGGTCGTAGGCCCGTTGAAGGGCTGTCGAAGGCGGATTCCCCGCCGTTCCATCTCGTTGCGCAAAAGCCGGAGTTGCCAACAACAACGCCGCCGCTGCAAATAGCATAGATCGCATAATGTTCTCCTGTTATGGGGAAAGAATGATTCCAAGGCAAAAAAGTTTTTCAAAAGTCTTCTGAAAGCCGAAAAATCTTGAAGATGTCCCTTGTCCCACAAAATGAACACCCCATATTTCTCTTTATGAACACCATGCGATTTACCTCCGGACGCTGATATCTCCCACTTTTGTGGAGAAGAGATCGCGTCCACTGATGTTTCCCCAGCCGGGGTAGCTCAGCGGTAGAGCGGAAGCCTGAAGAGCTTCGCGTCGTAGGTTCGATTCCTGCCCCCGGCACCATTTTTTGATACACCATACCCATGGTCTTTTGCCGGGATAGCTCAGCGGTAGAGCGGAAGCCTGAAGAGCTTCGCGTCGCAGGTTCGATTCCTGCTCCCGGCACCATCCTCTATGGGGTTTTTGGCCAAGGTAGCTCAAGGGTAGAGCGGAAGTGTGAAGAGCTTCGCCGTGCAGGTTCGAATCCTGTCCTTGCCACCAAGATACTTTCTAAACGCCCCCGGGACTTACGAAGCCTAAAAGCTTTGCGTTATGATTTCGCAACGCCCCATGTTTATCTGGTCGTTTGCGCCACGGTAGGCGTGGCACGACCTTGCTCATCAAAGGTGGGAACCGAACGACGAGCGACACCTTCACGCCCCACGCGCTTCACAAACGCATCTACCCGCGCTTGTTCTTGGGGGGATGCCTGTAACATCATAGCCCCTGCCAGCATCAACAAAGACGCCGCGTCTCGCCCCCGCGTAACTCGGGCAGGATCAACGCTTAGAGTGCGTTCGGCTGGTTTTACCGTAGCGACCGGAGGTTTGGGCGCTTGAGCATCTTTGATACTGGCCAAAGCGATCAAAGAACTGACAGCAACCCCCATAGCACGAAGTCGCTTTTCTGGAACTTTGCCTACGGCATGCACTTCATAACTCATACGTCCATCCTTCTTTGTTTTACCAGATATTCTTTTTTTTATGTTCTACAAGAAGGTCTTTGGAAAACTTTTCAAAGATATATTGCGTCGATACACGATCTACCCTATTCTTGAAGTTTCCAAAAAGAGGTCCGTCATGAAGCCTTACTATGCCGTGTTGGTATCTTCCGACCCTGATCTTCCCCCCATGATCGCCGCTCATAGCAATCTTCATCACCCCCCGCAAGCTTTTACCCTGCATGAGGGGGGAATCGATGCACACATCACCCATCACCTAAAAGTCTATATTGGCAATATCTCACCAACCGCACGCAACGCTCTTCAAAACCAAAAAGACATTTTATATGTCAGCATTTCTGAGAAGGGTGTTTTGTTGGATGAAACCCGCGTGCCGCTTCATACGGCATAAAAAAAGACGCCAAAGGCGTCTTTTCTTAGCATACTCTATTCTCTTCTCAAGGCTTACTGCTGGTGTTCCACAAAGCGGTAGCCAAGGCCCCTAGCGCCAAAGCCACCAAAACGGCGGACGTTGGATGCCGGCGTACTTGGCCTTCCACCAAATGATAGTGATCCCGCACAACAGGTGCAGAGCTTTTGGCCACCTCTGACATATAAGAGCTGGCTTTATGCAGCCTACGTCCAACGTGGGCATCTTCCGCCGCATTTACGACTTTTTCTCGTAAACGGTCAAGTTCTGATAAAATTTCGGCGGCTTTCGCGGATGAATATCGCATCATAATGCTCCCTTTCGCAGCTTCAACGTGTTTTTTTATAGAAGGTTGCCAAGATTCTTGCGTGCCCCCTTGACATTCAAGGGGAAAACGAAAATATCGCAACCATAGCCTCTCTACAGAGGTACCTCGGCGGGCGTGTCCCGCAACAGGAGTTTGATAATGAGTGACCGTATGCCCGATCTTCCAGAAGCCATGTCCAAGGCCGACTGGGACGCCCTGGGTCCGATGGGCCGTGTTCCTGGTTCTCGCCAGGATAAGTTTTTCGCGCAAGAACGCGATTTCGATCCCTACACAGGTCGATCGATGGATGAAGTGGGCGATGATCCAGACAAAACCATTGCCGTTCGCCCATATCACCCCCACGTACAAGTGCTCGGACCCCGCCATGCTTTGGGCAATCCTCACCGCAGTGCACAAACCACGCCCTATGAAGGCGCTTGGGGCCGTTCTGGATCGGCGGGCGCGCGCGGATGTAATCGATCTGCTGCTTG